>Ga0209161_10005025_pt1 | contig 10481 bp, 12 predicted proteins | sample GraSoiAngelo_155_FD_186169 | JGI IMG/M metagenome (GOLD analysis project Ga0209161, IMG submission 186169) | Grasslands soil microbial communities from the Angelo Coastal Reserve, California, USA - 14_1009_13_30cm (SPAdes) (version 2) | ecosystem: Environmental > Terrestrial > Soil > Grasslands...
GCGGCGGGCCGGACGGGCAGGACGTTCCGCGCCCGGCGACGGTCGTGCTGGATCGCGACGGGGTCGTGCGCTGGTTCTCGGTCAGCCGGAACTTCCAGGTCCGACCCGACCCGGACGACGTCCTTCGCGCCGTCCGTGCCCTCTAGCAGGCGGGGTAGACGGCGAGGCCGACGGCTCGGGCCGCGGCTGCCAGCCGCGCGTCGAATGACGCCAGGGACGCCGCACGCGCCGACGTCAACTCGACGCGGTGGTACATACCCTCGTCGAGGCGCCCGAGGATGGCGTGTTGAAGGCGGCGCGCAGCCTCCCGCGCGAGCGACCCCTGACGCGGACGATGGGCGAGCGCGGAGATAATCTCGGTCACGGCCAGATCGGACACGAGGACATCGTCCCGGCCCTCTACGGCAGGAGATCGGCGACGCGGATGCCCGCGGACGGCGCCGAAAGCGGCGTGATGGTGGCGTCGGCGCCGAGCGTCTCGATCGCCGCGTAGCCCCAGTGCCGCCGGGCCGGACCGGGTCTCGCCGGCTCGCGATGAGCCTCGAGCACGCGATCGACGAGGTTGACGATCCAGTAGTCCGCGATCCGCGCGCGCGCGTAGGCCGCGGCCTTCCGTCCTCGGGCGAGGCGCAGGCCCGACCGGGCGACCTCGACGACAAGCGCCGGGCGCGTCGGATGCGCATCGACGTAATCACGCGGCGAGCCGCGGACGACGCAGACGTCCGGCTCGGGCTCGGACCGGTCGCCGAGAACGATGGGACTTTGTGTCTGGACGAACCAACCCTCGCCGAACGCCCGCTCCAGCGCCTTCGCCACGAGAAGCACGGCCGTCCTGTGCGCGCTGTGCTGTGGCTCCTTCACGAGCAACAAGCCGTCGAGGAGCTCGATCGGGTCGTCCTCGTCGAGGAAGCCGTGGTCGATCAACCGCTCGTACTCGTGGCGAGTCCACCGACGCAGGACGGGTCGCGCCGCTTGCGTCATGGCGGTCAGGGAAGGAGACGTGAGACGGCGATGCTCGCTGCCGGCACGGCGAGAGGGGTGACCCAGGCGGAGGCGTCGAACACCTCGCGGCTGGCGTAGCGCCACCCGAACGGCCCTGCCGGATCGGGGACCGGCTCCCGGTAAACCTCGAGGACGCGGTCCACCAGGTTGAGCACCCAGTAGTCCGCCAGGCCGGCCCGGGCGTAGAGACTGCCCTTGCGCTGGCGATCGACGGCAAGGCTCGACTCGGACACCTCGACGGTGAGGACCGGGCGCGAGGGATGCGCGCGGCTGTAGTCCTCCGGGCTCCCCGGGACGACCGCGACGTCGGGCTCGGGCTCGGAGTCCTCGTCGAGCCCGATGGGCCCCTCCGTGCGCACTTCCCACCCCGGCCCGAACGCCGCCTCCAGCGCCTTCGCGCTTTTCCGGATCGCCGTGTAATGCGCGGCGCCTTGTGGCTCGGCGACCATGAGCTCGCCACCGATGAGCTCGATGGCCTCGCCCGGCTGGAACACGCCCAGGTCGATGAGCCTCTCGTACTCGGCTCGGCTGAAGCGTCGGGTCCTGGTCTCGTAACTCGCCATCACGCGCATGGTATCGACGGCCCACGGGCAGGTCAACGTCGTCGGATGGGTACACGAATCTCGAGGCGCCTCCGGCGTCAGGGTGCGGCGTCGGCCAGGGCGCGGAGGCGCTCGCCGCTGACGCTCATGATGCGCACCTCCGCGGCGACCGCGCCCAGCCGGCGGTAAAACTCGAGCGCGCCCGCGTTGGCCGTGTGCACGCCCCACTCCAGCGACACGCCGGCTCGCACCGTCTCCGCCGCGACCGCGGCCATGAGGGCGGAGCCCACGCCGCGCCCACGCGCCGCCGCCGTCACGAAGAGGTCGTGCAGAACGATGGACCGGGCCGCCACGTCCGTGTTGTAACCCGCGCTGAAGAAAGCGTAGCCCACCACCGCGCCATCGAGCTCGGCGACCAGCGGCGTGAAGGCGGCCGCGGGACCGAAGCCGTCGGCGAGAACCCGCTCGGGCGTGAACAGCCGGCCGTGGATCCCGACGTGGTCGTTGAGGTCGTTGGCCATTTCCGCCAGGATCGCGGCCTCGGCGGGGAACGCCCCGCGCACCCGGACGGCGGTCATGGCGGCATTATGCGGGGGCGCCGAGGCCTGTCAATCCGCGGTACGCTACGCTCGGAGCCCATGGAGCGCTCATTCCCGATCGTCAGACACCCCACGCCGGGGACGCGCACACCCGTGCTGGTGAGCGTACCGCACTATGGCACGCAGCCCCTACCCCACATCACCCGCGACGACTACAGAGAGCCGTCGTTCGAGACCTTCGCCTACGGCTTTGCCGACGCCTTCGTGGGCGATCTCTACGCCGACTTATATATGGACGGGGCCACCGTCCTCGCAACGCCGTTCTCGCGCATGTTCGTGGACGTCAATCGCCGGCGCGACGACTTCGAGCACCAGGATGGCGAGGTCCGCTCCCGGCGTGGGGTGGTGCGCACCCATACCATGCGCGATGCGCCCATCTTCGCGCGTCCGCTCGCGCTCGCCGACCTCGAGGAGCGATTGCGGACGCTCTACGATCCCTACTACACGACGCTGGAGCGCCTGCTCACGGAGATCCGTGAGGCCTACGGCTACGCGCTGCTCCTCGATGGCCACACCGGGAGCCCGCGCCGGATGAGGGACCATCAGGTGATCATCGGCACGCGCCACGATGCGACGTGCGCCCCTGAGCTCGCGGCGACGGCGGCCGCGATCTTCACCCGTCACGGCTTCGAGGTGCACCAGAACGTCAGCGGCTACACTGGCGGCAACATCGTGGCCACGTATGGCAACCCCCGGACCCGGCGCGTCCACGCGCTCCAGCTGGAGATCAACGCGGCGCTGCTGATGGCGACCACCGGCGAGGAGTTCATCGCTCAGGTGAAACGCGGGGAGATTCCCGAGAGGGCGGAAGAGGGCATCGCCCGTCTTCGCCAGTGCCTCAGGGAGGTGCTGGCGGCCCTGCCGCCGGTCCTCGCGGCCGTGCACGATTGACATGAAGATCCGCATCGGCGTGGGGGCCGGAGGCGCGCTCTCGACGCCTGGCGTACTGGCGGAGCTCGTCACGGGCCTGGATCGGCTCGGGTTCGACTCGCTGTGGCTCTCGGAGGTGCTGACCGCCCCCGTGCTCGATCCCGTGGTGGGCCTCGCCTGGGCAGCCGCGAGCAATCCGCGCTTGAAGCTCGGGACCACGATGCTCTTGCCGGGACGCAACGTGCTGCGGCTCGCCAAGCAGCTCGCAAGCCTGGACGTGCTGTGCGAAGGGCGGCTGCTCGTCACGCTCGTTCCAGGGCTCACGTACGCGCCGGAGCGCGATGCCATCGGCGTCGACCCGAAGCGCCGCGGCGCCTTCATCGACGAGGTCCTTCCGCTCTTGCGGCGCCTCTGGGCGGGCGAGACGGTGAGCCACGACGGCGCCGGCGGCAGTTTCCGCGACGTCAAGCTCTCGCCGCTGCCGGTGCAGCAGCCCCTCGAAGTGTGGCTGGGCGGCACGGCGCCCGCGGCCCTCGAACGTTGTGGTCGCTTGTCGGACGGGTGGCTGCCCTCGCTGTGCACTCCCGAAGAGGCGGCGGCAGGACGCATCGTGATCGACGAGGCGGCGGCCCGGGCCGGGCGCTCGATCAGCCGCGAGCACTTCGGCATGAGCATCGGCTACGCCCGCGCGCCGATCGATCCGGCCACCGCGCGCATGATGACCGCCCGGCGTCCGCGCTCGGTCGAGCTGACGCCGGTCGGGCTGCCCGCGTTGCGGAAGCTCATCGAGCGCTTCATCGCCGTTGGCTTCTCGAAGTTCGTCGTGCGTCCGGTCGTCGCGCCCGCGTCCTGGCACGCCGAGCTCGACGCCCTGTCGGCAGCGGTGGGTGACCTTCAGACCTGAGAGGTGCAGCCATGACGACCACACGCAGGGAGTTCCTCCTGACCACCAGCGGCGCGCTCGCCGGCCTCGCATTCGTCGGATGCGAGCTGATGGCTGCCGCGCCCGCGCGGGCGCAAGCGCGTCGCCGGGAAGTGGTGGTGAGTGGCAAGCGCGTGAAGACCGTGGATGTCCACGCGCACTGCGCGGTGCCCGAGGCGCTGGCGCTGATGAATTTGAAATTGGGCGGGCCGTTGTACCGACCGGACCTGAGCATGGCCACCGAGGTGTCGACGCGGCTTCGCGCTATGGACGAGCAGGGCATCGACGTCGAAGCCCTCAGCATCAACCCGAACTGGTACACGGCGGACCGCGATCTCGCCCGCCAGATTATCAAGCTCCAGAACGAGAAGCTCGCGGAGGCGTGCGCCGCGAATCCCGAGCGCTTCGTCGCCTTCGCGACGGTGGCGCTTCAGTACCCCGACCTCGCCGCCGAGCAGCTCGAGGAGGGCGTGAAGAAGTACGGGCTGCGCGGCGCCGGGATCGGCGGCAGCGTCAACGGCGAGGAGATCAGCGATCCGAAGTTCCACCCGTTCTGGGCCAAGGCCGAGCAGCTCGGCGTGGTGGTCTTCATCCATCCCCAAGGCACCGGCGCCCCGACCGATCTTCAGAACCGGCTCAAGGGCAACGGCTACCTCGACAACGTGATCGGCAACCCGCTCGAGACCACCATCGCGCTCTCGCACCTGATCTTCGAGGGCACGCTCGACAAGTTCCCCGGCCTGAGGATCTGCGCGGCGCACGCGGGCGGCTTCCTGCCGTCGTACGCGGGCCGTTCCGATCATGGGTGCTTCACCCGGCCCGACCGCTGCGCCGGGGGACCCTATGGGCCGATCAAGAAGAAACCGTCCGAGTATCTCAAGCAGATGTACTACGACACGATGGTGTTCACGCCCGAAGCGGTGCGTCACCTCGCCGCCGAGGTGGGAGCGAGTCAGCTCCTGGTAGGCACGGACTATCCGTATCCGTGGACGAAGACCGCCGTGGATCTCATCCTCAACACGTCGGGCGTGAGTGACGACGACAGGGTGGCGATGCTCGGCGCGACGGCGATGAAGCTACTCGGGATCAAGGCGTAGCCCCTCACGACCGCATCACCTTCGCATACGCGTCGAGTCGCGGCAGCACGGCCTCCCGGGGCTCCGAGGGCAGGCCGAAGATCGCGCGCGAGACGCCGGCCGCCGCCAGCGTGTCCAGCGCCTCCCGCTTGGGCGGCGCGAAGAAGATGCCGACCGACGCCGACTTCGGGTCACGGCCCGCCTTCCTGAGCCGCTCGCGCAGCTCGGGAATGCGCTCCACCGGGTTCCGGGTCGGGCGCATGATCGGCATCCAGCCGTCGCCGAACTCCACGACGCGGTCGAACGTCGTCGCCCCATCGCCACCGACGATAATGGGCGGGTGTGGCTTCTGGATCGGCTTCGGGTCGGCCCAGATCTTGTCGAAGCGCACGAACTGGCCGTGGAACTCCGCCTCGCGCTTGGTCCAGATCTCCTTCATGGCGAGCACGCGCTCGCGCAGGACCCGCCAGCGCGTCTTGAACGCGGTGCCGTGGTCCTCCATCTCCTCGGCGTTCCAGCCGCCGCCGATGCCGAAGAGGACTCGGCCGCCGGACAGCCGGTCGAGCGTGGCGACCTCCTTGGCCGTCGTGATCGGATCGCGCTCGACGACGAGGCAGATGCCGGTCCCGAGCTTGAGGCGCCGGCTCGCCCCGGCCGCCGCCATCAGCGCGACGAAGGGGTCGTAGGACGACCAGTAGTCGCGGGGAAGCTCACCGCCGCCGGGCCAGGGGCTCCGTCGGCTCGCGGGGATGTGCGTGTGCTCCGGGAACCACACCGACTCGAAGCCGCGTTCCTCGAGCTCCCGCCCGAGCTCGTCGGGCGCGATCGCGTACTCCGTGGGGAACATCACGACGCCGTAGTCCATAGGGACCTCCTCCTCGTGTCAGCCGCGCCAAGCATACGCCACCCCGTCGTGCCGGGCTCCGAGAAGAGTATCCGATCAGCGCCTGCTCTCTCTGCCCGCCTCGCAGGCCGCGAGCCGGGCCGCGAGGAACTTCTGCTCGCGGACGTTGTCGGCGAGCCCGAGCGCGCGGCGGTACTCGCCCTGGCGCTGCCCGGCCTTGAGGCGGATGCGACTGGCGTCGCAGTCCGGGCGCAGGCGCTCCCCCACGACCATCTTGCCGGCGGCCTGGAGCTCGTCGCTGAAGCGCCGGTGGCCCTGGATGATGGCCTCCATCTCGGCCCTTGGCGCCGGGGGGGCGTTCTCGTCGTCCGAGCAGATCAGCAGCATGTAACGCATGGGGACCTCCTTCCCTCACCATGACGACGCCGATCGAGCCCGGGAATCGACAGTCCCCAATCGTTATACACTACCCGCCGGCACCGGATCGTCGCCCCCCGATTGGAGGAGACCATGTCGAACGTGAGGAGATTCGTCCTCGCCGCGCTGGCCGGCAGCGTCCTCGCCGCCGCCCAGCCCGCGCTCGCCCAAACCACGCTCACGATGTCGTCGTGGGTGTCACCGACGCACCACATCACCGCCGTCGTGCTGCAGGGTTGGGCGACCGAGGCGGAAAAGGCGACGAACGGCCGCGTCAAGTTCCAGATGCTGCCGAAGCACCCCTCGGCGCCGCCGGGGACCTTCGACGCCGTGCGGGACGGCCTCGTCGACCTTTCGTACGTCACCGCGAGCTACACGCCGGCGCGGCACATCCTGCCGATGATCGCGGAGCTCCCCGGCGCGGGCGAGACCTCGCTCGTCAACTCGGTCGCCTACTCGCGGGTCTACTGGAGGCACTTCCACAAAGTCGGCGAGTACAACGGCGTGAAGCTGCTGGGGGTGTTCACGCACGGCCCTGGCCAGCTGTTTACCAAGCGGCCGGTCAACAGCATCAACGATATCCAGGGCCTCAAGATCCGCACCGGGGGCGGCGTGGCCGAGGCGGTGGCCAAGGCCCTCGGCGCCTCGGCGTTCGTGAAGCCAGCGCCCGAGTCCTACGAGCTGCTGAAATCGGGCGTCGCCGACGGCGTGTTCTTCCCGATGGAGTCCATCATCTCGTTCAAGCTCGACACCGTGCTCGAGCAGGCGACACTGTTCCCGGGCGGGATGTACAGCTCGGCGTTCGGCTTCTTCATGAACGAGGACAAGTGGAACAAGCTCCCGAAGCAGGACCAGGAGGCGATCGAGAAGATCTCCGGCGAGTGGATCGCGCGACACGCCGGGCGGTCCTGGGACGACGCCGACCAGAAGGGCTTCGACGCGCTCAAGAAGTCGGGCGTCAAGATCGTCAACGCCGACGCCGCCCTCGTCGCGGAGGTGAAGAAGCGGTCGGCGCCGATCATCGACGACTGGATCCAGAAGGCCAGCGCCAAGGGCGTGGACGCCGCCAAGATCCTCGCCGAGTTCCGCGAGGAGCTGAAGAAAGTCGCCGCGGGCCGGTGAGCGCTCCCGAGCGCGGGTGGGAGCGGCGCACCGACGCGATTCTCGGCGTCGCCGCCTCCGCCATCCTCCTGGCCATGATGCTCCTCACGTTCGTGGACGTGGTGGCGCGGTACGTCTTCAACCGGCCGGTGAGGGGCGCGTTCGAGGTCACCGAGCTCATGCTGGTGGTGCTGATCTTCGCCGGGCTGCCGCTCGTGTCGTGGGCGGACGAGCACGCGCTCATGGATTTCGTCGATCGGCTCCTCGGCGCCCGCGCTCAGCGGGGGCTGGAGCGCGCGGTGCAGCTGGTGTGCGCGGCCGTCATGTTCCTGCTCACCTGGCTCATGTGGCTCAAGGCCGACCGGATCTGGGCGTACCGCGACGCCACCGACGTGCTGCGCATCGTGTACGGCCCGTTCGTCTACTTCATGGCGGTCACGCTCGGCCTCTCGGGCCTGATCCACCTCTACAAGGTGGCGGAGCGTCGGTGATCGAAGGGGTGGTCGGCCTCACGGTGATGATGGCGCTCGCCTTCCTGCGCGTACCCATCGCCTACGCCATGGGCATCGTCGGCGTCGTCGGCTACGCCTACATGCGTGACTGGAACTGGGCCGTGGCGTTCGCCATGACCCAGACGAAGCTCTACGAGACCGGTCGCAGCTACACGCTCTCGGTGGTGCCGCTCTTCATCCTGATGGGGAACTTCGTGACGCGCGCCGGCATGTCGCGGGAGCTGTTCCGCGCCGCCTACGCCTTCATCGGCCACCTGCGCGGCGGGCTCGCGATGGCCACCGTCTGGGCCTCGGCCGGCTTCGGCGGGATCTGCGGCTCCTCCATCGCCACCGCGGCCACCATGGCGAAGGTCGCCTATCCCTCGATGAAGCGGTTCGGCTACTCCGACAAGCTGGCTGCGGGCACCGTCGCCTCGGCCGGCACGCTCGGCATCATGATCCCGCCTTCGACCATCATGGTGATCTACGGTGTCTTCACCGAGACGAACATCGGCAAGCTCTTCATGGCCGGGATCCTGCCCGGCATCCTCGGCGCCCTCCTGCTCTGCCTCGCCATCGTGTACATGACCTGGCGCGAGCCGGGCTCGGGCCCGCCCGGCCCGCGCTCGACCTGGCGCGAGCGCGGACTCGCCCTCAAGGACGTGTGGGGCGTGGCGGCGCTCTTCCTGTTCGTGATGGGCGGCATCTACGGCGGTCTCTTCACCGCCACCGAGGGCGCGGGCATGGGCGCCGCCGGCGCCATGGCCTTCGCGCTGGCGCGCGGCGCGCTCACGTTGAAGACCCTCTACGCCGCGCTCCTCGAGAGCGCCCGCACCACGGCGATGCTGTTCCTGATCCTGATCGGCGCCTTGATGTTCGCGGAGTTCGTCAACATCACGACGATGCCGACCGACCTCAGGGCCTTCGTCGGGCGCCTGGGCCTCTCCCCCATCATGGTGGTGGCGGCGATCTGCGCGATCTACGTGGTGCTCGGCACGGCGATGGAGGAGCTGTCGATGGTCCTGCTCACCATGCCGGTGTTCTTCCCGGTCATCGTACAACTCGGGTTCGACCCGGTCTGGTTCGGCATCATCATCGTCTGCGTCGTCGAGATCGGGCTGATCAGCCCCCCGGTCGGGATGAACATGTTCGTGCTCAAGACCCTGCTGCCCGAGGTGTCCACGGGGACCGTGTTCAGCGGCGTGATGCCGTTCATGTGGGCGGACGTCATCCGCCTCGCCATCCTGGTCGCGTTTCCCGCGATCTCGCTCTGGCTGCCGAGCCTGATGCGCTGACGGACTCAGCGGCCGCCGGCGATTCTCGCGGCCTCGCCGGTGAGCCGCACGATGTGGAGTCCCGTGTTGGCCCGGTCGGCGAGGTAGACGAATCCGCGCTCGTCCGCCTCGACGTTGTTGGTCTGGATCGCCACCTTGCAGCTCCGCGTCCCGTTCGTCACGCAGCGCTCGGCGGTCCGCTCGGTCGTCGCCGGAATGTAGAACGCGGCCTCGCGCGGCGCATAGGGATTGCGGATGTCCACGGCTCGCACGCCGGCGTTGAAGTAGGCGACGAACACGAGCTTCCTGTAGAACAGGGGCGCGAACGACTCGCTCGACGAGTGGGGGCCGAAACGGCCGCCCCGTCGGCAGAAGCCGCCTTGGGACTCCGGGACCAGGAAGGTAGCCACCGAGAACGGCCTGGTCTCGGTGGTGACGTCGACCATGAAGGTGGCGTGCCGGAACTCGCGGCACTCGTTGGCGGTGGCCTCGGAGACGAGGACGACGAAGTCGCGCACGCGCCCCTTGGCGTTGGTCGCCCAGTCGGCGATCGCCATACCCAGCACGGGGAACGCCGTGTGGCCGCCCCAGTTGGGCGACGTGTAGAGCCGGCTGATCTCGGGATAGTTGAGGTTCGCCGCGGTCGGCTCCTTCGGACCGGTGAGCAGCTTCTGCCGGTCGACGATCTGGAGCGCGCCGTCAGTGCTGGTGCCGTGCGCGAAGTACACGCGGTTGCCGACGGCGATGGGCCCATGGGCGCCGTGGGCGATCGTGACCGGTCCGGTCGAGCCGGGCTCCTGGCCGGCCAGCCCGAAGTCGCGGACGAACACGGGTTTCGCGGGGTCGCTGAGGTCGTAGATCTTCGTCATGCGCCACGTGCGCCAGCCCGATGGACCGAGCTCCGGCGGCTCCGCCTTGGCGAGGTCGCCCGAGATCAGGTAGGCGATTCCGGTGTCACATTCCCACCAGTTCTTGTGCGTCGCCGTGAGCCCCGAGACCACCGTGCTCACCTTTTGTGGTCTCGCCGGGTCGGTGACGTCCCACACCTCGTGGCCCGCGCCGGGCCCCGAGTTGCCGAACGTCCGCAAGAGGTAGCTCTTGCCCTGCCGGTCGCACACGCGCGCCATCTGCGCCCCGCCCTGCTCGGGGCCACCGGGCATCCCCGGGATGTGGGCGAGGTAGCGCGGCCGCGCGGGGTCGGTCACATCGACGATCGACGTCCCGTTGTCTTCGTCGGCGCCGGTGAGCGGGTTAGGAGCGCGCCCGCCGTGATGGCCGACGTAAGCGACGAAGCGCCCCCGCTGCTGGTGGATCGTCGGCTGGTAGGCCGACCGGCCCTGCAG
>Ga0209161_10005027_pt1 | contig 10480 bp, 17 predicted proteins | sample GraSoiAngelo_155_FD_186169 | JGI IMG/M metagenome (GOLD analysis project Ga0209161, IMG submission 186169) | Grasslands soil microbial communities from the Angelo Coastal Reserve, California, USA - 14_1009_13_30cm (SPAdes) (version 2) | ecosystem: Environmental > Terrestrial > Soil > Grasslands...
CCTGGGACGCCTACACGGACGACCAACTCGGGCTGATGGACCACCTCGGCGTCGGGGAGTTCATGGTCATGGGCTTCTGCATCGGCGGGCCGATGATCCACAATCTCATCAGGCGGGCTCCCGAGCGCATCGTCGCGGCCGCGATGATGCAACCGAGCGGTTTCAGGCCCGAGATGCCCGACCTCTTCTACCAGAACAACATCAAGGGCTGGGGGCCGGCGCTGTGCGCGAAGCGCCCAGACGTCTCCATCGACATGGTCCATGACTTCCTCACCAGCATGTACACGAACCGCGCCGACTTCGTGTTCACCGTGTCGCGCGATTTCGTACGCTCCATCCGGACACCGCTGCTGATCGCGCCCGATGACGTGCCAGCGCACCCGTACAAGGTGGCCATGGAAGTCGCCAGCCTCGCCCCGCACGCCGAGGTGACCATCTATCCCTGGAAGGATTCTCAGGAGCACATCGACCAGGTCGTCGAGCACGCACGGCGCTTCCTCAAAGCGCACGAATCCATCCGACGTAGGAAAGGGGAAGGGGTTAGCGGCCGTGATGGCCGCTACCCCCTCGGCGGTCGTTGGTTGCGGGGGCTGGATATGCTGAATGCTACACGGCGCCGGAAACCTACTGGATCGACCTCCGCTGACGCATAACGCGGATTCGAACCCCGAATGGGATTCGAACCCGTGTTTCAGCCTTGAGAGGGCGAGCCCATGGGTAGCGATTTCACCAACTTCCCAGACGGGTGCCACGGCCTGGTGCCACTCGAGACCGCGATCTGCTCCTAGAATCCGGCTACTCATTTCGATGATCTCCAACCGGGCGCGGGCGATGCCTCCGGTTGGGACAGAACCCGAAGCCTAGCCTCTTTTCGGCGGGCTGCCAGTCTTCGTTGCTTTCGAGCCGCCGCCTCAGCAACACAAGCACGTCTTCACGCGCCAAGGAACTGGCGGCCCGCGACGGCTCATAGCCGTCCTTGTAGATCGCGATCTCTGAGTCACCAATTCCCATCCTCCACAGAGGAGGAACGGAGACGTTCCACGCGGTCTTCGGTGGAATCGTGAACCTTCCTGCTTCGTCCGTCTTCGTCACGTAGTAAGCGCCGCCTGTCTCCAGCCGACGACCACTGAGGGCACTACAGCGCGGTCAGTCGAAGGACAAGACGCGTGAGGCGGTCTACCTGGACCTTGGTGAGATTGGCGAAGTAGAACACGTAGCCGTCGAGATCGACCCGGATCAGGAGGGAGACAACCTGCAGGGGCTCGTCACCCGGCGGTGTGAACGAAAGCTCAGCGACAGGCCCTGGGCTGGCTGAGCCGGCTGCCAGGACCTTCATACTGCTGGGGCCGAGGTCGATGCTCATCGTCTCCCATTCGTGGCCGCCGTAGTCGCGCACGCGAACGGGGAGCGCGACACGCACGCGCGGCGATCGGCGCCGCTCGACGGGTCGTCCCGCGAGCTCGAGCGTCTGCGTGAGTACGTGAGGCTCGAAGTGCTCCAGGATCGCCCGCAGATGTTCAAGCGGCAGGGGCTTCGGCACGAAGTCGAGTGCCCCAAGTCGTAGGCACATTTGGGCTTCGTGCTCGGTCGCAACGCCAGAGATCACGATAATCGGCACACGGGAGTCTCGAACCAGGCGCAGCTGAAGGAAGTCAAGCCCAGTCATGCCGGGTAACCGGAGGTCGAGAAAAACCAGATCAGGGCGGTTCATTTGAAGCCGCTGCAATGCGGCCTCGGCCGAAGGAACGAGCTCGGTCTCGTGGCCCAGGTCGCGGACGAAGCCCTGGAGGAGTTCGCCAACGGCTACGTCGTCTTCGACAATCAGCACCCGCAAGCTCTGTCCATGCTTTCGGGCGAGCCCCGAGAGTCCGAGAATTTCCGCAAGCTCAGTCTGAGCACGCATGCTCCGTGCCACGGGTCGAGTGGTCCCCTCCCAATGCGGAACTACCGGGTTATTCCAACTTCCTCCGCGAGCCGGGCCCTCTCACCGTGCACTCTGCCATGCACCGCGCTGGTGCAGGTGCACCAACATGGGGCAGTCGAGAAATTGGTAGGCCGCCGACGGGCCGTTCCTACGCATGTGGAAGGACGCCCACGAGATACTGGGGGCGACGCTTTGATTGCGAGACAGTGTGGCCGATCCCTGCGCGTTACTCCTGACACCAGAGGGCTCTTAGCCTGAGCAGTCCACAGGACGTCGCACGCGATCCAGCGCCCACGGCCGTTGATCGCAGCAAAAGATCGAGCTCGAACCTGAACTGAGCGTCCCTGTCCTCGGCGCTCAGCTCGACGCCCTCCACCTCCCTGTAGTGGTAGTCTGACTACCTGACTCGCCTCGGGTTCGTCAAGGCCGGGTGAGTCGGGAGGTAGTCGGTACAGTCGTCGAGGCTTATCCTCCTGGGAACGAGCACCGCGTCCTAGACTTCGGCCACCACTCAATATCCGCCTTGCTTGAGACGGGCTGCCCCACCCTGACGCCAGGATCATCGCCGAGCCCCGTCCTGGAGTTCATCCAGCGGGCGCGGGCGCAGCGCGCAGCGTGGCTGAGGTGATGGACGTCCCGCGCACCCAAGCTCGCCGGCGCGCACCGGTGGTTCCGGAGGTCTCGCGCCGAACGTCGCACGGGCCTGTGCCACATATCGGTCACGGCCCGGGCGTGGCCAGCAGCATGCGGAGATCCGCGAGGTGTCGGTCGATCAGCGTCCACATACACACCCTGAGACCAGCTCCCGCCGGGCAGCCAGGGTCTCGCGCCGATCGAAGTCGAATGCTGCTCCGCGGCCCTACGGTCGCCGTTACAGAGCAGGGCACGAGCCGCCGAAGACACCAGTGGTCGATGGGTTAGGCTTGTGGAGCTGAATGTTACCGCCGCCGCCGGCGCCTCCGCCGAGCTTGTGCGGGAAGGTCCCGTCGTCCGGTGTTGAGTAGACGATAGCCCCGGAGGAATCCCTCAACTGGAGGTCGAACTCGTCATTGACGCCTGGCTCACCCGCATCTTTGGCGCGAACGACAAAGTGCACATCGCCAAACTGGTTCGTCCGCGCCTCGCCACAAATGAAACGGGTCCCGAGCGGCTGGTGCGTCTTGGGGTCAGTTGTTGTGTCCCCTTCGGGGAAGTATGCGGTGATACTGGTCCAGTGAACGTTGAGACCTGTGCCATGGTCGTGATACTCGAGATGGCCCCAGTACTCTGGCGTCGTTACTCCCGAGCCGTGCTTGCATCCGCCACCGACACCGAAAGTCCCCTTGGCGCCCGAATGGATGATCCACCCACCGCCGGTCATGAAGTCGCACCCCTGCTGCTGCGGCGGCGGCGGAGTCACTTCCGCATCGGCGACGCTGCCGGCGAGGACCAAGGCCGCTACACCGAGCACGCTGATCACTCTACGCATCGTTCTCCTCCGCTCGCATTAAAGCAATGCGATCAAATTGGGCTTGTTCAAACCTACTGGATTCCTGCCGTCGCAGACGCGATCACCACATCGGCCACGCCAAACACCGTCGCGTGAAGGGCATTCACCGTGGTGCCGCCCGCCGAAGCTGTCTGTTCGTTGACCACCACCTGGCCGCCCGGAATCGCGATCGTCTGATTTGGCTCCCCGGTTACCTGAATCGGTGTGCCGTTGATCGAGAGGTTGGTGATGGTCGAACTGCCGCTGCTTTCAACACCCAACACCGCCAGCGCACTGGCCATAACGAAGTCGGCGGAGATTCCAGTCCCCCCTACCGTCATGCCCAGGTTCGCGAGCGAGGCTTCCGAGGCCACCTGATCCGGCCAGCCAATCGTGACTGCGTGAAGGACTTCCCCATCGAACGTGGACGGGATGCTGACCGTCAACAGAGACGCGTCTCGAGCGTCACTTGTACTTTCGAGCGACCCGGTGTCGGAGAGCACTGTCGTCGTTCCGAGCACAGTCGCTCGGACCCCACTTGCTTCGCCGGTGACAGTTTGAGCTGCGCCGGCCATCGGCCATGCTAGGAGAACCGCGACCAGCGTTGCGACTGCGAGTAAACCTGAACTGCAGGAAACTGTGTGACGCATGCCAACCTCCTCATGGTTCACCAATACACACTCACGCTTGCCCATCCCATATGGGCGGTTCTGTGAGCGCGGGGCTGAGGGCGCCGATTGCGCCATGAAGTGCTCTCTCTCTCCCTCCTTCCAGCGTGTTCTTTGGTGTCAACGTACGACAGCGGGGACGCATGAAAATCGGGTGAACCGCGGAATTTGATCATGGGATTTCAGGGACGCTAGGGTAGGGAAATCTATAATTCCGGAAAGGGGGCGGCATCCGCACGCCCGACTTGAAAAGAGGAGGGCGTGGCTGTTTTCGTCCGAGGCCGACACCACGTCGCCGCGGTCCCCACCCATCGACTTCGGTGTGGCGCCCCATGTGGGGGTGGGCCGGAAAGTCAATGCCTCCCGTCAATGTGTGCGGCAGGCGAGAAGGCGATACTAAACGGCGGTTTCTTCGAGCGACATCACCCTTATGGAAGTCACCCTCGACCTAGACGAGACGCCCTTGCTGCTTTCGAGCGGCCTGCGGAGGGATACCGGGGGTGGATTGTGCCCGCTGGGCTGGTCAATCCTCAAATGAAGCTCCGCATCGTCGCGGGTGGATAAGCTGGGCGGCGAGTTGTGAGGAGCCCGGATGAGGCGGGGGGGCTACGGACCCGCCCTCCTGATGAACGCGACCATCCGGTCCTCGCGCCGCTGGACAATCTCAGGGAGCTGGCGGCCGCCGTGCCGGATAAGGTCGCCAAGCGCCTCCTCCAACCCACACGCGGTGCAGATTTCGGTTTTGGTATCGCGCCGGCTGATCACCGGGCGCTCCGCGTAATCCTTGAGGCACCGCGGACACTTCCTCATGAGATCCTCCGAGCCCCGATCGGTTTGAATCTCACGACCACGTAACCGAGCGGAGAGACCTTGCCTTCTCGAATCCGCCTCGTCTGGTGCCGCAGGTCGTCGGTCACGAAGCACGGCTCACGCCGGCGATCGCCCGCGCGGCGCTCTCTGATCACCTTCACGCAACGCACGCCAGCGCAACGGCGCTGGAGATAGTCGTAGAGCGCAGTGTCGTTTTCGGGCACGACGATGAGAACCCTGACATCCGGAAATGACCGCGATGGGAGGGATTCAAGGAGCTGCGCCGCGTGACGTAAGCAGAGGCCGTGCGTAATCCCGGGATTATCAAACGGTGCCCGCTCACCCAGGTCCCCGGCTCCCCCCCTCCTCTCGCACCACGCGCAGACGACCTTCATCGTGGCGCAGAGAAGCTGCCAGGACCGTGCCACCCGACAAGTCCGGTCTATTGTCCCGGAGCGTCATTCGGCGTTTCCACCGCGCCCGGCCGCTTGAGACCCCGGTGACACTCTTCTTCCCAGATTCGGTGGCATCGACCGTGAAACCTGAGGATCCGGCCGTCTGGGAACACGTACGCGAGCTGCGCCCCTACGTCATTGCATGCCGCGCACCTGACCACGCCGATGGCGGTATCCGCATGGATGTGCCCCACCGGTGAAGTCGGCCAACCTGGTTCCCTCGTGAGTGGCGCTGTAGCTCGAGGCAAGGTACCGGCGTCGAGCCGTTCACGGATCCGCTGTGTGACAGTCTTCTTATCCATGCCGTGTTCCCTCCATACCTGGTTGCAGTGCGTCGATTCCTGCGGTCGCTTCAGTGAGTCGGTCACAGTCGCTCTTGCGCGGACCCACCGCGGGCGCTGCCATCGCCCCGGCCACCATCAACCACGCTGCGAGTGCCCTTCCCACGGCCCTGTCCCCGCTCTGGGCAGCATCGGCCGTGCCACGACCGCCAACCCCGAGAACTTGGCAAATCCGAGCGCTCGCCGCGAGCTGTAGCGGACAGAGTGACAACCCGGTGAGCGAACCGACACGAGAGGCGTCCGACGGAATCGCTCAAAAGCGGAAAATTTCCGGAGGGGCGCACTCGCCTTCCGTTCGCTAGACCCGCACCACATTACCGAATGCTCAAGCAAATCCCGACCTCCTTCCTGCGGACAGAACGGCGTCGGCGCCGCACGGATGAGCGATGGCGATGTGGTCGAAGCGGATCGCGGACGTCGGGCCTCGGTGAGCGGGAGGGCCGCGGCGCTATCTGGTGCGAATGAACTTGACGTCGTCGAACTCGGGCCCGACTCGCAGCACGCCTGAGACGACCTGATCCCGGAGCGCGTTCTCGGCGCCCACCATCAACTTGACCTCGTATTCACCGGGCTCGTACCAGAAACGCGCCCCCATGCCCTCCCGGACCGCCGCTTGTAGCTGCCACTCGGGCCGGGCGGGGCGCCGATCGAGCAGCAGGACGAAGTCCCGGCCGAGGAAGCTCTTGCAGTCGGCGCCCTCCCCGTCCCGACCGAACCAGCGCAGGGCGCTGGGGACGAACCCCGGGCACGTCTGTCCGTTCTGGCTGAGGTTGGTCACCTTCACCGTGCAGCTCCGGACGTAGGACATGGCGTGCACCGTCACCAGCTTGAAGAACGCGTCGTGCGTGTGCACGAGCCGGCGCGTCATGGGGTCGGGCTCCATGATCTCGATGATGCGGTTATTGCTCTCGTTGTCCGAGACATCAATGCGAAGGAACGCTTTGGTGTTGACCTGCGCTTCGAGGTTGGCGATCGTCGCATACGACGCGGCGCTGAAGATGCAGAAGCCTAGCGCGGCGACGAGAGGCCACGAGATGTCCGGGAGGATGCCCCAGAAGTCCAGGAGCAGACTCCCGAGCGTGATCACCGCTGAACCAAGCCAAGCGATCGCAAGTCGCACGGTCCCCTCAAACCTCCCCCTTTGCGAGAATGACGACCTCTCATGACGGCTCAGGTCGGGTCAGTTGGAACCAAGCTGGAACCAGGCGCGCCCGAATCGGGCGCAGCGGATGGTCCGGGCGGTACGCGCTGCTCCGGCGAAATGTAACTCCACATCCCGGCCTGCTGGCGACTGTCGCCCCGCATGCGCGCCTCCTGGACGTGAGTTACGCGCATCGTAGCCGAACCCGCAACCCACGCGACGATCAAAAGTCGGGTTTTTCAGCCGACGAGCATCAGCGGAATCACGATGAGGAACGACCAGGCCAGCAAATGATGTTGGAGACCTCAAATCCGATCGTCTCGGATAGTATGATCGCGGTCAAAAGGAGAAGAGGGCGGAGCCAAATCATCGCGGGCGGCTTTAGGGGTCAGAGAATGATGGCCGCGCAATGGCGCGTCAACGCTGCCGCCAGATCACGACGCCGGCCTTGGCTGAGCGCCCCACCGCAGCAATGCCCCGTCCTTCGCGATCGCATCGAAGAACTTTACGGGTCCGGCGTATCGTTCAGCCGTTCGTCGCTCCTCTCCGGTGCGCGCCGATACAACTCGCCGGAGAAGATGGCGCGTGCTTGAACGCTGCCTTGCCTAGCTCCTCACCGCCGCCCAGCCATTCGTCTGAAGATCCTTGGTGATGTCCCGTCGGCGCCGGTCCTCGCGGCGTCTCTCGGCCGCCACTCGTTCCCGACGCTGACGGCGCTCCTCGACCCGACGGTCCGTGATGACGTCTGCGGTCTCGCCGCCGAAGACATGCTTGAAATACGTGACCCGTGCCGGTTCCGTGCGCGAGACGATGAGGAGCAGACGGGCCATAATCTGCCTCCGCGGGACTAGCCGCCTTCGATCCATCCCGTCACGGCCGACAACGCTGGGCCATCGACGGCCGACGCCGTTCTCACTCCCGCCCGGCATGATCCTAGGCGCCCTCTACGTCTTCCGGAAATCGGGGGAAACCCTCAAGCGATGCCGGGAAAAGTCCCGACGTGGCTGGCGGGTGGGCGCCGGCGGCAATAGTGTGGGGATCATCGGATGGGCCTCGGAAAGCCGAGAGCCATCACGACTTGGCCGGCCGACGGGGTCCGCGTAGAACGATCCGACCATTGCACGCGGCTGCCCCTCACTTCGCCCGGTTCAGAATCGGTTCAAGGTGCTCGATCAGCTCAGCCGCTGCGGCGCAGGAGTCCTCGGCTTGTTCCCGAGTTGCTGCTTCACTCCGATGAGCGACTCGGTTCCGGTGCCGGACGTGCCCGGTGTAGCGCGGCCACAACGACCGCTCCTGAATCTGGTCGCCCGAGAGCGTCACGTAGAGATCCCGGACGGCGCGGTTGTCCAGACTGAAGGACGGGAGACTATCGGCAACCCATTCCTCGAGGTCGCCGGCCTGGCGAACGTTCAGCAGGTGGCGAATCACCTGCGCGGTCAGCACCTCGCAGGCGGTCTGCGCGATCACCACAGCGGCCCGATACTCCTGGCGCTCGAGCAGGCTGCGTGCTGTGCTTAGGAGTTCCTGATGGAGTGGCGGTAGCAGCGTGTTTCGCCTGAGCCCCGCGGGCGCGGCGGCACCGGCCAACCACCGTCGGGCTATTGACGACAGCCAGTCCACTCGATCCCCTCGCGGGCGCCGATCGCCGTCAGCTTACACGCGACCCGTGGGTCCACCGTTGTCCCCTCCTAGAATCAGCCCTGCGCGGGATGTTCTTGGCGGCTTCGACCTCTCGGATCACGTCAGAGAGAGCTTTGATACCATATCATCATCATCGCTCCACCATGTCGCTCACAACATGTCCCTGGTCAATGAAAATGTCACCCCCCCACGCGCGATTAATAAGTGCGACTTGAATGTTCGCCATCTTTGCCTCCCACATCGTTTAAACTCTGAAGACGGCGTACAAGCGAGGAAGTCGGCCAAGAGTGGCTGCCCGTTTGCCGTGCGCGCCGCGCCGAGGAGTCGCTGAAGGATTCGTACCGCCTCTACCGGTCCCTAATTCACTGCGCTGTCGAACAACGCGATCACGATCGCCGGTGGGAACTGATCACATCCGAGCGAGTCCCAGTAGTCTCGACGATAAATTTGCATCGCCTGATCGCGGGTGAGGTTCCTGATCGACATCTGGATACGCTCGCTTGCTGATCCCCCAGTTCGTTTCGCCCCCGGGATCGTTCGGATCGTTGGCATACCCGTCTTCGTAGCTCAGCATGCCGGTGGGGTAGGGGCCGGATGTGGAGATGATTGCCAGCCATCCAGCTGACGGGTGTACGAGGAAGTCATTCGAGACCTAGCGGCACTTGCGCGCTTCCAACAGCACTGTTCCAGAAAATCCGATGGCCGATCCGGTCACAGTCCCTGCAGGGCTCTCTTCGGGCAGGGTCCAGCCATCCCGCATTGCGGCTCCTTCTTCTTCCTCCGTGGTCCGCCCAATGGACCGCCCGAACCGGAGGGTAATGGATTCGCCTCGCGCTTTCTCGGTGACTTCTCTCCGTCCCATCCCGGTATTCTCCTAATTTTCCTCTCTCGATTTTGGAGCGAGCGTGAGCGTGTATGTGGACGAGTATCGGAGTTTTGGAGAGGGAAGCCAGTGATTCGACCGATAGGCTGAGAGGACCGGGGACGACCTCGGACCTCAGCACGGCTCGACGAGAGCACTGATGGCGTCGACTCAGCGGACAAGCCCTGGCCCGGCAGGATGGTCGAGAGCGTCACGTCACCACGAATGACCTAGCGATGGCATTAGGCGCCCGGATAGCGCCCCCAGCGGGCACTCCAGCCACTTTCCCCTATCCGCCTCCGACGGGACGAGCAAAGCCTTTTTATCACCCGGAGTTGGACACTGTCCGCTTCTTCCTCTTCTGCGCAGTCTGGGGTTACCATGCCTTGCCAAGAGACGCGAGGCAGTACTCCGTGCATCATGTTCCAGCGGCTCTCGCGTCTTTGATCACGACCGCGATCCAGGCCGGTATGTGTAGCCTCGACGTCTTCTTCATACTCAGCGCGTTTTTGATAACCGAGTTGCTGCTGCGGGAGAGGGAATCAAGGGGCACCGTGGACCTGAAGGCGTTTTACATTCGTCGGATTCTGCGGATTTGGCCGCTCTACTTCGTTGTCCTCGCCCTTGCCGGCCTGCTGTCGGTCTTCGACAGAAGCCAAGTAGTGGGATGGGACTACACGTTTTCTTTCCTACTATTCGCGGGAAACTGGATCATGAGTTTACACGCGGCCCCCCGCGCCATAATTATTGCCCCCTTGTGGAGTGTGTCCTTCGAGGAGCAATTCTATCTATTCTGGCCTCTCGTCTTGCGCACGGCGTCCAAGAAGGCCATCTTCCTCAGCGCAATGGCACTACTACCAGCGGCTGCCCTGGCTCGTTTAATCCTCCTCTTGCTCGAGCACGAGCGCGCGGCTGCCATCTGGTACAACAGCTTCGCTCGACTTGACTCGATTGCGTACGGGATCCTGCTCGCCGTGATTCTTCACCGACGTACGCTGCGGCTTGGGCGCGTCGCCAGGCTGGCGTTGCTCATCGTGGGACTGTCCGCATGGCTGGCGGTCGGCCGGTATTGGCCGTTGGCCGACGGCCCCGTACCGACGTTGGTTGGAGGCATGATCGGGTATCCGCTGATGTCGCTCGGAGGCGTTGCGATCTTCCTGTCCGTGCTGG
>Ga0209161_10005028_pt1 | contig 10479 bp, 10 predicted proteins | sample GraSoiAngelo_155_FD_186169 | JGI IMG/M metagenome (GOLD analysis project Ga0209161, IMG submission 186169) | Grasslands soil microbial communities from the Angelo Coastal Reserve, California, USA - 14_1009_13_30cm (SPAdes) (version 2) | ecosystem: Environmental > Terrestrial > Soil > Grasslands...
ACCGCCGTCCTCAGCGGATCGGCGGAGACAGTGACGCTCTCCGCGAGCGGGCTTCCTTCGGGCGCTACGGCGTCCTTCAACCCGGGCGCGGTCACCGCGGGCGGCAGCTCGACGCTGACGCTCTCCGCGGGCAGCGTCACGCCGACCGGGCCCTACACGGTCACGGTCACCGGCACCGCCCCAAGCGCGACCCACAGCACCGCCGTCACACTGACGGTGACCGCAGCGCCCAATGACTTCTCGATCAGCGCAAACCCCAGCAGCGTCTCCGCGGTACAGAGCGGGAGCGCCACATCGACTATCTCGACCGCGGTCACGAGCGGCTCGGCCGAAACACTGACGCTCTCCGCGAGCGGGATGCCCGCGGGCACCACGGCTTCGTTCAATCCCTCCACGATCACCGCGGGCTCGAGCTCGACGCTGACACTCAGCGTCGACGCCACAACCGCGCCAGGCACGTACCCGGTGACAGTCATCGGCAGCGCGCCCAGCGCGACGCACAGCGCAACGGTCACGCTGACGGTCACGGCGTCGAGCGGGATCACCAACGGCGGGTTCGAGAGCGGGCTCGCCAGCTGGACGAGCGCGGGCAGCACCGCGGTCGCGACCACCGCGCACAGTGGCGCATCCGCAGCGAAGGTCGGCAGCAGCTCGCCCTTCAATGGAGACAGCTCGGTCGCGCAGACCTTCACGGCGCCGTCCGGCGGCGGGGTCCTCTCGTTCTGGTACCGAGTCGTCTGCACGGACAGCGTGACCTATGACTGGGCGACGGCGACGCTCAGGGACAACACCACAGCCACGACGACGACCGTCTTGGCGAGGACCTGTAGCAACACCGGACTGTGGAACAGCGCGTCAGCGACGCTGGTCGCCTCGCACTCCTACACGCTCACCCTCATCGACCACGACGACAACTACGCCACCGACCCGACCTACACGCTGTACGACGACGTGGCCATCGGCGCCCCACCGCCGCCACCACCGTCCGGGATCACCAACGGTGGGTTCGAGAGCGGGCTGACGGGCTGGACGAGCGCGGGCAGCACCGCGGTCTCGACCACCGCCCACAGCGGAACGTCGTCCGCCAAGGTCGGCAGCAGCTCACCGTTCGCCGGAGATAGCTCGGTCGCGCAGACCTTCAGCGCGCCGGCGGCCGGCGGCGTCCTGTCGTTCTGGTACCGGGTCGTCTGCACGGACACCGTCACGTATGACTGGGCGACCGCAACGCTCAAGGACAACACCACCGGCACGACCACGACCCTGCTGGCGAGGACCTGCAGCAACACCGGAGTGTGGAACAGCACGTCGTTCACGCTGACCGGTGGGCACTCGTACACGCTGACCCTCATCGATCACGACGACAACTACGCCACCGACCCGACCTACACGCTCTACGACGACGTAACGATCAATTAGCGCATGACGGGGCGGCGGCCGAGCTGGCCGCCGCCTGACCCGTGATCTAGCTCGACGCGAAGGCGAGCGCTCGGCTCAGCGTCTCGGGCATGTCCGCCGGGTATTCGTGACCGAGATCCTCGCGAAGATCAAGGTGCGCGTGGACACGGTGCTTCGTGAGGAGAGCGACGAGCTGCTTCGCCCCATCGCAGTTGGGATCGCGCCTGCCCACGACAACGTACCCGCTGAGGTCGCGTCCGGGACCTCTATCGAGCATCGTCGCGAACTCGCGGATGTTGGGTAGCCAAGCGGCCACGGCGACGAACGCCCGCGCACGGATCCGTGCGGTCAGCGGTATGGCGATCGCTTGCAGGCCGCCCATCGAGAATCCCCCCATGACGAGTCGGTCGGGATCGAGCCGAGTCCCCTTCGCGATCTCGCTGATGTGGGCGGTCACTTCGCGAACGGCCCGCTCGGTCTCGTTCCAGATGAACGCGCCCGGGCTCACTCCGATCTCGCTCGACTGAGGTACGGCGACCACCCAACCCGCGCTTGCGGGCGACGACCACTGCGCGACGGTGTCGGCCAGGGTGCTGTTGTTCCCATGGAGCGCGACCAGGAGCGGATACCCCAGAGGCGGCGCAGCGCTCTCGGGCATCACCACGTTCAGCTCGGGACGTGCCGCCGCGGAATCCTCCTCGTGCCGGCGAGCCGACCGCTCCGTGACGTCGCCAAAACGTGCGAAGCCGCGGAGAGCCGCGAGCCGCGGGTTCTCCTCGAGCCACGAACGCTTGTAGCGACAGCCCGAGGCGAGAGCGGCCTCGAGCGACTCGATCGCCTGCTCCGGTTGACGCAGCTCCGCGAGAAGCTCCGCCCGCACGAGAAACACGAGTCCCTTCTGCAGCGGGAAGTCGCGTTCGCGCCCTTCGAACAGCGCCAGCGCCCCCGCGAGGTCGCCCGACTCACGACGGGCTTGGACGGACGCGAAGAGCTCGCTGAAGCTGGTCATTGGTCGATTCTCCTCGGTGGGACAATTAAAGAGGCCGCGAGATGCGGTCACGGGAGCAAGTCAGTGAAGGAAATCGTCATCATCGACGGGGCGCGCACCGCCTTCGGCACGTATGGCGGGCAGCTGCGCGATACCTCGGCCACCGACCTCGGCGTCATCGCCGCGAAGGCCGCGCTCGAGAAGTCAAAGGTCGATCCCAAACAGATAGATCACGTGATCTTCGGCAACGTCCTGCAGACCTCGGGCGACGCCGTGTATCTCGCGCGCCACATTGGACTCAAGTCCGGCGTGCCGAAGGAGGTCCCCGCACTCACCATCAACCGGCTCTGCGGGTCGGGGCTGCAGGCCATCCTCCTCGGTGCCCAAGAGATCCAGCTTGGACAGGCGGAGTTCGTTCTGGTCGGCGGCACCGAGAACATGTCGATGGCGCCACATCAAATCCGGGGCGCACGCTGGGGTCTGCCGCTCGGCGAGCAGAAGCTCGAGGACTACCTCTGGGTGGCCCTCGTCGACTCGTACAACGGGCTCGGCATGGCGAACACCGCCGAGAACCTCGGCCGCAAGTACGGCATCACGCGCGAGGCGGCCGACGAGTTCGCGTACCGCAGCCACATGCTCGCCGCGAAGGCACGCGAGTCGTGCCGCTTCGGCGAGGACGAGCACATCCGTCCCGACTCGACGCCAGAGGCGCTCGCCAAGCTGGTGGCCCGGTTCGAGAAGAACGGCACGGTCACGCCCGGCAACGCGTCGGGCATCAACGATGGCGCCGCCGCGGTCGTCGTCGCGTCGGCGGATGCCGCGAAGAAGGCGGGCCTCAAGCCGCTCGCGCGCATCGTCTCGGGCGGCGTCTGCGGCGTGGACCCCGACATCATGGGGATCGGCCCCGCGCCATCGTCGCGTCAGGCGCTTGAGCGAGCCGGGCTCAAGATCAAGGACATGGACCTCGTCGAGATCAACGAAGCGTTCGCGACGCAGTACCTCGCGGTGGAGAAGGACCTCGGCCTCGACCGCGAGAAGACGAACGTGAACGGCGGCGCGATCGCGCTCGGACATCCGCTGGGTGCGTCGGGCGCGCGGCTCGCGCTCACCCTGGCGTACGAGTTGCGCAAGCGCGAGAAGCGCTACGGCCTCGCGTCGCTGTGCATCGGCGGCGGACAAGGGATCGCGGCGGTCTTCGAGCGCGTCTAGAGAAACTCGGCGGCGAATCGCTCCAGCTCGCTGACCTGGCGGTCGTCGTAGCGCCGGCCGATCACCATCAGGTCGACGCCGGCCTGCTCCATCGCGCGGACCTGACCACCCCAGAGGCGTTCCTCCTGCGATGTCCAGACGCATGCGGCGAGCGGCGCCCCGGCTCGCAGCGCGCGCAACTTGCGTCCGTATTCAGCGACGCGCTCAGGAGGCTGGAGCCAGATGAAGAGGCCGGCGCCGCGCTCCGCCGCGATGCGTATCGCGCCGTCGCCCTGCCCGCCGATCCAGAGCGGTAGCCGCGCGCCCTGCGGGGGCTGCGGGTGGACCCCGACCTCAGGGATCTTGACGAAGCGGCCTGTGTAGCTGAACGTCGGCCGGCTCCACGCGAGCCGCAGCACCTCGATGGTCTCTTCGAGGCGCGCCTGGCGGTGATCGGTCGGGCGACCAAGGGCACTCCCCTCTTCGAGGAGCCAACCCGCGCCGACGCCCAACTCGAACCGCCCGTTCGAGAGCAGGTCGACGGTCGCGGCCTGCTTCGCGAGCGTGATCGGGTCGGTGATGATGAGCGGCACGACCGCGACGCCGAGGCGCACCCGCTCGGTCGCCGCGGCGACGAATCCCAGCGTCGTCATCGCGTCGGCCCATGCGGTCCCCGCGTTCCACGACGGTATTCCGTCCTCGCTGTAGGGATAGCGTGGCTTGAAAGAGGCCGGAACGACGGTGTGCGAATTCGTCCAGACCGAGTCGAAGCCGAGGTGCTCGGCGGCGCGTGCGACCCCGAGCAGGGTGTCGCGGCTCGGTCGGATATAGGAGGGCAGCATCACGCCGATGCGCACGCGCCGGAGTGTAGGAAGCAGCAGCGCTAGCGGCCGCGCATCGCCGCGACGCGCACGGCAGCTTCCGCGCGGTTCTCAGCGCCGAGCTTCGCGCACGCGTTGGCGAGGTGTCTCGCGACCGTATGCCGGCTGAGAGAGAGCCGCTCTCCGATCTCACGATTCGTGAGACCGCGGCCGGCGAGATCCACGACCTCCATCTCGCGCTCCGACAGTCCGGTCGTTCCGTGGCCGTCCGAGAGGTGATCCGTCGCGAGCCGCGCGATCTCATCGCCGCCGTGGGCGATGTCGCGCAGTGCCGCGCGACCGCGTCCGACCCCGATCAGGTGAAGGACCTCGACCGCCGCGCGACGCGCCCCGAGCGGTGCGCGCGTGTCCGTTGCGTGCGTCTCCGCGACGGCGAGTGCGACCTTCGGCCGGCCAGAGGCTGAAGCGAGCTCGACGATCGCCCTCGAGCGGTGCCCGCCTTCGACAAGGGCGATGGCCGCACGCGCCGCAATGTCCCGCGACACGAATGGGAGTCGGCGCCAGCCGCTCGCCTCGAGAAACAGGCAAAGCCGGCGTAGGTCGCGCGGGCGCGGGCGAAGCGCCGCGAGCCACGCGAGCGCGCTGAGCTGAAGCCAGAGCTGACCGGAGGCGCGGGCGAGCTGCGCGGAGAGCTCGAACCCATCGGGATCCTCACCGGCCCACGCGCTCAGGAACTCGGGAAGTGACCGCAGGCCTGGGCTCGTGCCGCCGCTCTGAACGCGGAGGCCGGGCAGGTCGCGCACGCTGGCGGTGTTGCCGGCGTGCAGCTCCGCCGCGATGCGCCACGCTTCCGTTTGGATCTCGAACCGCGGCGAACAGAGCCGGATCGCGATCGTATTGACGAGAGCCGCGACCTCCGCGAGTGAACCGTCCGCGCGGAGCGCGAGCAGATGCGCGAGATCGAGGAGCCACGCGATGGCGATGAGGGGAGCCGGCCCGCGGGGCTCGCGGAGCCGGCCCATGAACTCGAGGGCGGAGCGCTCGTCCTCGCCGCGCGCGAGCCGAACGAGGCGCTCGAGGTCGCGAGCGAACGGGCGAAAGTAGTCGCCCTCGTCGCCGAGGCGCTGCGCCTCGCGCGCGAGGCCCTCGGCGACCTCGAGCCTTCCGCCGATCGCCTCCTGCTTGGCGAGGATGAGGACGTCCTGCAATCTGCGGAAGCGGACGTGGCGAGCCTGGGCGACGTCGGGCCGGCCGCCGGTGTCGACCGGGAGAGCGAGCGTGCGCCGCGCGAAACGACGGAATCGGCCCTGTGACTGCGACAGCTTGCAGTCCCATGCTTCGAGGATCGCGCTCGCGTACGTGTGCGCTTCGCCAACGTGCGAACGGTCGAGCGGCGCCAGGATGATCGCGCGCAGCGAAAGGAGCTCATGCGGATCGACGGGACCCGCATCGACGCATCGCTGAAGGTCGTCCCAGTCGCCGTAGCTCAGCGCCGACCAGCCGCGATGCTGGGCGAAGATCGGATCGTCGAGCGGAAGCGCTCCACGCAGCTGCACGATCTGCCGCCCGTAGACGCCGGCCGGGATCTGGCCGGAGGTAAGGAGCTCCTTCAATCGATCGTGGTCAAGCGTCGCTAGCGCCTCGGCGAAGTCGGCCGGCAGACCCGCGACCGGCACGCGCTCCCAGAGATCGACCATGCTCCCCCTCCCCTCACCGGCGTGCGCGCGTCAGAAGCCCGAAGTCTAGGCATCGCTTGGTAAATCCCCCAGTCGGGGTAGTACCCCGGTACCCCGGACGACGGGGGCCTAAACGCGATCCAAGACGGCCCCGTTAGGTCGTGTGCACTGGAGGTGCATATGTTCCGCACGACCATTGGGAAGCGCACTGCACGTGGGATGGCAGTAGGCGCTCTCATCCTTTCTCTCTCAGCGACGACCCTCGGCGGCAGCGCGAGCGCCGCGCCGGCCGCTGACGAAACGACGTCCTGCAGCACTCTCGCGCACGCACGGAACGAGGCCGTTCACAAACTTCACTCGAAGTGGATGAGCTTCCGCGATCAGCTCAAAGAGCTCGCTCACGACGCGCGCGATCTCGAACGGGACGCACGCCACTCCAAGTCGGCGACCGAGCTGACAGTCGATGCCCGTAGCGAGGTAGCCGATGCCCGCGCGAAGCTCCAGGAGATCTGGACCTCGGCGCACGAGAAGCTCCAGGACGGCACCGACCTTGGCCAGGCTTGCAAGGTCGAGGACAAGGACGAAGACACCAAGACGTCGGCGAACACGACGACAACGACTGCCTCGACCACGAAGGACGAGGACCAGGACGAAGACAAGAACGAGGACAAGGACGAGCACACCCAGAAGCCGTCGATCACGACTGCTTCGATGGTTGCCCTCGTTGCGAAGTACAAGGATGTCGTCGACCAGGCGATCAAGGACATGCAGGCGGTGCTCGACGACGTGACCGCAACTGTCGCCAAGCTGACGACCGCCGCACAGAGCACCGACGCCTCCCTGGCCGCGAAGGTCAAGGCTGACCGCGCCAAGGAGAAGGACGCACGCAACAGCGAGCACGACCGTTCTACCAGCCGTGGCACCGGCAAGGGATCGCGCGGCTAACTACAAGTAACTCACGCGCCTTTGATCAGCCCGCGGGCACGTCCCGCGGGCTGTTCTTTTGATCCGCGAGCCGACCGCGCGGCATGTCCTCCACGAGTGGCCGAAGCCGTTCGAGGTTCGCGGCCCGCCGTGCTTCGAACCGGCTCCGTAGCCACGGCAGCCGCCATCCGCCGAGGACCGCACCGGTGAGAGAGAGTCGATGTCCGCCGCTGTACGCGACGAGCGTGCCGTTCTCGTGCGGCTGCAGATCGATGACGTCGGCGGGCTGCGCGTGTCGCACCACGAGCGTCGTCACGAGCCGCCGGCCGGGATCGAGCTCGGTCACGCGGGTTCGCGCGATGAGCTCGTGACCGTTGATCAACACCGTCTGCCTGATCACGCTTCCCGTCCGAAGCAGTCCGGGCGTCTCGAGATCGGCTGCGACAAGCGACTCGATCCACCGCGGCTGCTGCGAGACATCGAACATCACGGCCGCGACAGAGCTCGGGGGCACGCGAAAGACGGACTGCGCGCCGACCGCGAGCAGACGGTGCGAGGCTGGCACCCACCAGAGGGTCCACGCCACGGCGATCACAAGCAGCGCCAGACCGACGATCGGTATGCCGATCAGGAAGTTCGCGAGGATCAAGACGAGCGCCGCGAGCTGGAGCCGTTGGGACAGAACGGCTCGCGATTCGAAGAGGAGGAAGTCGCGCGAGCGGACCGCGATCAGATCGATGATCGTCGCGGAGACGAGCAGGACGATCGTGGCGATGAGCAGGAAGAGCCAGGTCAGCGTGATCAGCGGCATCGCCCGACCCGCCGGAGCGGCACGGCGCGACTTTACACTCGCGATGCGTGAGCGAGTGCGTCGTCTCGACCGATCCGCGGCACATCGATCGCGATCTGGTCTGGCGATTCCTTCATGACGAGGCGTACTGGGCCCTGGGCGTGCCGCGCGAAGTCATGGAGCGAGCGTTCGATGGCTCGATCTGCTTCAGTGCGTTCGATGGCGACCCCAAGGGCGGTGGCCGGCAGATCGGCTTTGCGCGCGTGGTCACGGATCGCGCGACGTTCGCCTGGCTCTGCGACGTGTTCGTGCTGAACGAGCACCGCGGAAGGGGCGTCGGCAAGCAGCTCGTGGACGCGGTGATGTCGCATCCTGACCTGCTCGGCCTGCGCAATGTGTTGCTCGCGACGCGTGACGTGCACCGGCTCTACGCGCGCTACGGCTTCACTCCGCTCGCCGAGCCGGAACGCTGGATGGCGATCCGGAGGCCGTACCGCGGGTAGCGTCAGTTCGCGATCGGGTGGCTGAATATCCTCCAAAGGCTCGACGCGCAGTGACCGCCGAGATTGTCCGGCGCATCTTCGATCCGGACTAGCGCGACATACCGCCACAGGGTCTGGCCCATCGGCAACCCGAGCGACCGCTCGCGGGACTCGCGCTCGCCGGGGCGATCGAGATCCCCGATCTCGAGGGTCACCCAGAATCCCCCGGCCAAGACGGCATCGTCCTCGAGCCGGTGATCGACTCCGCGGTACGGATACGGCCCGCGCTTCGCGCTCCACCCCAGACGCCGCGCCGAGTCGAAGAAACCGGCGCGGAGCGTATCCGGATCGTTTGTGAGGATCACGCGCTCGAGAAGCGCGCAATGCGGATACTGCGTAGCGCAGAGCGACGTACAGTCGCGTGTCTCCACCCACGCGGGCGTGTACCGCGTGACGAGTTCGAGATCCCCCGTTGGCATGACAAAGGAGAACGGACTGGCGAGCATCTCCGGACTGGCCCGGCCCGATATCTCTGGTGGGCGCAACGCATAGACGAGCTGCTGACCCTCGACCGCGACCACGATGAGAGCGGCGCCGAGGACCGTGAGGAGGCAGCCTTTCATCGCAGAGCACACCGCTGCACGTACGTCACGAGGATGAGCTCCCTTTGCGGAACCGGACCCATCCACGGGGCCGCGAGATCACGCGAGGCACCGTGCTCGATGATCGCGCCGTGCGAGCGGTCGGCGGCCCACATGGCCAGATCGAACTGAACCCCGCGGCCGGATAGCGCTCTGCCGCGCATCATCAGCCACACGAGCTCGCCGCGCTCGTCTTTTTCGTACGCCGCCGCAAGGATCCGCTCGAGAGCCGCAACCGCGCTCGTCGCGTCGTTGGTCGCGAGCGCGACGGCGTAGCGCGGGCAGTCGGGCGGCTCGTCGAGTCGCGGGATCATCGGGGACAGGTGAGTCCCCGCGGGCGCGACACCCGAAGGAAGCGCAGGCACCGCTCTTTCGTGGATCGCTCGGGCATCGGCGTCCGTCCAGGGCACCGGCATCGCGTACGGGAGGTTCGATGGCCGAGGCGGCGTCCCGGCCACCGGCCCGGGGCTCGCGGCGCGGACCACGGCGGTGCTCGGCCGCGGCGCGGGAAACGTCGGCGTCTGCGGGTTGCAGCCGCACAGGAGAAGCACGAGCAGCACCCACCCGATCGCGCGCATCGCTCGATGATGCGCGCCAGGCCGTCCGCGAACGTGACACGCCCCCCGCGCAAAACGTGTTCGCGCACACGCTCGGCGATCGAACCAGTCTCGGCTCAGTCGGCCTTAGTCCGGAGCGCGCGATGCGCGTGAGCTCTTCATTGCGAAGCGCGCGCCGTCGCTCATCAAACATCGGCACACCATAAACTCGGCACATGCGCGACACGGAGCTCATGGCGAAGTGGCTCGAGGACATCGGTGCCGGACTTCGTCGCCGCGTCGGGGTCCTCGATTTGGGTGCGCTCGAGTGGCGTGCCGACGATCGCGGCAACAACGTCCGCGAGACGGTGTGGCATATGGCACGCTGGATCGACGTCCTCGAGCGACTGCTGGGCGGTGCGGACGCCGCCTCGGAGCGCTGGATCGCCGACGGGTGGGCCGCGCGAACCGGGTACGACCCGCGCGGGATAGGCGACGACGGACTCGGCGCGCTCAGCGGCTACACCTTCGATGAGGTCCTGCGGATCCCGCAGCTCTCCGCGGATGAGCTGCTCGGCTACCTCGATTCGGTGATCGCGCCGCTCGTGCGGCGTTTGCGCGCGCCGGCCGACGACGAGACCGCGGCGAAGATGGTCAGACGCGCGACGGGAATCCTGCAAGGCTGCTTCGGGCACATCGGCGAGATCGACGCGTTGCTTGCGATCCGAGAGCGCTCCGAGCAGCGCGTATCCACCTAGCCGTTGGACTTCGACCTCACCTCCGAGCAACAGTCGATTCGCAAGCTCGCGAAGGACTTCGCGGACAAGGAGATCGCGCCGGGCGCGCGCGAGCGCGACCGGAACGAGACCTTCCCCAAGGACGTACTCCGCAAGATGGCGCCGCTCGGCCTTCTCGGCGGCCCAGTCCCCGAGAAGTACGGAGGCATCGGCATCGACTACGTCTCGCATGCGCTCGTGACCGAGGAGGTGGGACGCGCGGACTCGTCGGTGCGCACGACGCTCTCGGTGCAGATCTCGC
>Ga0209161_10005036_pt1 | contig 10466 bp, 9 predicted proteins | sample GraSoiAngelo_155_FD_186169 | JGI IMG/M metagenome (GOLD analysis project Ga0209161, IMG submission 186169) | Grasslands soil microbial communities from the Angelo Coastal Reserve, California, USA - 14_1009_13_30cm (SPAdes) (version 2) | ecosystem: Environmental > Terrestrial > Soil > Grasslands ...
CCGGCGTCACGTTCGTCCTGCCGTCCAGCCGTTTCACAAGCACCTTCAGCACCTCCGGCTCGGGATCGACGGCGTACACGCGCCCGCGGGGGCCGACGGCGCGCGCCAGCCGCGTCGTGAAATAGCCGGGGCCGGAGCCGACGTCGGCGACGACGGCGCCGCGCCGCACGCGCAGGGCCTGCAGCACGCGGTCCGGCCGCTGCCACCTCGCGCGCGTCTTCGCGAGCTGGCGGCGCATGAGGCGGCGGAGGTCGGGTGGGTTGCCGTGCCGCGCGTGCGCGGCCATCAGCGCGCCTGGCGATCCGGCCGGAGCTCGAGCATGGCGCCCACTATACGGTGCTCGCGGCCGTGCTACCATCCCCCGGACCCGCAGCCCCACGGAGGGACAACGATGATCGAGCGACGGCGGCTCGGCGGCAGCACGCTCGAGGTCAGCGCGATCGGACTCGGATGCATGTCGATGTCGGGCGCCTATGGCCCCGGCGACGACGCGCAGTCCGTCGCCGTCGTCCATCGCGCGCTCGACCTCGGCGTCAATGTCCTGGATTCGTCCGACATGTACGGCTGGGGGCATAACGAGACGCTGCTGGGGCAGGCGCTGCGCGGACGGCGCGAGCGCGCGGTGCTCGCCACGAAGTTCGGCAACATGCGCAAACCGGACGGCACGCCGGGCGTCGACGGCCGACCGGAATACGTGCCGCAGGCGTGCGACGCGAGCCTCAAGCGCCTCGGCGTCGACGTGATCGATCTCTACTATCAGCATCGCGTCGATCCCAAGGTGCCGATCGAGGACACCGTGGGGGCGATGTCGCGACTCGTCGAGGCCGGCAAGGTTCGCTTCCTCGGCCTCTCGGAGGCCGCTCCGGCGACGATCCGGCGCGCGCAGAAGGTCCATCCGCTCGCCGCCGTGCAGATGGAGTACTCGCTGCTGTACCGCGTGGAGGTCGAGCAGACGCTCCCGACGCTGCGGGAGCTGGGAATCTCGCTCGTGGCCTACTCGCCGCTGGGGCGGAGCCTGCTCACCGGTCAGATCCACAAGCTCGCCGACATCCCGGAAGACGACCGGCGCCGCGCCCACCCGCGCTTCGAGGAGCAGAACCTCCAGCGCAACGTCGAGTTCGTGAAGAAGGTGGAGCAGTTCGCGCGCGAGAAGGGCTGCACGCCCGGCCAGCTGGTGCTCGCGTGGCTGCTCGCGCAGGGCCGCGACATCGTGTCGATCCCCGGTACCAAGCGCCGCGAGCGGCTCGAGGAAAACGTCGGCGCGGCCGCCGTGCGGCTGAGCGCGGACGAGGTCACGCGTATCTCCGACGCCGTCCCGCCGGGCGCCGCCTCGGGGCTGCGCTACCCGGAGCCGCAGATGAAAGCGGTGTTTCTTTAGGTCGCTAATCCCCGATCGTCACCGTGGCTAAAGGTTTCCTATGGGACCAAAGTCCAATACAGGCCACCGTCATTGAAATCCTCGCCGCGCGGCTGGGAGCGTTGTGCTTGGAGTGCGTCCTAACGAAGACCGGTCTCCGCGCTGACCAGGCGCTCCACCAGATGGACGCCATGCCGATGCGCGTCACCGACGGTCGCTGTGGCGGCTGCGCCGCGGCCGGTCCGGTGTTCGCGCACGCGCCTGGCGGGTCTTCAGGATAGTTCCGCCACCCGCGCGGGGGACTGCGCAACCGAACGCTGTGGTCTCACGAAGGCAGGCCACCACGACCAGCGTCCGGGACACCGTTGTAGACGTCGAAGCACTCGTCGTGGAACTGTAGACTGATTGCGCGGTGGAGCACGACCTTGAACGCACGGTCGCTCAGGACCATCACCTCACCGCAGCCATCGCAGGAACCCGTGACCCGAGTCCCTCGCGTCACGGTAAGCCATCTCGGCTGCGGAAGGCGACCGACGGCGATCCGTGCGGCGGTGGTCGAGCGTCGTTCTTCCCGAGTCACAGCCGCCTGACCTGGACCAAAAGAAGTCGCGTGATCTCGGCCATGATCGATAGGTTGCGCTGGAGCCACCTCTGGCCGCCATTGGACCTTTGGCCCACATCGGCACCGGAGTGAGTTCAGCCTCGCCCGGGCGTTTCGCCATCACCTGGATCCCGGTCTCCCGTCGCCATCGGGTCCGGCCGGAACAGCGTCACCATGGTTGCACGCCGGCAGCTCACGCAGTGATTCAGACTGCGCTTCAACGTTGGCCTCATGCTCACGAGCGCCTCGACCACGCGACGCGTCTCGATCAGCGGTGCGGCGGCGGCGAAGGCCAGGCACCCATCACAGAGAGCGGCGCCGGGCTCTTGCTCGAGGAGGTGCGCCACGATCGTCCTGAGTTCCACCGCGATGGTCAGACTGCGTGGCGCTCGAACTCCCATGCCGCGAAGCACCGGATATGGACGTGGTACTTGTCCAGGCCGGGGTTGTCGCCGTTGCGCTGGAATTGGATCTCGAACTCCATCTCGGTCACTCGCACCGGCAGGTCGCAGATCGTGCATAGCGCGCCGACGCCCGGACCGCCCCACGTGCGGTCTGGGGTGCGGCTCGGGAGCTTGCCGCTCTCAATCACCGCGCGCGCCTTCTCGCGAAGAGTCTCTTCTTCCATCTGGCTGTCCTCGGATGTTTGAACAAAAGGCCGAGCCAGATGCCACGGGGGATCGTTCGAGGGACCCGTGGAAGGCGCGTCCAGTCTATCGGCGCTCTTTCGATCGGGACACCCGGGACCAAAGACCTAGGTACTTCTACGAGGGGCTCTAGTCCTCCAGCACCATCCTCAGAAACGACTCGGCGGCGCGCAGGCGCCGGCGCGCGCCCTGCTCGCGCGCCCAGCCGCGGACCATCGGCGCCGGATCCCAGTCGCCCATCTGGCTGCGGTGCTCGCGGAGCGCCCGCACCTTCGCGTCGAGCGTGGCAGAGATGTCGACGAACGTCTCGGCGCGCTCCGAGCCGAACAGCCAGACGGCGCCGACGTGATGCGGCACGAGCCCCTCGTCCAGCAGCTCGGGGAAGATGAAGCGCGTCTCCGCCGACGGGAAGATCGCGTCGAGCGCGACGTCGGCGGCCACGCGATGGTCGGGGTGATTCATGTAGCGCGTGCCGTAGTAGCGCACGGTCGGATCGCCCGTCACGACCGCGTCCGGGCGGTGTCGCCGCACCAGGCGCGTGAGGTCGCGCCGCAGGTCGATCGACGGCGTCAGCACGCCGTCCTCGTAACCAAGGAACACGACTTCCGCGATGCCGAGCACGGCGCAGGCCGCGCGCTGCTCCTCCTCGCGGATCTTCGCGAGCCGCTCGCGTGTCATGTCGGCCGGCGTCGACTTGTTCGAGCCGGCCTCGCCGCGCGTCAGACAGACGGTGACGATCTCGCTGCCGGCGCGCGCCCACTTGGCCAGCGTGCCGGCCACCGTGAACTCCTGGTCGTCGGGGTGCGCGTGGATCGATAGCACGCGCTTCGGCGCCGGCGGCTCCTTGCGAGGCATGGCGGCCAGTCTACCCGGTGCCCGACGACGATTCACCCGATCACCTGGGCAGGGTGGCATGTGCCTGATCAGTCACTAGCCGGTCGAGCATCCGTCGCCATCGGACCTGGGCCGCTAACTCGGCCAAATATCGAGCGCTCATGCCTTTGGCACCCCCGCTGCACCCTCCTCGGACCGAGGTCGAATGTTTCGCTCGAGCGAGGGGCTCCGATGAAGATGACGATGACTCGGGTGGTCGGGACGCTGGTGGCGCTCACGATCTCGATTCCGGCCGGCGCGTACTCGCAAGAGCGCGTCGGTGTCGCGACGACGGTCGTGGGACCCGTGACCATCACGCACGTCGCCGCCTCGCCGGCTCCTCTGAAGTTCAAGGACGACGTCCTCCTGAACGACCGCGTCACCACCGGCGACAACGGATTCGCGCGCATGCTGCTCGGCGGCAAGGCCATCGTCACCGCGCGCGAGCGCTCGATCATCACCATCACCGAGGTGCCCGGCGTGTCGACGATCGACCTCGTCTCGGGCCGCATCTCGGTCGCGGTGGACAAGTCGCGGGTGCGCCCGGGTGAGGTCGTCGAGATCAAGACGCCGAACGCCATCAGCGGCATTCGCGGCACGATCGTCGTCGCGGAAGTGAACGGCGGCGTGTCGACCATCACCGTGCTGCGCGGTCTGGTCGACGTCTATCGCCGCGATCCCGTCACCGGCAACGCCGTCGGCCGCGCCACGCCGGTGAGCGTGCGCGAGAGCGTCACGGTGAAGGCGGGCGTGCTGCCCGCGCGGCCGCAGCCAATCTCCGCCGACCGTGCCCACAAGCTGGCGAAGGACTTCACGCCGCCGGTGCGGCCGGTCTCGCCGGCGAGCACGATGCCGGTTGCCGACGAGGTCACGCGCGCCACGGACCTGATCGGTACGCTCACGGGCGGAACCCCGGCCGCCGGCGTCGGCACCCCGGTGACGGGCGGCGCGCCGGCGACGACGAGCACGAAGGCGACGACGACCAGCACGCTCGCGCCGACCACCATGCTGACGCCGACGACCACGCTGACGCCGACGACCACGCTGACGCCGCTGCCGACCATCAGCACGGTGCCGACCACCCCGATAGTGCCGAAGGTCGTGCAGCCTCCGCTGACGGCGCCGATCCTGCCGGGCAACACGCTGCTGAGGTAAGCGCTTCGCACCGACGCGACATTCTCTGCCGCGCGCCCGAAACGGCGCGCGGCAGTTTTTTTGCTCAGCGGCGCGCGAGCGCCTCCTCGAAGAATGCCTGGAGGTCGGAGACGGACTGCCGGTGCGCGCGTGCGTCGTAGCCCATCCACGCGCCGCGCGTCATGCACGGCGAGGCGCCGCTGAACGGCTTGCCCGTGTCATCCACGAATGTCCCATCCGGCTGCTGCGTTATCGTGCATCCAGACGAGTTCACGACGTCGGGGAAGCGCTGCGGCCGAGCGTAGAACGGTACGTCGAATCCGTGCCGCGCGCCCTCGTACTCGACGATCGAGACGTTCTTGCCCGTCGCGCGCCGGCGCGCGACCCACTCCCGGCAGTGATCGATCGTCGTCCAGTCGTCCGCAGTGCCGTGGAAGATCCGCACCGCACCGCCGCTCCCGTCGGCTTCGTCGACGAGCCGCACGTTGCAGCCGACCGGATAGAACGCGGCGAAGGCGACGGGTGCGGCGAGCGTGCCACGCATGAAGCGCCGCTGGTACCACGCCTGACTCGCCCACAGCGCGACCCAGCCACCGTGGGAGAAGGCGAGGACGCCGATGCGCTGGGGATCGACACGAGGATGCGTGGCCAGCAGCTCCTGAGCTCGGAAGAGATCGGCCAGGCGGCTGCCGGGGTTGACGGACGCGTGCCCCGTGCAGATCTCCTTCACGCCACGTCCCGTGAAACTGTCGAGCACGAGCGCGGCATAGCCCATGCGGTTCAGCTCGCGCGCCCATTCGGTGAGGTTGGGCGTCACGCCGGTGCACGAGTGGAGCACGATCACGGCCGGCACGCGGTCGCGACCGGCCGGTAATGTTAGGTCGCCCGTGATCGTGCCGGGCTGCTCCACCATCTCCGGCCTCGTCGGAAGCGTCCTCGTCAAGATAGGAAAGCTGCCGGTGCGGCCGTCGGCCAGCGTCACCACGCCGCCCGACGTCGCGCAGCCGGCCAGCACGACCAGCGCCAGCACGACGGACGGAAGCCTCGCGGGCGGCACCTTACACACGGCGCGCGCCCTCGACGAGGGCGCGCAGGCGGGCGCGCGCGCTCGGCCGATCGAGGTACTTCATCCCGCAGTCGGGGGCGGCGACGAGGCGCTCGGCGGGCACGTGGCGCAGCGCCTCACCCAGGCGCGCGGCGACGACGTCGGCCGTTTCCGGCGTCGAGTGGCCGAGGTCGAGGACGCCGAGGACCACCGTCTTGCCGCGGATCGCGGAGAGCGAGGCGAGATCGAGCCGCGGCTGCGCCGCTTCCAGCGAGAGGTGGGTGGCGGTCGAGCGCTCGAGCTCCAGCGCGAACCGGTAGCCGCCGGACTTCGAGGTGCCGGCGAGCGCGTGCGAGAACGCATAGCCGAAGCAGACGTGGATGCACGTGGGCTTGCGCAGCCCCGCCAGCGCGCGGTCGATCGCGGGCAGCGCGTACGCCTTGGCGTGATCGGGGCGCGCCTCGAGATATGGCTCGTCGAGCTGGAGCCAGTCCAGCACCGGCTCCAGCTCGCGCAGTTCTTCGTTCACCGCCGCCGCGTAGGCCATCGCGAGCCGCTCGGGATCGCGGTAGTGCTCGTCCTGCGCCAGCGCCGCGAGCGTGAACGGACCGGGCACCGCGAGCTTGATTCGCCGGGCCGTGACCGCTCGGAGGAAGCGCGCGTCGCGCAGGAACACCGGGCGCTCGCGGCGGATGGGCCCGACCACGCGCGGCACCGCCTGGCGCTTGCCGAGCCGGTTGATCGCCTCGCCCGGATGCTCGAGGTCGATGCCCGACAACCCGTTGGCGAACTCGTTGAAGTACGACTCGCGCCGCTGCTCGCCGTCCGTCACCACGTCGACGCCGGCGGATTCCATGTCGCCCACGGCCAGCCGCACGGCGTCGTCCTGCGCCTCGCCCAGGTGCGCCGGCGGCACGCGCCAGAGCTCGGGCATGCGGATGCGCGGCACGACGGTCTGGCGATAGCGTGACTTGTCGACGAGCCAGTCGGGCTGCGGGTAGGAGCCGACGACCGTGGTCTCGATCACGCGTCCCGATGCGGCGTGCCGTATTCCTCGCGCGTCGCCATAGGCCCCGCAGTCTACACCGCGTTTCTTGACACCGACGGCGACGGCGCGCTATCGGTGGCTCATGGCCAACCCCGAGGCGCTCGTGCGGGGCGCGGCGATCGTCGTCGGGTTGCTGTTCGGCGCCCTCGGCCTCTTCGTGACGCTGATGGCGCTCGGCGTCTTCGGCGGCGGGTGGGCGTCGGGCGCCACGCCGACGTGGGTCGGGCTCGCGGTCGGCCTCGTCTTCACCCTCGGCGGTCTCGCCGTGATCGTCGACTACGGTATCGCGGGCGGCTCCGCGCTCGACGCCGCGGACGTCCCGGTGGGTGTACGCACGCTCCAGTATCTTCTCGGGCTCGGAATCGCGGTCTCCATGGCGATGTTCGTGACGTGGGTCGCCTTCGGCGCCGCCGCGCACAAGCCCTCGACGGCTGCCGCCGCCGGCAGCGTGCTTCTGTGGCTCTTCGTCGCGGTCATGGGCGTCATCGGCCTCAGGCGTCTGCGGCGGCGGGGATAGGACTCACGCCGCGTAGATCTTCTTCAGCTCGCCCGCCGCCCACTTCACGGCGTCCTCGGGGCTCATGCCCTGGATGGCCTTCGCGAACATGTCGACGATGACGTACTTGCTCAGCCCCTCGGTCGCCTTGCGTCCGGCCGGTCCCGCGTAGCCCACCTGCCGCGCGTTCGGCAACGTCTCGGGGAACACCGCGGTCCTGGGATCCTTGCGCCAGAGCGGATGGTCGCTGTAGACCTTCGTGCCCGGGATGCCGAACGTGTCCATCGTCTCGAAGTAACGGTCGAAGCGCGCGCGGTCCATATAGAAGCGGATGAAGTCCTTGGCGACCTTCTGGTTCTTCGAATATTTCATGACCACAGAGTTCCACGCGGGCAGCCAGTAGAAGCGTCCGGCGGGGCCGGGCGGAAAGTGGCCGTGGTTGGTGCCCTTGTAGACGTCGGGAAACTTCTGCCGCGCCGCCACGTAGATGGAGGGCGCGTTGCCGGTCAGCGAGATCTCCGACGACAGGAACGCGCGGTTGTTGGTCGAGTCGTCCCACGCCAGCCCGCCCTCGTCGAACACTTCCTTCCAGAGGACGTTGTTGAACTTCACCGCCTCGATCGTGTTCTTGCTGTCGAGCGTGACCGTCTTGCCGTCCCTGGCCACCTCCATGCCGCCCCACATCCACACGAGCGGGTAGCACCAGTTGTTCGGATCGTTGATCGAATGCCCGAACGCCTGGCCGAACGGCTTGCCCTTGGTCTTCATCGCCCGGCCGACCTTGCGGAAGTCGTCCCAGGTCTTCGGATACTCGAAGCCGGCCTCCTTGAACCAGTCCTCGCGGTACGTCACCGCCCACGAGATGATGAACTGCGGCACCGCCACCCAGCGCCCGGTCTGCGTGACGCCGTTGGCCTTCGCATAGTCGTGCCAGCCACCTTGTTTTCGGCCGATCTCCTCCGCGACGTCGGTGACGTCGACCAGCGAGCTCTCGTAGAGCAGCGCGTGATTGTTGGCGACGATGACGATGTCGGGGCCGCTGGCGCTCTGGATGGCCGCCGTCAGGCGCGCCTGGATGTCGTTCTGGTTGATGCGCTCGATCGCGATCTCCACGCCGGCCTGCCGGCCGAACTCCTTCGCCTGCGCCTCGAACACCTGGTCGGCCGCCGGGATGAAGTGCGACCACTGCAGGAAGTGCAGCCGCGTGCCTTGCGCCCACGCGGGCGCGGCGCCGGCCGCGCTGAGGACGCCGGCGGCGGCGGACGTCTTGAGAAAATCGCGACGGGTGAAGCGGGTGATCATGATCAGGGACGGAGGGTGGTGCGGCGGCCGTCCTCGGCGATCACGACCCCGGTCGACTGAATCTCCTCGACGCGCGCGCCGCCGTCACCGATCACGTCGCCTTCGACGTATTTCCGACCGTTGATGAACGCCCAGCGCTGGGGCCGCAGGTCGGAGTACACGATGACCTCGACCTTCAGCCGCGCGATATCGGTGCGCGGCGCCGCCGGCGTCGCGGCCGGCGGCAGCACGGCGACGATCGAGGGCGCGGGCGTGGCGCCGAGCGGCGTCGTCCGCGACGGCTTCGTCTCGGCGACGCGGGGCTTGGTCGCGAGCGCACGAGGCTGGACGGCCGGCGTCAGCGAGGCGATCGACTTCGCCTCCTGCGCCGGGACCGGCGGCTTCTCGCTCTGGGTGGGGATGATGACTGATGCGACCGGCGTAGCCGCGGGCGCCGGCACGTCATGGGCCGCGGGCCACATCCAGACCACGGCGGCGGCGGCGACGACGCCCGCCGCGGCGACGGCGAGCGTGACATATCGGGACGGCGAGGCCGCGGTCACCGGTGCCGGCGACAGCAGCCGGCGCACCTCCGGCAGCGGACCACTGCGCTGCTCGGCGGCCTTCTTGAGCGCGTCCAGGATGTAGGACACGGCTAGGGCGTCGCCTTCGAGAGCGACGGGCGCGCGCCCGCCGCGGTCGTGGCCAGTCGCAGCAGGGTTTCCTCGCCGAGCACACCGTCGGCCTTCAGCCCGTTCGCGCGCTGGAAGGCCACGACGCGTCGTCTCTGGTCGTCGCCGGCCTTCAGCTCCGTCGCCGCCAGGTCCGGCGTTCGCCACAATGCGACGAACGCGCCGTCCCAGAAGCGCTCGACCTCGTTCAGGGGCAGCGTCACGGGGTGTGGCGCGCCGTCCAGCGTCACCGTGTCGGCGCCGAGTGCGGTCACCGTCGCATAGTGCCGCTCGCCCGTCGGCGTCGTCAGCGTCAGCACCGCGGGCACGTCGAGGCGCCGGATCAGGTTCCACGTTCCCGACCGGACGAGGCAGCGCAGTCCGGCTCGCCTGGCGATCTCGCACGAGCCCTCGCCGGGCCGCCGCTGGAACTCGACGCCCCAGCGCGTGAGGAGACTCGCCAGCGCGGCCTCGCGATCGGCCGTCGTCGCGTCGAGCAGCCTTATCGGGCTGGGCCGCGGCGGCGCGACCACGGCGGCCACCGGCGCCACGGCGATGGCGGCGTTGCTCGGAGCGACGCCCGACGGCAGGAGGCGGTGCATCCACCAGGTCGTGACGTACCCGAGGCGGCTCGTGCCGAGCGCGCCAGCGGTCATCACGACGGCCGCGACCAGCACGGCCGCCGCCGCCGGCTGGAGCCAGCGGCGAATGCCGGCCGAGCCCGACACTTCGAGGGCCGCCTGGCGCGCGGTGCCGGCCGTCACGCGCCGCTTGGTTCGCCCGAAGGCGCCGAGGAGGGCGCGATCGCAGATGTTGTTGATCAGCCGCGCCACGCCGCCCGAGCGGCGATGGATCACGCGGAGCGCCACGGGCGTGAAGATCATCTCCCGCTGCCCCGCGATCTGCAGACGATGGCGCACGTACGCCCGCGTCTCGCGGCACGTGAACGGTCGCAGGTGGTACCGCGCGGTGATCCGCTGCGCCAGCTGACGCAGCGCCGGACGCTCCATCAGGTCGGCCAGCTCCGGCTGTGCGATGAGGATGACCTGCAGCAGCTTGTCACGCGTAGTCTCGATGTTGGTCAGCAGGCGCAGCTCTTCCAGCACTTCCATGCTCAGGTTCTGCGCCTCGTCGATGATGACCACGGTGCGCCGCCCGCGCGCGTGGGCGTCGAGCAGGGCCCGCGAGAGGGAGTCGACGAGGACCTTGAGGCTGGTCGCCCCGGCCGGGTAGGGCACGTGCAGCTCGTCGCACACGGCCGAGAGCAGCTCGACCGCCGTCAGGCGGGGCGTGAAGATCATCGCCACGTCGAC
>Ga0209161_10005042_pt1 | contig 10458 bp, 10 predicted proteins | sample GraSoiAngelo_155_FD_186169 | JGI IMG/M metagenome (GOLD analysis project Ga0209161, IMG submission 186169) | Grasslands soil microbial communities from the Angelo Coastal Reserve, California, USA - 14_1009_13_30cm (SPAdes) (version 2) | ecosystem: Environmental > Terrestrial > Soil > Grasslands...
CGCCAATTGACGCGAATCCAAGAGAAGAGCCTTGTTCAAACGATCCTGATCTCGGCGCGGTTGTTAAAACAACCGTTCCCTTGGCTCTATATTAGCGTTTATTCGCGTCATTCGCGGGCTAAACGCTTTCGGTTGCGGCGGAGCCACCCTGGGGTAATCCGCGGTGGTCTGCTTCTCCGTGCCGCTACAGAATCTCCGAGCCGAATTCGCCGTCGGTTACGCGGGTACGGATTTTCATCTTTGTGCGGACAGCTAGGACCGTGCGGACGATTGTGCCGCGCTCGTCCAACGTAATACTGTATCCGCGGCCCAGTGTCGCGTCCGGACCGAGCACGCGCAAAATACCTTCGATTTGGTAGAATCGCTGTTTTGCGTTTTCGATTAACCGGTCGGGGCAGGCGACCAATCGCCGACGCAGATCGGCGAAACGGTTGCTCCGTATCATGAGCTCGCGCACGGGACTGCGCGCCTGCAACACGCGAAGAGCATGCAGGAGGGCGCGCTTGTACGCGTCGATCTTATGCGCAAGACAGCGTTGCAACATCTCGCGTGCGTGATCGAGCCGCTGTTGCGCGTCACGGACGCGATCCAGCAACTGGCGTCCCAGCGCGCGCGCGCAGCGTTCGGTCTGTTGCCGAAGATCGATGACGTCAGGAACAATCAATTCCGCGGCAGCACTCGGTGTAGGTGCGCGCAGGTCCGCAACGAAATCGCAAATGGTGAAATCGATCTCGTGACCGACTGCCGACACTATCGGCACGTCAGAATGGAATATTGCGCGCGCGACGATTTCTTCATTGAACTCCCACAGGTCTTCGATGCTGCCGCCGCCGCGCGTGATCACAATAACATCGAGAGGAGCAAACCGCTCGTTAGGCCCTGCAAGCTCGCGAGTAGCCACAGCGATTTCTTGAGCCGCACCGGTTCCCTGGACGCGCACCGGATTGATGAGGATGTGCAACCACGGCGCGCGGCGCCGCAGCACGTTCAGCATGTCGCGGACGGCTGCACCGCTGGGCGAAGTCACAATTCCGATTCGTTGCGGGAACTTTGGCAACGGCCGTTTTCGTTCCGACGCAAATAATCCTTCCGCCTCAAGTTTGCGTTTCAGCGCTTCAAATTTCGCTTGGAGGAGGCCGAGTCCGCGCGGCTGAAGAATTTGGACGTTGAGCTGATACTGCCCGCGCGCTTCGAAAACTGTGACGGTGCCGTAAACCTGCACCTGCACTCCATCGACGAGCGGTTGTCGCAGCGGTGCCATGGCGTCGCGCCAAATCACGCATGCGATCTGGGCGCGCTGGTCTTTCAGCGTGAAATACTGATGACCGCTCGCGTGCTGTTTGTAATTTGAGATCTCTCCCTGCACCCAAATCGCATCGAATTTTGCCTCGAGCGTGCCGCGGATACTTCGCGTCAGCTCGGAGACGGTGAAAACCTTTGAGGTTTGCTGGAAGAAATCGGCCGTTAGTTGCATTCCGGTCATAAATTAACCACAGAGATCACGGAGAGGGCAGAGGTTATTTTGTTCTGTGCGATGATTGTAGGGCGTCCGCCGCGGTGGACGCCGATCAAGGTAGGGCGGGCAGTCCTCTGCCCGCCGCATGAAACGGCGCGCACAGGAGTGACGCGCCCTACCGCTTCCACGCTTTACCGCTTCAACGCTCCGAGAACAATTCCGTTTGCGCTCCTCCCGGCGGTTTGAGGCCCAGCTTGCGATACGCGTTCGCTGTGGCAACGCGCCCTTGCGGCGTGCGTTTGATGTAGCCTTCCATGATCAAATACGGCTCGTTTACTTCCTCAATCGTGCCTGCTTCTTCGCCAATCGCGACCGCGAGCGAATTCAGACCAACCGGACCGCCGTTGAATTTGTGAATCAACGTTTCAATGATCCGTTTGTCCCATTGATCGAACCCGTCGCGATCGATCTCCAGCATAGCGAGGGCGCGATCTGCGAGTTCGGCAGTGATTTTGCCTTCAGCTTTCACCTGCACGTAATCGCGAACCCAACGCAACAGATTGTTGGCCGTCCGCGGTGTTCCGCGTGACCGCGCCGCAATCTCCACCGCGCCCGCTGGGTCGATCTCCACGCCTAACAAGTTTGCACTGCGGACGATGATCTTCTGCATTTCCTCGGCGTGATAGTAATCGAGCCGCGCGGTCATGCCGAAACGGGAACGCAGCGGCGCGCTTACCATTCCCGCGCGCGTGGTCGCGCCGACCAATGTAAACTTTGGTAAATTGAGACGCAGACTGCGCGCCTGCGGTCCCTGGTCAATGATGATGTCGAGCCGGTAATCTTCCATCGCGGGGTAGAGATATTCTTCGATGGCCGGTTGCAGTCGGTGAATCTCGTCAATGAAGAGCGCATCGCCTTTTTCCAGGCTGGTGAGAAGGCCTGCGAGTTCACCAGCTTTTTCAATGACAGGGCCGCTGGTGTTTTTGATGTTCACCCCCATCGCATTGGCGATGATGTAGGCAAGGGTGGTCTTGCCAAGTCCGGACGGTCCGCTCAAAAGGATGTGCTCGAGCACGTCGCCGCGTTTTTTCGCCGCTTCCACCATCAACTCCAGCCGTTCGCGCACTTTTACCTGGCCGGTGAACTCGCTGAATGCCGGTGGCCGCAACGAAATTTCAAATGCAGTATCTGGCTCCGGCGGTTTCATCGAAATTGTGAATCGTTACATCGTTACATCGGCAGCGCGAGTCGATTCGAAGAGCGGCGCAATTCCGATTCACGGATCACGAACCACCCCTCATGCCAAATTCTTGGTCAGCACCAACTCGGTGCCGCGGCGTTTGTGAATGTAAAGCACCTGGTCAAAAGCATTGCGAATCAGGTGAAGGCCCAGGCCGCCTGGTTTGATCAGCTCATGAGAGCGGCCTTTCATTTCGTGCGGGAAAACTTTTTCGCCATAGTCTCGCAGCCGCATGCGCACGCATTTGCGCAATCCCTCCATTTGCAATGAGATGGGTTGGTCGTCGCGCAACCGGTATGCGTAACGGATTACGTTTGTGCACGCTTCGTCCACGCCCAGCACCATCAGCAGTCGCTCCTTCTCGGAGAATGAGTAGCCATTGAGAAAATCGCGCACGCATTTCCGCAGTAACGCGAGATTTGCGGTGTGACTGCTGAATTCGACTTTCGCTTTTTTCATCTCAGCTCTTGAAAAGGGGAGCAGATTTCCATCGCCGGTTCAAGGGTGAGTCGAATCTTAAATTGTAGGGATGTCTGGCCGCCGTCCAAAAACCCGATGGACACTTGCTGAAAGCACTGTTCAATTTTGCTGGATGTTGCGAGCGTATATTGGGCTTTTGCTTTTAGCCGCGCCTGCATGGGCGGACGAGAACGCCACCGCATACGAAGCATTGCGTGTCGTTGGCAGGGAATTCGGTCGCGATGCGCTCCATCAAATTGTCTCAATCACCGGTACGAAGGGAAACCCCCAGCCAGAGAAATGGAAAATTGTTCTTGAAGATCCGCAGGGCGGAGGCGTGCGGGAAGTGGAAGTTGTTGATGGAAACATTGCGTCGGACGGCACGGCTCAGGCCGACGTGGCAGGGTCTACCGAAGGAGCGATGATTGACATCTCGCGCTTAAACATCGATTCAAGCGGAGCTTACGCAGTCGCGAGTCATACGGCAGACGCGTCGCACATGAGTTTTGCCACGGTCGATTACATCTTGCGCACGGACGATCGTGGCGAACCGATGTGGATTGTGACTCTGCAGAGCAGATCATTGCGTCCTGTCGGCACGATCTATATCGGCGCGACGCGCGGCACTGTCCGGCGAACGGAGGGGATGTTTGCCGGTGCCACCATGGAGGACGTGGAGAACGATGAGGATAACGACGAGGAACATGGCCCCTTCAGCGGCGTCAAAAAGCAAATCAAGCATGCTTTCCATCGGACGCAGGATGAAGCGCGAGACATGTTTGAGAGAGTGAAGCGGTCGTTTTCAGATTTCATTAACCGGGGGTAGGGAGCGAAAAATGAATGACGCATCCAATGCCTGGCCGGCTCTGCCATTTGCAGATTGGCAAGATACCGCCGCAACGCTGCACATGTGGACTCAGATCGTGGGCAAAATCCGCCTGACGCTGAGTCCATGGACAAATCATTCATGGCACGTGACGCTTTACCTGACTTCGCGCGGCCTCACGACTTCGCCGATCCCGCATGGCACGCGCACATTCGAGATCAACTTTGATTTCATCGAACACCAACTCCGCATTGAGACGAGCGATGGCAATCTGCGAACGATTGAACTGAAGCCGCGTTCTGTTGCGGACTTTTATCGCGCCGTGATGAAGAATCTCGACGAGCTCGACTTACCGATGACGATCAACAAGCTGCCTAATGAAATAGCAAATCCGATTCCGTTCGATGAAGATGAAGAGCATCGCTCTTACGACCGCGAACAGGCCAATCGATTCTGGCGCGTTCTGGCGCAGAGCGATCGCGTGTTCAAGGAGTTCCGCTCGCGATTTTGTGGCAAATGCAGTCCCGTGCATTTCTTTTGGGGAAGCTTTGATCTGGCGGTGACCCGTTTCTCTGGACGTCCGGCACCGCCGCACCCCGGAGGAATCCCGCATTTACCCGATGCAATTACACGAGAGGCCTACTCACAGGAGGTGAGCAGCCTCGGTTTCTGGCCCGGTAACGCCGCTGCACCGACAGCGATTTTTTATTCCTACGCGTATCCTGAACCGGCGGGATTTGCAGAAGCCAAGGTCCAGCCGGCAGCAGCGTTTTATGAGCCAAAGCTTCGCGAGTTCATATTACCGTACGACGCCGTACGGACGGCTGAAAAACCGGATGAAGTCCTTCTCGACTTCGCGCAGAGCACGTATGACGCTGCGTCAAAACTGGGACAATGGGATCGCGGTGCTTTGCGGGAACACAAACCGTCCTTGCATTCTACGCATCTGCGCCCGTAATTTGACAAACATGAATCCTGGTTGCGCAGCGGAACAAGCTGCCTGGCGCGAACTCAGAGACGGATGGCGTCCATTATATGGCGACGTGGACAAGATCGGTGTCGCGATCGAGTGGCACGACTTTCGCATTGATCGTCCGTTTAACTGGGGACGTACCTTTCATCCCAACAGCTTGGAGTTTTGCCTGAACCTCAGCGGTCATGGGGCGGTGGGAAAAGGCGGCGGTAGACGGAGCGATTATGTTCCAGGCAATTGCGGCTATTACGCTGTCGCCGATAAACCGCTGGCGGCCTCACGTCGCGCGCATGATCGTCATCAATTCGTCACGCTCGAATTTTCGCGCAAGCATTTACGAAAACAGTTGGTGGAAGATGAAGCGGATCTTGAACCGGAGATTCGGCGGATCGTTTTTGGCGACAGAGAACAGAACGTAATCGTGCCGGCGCGTCCGATGACCATGCAGCAACGCAACATGGCGGCGAACCTCGCGGAGCCTCCCGTTGCGAAAGCAGCGCAGCTCCTCTGGTACCAGGCCAAAGCACTGGAGCTCATGGCGCAGTTTTTCTTCGCGCCGAAGGATCCAGAATTTTTCTGTATGCGCCAGAAACGTTTGGCCCGCGAGAGAGTGGAACGCGTGAAAGAGATCCTCAAACGAGATCTGGCGAACCCGCCGACATTGGAAATGCTGGGGCAAGAGGTGGGCTGCAGTCCGTTTTATTTGAGCAGGATCTTTTCGCGGGAAGTCGGTCTCACTATTCCGCAATATCTGCGCAACGTTCGGATGGAACGCGCTGCTGAGCTGTTACGCACCGGACGTTACAACGTCACCGAGGCTGCGACAGAAGTCGGCTACTCGAGCCTTAGTCATTTCAGTAAAGCGTTTTGCGAAACCATCGGCTGCTGCCCGGTGCTTTATCCTGTCGCCAAGAACGTCGTTCTTGAACGTTGACGCGTTGCGTGAATCGAAATTCGTGAATCGTGAATCGATGTAACGATTTAACGAATCTCGATTAACCTCTTCATGAAAATCCGCCGCGCACTCATTTCCGTTTCTGACAAAACCGGCGTCGCCGCGTTTGCCTATGCGCTCGAGAGGCAAGGGGTGGATATCATTTCAACAGGCGGCACAGCGGTGCTGTTGAAAAAGGAAAAAATTCCGGTGCGCGAGATCTCGAGTTTCACCGCATTTCCTGAAGTGCTCGATGGCCGTGTGAAGACCTTGCACCCCAGGGTGCATGGCGGACTTCTCTACAAGCGCGGCAACGCAGAACACGAGGCGCAGGCGCGTGAATGCGGTTTTGATCCAATCGATCTGGTGGCGGTCAATCTTTATCCCTTCGAGGCCACGATCGCCAGACAGGACGTGACTCTTGCCGAAGCGATCGAAAATATCGATATCGGCGGACCATCGATGATTCGAAGCGCGGCGAAGAATTATGAATCGGTTACGGTCGTAGTTGATCCCGCAGACTACGGCGCGGTGCTCGAAAGCATGCGCAAACACGAGGGAGAAACGACGTTGAAATTACGCGAACGCCTGGCCATCAAAGCCTTTAACAGGACAGCGGAATACGATCGGATAATTGCCAATTTCTTAAACAACCAGCAGAGGACCGAGGCCTCGTTTTCAGTTTCGCTTCCGTTGGCGATGCGCTTGCGTTACGGCGAAAATCCGCACCAGAATGCGGCGCTCTATGGCGATTTCGACAGATACTTCGAAAAGCTTCAGGGCAAGGAGCTTTCGTTTAATAACATTCTCGACATCAGCGCGGCGACCAATTTGATCGCCGAATTTGAAGAGCCGGCCGTAGCGATCCTGAAGCATACGAATCCCTGCGGCGTCGGTTCCGATCCGGACCTGCGCAAGGCATGGGAGAAGGCGTTTGCGACCGACAAGCAGGCGCCCTTCGGCGGCATTATCGTCTGCAATCGGCCGTTGAACGAAGCGGTGGCGAAAGTGATCAGCGAAATTTTCAGCGAAGTGATCATTGCGCCGGAGTTCGAGATTGAAGCGCGCGCCATTCTGCAGAAGAAAAAAAATCTGCGGCTCATTCGGCTGTTGACGCCTGCAAAGGATGCAAGACCCACAACTGATCTACGCTCGGTGTGCGGCGGTGTGCTGGTTCAAGACGCGGACATGGATGGCGCCATGAAACCGAATGTGGTGACGAAGAGGCGGCCGACGAAGACGGAACTGAACGCGATGTTATTCGGTTGGCGCGTAGTGAAACATGTGAAATCAAATGCAATCGTATACGCGAAAGGGGATCGGACACTTGGAATTGGCGCCGGTCAAATGTCGCGGGTCGATGCGTCGCGGATAGCAGTTTGGAAAGCAAACGAGGCTGGGCTTTCGCTCAAAGGCAGTTCGGTCGCGAGCGACGCTTTTTTTCCGTTCCCGGACGGATTGATCGCCGCCGCCGAAGCCGGCGCAACATGCGCGATTCAGCCTGGCGGCTCCGTTCGTGACGAGGAAGTGATCGCCGCCGCTAACGATCGCAAGATGGCGATGATCTTCACTGCGGTCCGGCATTTCCGACACTAGTAACGCAGGCTTCCAGCCTGTCTGGTCGGACATGCATCTTGCTTGTCGAGCTATTGCTGCATCCGGCAGGCTGGAAGCCTGAGTTACCATTCATGTTTGATTGCACCGCGCTAAAGCCCGGTGTTAATGAAAGTGATGTATCACTTTCGCGACGAGTATGAATCGTCTTAGTCAATCGGTTGAGCCGCCGCGCGTTTTGAACATCGAAGATTTGCGGCGCGCGGCGAAACGGCGACTTCCTCGCGTCGTGTTCGATTACATCGATGGGGGCGCCGAGGACGAATCGACGTTGCGCGCCAACTGCCGCGCATTCGAGACGGTGACACTCCGGCCGCGTTGTGCCGTCGCGACGCCTGTGTGCGATCTGCGGACGACTGTACTGGGCACGGAGGTTACGATGCCACTGATTCTTGCGCCTGTTGGAAGTTGCCGGCTCATGTACCCACGTGGCGAAGAAGCAGCTGCGCGCGCCGCTGGCGAGGCGGGCATTATCTGTGCGCTCTCGACGCTTTCTGGTTGCCGCTTGGAAGACGTCGCTGCGGCTTCGGGAGGACCGATGTGGTATCAACTCTATCTCGTGGGCGGCCGCGACTGTGCTTTGGGTGGTATTGAGCGTGCGCGTAATGCAGGTTTTTCGGCCCTCATTGTCACAATCGACACGCCGGTCGCCGGTTTTAGAGAACGCGACTTGCGTAATGGCGCGAAGGAACTTCTTAGCGGAAATCTCGGAGCGATGCTGCCGTTTGTTAATCAAATTCTCGTTAGGCCTCGCTGGCTCGTGGCGTTTCTCGCAGACGGCGGCTTGATGAAATTCGAAAACGTCGTCATCCCGGGAAAAGGTCCCATGTTTTATGCCGATGTCACTGCGGCTCTCGAGCAATCCGTCGTGACTTGGGAAGACCTCAAATGGATTCGTCAGGCATGGAATCGCCCAATCGTCATCAAAGGCATTCATACGGCAGAGGACGCCCGCCGGGCAGTGGATATCGGAGCAGATGCATTGGTTGTGTCCAATCATGGCGGCCGCCAGCTCGACGGCGTGGCGCCGACTCTGTGCGTTCTGCCCGAAGTTGTGTCGGCCGTGGGCGATCGCATTGAAGTGTTGCTGGATGGCGGTGTCCGTCGAGGGGGCGACATTGTTAAGGCGCTGTGCCTGGGCGCCCGCGCGGTGCTGGTTGGGCGCGCTTACGCGTACGGACTTGGTGCGGCTGGCGGTGCGGGGGTTGCGCGAGCAATCGACATTTTGCGCGCCGACCTCGTGCGCACGCTTAAACTTCTTGGCTGCGCCTCAGTCGCGGAACTGGATCGATCGTACGTCGATGTTCCAGCGGATTGGCTTAAAGAATGACGACGAAGGATGGGGGAACGGCGTGCAAAGGACTGCCTGCCCTACCGCTCCGCGTGCCTTGCATTGAATTTGGTAGGGCGCGTCACTCCGTGCGCGCCGCTGACGGTTTCGTCATTTGCCGTCACGTGCCTGCTCGTGATGAGAGCCGCCACAGCCATATGCAGGAATGGGCGGCAACGATCAGCGCGATCCAGCTTAGGCCCATTGGGATCGTCAGCGTTCTGACGGTTACTTGGGCTTGATTGATCAATCGCACGAGATGGCCGATTGCGAAAATACCGAAAATAATGCTGGCGACGCGCAGGCCAGTTCTTGGTGAGCTCATAAATCGATTATTGAAATTGCGGGCAATTTGTCAGCAAAAATTGGCCAATCTATACGGCGGTTCTGCGGAACCATGCCGCCTGCACGAGTATGCCCAGGATCGCGAGGCCGATGAACACGAGTGTCGAACCGGTCGGCGGCAGCACAATAGCGCTTTGAATCAGATGCGCGCCGATTAGCGAGGAGACGACGATGAGAGCCCAATCAAACACCGCAAGCAGGAGAATAGCTCCGATGATCCCGCCCACGAGAAAAATGATCGTATAGTACTGCGCAGAATGAATAAAAAACGCGGCGGCGATTGCGCCCGCGATATAGCCTCCCGCCAAAAAGCCAAGAACAGCAATCGCAACTTTCTGAAGGAAAATCGCGAGCAACGCTCCGAGCAGGCCCAGAGCGAGAGCGACGATTAATCCCAGGATCGAAGACGGCTCTTGGATGATGTGCGGGGCAATTTCCACACCGACAGCGAAACCGACTGCGGCTACGCAGAGCCAGAACAGCCTTCGTCCGAAGAACAAAATCACGACGCCGATGAGTACGCCTACGATTGCGGTCGAGGAGTGCATCGACGGAAAAGCGGTTTGAACAGCCATATTTGCAAACGCGTTATTTAAAATGCCTTTTATTTAATTTCGCTGCTAAATACAAGCATTGAAGCTGCGTGCTGTATTGTCCGCTGTCTTCAGCGGATTTTGATCATGGCTTCCGAGTCCTCGAGGACTAGATCGCTGGGAGCCGGCATTGCCTTTGGCTCCGGCCCTTGCGATTTGGATTAAAATACGCGAAGTAAGAGGGCGCCGGTCTGGTAATCCATTTATTTTCGGGCTGTGGCTCAGCTTGGTAGAGCGCCTGGTTCGGGACCAGGAGGCCGTGGGTTCAAATCCCACCAGCCCGATAAAATCATCGAGGCACAGACGATGTTTCATTGCTACGTGTTAAGCAGCGAAAAAACCGGCCGACGTTATGTCGGGTCTTGCGAGAATTTGGCTGATCGTATTGACCGCCACAACGCTGGCCAGTCGAAGGCGACCAAACATGGAGTGCCATGGGTTTTGATCCGTAGCGAAAGCTTTGCCAGCCGATCCGAAGCAGCGCAACGCGAGCGGTACTACAAAACTGGACGCGGTAGAGACGAGCTCAACAAACCACGGTAGAGCGGTCGCCGCGGCGACAGGCCGTGGGTTCAAATCCCACCAGCCCGATAAAATCATCGAGGCACAGACGATGTTTCATTGCTACGTGTTAAGCAGCGAAAAAACCGGCCGACGTTATGTCGGGTCTTGCGAGAATTTGGCTGAT
>Ga0209161_10005051_pt1 | contig 10452 bp, 7 predicted proteins | sample GraSoiAngelo_155_FD_186169 | JGI IMG/M metagenome (GOLD analysis project Ga0209161, IMG submission 186169) | Grasslands soil microbial communities from the Angelo Coastal Reserve, California, USA - 14_1009_13_30cm (SPAdes) (version 2) | ecosystem: Environmental > Terrestrial > Soil > Grasslands ...
ACCGCGCGGCGCGTGGGGCCGGCCCGCAAGGTAGGCAAAGGTCGTCTCGTCCGGCGCCACCATGCCGGCCTTGGCGCCCCACTCGATCGACATGTTGCACACGGTCATGCGGCCCTCCATCGAGAGCGCGCGGATGGCGGGGCCGCGGTACTCGACCAGGTGGCCCTGACCGGCCGAAGTTCCGGTGCGGCCGATGAGGCCGAGGACGATGTCCTTCGCGGTGACTCCGATCGGCAGCTCGCCTTCCACGTTTACGGCCAGGTCGCCCTGTCGCTTCTGCGGCAGGCACTGCGTGGCCAGCACGAGCTCGACCTCCGAGGTCCCGATCCCGAAGGCAAGCGCCCCGAAAGCCCCGTGCGTCGAGGTGTGCGAGTCGCCGCAGACGATCAGCATCCCGGGCTGGGTCAGGCCGAGCTCGGGCCCGATCACGTGCACGATCCCCTGGCGCCGGCTGCCGATCTGGTGCAGCGCGATCCCCTCGCGCCGGCAGTTCTCGGCCAGCACCTCCATCTGCTTGCGCGACAGCTCGTCAGCCGCGCGGACACCGCCGCGGGTGGGCACGTTGTGGTCCATCGTCGCCACGCTCAGGTCCGGGCGCCGGACCTTGCGTCCCGCCAGCCGCAACCCCTCGAAGGCCTGGGGTGATGTCACTTCGTGGACCAGATGGAGGTCGACGAAGAGGAGGTCGGGTTCGCCCTCCGCAGAGCGCACCACATGGGCGTCCCAAAGCTTCTGGGCGAGGGTTCTGGCCTGGCTTGGCATCGGGATCGACAACTTTACGCAGCCTGGCGGCGGGAAATTTGTGCCTTAGCCACAATCCGAACGGGGTTCTGGGTCGTTAACATTCACAACCTCATGGCTAGCCCCGCCCGCGCGCTGGTACTCCTGCTTGGACTCCTGGGCCTTATTGGCATCCGAACGGGGGCACGCGCGAGCTAGTCAGACCGCCAGATAGATCGCAAAAGCCCCCGACCGAAAGGCGGGGGCTTCTTCATTTTTCAGAGGAGTGAGAAGACCCACTTGACCGGAGCCGACATGATCCTGGAAGCGCTGGAGCGCGAAGGTGTCGAATACATCTTCGGCTACCCGGGCGGCGCCAACCTCCCGATCTACCAGCACCTGCACGAGCATCCCAAGCTCAAGCACATCCTCGTCCGCCACGAGCAGGGCGCCGCGCACATGGCCGACGGGTATGCCCGCGCGCGTGGCAAGCCTGGCGTCGTGTTCGCCACCTCGGGACCCGGCGCTCTGAACCTGGTAACCGGGCTCTGCACCGCCTACATGGACTCGGTGCCGATGATCGCGATCACCGGCCAGGTCAACAGCACGCAGGTTGGTCGCGACGCCTTTCAGGAATCAGACGTGATCGGCGCCACGAGCTCGGTGACCAAGCACAGCTACCTGGTGACGAAGATCGAGCAGCTGCCGCGGGTCATTCACGAGGCGTTCCACATCGCGACCACCGGTCGCCCCGGGCCGGTGCTGATCGACATCTGTAAGGACGTGCAGATGGCCGACGCGGAGAGGGTCAACACGGAGTACCTGGAGATCCCGGGCTACAAGCTGAACGGACACGTCAACCTGGAGGGGGCGCGACAGGCTGCCAAGGCGCTGGCCGGCGCCGAGCGACCCGTGATCCTCGCCGGCCACGGCGTCCTCCTGAGCCATGCCGAGCGGGAGCTCCAGCAGCTGGCCGAGGCCGCGGCCGCGCCGGTTGGCACCACCCTGCTCGGCATCGGTGCGTTTCCGGTGAAGCACCCGCTGTCGCTGCACATGACCGGATTCATGGGCACCGGCTGGTGCCTGAAGGCGGTCCAGAACGCCGACGTTTTGATGATGGTCGGCATGCGAGTCGACGACCGCGTGACGGCGAAGCTCTCCGAGTTCGCGCCGAACGTCAAGACCTTCATCCATGTCGACATCGACGAGTCCGAGATGGGGAAGAACGTGAAGCCTCACATCGAGCTGGTCGCCGACGCCAGGCTCGCGCTCGAGGCGATGCTGCCGCACATCGACAAGCTCCAGGCAGGGCGCGGCACGTGGCTGGCGCAGATCGACGCCTGGCGCGAGGAGCATCCCCTTCGCTACAGGCGCTCGAACGGGCAGCTGCAGCCCCAGGACGTGCTGATCGACATGTACCGCCGAACCAAAAGCCAGGCGATCGTCGTCGCCGACGTCGGCCAGAACCAGATCTGGGCGGCCCTGTGGTGGAACTACGACCGGCCGGGGCTGTTCATCAACTCCGGTGGCTCGGGCACGATGGGCTTCGCTCTGCCGGCTGCGCTCGGCGCCAAGTTCGGCCGGCCCGACCTCCCGGTCTGGTGCGTCGCGGGCGAGGGCGGCTTCGTGATGACCGCGCAGGAGCTGTCGGTCGCGGTCGAGCACCAGCTCGACGTCAAGATCGTGCTCCTCAACAACTTCTCGCTCGGCATGGTCCGCCAGTTCCAGGACGACTTCTATGGGGGTGTCCGCTCCCAGGTCGACCTGACCCACATGCCGGACTTCGTCAAGCTCTGCGAGGCGTACGGGCTGCCGGCGCTGCGGGTCGAAAAGTTCGACGACATCGCGCCGGCGTTCGACGCCGCGGAGCGGACGAAGGGTCCGTTCCTGATCGACTTCCGCATCGATCCCGAGGCCAACGTTTATCCGATCGTCCCGCTTGGCAAGGGGCTCAACGAGTTCCGGGAGGCTCCTGAATATGCCTGAGGCCGTATTGCCCGTTGGACGTCCCCATCCGACCGGGGCTGCTGCGCAGCCAGGGTCACCTTCCCCGGCTAGCGGGGAAGGGAAGCCGACCTCCCCACTTGGTGGGGAGGTGAAAGACAGGGTCCGCGTGCTTTCGGTGCTGGTTGAGGATGGGCCGAACATGCTCACCAAGATCGCTGGTGCGATCCGGCGCCGCGGGTTTCACGTGCGGGGGATCTCTGTCGGTCCGAGCCGCCAGCGCGGCCGCTCGCGGATCACGCTGCAGATCGACCACGGCCACGCTGAGGCCGACCAGGTCCGCAAGCAGCTCGAGCGGCTGGTCGAGGTGGTCGAGGTGGAGGACCTGACCGGCGACGACGTGCACAGCCGTGAGCTCGTTGTGGCCAAGGTCGCCGCCTCGGAGCTCGAGGCGCTGCTGCAGCGCGGCGCGAAGGTCCTGTCGTCCGGTCCCGACGGCACCACCGTCGAGTTCTCCGGAAACGGCGATGAGGTCGGCGATTTCGTCAACGAGCTGGCGCGACACGGAATCGTCGACGTGGTCCGCTCCGGCCCGGTCGTGATGAGGAGAACCACATGAAGATCCACTACGAGAGCGACTGTCCGCCCAGCCTCGGGGAGCCTGTGGCCGTGATCGGTTACGGCAGCCAGGGCCGGGCGCACGCGCTGAACCTTCACGACAGCGGCGAGGATGTTCGCGTCGGGCTGTATCCGGGCAGCAAGTCGATCGAGCGCGTGGAGGCGGACGGCTTGCGCGCGGTGCCGGTGCCGGAGGCGGTTTCAGAGGCGACCGTGGTGATGGTTCTGACCCCCGACGCGGGCCAGGGCACGCTTTTCCGGGAGTCGATCGAGGAGCACCTGCAGCCGCGCTCGATGCTGATGTTCGCCCACGGCTTCGCCATCCATTTCGCTCAGATCAAGCCCAACCAGGACATCGACGTCGCGATGATCGCGCCCAAAGGCCCCGGCCACCTGGTCCGCAGCACGTACGTCGCCGGGCAGGGCGTGCCGGCTTTGATTGCGGTCCACCAGGACGCGACCGGCCACGCGTGGCACCGCGCTCTTGCCTACGCGCGCTCGCTCGGCGCGGGTCGAGCCGGCGTCCTCGAGACCACCTTCAAGGAAGAGACCGAGACCGATCTCTTCGGCGAGCAGGCGGTGCTGTGCGGCGGCGTGGCGTCGCTGGTGAAGACCGGTTTCGAGACGCTGGTCGAGGCGGGCTATCAGCCCGAGCTCGCGTACTTCGAGGTCCTGCACGAGCTGAAGCTGATCGTCGACCTGATGTATCGCGGCGGACTCGGTTTCATGCGCTACTCGGTCTCCGACACCGCCGAGTTCGGCGATTACGTCTCCGGGCCGCGCGTCATCGACGACCACGTTCGGCAGTCGATGCGGCAGGTGCTGGCGGAGATCCAGGACGGCTCGTTTGCCGAGCGCTGGCTGGACGAGAACTCAAACGGACGGGCGGGATTCCTCGCCATGCGCAAGAAGGACGCGGATCACCAGATCGAGCATGTCGGGCGCGAGCTGCGCTCGATGATGACGTGGTTGGAGCCAGTGGAGAAATGAGAGACATGAACCCGGACCGAGTATTCATCTTCGACACCACGCTGCGCGACGGCGAGCAGTCGCCCGGCTTCCACCTCAACGCGAGCTCCAAGCTTCGAATCGCGCGCCAGCTCGAGAAGCTCGGCGTCGACGTGATCGAGGCCGGCTTCCCCATCTCCTCGCCCGGCGACTTCGAAGCGTGCCGGCGCATCGCCCGCGAGATCCGCGGCACGATGGTGACCGCGCTGGCACGAGCGGTGCGCGAGGACATCGACGCGGTGTGGGGAGCGATCAAAGAAGCGGAGAACCCGCAGATCCACATCGTGCTCTCGGTTTCGGACGTGCACATCAACCGCAAGCTCGGCATGTCGCGCCAGGACGTCCTCAAGCGCGGGGCGGAGATGGTCGCTTACGCGCGGTCGCTTTGCGAGAACGTGCAGTACTCGCCCGAAGACGCGGGCCGCGCCGATCCCGACTACCTGGTCGAGACGGTCGAGACGATGATCGCGGCCGGGGCCAACGTCATCAACATCCCGGACACGACCGGCTACTGCTTGCCGTATGAGTTCGGCGAGCTGGTGCGGCGGGTCATCGCCGAGGCGCGCGGTAGCGACAAAGCGTTGTTCTCCGTGCACTGCCACAACGATCTCGGGCTGGCGGTCGCCAACACGCTGGCCGCGATCTCCGCGGGGGCGCGCCGGGTCGAGTGCACCATCAACGGCATCGGCGAGCGGGCGGGCAACACGTCGCTCGAGGAGATCGTGATGCTGCTCAAGGTTCGCCAGAACAAGCTCGGGCTGGAGTGTGGCGTCGAGACCACCGAGATCACGCGCACCTCACGCCTGGTCTCCGAGCTGACCGGGACACCGGTGCAGCCCAACAAAGCCGTGGTCGGCGCCAACGCATTTGCCCACGCCTCTGGCATCCATCAGGACGGGGTCCTGAAGGACCGCCTGAACTACGAGATCATGAAACCGGAGGACGTGGGTCTCTCCGATTCGCGAATCGTGCTCACCGCGCGCTCGGGCCGGCACGCGTTTCACCACCGCCTGAACCGGCTCGGCATCACGCTCGCCGAGGGCAACGACGACGCGGCGTGGCAGCGGTTCCTCCAGCTCGCCGACACCAAGAAGGAAGTCACCGACGAGGACCTGCGCAAGATCGCCGCGATGTCGGAGACCAACGGGCACGAGGGCAACGGCCATCCGCCGGTCACTGACCAATTGCACGATCACAACCACGTCGCCGACACGCTCCGCCATTTGATCTTCGGGTGAAAGTCGCCTACCAGGGCGAGCCTGGCGCGTATTCGGACGAGGCCGTTTCGGCGGTTTTTCCCGACGCCCAGGGACTCGGCTTTCCGACCTTCCGCCTTACCTTCGACGCCCTCGCGATGGGCGCCGTCGACGCCGCCGTGCTGCCGGTCGAGAACAGCAGCGCGGGCATCGTCCAGGAGGTGTCCGACCTGCTGTGGGAGCTGCCGGGGCTGCGCGTGGTGCGAGAGCATGTGCAGCCGGTTCGGCACTGCCTGCTCGGGTGGCCGGGTCCAGTGGAGCGCGCGCTGTCGCATCCGCAGGCGCTGGCGCAGTGCGACCGCTACCTGCACTCCCGTCAGATCCGCTCCGTCGCGTTTCATGACACGGCGGGCGCCGCGCGAGCGGTGGCCGAGCAGCGGCAGCCCGGCACGGCCGCGATCGCCAGCAAGGCCGCGGCCGCGCGCTACGGGTTGTACGTGCTGGCGGAGTCGATCCAGGACGACAGCGAGAACCGGACGCGTTTCGTCGTGGTCGAAAAGGGCGAACCGGTGCGCCCGCGCGACGCCGGCACCGGGTGGAAGGGATCGATCGCGTTTGTCACCGCCCACCGGCCGGGCAGCCTGGCCCATGCGTTGGACTGCTTCGGGCAGCGGGGCGTCAACCTGACGAGGCTGGACAGCCGGCCGATGATGGGCCGGCCGTTCGAGTACAGGTTCTACCTCGACTTCTCGATCAACGGCGAAGCGTCGTCCGCCGCCGCCGCCGAGGCCGCCCTGAGCGACCTGGAAGAGGCGAGCGCGGAGATCAAGCTGTTCGGGACCTATCCCGCCGCTTAGCCAAGCCCTCGCCCCCACCCGCCGGCTTCGCCGGCGACCTCCCCACACGGTGGGGAGGTGAAACAAAACAGGTCGCGGTGGGAAGCACTCGAACCGCGACCTGCACCTGCCAGTTTAAGTTAACAACGTTAAGCGTGTAAGTCATTTGTTGCGACTGTAACGTTCCGAACCTCTGAAACGAAAATTTCAAAATCGGCCTCACTCCGGGCTGAAGGTTTTCATATAAAGTGACCCTTTGTGGCCAGCGGGCGCACTGACGCAGCAGTTGCGACAGATGCTCACCCCAAGAGACGTCGCCTCCCGGGCGTCAACATCCGACCCGGCGCGGTCAAGCAGGCCCGCATCGAGTCAGGCCTGAGCCTGGCCCAGCTGGGCAAGGGGCATGTCACCGCGCCGGCGATCTACCTGATCGAGACCGGACGCACCAGGCCGTCGCTGCCCACGCTCGAACACATCGCCCGCCGCACGGGCAAGCCGGTCGAGTTCTTCCTCGCCGAGCCCACGGCCGCTGCGGACGAGGCGCAGGGAAAGCTGATCGCGCTCGAGGCCATGGTCGCCGACGGCCGCAACCACGAAGCCGTCGCGCTCGGCCTCGCCCTGCTCGACCGCGCGTTCTCCGCGTCTCGCCTCGGCCGGATCCGCTTCTTGCTGGGCCAGGCCTACCTGGGTTCGGCCCAGCCGGACCACGCGGCCACCCTGCTCGCCGAGGCCCGTGCCCACTTCGAGGCCGTGAACGATGGCGTGATGCTGGCCGAGTGCATCGGCGCCCAGGCCGCGCTCGCGAACATGACGCAATCCAAAGACGCGGTCGCGCTGGCCGAGCTGGCGCTGAGCGTCTGCCGCCGCCTGAAACCGGTGCCCGCGCCGACCGAGGTTCGGCTGCTGGGCATCCTCGCCGGCGCCCACGTCGCCAACCGTGAGTGGGATCGCGCGGTCGCCGCGTACGAAGCGGCGATCGAGGCCGGCGGTTCGGTGTTCGACCTGCGCCGGGTTGCGCGCATGTACAGCGCGCTCGGCACCGCGTACCAGGAGGTTGGGGAGGGGGAGACCGCCGCCAGGTACGCGATGCGCTCGGTCGTGGTCCTCGAGGTGCTGCGCGACCGGGTCGCGCTGGCTCGCTCGGAGAACAACCTGGGCCTGGTCCTGATGGCCCGCGGGGACCTGGACGCCGCCCGCCGCCACCTCGACCGCTCGCTCGAGCTTTGCGACGAGGCCGATCTCGAATCCGGTCGCAGCCAGGTGCTCCTGAGCCTGTGCGAGCTCTCGATGCAGGAAGGCAAGGTCGATCAGGCGCACAAATTGGCCGAGGAGGCGCTGGAGCTGGCGGCGAGGCTGGAGGAGGGAGCCAGCATCGCCGAGGCCCACGTGTGGCTGGGCCGGATCGCCGACCGCCGCGGCGCCCACGACGAGGTCGACCGGGCGTTCGACGACGCCATCAGCGGATTCGAGGCGATGGGCATGCGCGAAAGGTTGCTCCAGTGCCACGGCCTGTACGCCGAGATCCTCGAGCGCCGCGGCGAGCTCGCCAAAGCGTACGTGCACATGAAGGAGGCCCTTCAGGCGAGCCGTCCGGGGCTGCTTCGCCGAGAAGAAAGACAGCAGCGCTTCAGCTCCGCCTAGGGCTGGGCAACCTCTGATAACGTAGGTTTCGCCGCTCGAGCGGCAAACTATGCACGCGTAGGGGAGGTTGGTCTCAGCTGGCGAAAGCCGTTCGCAACTCCAAGTTCTCCCTGACCGCCGAAGCCATCATCGCCGACTATCGACTCGCGTACAGCAGCCGTCGCGCGAGCGTCATCGGTCGAGCCGAGGTCCTTCGCGGCAACGCGACCTTTGGCATCTTCGGCGACGGCAAGGAGGTCGCGCAGATCGCCATGGCCAAGGCGTTCCGGCCGGGCGACTGGCGGGCGGGCTACTACCGCGATCAGACGTTCATGTGGGCAACCCGGATGTCGAACGTGCGCGAGTTCTTCGCCCAGCTCTACGGCAACGCGAACCTGGAGTCGGAGCCGGCGTCGGGTGGCCGGCAGATGGGCAACCACTTCGCGACGCGATTGCTGGACGAGGACGGGGGCTTTGGCCGCGCCGTTGACACCGCCAACTCGAGCGCCGATGTCTCCAACGTCGCCGGCTGGATGCCCCGGCTGGTCGGGCTGGCCTACGCATCGAAGCTGTATCGCCAGAACCCGCAGCTGAAGAGCATCCAGGACGGTTTCTCCGTCAACGGCAACGAAGTCGCCTTCGGCACCATCGGCGACGCGGCGACGAGCGAGGGCCTGTTCTGGGAGGCGATCAACGCCGCCGGCGTGCTGCAGGTGCCGATGGCGATGTCGGTGTGGGATGACGGTTACGGCATCTCGGTCCCGATCACGCAGGAGACCACGAAAGCCTCGATCTCCGACGTGCTGCGCGGCTTCACGCCCGACGATCGGCCTGGGATAGACGTCCACGTCGTCCGCGGCTGGGACTACGTCGCGTTGGTGGAGACATATTCACGCGCGATCGAGAAGGTGCGCCGGGAGCACAAGCCGGCGCTGATCCATGTCACCGAGATGACGCAGCCGCAGGGCCACTCGACCAGCGGCAGCCACGAGCGGTACAAGACGAAGGAACGGCTTCGGTTCGAGAGCGAGTACGACTGCGTGGCGCGCATGCGCGACTGGATCATCGAGTTCGGCGTCGCGAGCGAGTCCCAGCTCGAAGGCTGGGAGGCGGCTGACAAGGAGGCGGTCGAGGCTGCGCGCGACCTCGCCTGGGAGGCGTTCCAGGCGCCCATCCGCGGTGAGCGCGATCGAGCGGTGGCGATCCTCAAGCGGATCGACATGCCGGAGGTGGCGGAGATCACAAATGAGCTGGATGAAGCCCACAAGGTGACGCGCGCGCTCGTCGTGTCGAATGCAACGCGCGCGCTGCATCAGCTGCGCGGCATCGACTCGCCGGCGCGGGCCGAGCTGGCGAAATTCGTCGAGGAGTACCGGCACGAGAACGACGAGCGCTACAACTCGTTCCTCTACAGCCGGTCGCCGGAGTCACCGCTCCACGTGCCGGTCGTGCCGGCCGTCTACTCAGAGAAGTCATCCACCGTCGACGGCAGGATGGTGCTGCTCCGCAACTTCGACGCCAACTTCGCGCGCGACCCGCGGATCTTCGTCGTCGGCGAGGACGTGGGCCGCCTCGGCGACGTCAACCTCGTCTTCGAAGGTCTGCAGGCCAAGTACGGTGAGCTTAGGCTGACCGACACGGGAATCCGGGAGGCGACGATCCTGGGCCAGGCGATCGGCGCGGCCATGCGCGGCTTGCGGCCGATATGCGACATCCAGTACCTGGACTATTTCCTCTATGCGCTCGAGGTCGCATCCGACGACCTGGCGACGCTGCACTGGAGGACAGTCGGCGGACAGAAGGCCCCGGTCGTGATCCGGACCAAGGGTCACCGGCTGGTCGGCATCTGGCACTCGGGTTCGCCGATGTCGGTGCTTGTCAACGCGCTGCGCGGCATCTACATCGCGGTGCCTCGCAACATGACGCAGGCCGCGGGCTTCTACAACACGCTGTTCCAGGGCGACAACCCCGGCATTGTGATCGAGGTCCTCAACGGCTACCGGCTGAAGGAGCGGGTGCCTGACAACATCGGGGCGTTCACCGTCCCGCTTGGCGTCCCCGAGGTTCTGCGCGAGGGCACGGACGCGACCCTGGTCACGTACGGCGCATGCTGCGCGATCGCGCTCGACGCCGCTGAGACCCTCCAGGGTTTGGGCGTGTCGTGCGAGGTCATCGACGTGCAGACGCTGAACCCGTTCGACGTCGACCACCTGCTGGTGCGGTCTGTCGAGAAAACGCACGCGTTGATCTGCGTCGACGAGGACGTCCCGGGCGGGGGGTCGGCGTTCATGCTGCAGCAGATCCTGGAGGTCCAGCAGGGGTGGTGGCACCTGGACGCCGCGCCGCGGACGCTGGCGGCGACGCCCAACCGTCCGGCTTACGGGCCCGACGGGGACTACTTCTCGAAGCCGAATCGAGAAAGCATCGTGGCGACGGTGTACGACGTCGTGCGCGAGCGCCAACCGTGGAGGTTCCCGCCGCTCGACTCCTGACCCCCCTCTCCCAAAATC
>Ga0209161_10005057_pt1 | contig 10441 bp, 7 predicted proteins | sample GraSoiAngelo_155_FD_186169 | JGI IMG/M metagenome (GOLD analysis project Ga0209161, IMG submission 186169) | Grasslands soil microbial communities from the Angelo Coastal Reserve, California, USA - 14_1009_13_30cm (SPAdes) (version 2) | ecosystem: Environmental > Terrestrial > Soil > Grasslands ...
CGGCGAGCGTCGTGGCCGACTCGGCGACGAGCGCCCGGCCGCGCGTCAGATAGAGGTCGACGTTCTGCGGTCGAGGCGCGCCGAAGGCGCGGGCATCGCGGGCCACCAGGCGGACACGGTCGTCGGACGTCGGCGGACGGAGGACGACGGTGCGCGGAGCGCTCGGGGGCAGCAGCGCCGCCGCGGGCGGAAGCTCCAGGTCGAGCAGCGGCGCGACCACCCGGAACCCGGCGTGCAGGTAGAGGCCCAGGGCCTGGCTGTTGAAGCTCTCGTGCACGAGCCGCACCTGCGGGACGCCGCGCCCGCCGAGCTCGATGGCACGCTCGAGCAGCCGACGCCCGATCCCGCGGCCCTGCACGCGGGGATCGACGGCGATGGGGCCGATGGTGGCGACCGGGCCGCGCGGATGGACCCAGGACAGGCCCACGACTTCGCCGTCCTCCTCGGCGAGGGTGCCGCCGAGGGGGTCGATGGTCAGCAGGTGGCGGATGTAGCCGCGGCTCTCGGCCGGCGTGCCGATGCCGGGCGCCAGGCCGTGCGGCCCGCAGCGTGAGGCCGGTCACCGGCGCGCGGCGGGCCGCCCGCCTTCGGGCGGCGGAGGCTCCGGGGTGACGAAGGCAAGCCCGTGCGGGCGCGCGGGTCCCGTGTCGCCGTGCGGCCAGCGGGCACGGTTGAAGTCGATGCCGACCTCGCCCGTCAGCTCGTCGCGGAAGCCCTCGTCGAACCAGAGGTGCCCGGTCGTCGGGTCGAGCCGGACCATGTACACGCGCCGATCGCCGTCGTGCTGGTAGCCCGGCACGTCCATGGTGTAGTCGGCGACGGCCACGCGCGTCCCGTCGGCGCTCATCGCCAGCGCGCTCGGGCCCCCGGCGCGTGCCCGGTTCGTGTCGCCGGGATCCCGGTCGAAGCGCAGTGCCGCCACGGGCTTCGGGTGCCACCGGTCCGCCAGGTCGAGCGTGACGAGGCGGTTGCGGCCCGTGAGGGTCTCGACGTACCAGCGATCGTCGGGCGTGACCGCGGCGTCGCCCCCCAGGGTATCGGCCCCGAAGTCGTAGACGAGCCGGAAGGCGGGCACCGAGGTCTGCACCGAATCCGAGGCGTACAGCGCGCCGCCCTGTGCGGTGTTCACGTAGACCAGCGGCTCGCGGTGAAGGAAGCGCGCCGTTGCCGGCGCGAGGTTCTCCTCGCCGCGGGCGCCGGCCTCGAGGAGGACGGTCTTCAGCAGCCGCAGATCCTCGAGCCGCCAGACCTGGACGCTGATGCCCGGCATGGCCTCGCCCCGGGTGAGCGCGGTGTACCCGTGCCCCCGGTTGGTCGTGATGAGGCGGTCGAGCGCCAGCGCCGCCGCCGCGCCGGCGGGCGCGATGATCAGTCCCCGGGCGGCCGGGTCCGGGGCCGGGATCTCGCGCACGGGCTGCCCATCGGACGTCAGCTCGAGCAGCCCGCCGGCCGCCGTCACCAGCTCCACCGGATCGCCCCGGTAGCGTGCGGGATCGACGCACGTCACGGCGACGAGCCCGTTCGGCAGCGAGACGAAGTCGTGCGGCCCCCAGAGACGCCGCTGGGGCCCGGCGTCGTCGACGGCCACGAGCTTTCCGGCGAGCGGCTGCCGGAGGTCGAACACGAAGGTGCGGTTGGTGAGCAGCCCGCCGGCAAAGAGACGGCGATCGGCGCGCGGCTCGACGTTCACGTTGTGCGGCTCGTTGCCGCGCGAGCGCACGGGATAGGTGCGCAGCACCTTGCCGTAGGTGGCCGACGTCGGATCGGCGTCGAGGATGGCGAGGAAGTCGCTGCTCTTCCGATCCGCGTCACCCGCCCACACCGCGAGGTACGGCTCGCCCGTGAACAGCGGCGCCTCCCGCCCCCGCCGGCAGCCGAGTGGCAGCGTCGCCAGGCCGATGATGGCGAGCACCACAGCCCAGTGCGGCCCAGCCGCGGCCCCAGAAGCCGGGCGAGGCTTTGCCGAGCCCGGCGCGGGGTCCGGGGGCATCGGAAGCGCGCAGCGCGGCGCAGCCGCGCGAGCACTGGACGGGCCCCCGGAGGCGTTAACCCCCCCGGTCATGTTAGGTATAGAGCCCGCCGTTGGGACTCACGACCTGCCCGGTGACGAAGCTCGCCTCGTCGGAGACCAGGAAGAGCGCCACCGCGGCGATCTCCTCGGGCGTCCCGGTGCGGCCGAGCGGCGTGCGCAGCGTGGTCATCTGGCGCAGAAAGGGCGGGATGTCCGCCGTCATCGGCGTGTCGATGAAGCCGGGGGCGATCGCGTTCACCCGGATGTTGCCCGACCCCACTTCCATCGCCACCGATTTCGTGAAGCCGATGATGCCCGCCTTCGCGGCCCCGTAGTGGGCGAGGCCCGGGATACCGGCGAGCCCCGCAACCGACGCCATGTTGACGATCGCGCCTGCGTTCTTCTGTTCCATGATGCGCAGCGCGGCCCGCGTGCAGTAGAAGGTCCCGAACAGATGGATCTCGACCATCCGCCGCCACTCCGCGTCATCCATGCGGCAGGTCACGCCGAGGGAGCGGCGCGCGCCGGCGAGCACCTCGCCCGCGACCGCCAGGAGGTGGTTCTGCAGCGGCTCGGAGAGCTGCCCGATGCCCGCATTGTTGGAGAGGATGTCGACGGTGCCCCACTCGGCGGCAACCCGCGCGAACATGGCGTCCACGTGCGCGCTGTCCGCGACGTCGGTCCGGTGGGCACGTGCGGCGCCCCCGCCCGCCGCGATCGCCCCCGCCACCCGCTCCGCACCCTCGCCGTCGAGGTCGACGACCGCGACGCGCGCACCCTCGCCCGCGAACCGCTCGGCGATTGCACGCCCGATGCCGGACGCACCCCCCGTGACCACCGCCACGTGTCCCCTGAGCCTGTCCATCGCAGGCTCCTCTACAAGGGACGGCTCGCCGTGTCCACGCCCGGCGACGAACGCGCCCCCGGCCACGGGGACGCGCGGGGCGGGACGTTCGCCGCCCGTCTGTCGTTATGGTAGCTACCTAGCATGGCCGACACACCGCCGCGGCTCGATGCCGAGCACCGCCGGCTGCTCGGCCTGCTCGGCCTGGCCATCTTCTTCGAGGGCTACGGGCGATCGATCGTGAGCGTCATGCTCTGGCCCATCGGACGGGACCTCGGGGTGCCGGACACCGAGCTCTCTTTTGCGCTCGCGTTCATCAGTGCGGGCGCACTCGGCGTGCTCGTCCTCGGCCACCTGATCGACCGCTTCGGGCGCCGGCGGTTGCTGCTCGCCTGCGTGCTCCTGTACTCGCTGCTCGGCGCCGCGACGGCCACGGCCGGGACGCTGCTCGCGCTCGTCGCCTGGCAGGCGGCCGCGCGGATGTTTCAGGAGGGCGCGCTCTCCGCCGCGGTGGTCATCGCGGTCGAGGAGACGCCGGCCGGGCGCCGCGGGCTCGCGCAGGGCCTCCTCGGCGTCGCCAACTCCATCGGATCGGGACTCGGGGCCTTCCTGCTGGCGTTCATCGAGCTCGCTCCCGGAGGCTGGCGCGGCCTCTGTCTGGTGAGTCTCTTGCCGGTCCTGCTCGTCCCGTTTCTCCGCCGCACGATTCCCGAGAGTCGGCGCTGGACGCTCGGTGTGCACCGTCCCCGCCGCCTTCTGCCTCCCGCCTACCGGGGACGGATGCTCGCCGGGCTTGCCGTCTTCTTTCTCGGCATGAGCTACGACGTCGCCGGCTTCGCCTTCACGGCGTTCTGGCCGATGAGCCGGCACGGGTGGTCCCCTGCGCAGACGAGCGCCCTCATCATCTTCGCGGGCGGGGCCGGCCTGCCCGGCTTCTGGTTCGGCGGGCGCCTCACCGATCGGATCGGACGGCGGCTGGCGGCGGTCGTCTTCTTCGTGGGCCTCGCCCTGGCCGAGGCCGCCTTCTTTCTGGGCGGGCCCGCCGCGCTCTGGCCGAGCTTCACCGCCATGGTCTTCTGTCAGGCCGGCAAGACCACCGTGCTCCGCTCGTGGGCGCCGGAGCTCTTTCCGACGAGTCTCCGCGGCACGGCGTCGTCGCAGCTCACGGCGGGCGGCGTGCTCGGCGCGATGGCGGGGCTCGCCGCGGCCGGCGCGCTCGGTGCTGGGCTCGCCGACATGGGGCTCGGGATCACCCTGGTCGCGATCGCCGGCCTCGCCGCCGCCGTCCTCGCCTACGCGTGCCTGCCGGAGACGGGCGGCCTGGAGCTCGAGGCGGCGTCGCCCGAGGCCCCGTAGCGGTTCTACCCGCCGAGCGCGCCGAGGAGAGCCGGGACGTCGGGAGAGCCCCAGCCCGTGGTGAGATCGTAGCCGCGGTGCGCCGTGAAGCCGGGTCGCACGGCACGGCCGACGCGCACCCCGGTCGAGCCCTGCACGACGTCGTGGAAAACCCGCGGGCCCCCGTGCTTCTGACTTCGTCCCAGGCGATAGAGGGTGGGATTGAGCAGCCCCAGGGGCTGGCCGCGTGCCTCGGCGAGGAGCGCCACCACGCCGGCCCAGGCGGGCGCTGCGGCGCTCGTGCCTCCGATGCAGCACACGACGTGGGAACCCACGCCGATCGGGTAATCATCCGCGGGAGCCGCCACGTCAGGCACGGCGCGGCCGCGTCCTCCCCGCTGGTAGTCGGGCCGCGGGAAGAAGTCGGAGCGGCCGCCGCCGCTCGCCGTCGAGCCGGTGTTCCAGGCGCGCTCGCTCCCATAGGCGACCGCGTTGCCGGCGTCGTCGCGCAGCGGGTCGACCTCCGTGCCGCCCACCGCCGTGACGTGCGGCGAGGCGGCCAGCACGTCGACCTCGCGCCGCCCGCAGTTGTAGGCTCCGGTGTCGCCCGAGGCGACGAGCACCGTCTGGCCCTGGGCGGCCGCCTGCCGGAAGATCGCGTCGGCGGCGCGCGCGAGGCGCCGGAGCACGGCGTGCGAGCTGCACACCGCAAGCGAGATGCTGATGACCGGCGCGGGGTTGACGTTGACCTGCCGGGCAAGAATCAGAAAGAGGTCGGTGCCCCGGACGACCTCGATCTGCGCCGCCGGCGCCACGGCACCCGCCCAGGTGGCGTCGAGCGTCGCCTCGGTCCGGAAGGGCCCGTCTCCGGGACCCGGATCCTGACCCGCCACGATGCTGTGGAGCGTCGTCGGGGGGAGGCCGAAGAAGGCGCGGAAGTTCGCCACCGCTGCGCCGTCCGCGTCGCCGATGGCCGGGATGCTGATCCGCTGGCCGGCGCCGGCAAGCGCGGCGACGGCGGGTGCGTCGAGGCCGTAGATGCGACGGAAGTCTGCGGGTGAGATGTAGAAGCGGTTTCCCGTGGTGCGCGCCGCCGGGCCGACGGCGAACCGCGGGGCGGCTCGCACGCCGTCGAGCCCGAGCACGTCGAGCGCACCGAGCTCGGCGTGAAGCAGGGGCGGACGCGCGCTGCGGAAGCGGCCGTGCGCGCGAACGAGACGCACGCCGAAGGCCGCCGCCACCGCCGCCGGCGGCCCGTCGAACTGGATCATGGTGCGGTCCGCGAAGCGATGGCGCACGCGCAGGCCCTGCGTGCGGAGCCAGCGCGTGGCGCTCCGCAGCGACCGGGGCGATGCCCCGAAGCGCCGCCCGAACTCGTGCGGATCGAGCCAGCGACGATGCGGTCTGGCGATGAAGCGCTCGAGCCCGAGCGGGTTGCGGCCGCGGAGGACGAGGAGCAGGGGCTGGGTGCGCTCCTCCCCGCCCGCCACACTCGCGACCAGGGACGCGAGGACGGTGGCGAGGAGTCCCACGCGGCGCATCCGGCGGATACTACGCGCCGCCGCGCGCCGCGCCAAGACAAAAGTGACGGCGCGAGATCGGGAAATTCCCCGCGCGTCGTTGCGGAAAACCCGCTCTCAAGCCGCGGGCAACCCGAGCCGCACGCCCTCCGCGCTCACGATCCCGCCGCCCAGGTAGTGGCCGCGGGCCTCCTCGTCGGTCAGCACTTCCCGCCGCGCTGCCGGCAGCCGCCGCTGCCAGATGCCGCCGAGCATCGGGTGCCGACCCGCGCGGTAGCTGTAGAAGTAGTAGGCCCGCTGTCGCCACATCGCCGAGCGGGCAGCCCAGCTGAGACCGGGCACCCCGTGGAACGTGAGCAGCGAGCGCATCGTGTTCCGGGCCGAGTAGAAGGTGAGATAGGCATCCCGGTAGGCCTGCACGACCTGCGCCGTCGTCATGCGCGGATGGTGCGAGACCATGTGCTGCGAATCGTAGTTGTTGAAGTCCCAGTCGAGGATGGTCCCCTCGCGCAGCGCCTTGTCGTGGTCTTCGGTCCCCGGCAGCGGGGTCACGATGAAGAAGGACGCCAGGTCGACGCCCACCTCGAGCAGCCACTCGGCCGACTGCCGCCCGCACTCGGGCCCGTCGAAAGGGAAGCCGATCATGTAGCCGCAGTGGACCGCCACGCCGTGACGGTGCCAGTTGTGGACGACCCGGCGGTACTTCTCCTTGACGGCGGCGAGCGCCCGATCCGACGCCTCGTCCTTGCGGCGTCGCTGCTCCTTTTCCAGGTTCTGGACCTTCGCGGCGGCCAGCAGGTTCTGCGGGTTGAAGGTCTCGAAGCCGACGAAGGCGGAGTAGCAGCCGGCCGCCGCCGCGAGCTCGAGGAAGCGCTCGCACTTCCGGCGCTGCGACGAGGGCGGCTCGCCGGGCCGGAGGTCGCCGAAGGCCGCCGCCTCGGCGTCCACCTGCATCATGAAGGAAAGGTCGTGCCCATCACGGCGGTACGCGGCCATGCCCTCGAGGATCGGCTCCCAGGTGGGGCTCCGGAAGAAGTCGTCGTCGACGATGAAGAGGGAGCGAATGCCGTGGCGGTCGCCTCCGGGTCGCGCGCGCGCATCGTCCGGCCCATGACGTTCTTCACGCTGCAGTACGAGCACGTGAACGGACAGCCGCGTGAGGTGTCGAGCGTCGTCATGCTGGAGGAGGCGAAACGGTGGAGGTAGGGGTCGCTGATCGCCGGGAGCTGGGCGCCGGTGATGACCGGCACGGTGATCTCTCCCGAGCCGGTCTTGGCACGGATGCCGTCGGTGACGCTGTAGCTCGGCCGCAGCTGGCCCCGGAGGTAGTCGTCGAGCAGCTCGCACCAGATCGTCTCGGCCTCGCCGACGACGGTGGTGATGCCGCAGTCCTCCAGGAAGGCGCGGGTCTCGGGATGGCCGCTCACGTGGAAGCCGCCGAAGAGCACGGGGAAGCCGGCGCGACGGAACTGGAGGGCGAGGTCCCGGCCCCGCGGGTACTGGTTGGTCTGCACGCCGGCGAGCCCGATGATGACCTCGACGCCGTCCTCGAGCGCCTTTTCCTGCATCGCGCGGATCGTGGCGGAGAGGATCGGTCCGTCCACCTGCTCGTCCCAGATGACCGTCTCGAGGTAGACGCCCTGATCGCGCCGCAGCTCGTTGTAGGTGTCGTTGAGCGCGGCCAGGACGGTGAGCGTGTTGTTGGGCAGCACTCCCTTCCAGAAGTACTGCACCCGGCCCGCGTCGTCGTACTTCGAGGGCTTGATGAAGTAGATCCGGAGCGTTCGGCAGACGATGGCGGGCGAGCGGGAGGGCGTCGCGCCGGGCAGGGCGTCGGCCAGGGCCCCGAGCTCGCCGGCCGCACCGGCGGCCCGGCGAAAGGCGATCCCGAGGAGGATGGCGACGGCGCCACCGAGTGCAGCCACGAGCACGGACATGGGAGGCCTCCTTGCGTTTCGAGACGCCGATGGCTCGACGCTCCGTCTTCTAGCGAGGCTTTACGCACGGTGTCAATGCCGGCCCCGAGCTGCACCGCGCCGCGGCACGAAGCGTCAGCAGATAGAAAATCAAACTGGCGGCTTTTCGCCCAGGGCGCTTGGCCGCTGCACAGATCTGCACATGAGCGCAACATTCTCGGCACGCGGCCGATCGTCTCCGTCGACGGGCGGGCGGCATCTCGCGACTCGAGGCTGGCACGCTTTAAGCACCCTCAACCTTCGTCGACCCGTCGATTGTTCGAGGCGCTATGCCGCTCTCGCGTCCGCCGATTCGTGCGAGCCTCACGAGGCCTCGCCTCCACGCGATCCTCGTCCTCGATCAGATCCGGCAGGGCCGGCGACTCCTCGGGCAGCTCGAGAGACAAGACTGGCAAGCGGCGGAAGACGAGTACTACGCATGGCACGACTACAATCAGCGTCTGATGCGGCTTCTGCTCTCTCGCGACGAGGTCCTCGAGGCGTATCTACGGACGACCTACCGGCCCATGCTCGTGCCCGGGTCCGCCCTGCTCGACGGTCTGACGGCGGAGATTCGAGAGCTCGAGTCGGTAGCCACGCGCTTGGGACACTCTCCGTTCATGCTCGGGTCCGATCCCGCCGGATGGGAAGAGCCGCAGAGAATGGTGCTGATCGTCCACGGGCGGAACGTGGCGGTCAAGGAGACGGTCGCGCGCTTCCTCATGAAGCTCGGCCTCGAGCCGATCCTGCTCGACGAGCAGGCAGCTCACGGCCGAACGCTGATCGAGAAGCTCGAGGCGCACTCCCCCGTCTCCTTCGCCGTCGTCCTGCTCACCGGCGACGACGTCGGGGCGCTCGCCTCCGAGCGCCGCACCCTCCGGCCGCGCGCGCGGCAGAACGTGATCTTCGAGCTCGGCTTCTCGATCGCCAGCCTCACCCGCGATCGGGTGTGCGCGCTCTACGAGGAGGGCGTCGAGCTGCCCAGCGACTTTCGCGGCGTCGAGTACCAGCCGCTCGACGCGGCTGGCGCCTGGAAGTCGAAGCTCGCCCGCGAGCTGCACGCCGCCGGCCTGGAGTTCGATCCGATGAACCTCTTGTAGCGGCTCAGTGATACATCTCGAGCAGCTCGATGAGGCCGAGGCTCTTCATGCTGTCGAAGAGGTAGCCCTTCACTTCCTTCACCGTCCCCATCGAGGTCACGTCGCGCGCGATGGCGCGCGCGGCGGAGTAGGACACCGAGCGGACGATCCGCTTGATCACCGGAATGAAGAACGGGCCCATCGAGAGGTCGTCGAGGCCGAGTCCGAGGAGCACGATGGTGCAGAGCGGGTCGGCCGCCATCTCGCCGCACATGCCGGCCCACTTGCCCGCCCCCTTGGCCGCCTGCACCGTCTCGTGGATCGCCGCAAGCACGGCGGGGTGCAGCGGCTCGTAGAGCTGGGCGACCTTGCGGTTGTTGCGGTCGACGGCGAGGAGGTACTGGATCAGGTCGTTGGTGCCGATCGAGAAGAAGTCCACCTCGCGGATGAGCCGCGTGGCGAGCCAGACGGCGGACGGCGTCTCGACCATCATCCCGATCGGCATGTTCGGGTCGAAGTCGCGGCCTTCCCGGCGGAGCTCCGCCTTCGCCTCCTCGAGCAGCTCCTTCGCGCGCCGGATCTCCTCGAGGCTGGAGATCATCGGGAAGAGCAGGCGCAGGCGTCCGAGCGTCCCGGCGCGCAGGATGGCACGGAGCTGCACCTTGAAGAGGTCCGGCATCTCGAGCGAGATGCGGATCGACCGCCAGCCGAGGAACGGATTGTCCTCGCGCGGCAGCCGCATGTAGCCGGGGTACTTGTCGGCGCCGACGTCGAGGGTCCGGATGGTGACCGGGCGGCCTTCCATGGCGCGCACCAGGCGGGCGTAGAGCTGGTACTGCTCCTCCTCGTCGGGAAACTCGCGGTAGGTGATGAACGGGAACTCGGTGCGGTAGAGCCCCACCCCCTCGGCCCCATGCCGATGGGCGAACATCAGGTCGGCGAGCAGGCCGACGTTGGCGTACATCGAGACGCGGCGGCCGTCGGGCGTCTCCGCCGGCAGGCTCTTGATGCCTTCGAGCTCCCGGTTGAACGCGCGGTACTCGCGGGCGATCCGCTCGTACTCCCGCGTCACCTCGGCGGCCGGATTCACGTACACCACCCCCGAGTTGCCGTCGACGATCAGCTCGTCGCCCTCGTGCACGGTCTCCGTCAGGTGCTCGACGCCGACGACGGTGGGGATCTCGAACGACTTGGCGAGGATCGTGGCGTGCGACGTGACCCCGCCCGTGGCGAGCACGATGGCGCACAGGTGGTCGTGCTCGACCAGCGACAGGTCCGACAGCGTCAGCTCGTGCGCCACCAGCACGCTGTTCTTCGCGAGCGGGTGCTCGGGCTCCTCGATGCCGAGGAGGTTGCGCAGGATGCGCAGTCCCACGTCCTTCAGGTCGACGACCCGGTCGCGGAGATAGCCGGCGGACATGCGCTCGAAGGCGTCCAGGTACTCGTCGACGACACGTTTCAGCGCCGCCTCGGCAACCAGCCCGTCGGCGATGGCCTCCTCCACCTTCTTCGTGAAGCTCCGATCCTCGAGCATCATGCGGTGGGCGTCGATGATGCTCCAGTCGAACTCCGGCAAGCGGGTGGCGAGCCGGCCGCGCAGGCTCTCGAGCTCCACAGCCGACTCGGCGATGGCGCGCCAGAAGCGCTCGCGCTCGGCCTCGAGGTCATCGCACCGGCGCTCCTCCACGAGCGCGAAG
>Ga0209161_10005059_pt1 | contig 10439 bp, 9 predicted proteins | sample GraSoiAngelo_155_FD_186169 | JGI IMG/M metagenome (GOLD analysis project Ga0209161, IMG submission 186169) | Grasslands soil microbial communities from the Angelo Coastal Reserve, California, USA - 14_1009_13_30cm (SPAdes) (version 2) | ecosystem: Environmental > Terrestrial > Soil > Grasslands ...
GGCCCGCGCACGAATGTGCGACGGCTTCGCACGAATTGAGGACAGACACGCTCGCGTTCGGCGACTACGGTTTCATGCGTGCCCAAGACACTCGCCGCCGTTCTCTTCGCGTTTGCGGCGATAGCGATGCTCGACCTCTCCGCGAGCGCCGACGGCGGACCGCCCTATCGGCGCACGACACCGCGCGGATCGTTCGGGACGGATGGGCCCGAGCTCCTCGTCGGTGTTCCCGGTGGCCGCGCGTGGGGCATCGAGAGCGCGCTCATCCCCGTGCCAGCCGAGCGCTCCGGATTCCGGGCGACGATCGAGGTCAGCGACCCCGAGGTGCGCGAAGCCTTCGTCCGGGTCGCCTGGTACGACCGCGCGACCGGACGTCCTCGCCAGTTCGCCCTGACCGATGCCAGCTTCGTCCATTCGGGCGAAACCACCACGGTCGAGGTCGCGCTCGATCCGCCGCCCGGTGCCGTCGCGTACCGGCTCCGCGTGCTGGCGCGTCTTCGCGCGCCTGAGCTGCTCTCGGCATCCGACGCCGTCAGGGCGATGTTCTCATCGCCTTTTTCCTGGCTGGCGGGCTTTCCGCCCACACGGCTCCTGCCGTGACGGCGTCCATTCGGGACGGCCAGCTCAGCGTGCTGGCAGGCGACGTGCCCGCTTGACGGCGCTGGGACATACTTGGGGTGAGATGGCGACCGTCACCTACGACCACGTCACCAAGCGCTTCGGCGACTTCGTCGCGGTGAACGACCTGAACCTCGCCGTGCGCGACTCCGAGTTCCTCGTGCTGGTCGGACCTTCGGGGTGCGGTAAGACGACCGCGCTGCGCATGCTCGCCGGGCTCGAGGAACAAACGACCGGCGATATCCGCATCGGCGAACGAGTGGTGAACGATGTTCCGCCGAAGGATCGCGACATTGCGATGGTCTTCCAGAACTACGCGCTCTACCCGCACATGAGCGTGTACGACAACATCGCGTTCGGTCTGAAGCTCCGCGGCATGCCCAAGCAGGAGATCGATCGGCGGGTGAACGAGGTCGGCAAGATGCTCGGCATTGGTCAGCTCCTGAAGCGCAAGCCGAAGGAGCTCTCGGGCGGCCAGCGGCAGCGCGTCGCCGTCGGCCGCGCGATCGCGCGCGAACCCGCGGTCTTCCTCATGGACGAGCCGCTGTCGAACCTCGACGCGAAGCTGCGCATCCAGACGCGCGCGATGCTGCAGCAGCTGCACCAACGGATCCGGCGTACGACGATCTACGTCACCCACGACCAGGTCGAAGCGATGACGATGGGCGATCGGATCGCAGTAATGAACGACGGGAAGCTTCAGCAGCTGGACACGCCTGAGACGCTGCACGAGCGGCCCGCGAACCTCTTCGTCGCGGGATTCATCGGCTCGCCGTCGATGAACTTCTTTCCTGCGAAGGTCACGGGAGCGAACGGGCAGGTCGTGGCGGACGCGGGTTTCTTCAAGGCACCGCTCAGCGGAAAGGCCGCGGAGGCGGTCGGTCGCGACGTGATCCTCGGGATCCGACCAGAGGACATCAACGACATGGCGACCGAGCGGCAGGATGGGCAACTTCCTCTCGACGCGAAAGTCGAGGTCGTCGAGTTCCTCGGCAACGAGCTGCAGCTTCTTCTCTCCGCGGAGACCACGAACTTCATCGCTCGGGTCGGGACACAGACGCAGACCAAGCCCGGGCAAACACTGCGCGTGGGGCTGAAGAAGCTCCACGTCTTCGATAAGCAGACCGAGGCAGCGTTGCGGTGACCCTTCGCGGGTCCACGAGCGACTTTCCGCTCGAATCGGTCATAGGGCTCCTCGCGGGCACATCAAAGACTGGGGAGCTACAGGTACGCGGCGACGCGAAGGTCGGCGCGCTCGGCTTCGCGAGCGGACGACTGGTCGCGGCGGTCATGGACGGCGAGGGCGGCGAGAACGCGCTCGGCGCTATCTTCGCGATCTCTCAAGCCGACTTCGAGTTCACGCCCTGGGAGTCCGCGCCCGAAGCGAACCTCGAAGGCGGGGATCTCGTTTCTCTGCTGAAGCGTGCCGCCGAGGCGCGCGATCGGATCTCGAACATTCGCGCGTCGATACCCGACGACCGCATGCGCTTCCGTCTCTCGGAGAAGGCCGCCGACCAGGGCGCGGTCACGTTCACGCCGGAGCGCTGGCGCGCGCTCCTTGCCGTGAACGGGGAGCGCGACGTGGCCGCGGTCGCCGAGCAGCTTCGCCTCGGGAAGATGCAGACGCTCACCCTGCTTTCGGGCCTCGTGAAGGACGGCGTGATCGAAGCATTGCCCGCGGCGGAAAACCGATCGGCCGCGACACCCGAGCCCGAGCCGGCCGCGGAGGCATGGTCGCCGACTGCCGAGGAAGCGCCGGAACCGACCACGGACCGGTCGAGCGCCGCCTCGAGCCAGCCGTGGCAAACCGGGGAGCCGGCGACAGAGGAGCGAGCGCAGCCCGAACACGAGTGGAAGACGAGCAGCCCGGATTGGGCGGCCCCAGCGGAGGCGGCCGCGGCGACGGGCTCATCCCCACCACCCCCACCAGAGATCCGGGAGGATCTGCAGACCGAGATCGCGCAGCGGATGGGCGGGTTCGGGCCGGTGCCGGAGCCACCGGACTCCGGGGTCGAAGTACCGCCCGCGGTCGATGACCGGCTGTCGTCGCTCTCAGGCCTGTTCGCGCCAGGACCCGCCGCGAACGCCCCGCAGCCACAGGCGCCCGCGCCCGCGGCAAAGCCGCCGGCGAGCGACCCCAAGGACTGGTGGCGCGCTCCGGGCGGAGGTAGGCCTGCCGAATCGTGGAACACTCCGCCTCCGGCCTCGACCGAAGCACCCGCAAACGCGTGGGCGCCGAGCGCAAAGCCAAAGGAGGCGCCCGCGAACGCCGATCCGTGGGGCGCGCCCGCCACGTCGCCGCAGCAGGAACCGCCGGCGATGCGCGCCGTGCCTTCGCGCGCCGACGAGTGGGCACCGCCGCAGCAACAGCCTTCCCCTGACGCGACCGCGGAGAAGAAGAAGAGCGGGGGATTCCTCAGTCGTTTCCGGCGCGAGGACACTCCGGCGCCGATCACGCGCATCGAGCCGGCAAGCAGCGGCACGACGAAGACAGGAAAGCTCGCGTCGCTCTCGAACGCCCTCCTCGTGGAATACAACAGTGGTGGCTACGGCAAGGGAAAGATCGAGACGCGCCTTGCGAATCTTCTGATGCGTGTCGACGAGCAGGCCGACCCGATCGATCGGCCGCTGCCGGTCGTCGACGACCTCATCGACGCGGCCGCTCTCGAGCGCGAAGGGTTCGACGAACAACAGGCGGTCCCGTACCTCGCCACGCTGGTGCGACAGATCTATGAGGACGCGGAGCGCGCGTTCGGCAAGGACAAAGCGAAGAAGGGGTACAAGGCGGCGCAGCAGCAGGTGTTCGGACCGGACCCGAACGCGCTGCAGTCGCCGGAGCTCGCCGGCAAGCTCCCCAAGGTCTGAGCCTCTATCTCGGCATCGATCTCGGCGCTTCGAATATCCGAAGTGTCGTCGCGCGCGACGACCAGCCCATCCCGCGCATCGTCAGTCGTGACGAGCGGCCGACGCCGCGAACCGGCTCCGAGGACGTCATCGCCGCGATCGCGGAGAGCTCGCGGGCCGCACTCGCCGCGATGGGCACCACGCCGCGCGACCTTGCGGGAGCCGCATGCTCGGCGCCGGGTCCGCTGAACCACATTTCCGGGATCGTCTACGACGCGCCGAACATCAAGGGGTTCGCGAACGTGCACCTGGCGGAGGGTCTCGCGAAGGCGCTCGGCATCGCCGCCGTCTTTCTGGATCGCGACACGGTGATGGCGGCGATCGGCGAAGGTCTGGCCGGCGCCGCGAAAGGCGTGCGGGATTTTGTGTACGTGACGATCTCGACCGGGATCGGCGGTGCGCTGGTGAGCGGCGGCCGAATGCTTCGAGGGGTCAGCAACATCGCGGGCGAGATCGGGCACTGGCCGGTCGCGCTCGAAGGACCGCGCTGCGGCTGCGGCAGCTACGGCTGCGTGGAGTCGCTCGCCGCCGGACGATTTCTCGCGGAGGCCTACGGGGTCGACGACGCCGCGCGCGTCTACGCCGCAGCCGCGTCGAGCGATCCGAGAGCCGTCGCGATCGTCGAGCGGGCCGAGGCCGCGCTCGGAAATCTCGCGATCACTCTCGTGAACGGGCTGAATCCGTCCCTCATCGTCGTTGGCGGATCGGTCGCGGAGCACGAGCCCGCGCACACGCTGGAGCCGATGCGCCGGGCGATCGCGATGCGCGCGTTCCGCGTGGCCGCCGACGCGGTGCGACTGGTGCCAGCCGCGCTCGGCCGCGACGTCGGCATGCTGGGTGCGGTGATCAGCGCTCGCGAACGGCTCGCGGGCCGTGGCGAATGGTTCCTCTAGTCTTCTAGCACGGACGTGCTCGAATCGGTCTGGGGAGGCGAGATGAAAGCTCGTGTCGCGATCAACGGGTTCGGCCGCATCGGCCGCCAGTTCCTGAAGGCGTCGCTCGAGAGGCATCCCGAGGTCGAGATCGTCGCCCTCAATGACCTCGCTGACCCGAAGATGAACGCGCACCTCTTCAAGCACGACTCGAACTACGGCAAGTACCAGGGAGACGTCTCGGCGACCGCGGACTCGCTCGTCGTCGACGGTCGCACGATCAAGGTGCTGCAGGAGCGCGACCCAGCGAAGCTTCCCTGGAAGGCACTCGACGTCGACATCGTCGTCGAGTCGACCGGTTTCTTCACCGACGCGACGAAGGCGAAGGCCCACATCGACGCCGGCGCCAAATACGTGATCATCTCGGCCCCCGCGAAGAACGAAGACAAGACGATCGTGCTCGGCGTGAACGAGAAGGAATTCGATCCGGAGAAGCACCACATCATCTCGAACGCTTCCTGCACGACGAACGGCTTGGCGCCGGTCGCGAAGGTGCTGAACGACGAGTTCGGCATCGACAAGGGCTTTCTCACGACGATCCATTCGAAGACCCTCAGCCAGCGGCTGCTGGACACAGTCGCCAACGATCCGCGCGACGCGCGAGCCGCGTCTGAGAACATCGTCCCGGCCGAGACCGGTGCCGCCCGCGCGGTCACGCTGGTCATCCCCGAGCTCAAGGGCCGGTTCACCGGCATGGCCTTCCGCGTTCCGACCCCGACGGTGTCGGTCGTGGACTTCACGGCGACGCTCAAACGGGAGGTAACCAAGGACGAGGTCAACGCCGCATTCAAACGAGCGTCCGAGGGATCCCTCAAGGGGATCATGGATTACACCGAGGAGCCTCTCGTCTCGAGCGACCTCAAGGGCGACGCGCACTCAACGATCGTGAGTGCGATGGACACCATCGTCCTCGGCAACATGGTGAAGATCATCTCGTGGTACGACAACGAGTGGGGCTACGCGTGTCGTCTTGCCGACATCACCGAGTTCGTCGCCTCCAAGATGCGCGTTCCGGTAGCCGCTGGCCGCTAGCACGGCGACGCTCTTTCACAAGCGGACCATCCGGGACGCCGACGTCCGCGGAAAGCGCGTTCTCGTGCGGGTCGATTTCAACGTGCCGCTCGACAACCGTGACGTCGCCGACGACACCCGCATCCGCGCCGCGCTGCCGACGCTTCGGGCCCTCCTCAAGGCCGGCGCGGCGCTCGGACTGGCCTCGCATCTCGGACGTCCGAAGGGACCTGACCCCACGCTGTCGCTCGCACCGGTCGCGAGGCGCCTCGCCGAGCTCATCGATCATCCGGTGCCGCTCCTCGGCGATTCGATCGGATCGGATGTCGAGAAAGCCGTCCGTGCGATGAAGCCAGGCGATCTGGTGATGCTCGAGAACATCCGCTTCCATCCGGAGGAAGAGCGCAACGATCCGGTCTTCGCAAAGCAGCTCGCGGCCGCCTTCGACGTCTACGTGAACGACGCCTTCGGTACGGCGCACCGCGCGCATGCTTCGACGGAAGGAGTTGCGCACCTGCTCCCCGCCTACGCCGGGCTGCTCCTCGAGAAGGAGCTCCAGGCACTTGGGGGGATACTCGAGGAGCCGAAGCATCCCTTCGTCGCGATCATCGGAGGCGCCAAGGTGAGCACAAAAATGGATGTGCTTCGCTCCCTCGTCCCGCGTGTGGACACCCTCGCGATTGGCGGCGGGATGGCGAATACGTTCCTCCTCGCGATGGGCCGTCCCGTTGGGCGTTCCCTCGCCGAGCCGGATAAGGAGACCGAAGCCCGCCTTGTCACCGACGAGGTCGAAGGGAACGGCAAAGAGCTCCTCCTGCCGGTCGATGTCATCGCGGCGCCGTCAGCCGATGCCGAGGGCGCGTCCGGTGCCGCGACGTACGACATCGACGAGGTCCCGAGCCACCTCGCGATCGTCGACATCGGGCCACGCACGATCGATCAATACGCTCGCGTCATCAAGAACGCGAAGACGATTTTCTGGAACGGCCCGGTCGGCGTGTTCGAGGTGCCCGCGTTCGCGAACGGCACCCGGCGCATCGCCGAGCTCATGGCCGAAAGCGGGGCCACGACGGTCGTCGGCGGAGGCGAGTCCGTCCAGGCGGTCGAAGAGGCGGGGCTCGCCGACAAAATGACGCACGTCTCGACCGGTGGCGGCGCGTCGCTCGAGCTCATCGAGGGCAAGACCCTTCCCGGGGTCGCCGCGATCCCCGACCGGTGAGCGACACAAAGATCGCGTCGGTCGCCGCCCGCGAGATCCTGGATTCGCGGGGCGATCCCACGGTGGCGGTTGACATCACGCTCGCGGGCGGCGCGCGCGCGACGGCGATGGTGCCGTCGGGTGCGTCGACCGGCGCGCACGAAGCGGTCGAGCTGCGCGACGGCGACAAGAAGCGCTACCGCGGCAAGGGCGTGCGCAAGGCTGTTCGAAACGTCGAGGAGACGATCGCGCCGGCGATTAAGGGAAGGGACGCCATGGACCAGCGCGGCCTCGACGAGACGCTGATCGCTCTCGACGGCACGCCGAACAAGGCGAAGCTCGGAGCAAACGCGATCCTCGGCGTCTCGCTCGCCGCGGCCCGCGCCGCGGCCGCCGCGAAGGGCGTCCCGCTCTACCGCCATCTCGCGACGGACCGTGCGACGACTTTGCCGGTCCCGCTCATGAACATCCTGAACGGCGGCAAGCACGCGACCGACTCCGCGGACATGCAGGAGTTCATGGTGGTGCCGATCGGCGCGCCAACGTTCAGCGAGGCGATCCGCATGGGATCGGAGATCTTCCACGCGCTGAAGGACGTGCTCCACGAGCGCGGGATGGCGACGGGAGTGGGGGACGAGGGCGGTTTCGCGCCGTCCGGGCTCGCGACCAACGAGCAGCCGCTCGAGCTCATGCTCGCGGCGATCGAGCGCGCGGGATACCGCGCGGGCGAGGACGCGGCCATCGCGCTCGATCCCGCGGCGACTGAGCTTTACCGCGACGGCGACTACGCGCTCGCACGTGAGCAGCGCTCGCTCGACTCGAGCGGCATGGTCGCGCTCTACGCAGACTGGATCGGGCGCTACCCGATCGTCTCGATCGAAGACGGTCTGGCGGAGGACGACTGGGCCGGATGGAAGAAACTCACCGCCGCGCTCGGCGATCGGATCCAGATCGTCGGCGACGACCTCTTCGTGACCAGCGTCGCGCGTCTGGAGCGGGGCATCAGGGAGAAGGCCGCGAACGCGATCCTCATAAAGGTGAATCAGATCGGAACGCTCACCGAGACGATCGACGCGGTCGCGCTCGCCAAGCGCGCGGGATTCGCCACCGTGATCTCGCATCGCTCGGGCGAGACCGAAGACACGACGATCGCCGACCTCGCCGTCGCGCTCGGCACGGGCCAGATCAAGACGGGCTCGCTCTCCCGGACCGACCGCGTCGCCAAGTACAACCGGCTCATGGAGATCGAGCGTGAGCTGGGTGTCAATGCGAACTATCCGGGACGTGCCGCGTTCAAGCGCTGACACGATGTGCGATGGACGGGCCTACTAGAGACCTGAAACAGATCGCGCTTGGCCGACCGACCATTCGAGGAACGCCTTCCACGCGGCCTCACCAGCGGGAAGGGGCGGCGGATACATCCCGGCAGCGACGAAGACTTCCCGATTCTCATCGAGGAGCCTCAGTGCATCGACCGCGTTTTGAAGGTCACTGCGCCTCGTCGCGCGCCGAGCAAGATCGAGGAGTAGGCCGAGCGCGCGGAACGTATGCGTCCAGCGCGTCGCACGTTGCGGAACGGGCCCGACGAGGCCGGCGAGCTCGTCCGCCTTCGCTAAAGAGAACCGATCCGCGTTGACGGCCCGGAAGCTCCGCACGACGCCTGCGAACTTGAGAGGCTCGAGCTCATTGAGCACGTTTCGCTTGCGGTAGCTCGTTTCCGTAGATAGTTCCGCCGCGGTCATCGCGGCCTGCGGACGGGATACCAAGACCCGCATGAGCTCGGCTCGGGCACCAATGCCAAAAACCGCGCGGATTCGTAATGCGAGGAGCGCCGGTCGCGCGAGGTCTTCCAGATAGGACCTGGCACGAGATCGGAAAGCGAAGGCTCGTGCCCGACCCGCGGGCCATCCGAGGCCAGCCTTCGCGTTGACCGTCGCGGCGTATTCGCGAAATTCGGAACTGTCGAGAGAGCCCCAATCGGCCAGAACGTTCTTCAGTCGGGCCTTGGACACAAAAGAGCCGTACCGAATGACCCAGTCGATCGATTCATCTCGGAGGCGGGGGTCCAAATCGCTGTGCGTCGCCGTAAAGGCGATCAGTGCCTCAGGATCGATAACGTCGTTCTGATGCCGGCGCGGAACGACCGCGGCAATACCGAGTTCGTGCCACTGGCTCCATAGCATCTCCACTACGTGTTCGCGAAGCTCACTAACGCTGGCCATCGGTGACTCCAAGGTCGCGAAGAGCGGCGCCAAGTTCGACCCCGAATCCTTCGCTCGGATCATGCGTCCGCGCCCAAGCCGCAGCGTCGCGGAGTTCCTCAGGCGTCGGTTCGAGCCGCCGAAGGTCATCGAAGTGCTTGCTGCGTGGGCCTTGATCGGCAGCCGCGTAGAGCTTGAAGAAGATCTGGTCGCGCCGGTCGGCGATATTGAGGACGAGACCGCCCCACTGTCGACGATGCGCGCGGCCGATCGCACCATCAGGCAGACCCAAGTCGAGCAACGACTGCGGCCCGGTATTGACCCACTGCGGTGAGATGCGGAACACGCGAGCCGTGTCCTCGATCGCCCGCGCCAAAGACGTCGGCAACGTCACCATGGGGAGGATGCGCTGGCCCTCTACCTTGCCGATGATGTCGATATCGCGCGTTGGGCGAGTGATCAGACCCAGAAGCTGCAAGGCCCCGCCGCCAACCGCGTACAACTCGTAGCGCAACCCGCGCTCCTCCAAGAGTTGGCCGAGAGCGGCTAGCGGTTCTTCAAACGTCTCGCGTGGTTGGTCCATGCCGCGCAGTTTAAATGCACGAGTCGCGCATGTAAACTGCGCAGCAATGGGAGCGGCTAGCGACCACCGCCGACGCTCGGAAACAGGACCGCGTCTACGAACGCGCCGTCCGGCGCATCCGTCGCCGCGATGTGCTCGACCCGTCCGGTGGCGGGATCGAATCGGCTGAGAACGTTGCGCGCGCGTCCGCCGAAGAGCCAGATCGAACCGTCGGGTGCGGCGCCGGTCATAAGACCGCTGTCTGGCGGCAATGCGAGCGGCGTCACCGATCGCGTATCGACGCGGAGGAACTCGGCACCGGTATCTGTGACGAGGTGGACGTATGTGGTCCCGGCGGCGCTGGAGACAACCTCGACCCGGTCGAACGGAAGGGTTCTTGCCGTAAAGATCGAAGCTTCCTCGCGCATGGTGATCGGATCGATCCGCCGCACGATCAGCTGATGAGATCCACACTTTTGCTCCGCGGTGATCGCGTAGAGCTTGCCGTCGCTTCCTGCCGTCATGGCCAGCGCAGGCCCGCTTCCCGCGAGATCGAGCCGGCGACCGTCGATCACATCGAAGATCGCGCCGTTGGCTGGCGTTGCGGAGAACGCAAAGAGATGTCCTCCCGTCGCGGTGAGGCTCCACACTGTGGACGCGTTCAGATTCAAGACGATCTTTTCGTAGCCGCACAACACGCCCGGGGCGAATGGGCCTGGAATGGCCGACGGCAAGATCACGTCACGGGTCGTTCCTCGGCTGTCCGTCGCGACGAGACGGCCGTGCTGCATCTCGTATACCTCGTCGCCGAACGCGACCCCGCGGGGCGGCCCTCCCTGATTCATACGTTCGTAAAGAAGCGTCGGCGTCTGAGTGACGCGATACGCCTGGACGTGCCCGTCGAATCGCTCCAAGAGAAGCGTGTTCGCACCGGCGGCCGCGAATTGCTGGCCATCGCCGATCCGGACAGGCGCCTGTCCCGGGAAGCGCAGATAGGCGGGCCGGTCTTCGCG
>Ga0209161_10005062_pt1 | contig 10435 bp, 9 predicted proteins | sample GraSoiAngelo_155_FD_186169 | JGI IMG/M metagenome (GOLD analysis project Ga0209161, IMG submission 186169) | Grasslands soil microbial communities from the Angelo Coastal Reserve, California, USA - 14_1009_13_30cm (SPAdes) (version 2) | ecosystem: Environmental > Terrestrial > Soil > Grasslands ...
CCCTCCTGCTCTCCCTCGTAGACCAGCTCGACCTTCCCGCTGATCGAAGCGATTCCGTTCTGGAGATCGCAGATGCGGACCGCCTGGCGCCGCTCTCCCGTCCGGATGGCGCGCCGCTCAGCGTTGCTGATCAAATTCTCCATGAGCGAGATCGTCAAGCGCACGCTCACGCCCGATCCCTGATCCACGTAGGAGGACTTCCGCGCCTGGAGCGCGACCGTCTCCACCAGCTCCCGGATGTAATGGGGAACGATCACCTCGATCCCGTCCCCCCGGCTCGTCCACGCCTCCTGCTCGGTGACCTTCATCGCGTCCTCGAGCGTGTAGGGATAGTGGGTCATGATCTGGGACGCGATCCTATCTCGCAATGGCGTGATGATGTTTCCGCGGTTCGTGTAGTCCTCGGGGTTCGCTGAGAAGACGATCTGGATGTCGAGAGGCAGCCGGATCGGGAATCCTCGGATCTGGATGTCCTTCTCTTCGAGAATGTTCAGAAGCCCCACCTGGATCCTGGGCTGGAGATCCGGCAGCTCGTTGATCGCGAAGATGCCGCGATTGGTCCGCGGCACGATCCCGTAGTGCATGACTTCGGGATCGCTGTAGGAGAGTTTTCGATTTGCCGCCTTGATGGGATCGATGTCCCCGATCAGGTCCGCGATCGTCACGTCGGGCGTGGCGAGCTTCTCCCGGTAGCGATCGTCGCGGTGGATCCAGCGGACCGGAACCTGATCCCCCTCCGCGGCGACCCGCCGCTTGCAAGCGGGACAGATGGGATTCAGCGGATCGTCGTTCACCTCGCAGCCCTCGATCGCGGGCACCCACTCGTCGAGAAATCGGATGAGCTGGCGGAGGATCCTGGTCTTCGCCTGTCCGCGGAGCCCGAGCAGGATGAAGTCGTGTCCGCTCAGCATCGCGTTCTCGATCTGGGGAAGGACGGTCTTCTCGTAGCCCACGATCCCGGGGAATAGGTTCTCCCCCTTCTCGATCAGCCTGACCAGATTCCGCCTCATCTCCTGTTTCACGGTCACGGGCTGATAGCCGCTATCTCTAAGAGCTTTAATCGATTCGGGTCTTTTCATTGGATTCCTAGGTCTCCGGTTGCGCGGGTGAGACGTTCTTCTTTTCTAGATCGTAAACCCGCGTGGGGCCTTCAGCAAGCCGCCAGGGCAGCCACATTACCAAATAAATTGTTGATTTAGACGGCCAAGTTGCCGAATAATGTAAGGACACAAACATGCTCAGCCTAACGAAACATGAGAACGGAGCCGTTCTCGACCAGATCGACCGCAAGCTTCTGGCGCTGCTTCAGGACGACGCCAAGATCTCGCAAGCGGAGCTGGCCAAGGCGGTCGGTCTCACCGCGCCCTCCGTCAACGAGCGGATCCGGAAGCTCGAGCGCGGCGGCATCATCCGCGGCTATGTCACGCTCCTGGACGAGCGGAAGCTGGGCCAGGACATCACGGCGTTCGTCGAGGTATTCATCGAACATCCCAAATTCGAGTCCGGTTTCATCGAGGCGGTTCGCGACCTCGACGAGATCCTCGAATGCCACCATATCACCGGCGAGTTCTCGCTTCTGCTCAAGGTCCGGGTCCAGGACATGGCCGCGTTCCGCAAGCTCCTCATCGAGAAGCTGAACACGGTCCGCGGGGTGCGCCAGACGCGAACGCTCATCGTCCTCGCCACCTCGAAGGAGCAGCGCCGGATCAAGATCGATTCCGAGCCACATACACCCGGTTCGAAAGGAGCCCCCGGATGAACCCGACCCTCGCCACCTCGTCGGCGAAGATCACCCCCGACAAGGTACATGAGACGATCGCGAAGCGGATGCTCGCGGACGGCTTCGACTTCGTCCTCGATCTCGAGAAGAGCGAGGGCGTCTTCATCTACGACTCTCGGCACGGGAAAAAGCTTCTCGATTTCTTTTCGTTCTTTGCGACCAACCCGGTCGGGATGAACCACCCGGGGATGAAGACGCCGGAGTTCACGAAGAAGCTCCTCCGGGCGGCCCTCCACAATCCCTCCAACTCGGACGTGTACACCGTCGAGATGGCGGAGTTCGTGGAGACGTTCGGGACGCACGCCATGCCCGAGTACCTTCCGCATCTCTTCCTGGTGGCCGGCGGCACCCTGGGCGTCGAGAACGCCCTCAAGGCGGCCTTCGACTGGAAGGTGCGCAAGAACTTCGTGCGCGGCTATCGCGAGGAGCGTGGCCACAAGGTGCTCCACTTCGAGCAAGCCTTTCACGGGCGCTCCGGCTACACGCTCTCGCTCACCAACACCACCGATCCCAGGAAGACCGCCTACTTCCCGAAATTCGCCTGGCCGCGCGTCGTGAATCCCAAGGTGCGGTTCCCGCTGAACGAGCAGAACCTCCGCGACGCGAAGGCGGGCGAGGCGCTCGCCGTGGCGCAGATGGAGACCGCCTTCGAGCAGAACAAGGACGACATCGCGGCGATCATCATCGAGCCGATCCAGGGAGAGGGCGGCGACAACCACTTCCGCAAGGAGTTCTTCCAGGAGCTGCGCCGGATCGCGGACGAATACGAAGCGATGCTGGTGTTCGACGAGGTGCAGGCGGGCCTGGGGCTCACCGGGAAGATGTGGTCCTACGAGCACTACGACGTGAGGCCCGACATGGTGGCGTTCGGGAAGAAGACCCAGGTCTGCGGCTTCATCTGCGGCCCGCGGATCGACGAGATCGAGGACAACGTCTTCCGCGTTTCGAGCCGCCTCAACTCCACGTGGGGGGGCACCCTCGTGGACATGGTCCGCTCCGGACGCTACCTCGAGATCATGGCCGAGGAGAACCTGCTCGAGAACGCCGCCGTTCGCGGGGCCGAGCTCCTGGCGGGTCTGGAATCGCTGCAGCGCGAGTTCCCGGAGTACCTCTCGAACGCGCGCGGCAAGGGCCTCATGTGCGCCTTCGATTTCAAGGACACGGCTCTTCGCGACAAGGTGATCGCCGCCGCCTACGAGGAGGGTGTCGTGGTCATCGCGTCGGGTCCGACCTCGATCCGGTTCCGTCCGCCGCTCGTCGTGACCAAGGAAGCGATCGCGGAAGGGCTGGAGAAGCTCCGCACCAGCGTCAGGAAGTCGATCGGCTGAGCACCCGCTCCGCCTGCTCTCGTCGCGGCAATCGAGCTGCGGCGAGAGCGGCGAGCCAAAGCACCGCCCCCGCCATCCAGAGCGGCGCGCCGGGGCTCACGACGTCGAAGAGGAGCCCTCCCAGGAACGGTCCCACCGCGCGCGCGAGACTCCCGAGCGACTGGTAGATCCCTAGAATTCCCCCTTGTTCGTCCGGCGGAGTCGCGATGGAGATGAGCCCGGACAAGGACGGCGTGAGGAGACCGCTCGCCACGGCGATCGCTCCCATCACGAGCAGAAAGAGCGCGAGCGGCGGAGCCAGCCCCGCGGTCACGAACGCCGCGCCCATGAGAAAGAGTCCCGCGCGGACCAGGGCGCGCTCCCCGAAGCGGCGGACGAGCGCCCCCACGATCCCCGCCTGCATGAGCGCCGCCACCACTCCGACGTACGCGAAGAGGTAGCCGATCTGGTGCGGCCCCCAGGCATAATGCCGTTGCGTGAATAATGCCAAGATTGCCTCCATCCCCGAGAAGCAGAGCGTCGCCACGAAGAAGAGCCCGAGCACCGTTCCGGCCACGGGCCTCGAGAACGCCTCGCGGAATCCGGTCCGCCCGGCGCGTCTCGCCGCGGCTTCCGCGCGCACTCCCGCCGGAAGTGATTCGGGGAGCCGGACCCAGGCGAATCCCGCGGCCGCGAGCGCGAGCCCGGCCGAGGCGTAGGCGGGTGCCGCGAATCCCCAGCGGCTCAGGATCCCGCCGATCGCGGGCCCGAAGATGAACCCCATCCCGAACGCGGCGCCGATCAGCCCCATGCCCTTGGTGCGGTTCTCCGTCGTCGTGGTGTCCGCCACGTAGGCCTGCGCGGTGGAGAGCACCGCCCCTGCGACCCCCGCGAGCATCCTCGAGAGGAAGAGCACGGCAAGGGAGTGCGCCGCGGCGTAGATCAGGTACGAGATCCCCGTCACGAGGAGGCTCGCGACCAGCACGGGCCTTCTTCCGATGCGGTCGCTCAGCCGCCCCCAGACCGGGGCGAAGAGGAACTGACAGAACGAGAAGGAAGTCGTGAGGAGACCCACGGTGATCCCGGTCGCGCCGTAGGTTTCGGCGTAGTAGGGAAGGAGCGGGATGATGATGCCGAAGCCGAGGAGATGGATGAAGACGGTGACGAAGAGAATGGTCCGCGATTCCGGCGTGATCGTAAGCGGCTCGGCGGAAGATCGCGGCACGGAGCGAGTGTAGCGCCGAGGGTATGGGCTGTATACTTCGCCCGTGGCTTCTCCTCTTCCCCGGTCCTTCTATTCGCGTCCCACCGTGACCGTCGCGCGCGAGCTCCTGGGCTCGATTCTCTGCCGCCGCGTCGACGGGCTCACGCTGCGCGGCCGCATCGTGGAGACGGAGGCCTATGTGGGCGAGGAGGACCTCGCCTGTCACGCCCGCGCCGGGCGCACGCCGCGCACCGCGCCCCTCTACGGTCCTCCCGGTCTCGCGTACGTGTACCTCACCTACGGGATGCACCATCTCTTGAACGCGGTCACGGAGCGGGAGGGGATGCCGGCGGCGGTCCTGATCCGGGCACTCGAGCCCATGGAAGGGATCGAGTGGATGGAGGAGGCGCGCGGTGTGCGCACCGCCCATCATCTCGCCTCGGGTCCGGGCAAGCTGGCGCAGGCCTTCGGCCTGGATCTCGCGTGGAACCGCGCGGATCTCACCGGTCCGGATCTCTGGATCGAGCCGGGTGCGCGTGTTCCCGATCGCGCGGTACGCACGTCGGCGCGCATCGGCTGCCAGAATGTTCCGGAGCCATGGGCGACCGTTCCCTGGCGCTTCTACGTCGCGGAGTCGAGGCATGTCACGCCCGGCCGGGCCGCTCCGAAACTTGTGGTGACAAACGCGCGCCGGATCGGGAATAATCGAGCATCGCGCGCCCGCCCGCTGGAACCCACGGGCAAAGGGCGCACCCGCAACACCCCGAGCCGCTGAGGGAACATTGCCGGGAATTCTCACGGAACGAAATCTGATGTGGCGCGCCCGCGCGCGCGAGGTTGCCGAGAAGGTGGTGCGTCCCCTCGCCGCGAAGTACGACCAGGCGCAGGAGTACCCCTGGGAGATCAAGGAAGCGATCGCCAAGGCGGGGCTCATGGGAGTCTGGATTCCAGAGGAATACGGAGGCTCCGGCGACGGCGTCATCGACCTCTGCGTCTGCGTCGAGGAGCTCTCGCGCGCGTGCGGCGGCGTCGGCGTGCTGTACGCCGTGAACGCGCTCGGTACCTTCCCGGTCATGGTGGGCGGGACCGAAGAGCAGAAGCACCGCTTCCTCCGGCCGATCGCAAAAGGAGAGAAGCTCATCTCCTTCGGTCTCTCGGAGAAATTCGCCGGCAGCGACGCCGCGAGCCTCCGCGCCACCGCGGTCAAGGACGGCGACCATTACGTCCTGAACGGCGAAAAGAAATGGAACACGAACGGCGGGGCCGCCGACATCTATACGGTGTTCGCGGTCACCGATCCCTCCTCGAAGTCGCGCCGGACCAGCGCGATCATGGTCGAGAAGGGAACGCCCGGGTTCAAGATCGGCAAGGTCGAGGACAAGATGGGGATCCGGTGCGTGCCCGTCGTCGAGATCCACTTCGAGAATTGCCGCGTGCCCGCGAAGAACCTCCTCGGTGAGGTTCCGGGCCTGGGTTTCAAGCACGCGATGGCGACGCTGGACAAGGCGCGTCCCGGGGTGGCCGCTCAGGCCGTGGGTCTGGCACAAGGTGCGCTGGAATACGCCATGGTCTATGCGGGATATCGGGAGCAGTTCGGCGCCCCCATCTCTTCGTTCCAGATGATCCAGGCGTTGCTCGCGGACATGGCCACCAAGACCGAGGCGGCCCGCAATCTCGTTCACGTGGCGGCGCTCGCGGTGGACCGCGGGGAGGCGAACGTCTCCAAGCTCTCCGCGATGTGCAAGCTCTTCGCCACCGACACGGCGATGGAGGTCACCACGGACGCCGTGCAGATCTTCGGCGGGTACGGCTACATGCGCGACTACCCGATCGAGAAGTACATGCGCGATGCCAAGATCACCCAGATCTACGAGGGCACGAACCAGGTGCAGCGAATGGTCGTGGCCCGATCGCTCGTGAAGGAGTCGCTGGGCCTGAAGCACCTGCTCGACTACATCCCCAAGGAAATCCAGAAGGGCGTCAACGACCCGGAAACCTTGCAGAAGCTCGCCGAGGAGGCGAAGCGGCTGGCGGAGGAGACCGCGGGCGCGCTCGACGTCCCGTCGCACCATTCATGAGCTTCTGAAGAGGGAGGGGAAGGTGGAAACGTCGGCCATGGATCGCACCGCCATACTCAAAGTCGGCGACAAAGCTCCCGACTTCACCCTGACGGACCAGAACGGCAACAAGGTCACGCTCTCTTCGTTCGCCGGCAAGAAGAACGTCGTCCTGGTCTTTCACCCGCTGGCATTCACGTCGGTCTGCGCGGTGCAGATGCCCGGATACAGCAAGGAGCGGCAGTCTTTCGAGGGGCTCGACACGCAGGTGCTGGGCCTGAGCGTGGACTCGGTTCCGACGCACAAGGCCTGGGCCGAGCACATCGGCGGCGTGGAGTATCCGCTTCTCGCCGATTTCTGGCCCCACGGGGAGGTTGCGAAGAAGTACGGCATCCTCCGCAACGAGGGCTACTCCGAGCGCGCCACCTTTGTGGTCGACAAGAAGGGAATCCTCCGCCACATTGAAGTGCACGAGATCGGGAAGGTGCCGGACCGGGCGAAGCTGCTCGAGATCCTGAAAACCCTGAGATAGATCGAACCGATGGCGCGTATGGGTTGGGCAACCCAAAAGGGTCCGCGAGGACCGCGCGAGCGAGGGGCGGCGGCGGTAGCCGTCGCCCTCGCACTTTGTTTGCCCGCGAACGCCGCCACCCTGCAGCGCGCGATGGGAAAGGCGGACCCGAAGGCGGCCGAGGTGGCGCGCTCGCTCGACGACGCTCTCGGGGGAATGTCCCGCTGGGAATCCGTCCCCTACGTCCGGTTCGATTTCGTGGTCGTCAAGGAAGGGAAAGAGCTCGCACGGTTCCGCCACTGGTGGGACAAGCGCCATGGACGGGATCGCGTGGAAGGCCCCGATGAGAAGGGCAACGTGGTCGCGACGGTGGTGAACCTGGCGGACCGCACGGGCAAGTCCTTCACGTCGGGGTTCGCCGACAGAGATTCCGCGAGCATCGCGTCGCACGTGCAGAACGGCTACGAGCGCTGGGTGAACGACTCGTACTGGCTCATGATGCCGTTCAAGGTTCGAGATCCCGGCACGAATCTCAAGTACGGCGGCTCGAAGAAGGGCCCGGACGGGGTGGAGTGGGACGTTCTCGAGCTCACGTTCGACCCCGGGGTCGGCCTCACGCCGAAGGACCACTACTGGCTCTACGTGAATCGGAAGACTCACCTCATGGATCGGTGGGACTATCTGTTACAAGATATGAAGCCGCCGGCCCAGACGGCGACCTGGGAGGGCTGGACCAAGTTCGGACCGGTCCATCTGTCGACGCTCCACCGCTTCGAAGGCAAGCCTACGATGCTCCGGTTCGAGAATGTCGTGGTCCCGCCTTCGATGGACGAGTCGATCTTCGTGGACGCCCGCCCCAAGTACTGAAATACCAGCCCGAAAACCCCAAGCTCACGCTCCATACCAAGCCTTGAACGCCGCGCCCCGCCGAATTACTATGCCGGCTTAGGATAGGCTGTCCGGCTTATCTCCCCAAAAGGAGCGATCCATGGCAGGGAAACGCTCGAGCAGGAAGTCTAAGTCGCGTAGACCCAAGAAGATAAAGAAACGCGCCTCCGCGGCGCGCAAATCAAAATCGCGCCGCTCGTCACGCCCGAAATCAAGAACGAAATCTCGCTCCAAGGCGCGCGCGAAATCGAAGCGCTCGGCGCGTCCGAAATCGAAGCGCGCCGCCACGAAGCGCCCGGTCCATCGCACCACCGCAAAGCGCGCTTCCAAGCAGCCCACGCTGAAGCAGGTGGGGGGAGGCGTGAGCCTGTCGAAGGTCGCGAGCCCGCGGGGTGCGGGCGTGGGCGCGAAGCTGGGGATGAAAAAATCCAAGCTGGCTGCCGGCGGCGCCGGTGCTCCCCAGGGTCTTCTCGAATTCGAGGATGCTCCGCCTCCGGCCGCATTGACCCGCGACCCTTCCCTGGGTCCTCCGCCCATGCCCAAGAAGCGCCGCGGGAAGGGCCAGCTCAACATGCTCGACTACCCCGGCGAGAGCCTCACCGTCGGGATGCCGGCTCCGGAGTTCTCGCTTCCAAGCACGCTCGGGCGCCGCGTCACGCTCTCCGAGTTCCGCGGCAAGAGGGTGATCCTCTACTTCTATCCCAAGGACGACACGCCGGGCTGCACCATGGAAGCCTGCGGCTTCCGCGATTCATTTCCACGTATAGAATCCAAGGACGCCATCGTCCTCGGAGTCAGCCTCGACGACGAGCTGAGCCATGAGCGCTTCGCCCAGAAGTTCAGCCTCCCGTTCCCGCTCCTCTCCGACAAGGACGCCGCGGTTTCGCGTCAGTACGGAACGTACAAGGAGAAGAATCTCTACGGCAGGAGCTTCTGGGGAATCGAGCGCACGACGTTCGTGATCGATCGTGAGGGGAAAGTCGAGCACGTGTTCCGCCGCGTGAAAGTGGAGGGTCATGCCGAAGAGGTGATGGCTACGCTGGCCCTCTAGTGCGCCGCACCAAGATCATCGCGACGGTCGGTCCCAGCTCCGACGAGGAGGTGGTGCTCGCCCGGATGATTCGCGCCGGCATGGACGTCGCGCGGCTCAATTTTTCCCACGGCAGCCGGGCTTCCCACGCCCGCGCCATCCGCCGCGTCCGCGCCGCGGCGTCCCACGTCGGCCGCTCGGTCGGGCTCCTCCTCGACCTCCAGGGTCCCAAGCTTCGTGTGGGGGAATTCCAGGGCGGAGCCGTCTTCCTGCGTCAGGGCGCCACGCCCCTCTTCACGAACCGGCGCGTGAAGGGAAACGCGGAGCTGATTCCCGCCGTCTATTCCGGCCTCATGCGCGACGTGAAAGTGGGCGATCGCGTGCTCCTCGACGACGGGAAGATCGAGCTCCGGGTGATCCGGAGGGAGCGGCGCGGCCTCCGCTGCCGCGTCGTGATCGGGGGAAAGCTCGGGGATCACAAGGGGATGAATCTTCCCGGCGTACGCCTGAGCGCTTCCTCCCTCACCGCGAAGGACCGCGGCGATCTGGCCTTCGGCCTCCGGATGCAGATCGATTTCGTCGCGCTCTCTTTCGTGCGGAGCGCGCAGGACATCCGGAAGCTCCGGCGGCTGCTTCACGCCGAGAAGCACCCACCGCTCGTGATCGCGAAGATCGAGCGGCGGGAGGCGATCGAGAACCTCGAGGCGATCCTGGGGGAGGCGGACGGCGTGATGGTGGCCCGCGGGGATCTCGGGGTGGAGTATCCGCCCGAGCGGGTGCCCATCTTGCAGAAGCGGATCATCCAGCGCGCGAACGAGCGCGAGACGCTCGTGATCACCGCAACCCAGATGCTCGAGTCCATGGTCTCCTCGCCGCGCCCGACGCGGGCGGAGGCATCGGACGTCGCCAACGCCATCTTCGACGGAACGGACGTGCTGATGCTGAGCGCGGAGACCGCGGTCGGCCGGTATCCGGATCGCGCCGTGCGGACCATGGGGCGCATCGCCTCCGAAGCGGAGGAGGTGACGCTCCCCATGCTGCGCCGGCGGACGGGGGACTACAAAGGCGCGCTCGCCTCACCGACCCACGCCCTCGCCCACACCGCGTACCAGGCAGCCTACGAGCTCCGCGCGAAGGCGCTCGCGGTCTTCACCCACACGGGCTTTTCGGCGCGGCTCGCGAGCAAGGCCCGGCCCCTGGCCCCGATCATCGCGCTCACGCCGCTCGATTCGACCTGCCGGCGCCTCACGATCGCCTGGGGGGTCACGCCGGTGCAGGTGCCTCACTGGCGCACCGCCGATCGCATGGTGGAGCTGGGGATCCAGCAACTCCTCCAGAAGAAGCTGGTTCGCCGCGGGGAATGGGTGGTGGCCATGGCCGGGACCACGACCAAGGCCGGCGGCACCAACCTCCTGCGCATATTGCACGTGGGGAGACGCCAGGACGGGCCGATACCTTGGGGGGGACCGAAATCGCGGCGAATCTCCCGGGCCCGGGGGTAATCCAAATTGACACAGCGGGAAGCGCCCCCTAGACTCGTTTTCAGGAGGAATTGCCACACATGGTGAATTTGACCGAAAAAGCTGCCGCCGAGATCAGAGCCATCATGGAGCAAAATGGTGGTACGTACGAAGGCGTTCGCGTGTTCGTCGCCGGAG
>Ga0209161_10005074_pt1 | contig 10422 bp, 7 predicted proteins | sample GraSoiAngelo_155_FD_186169 | JGI IMG/M metagenome (GOLD analysis project Ga0209161, IMG submission 186169) | Grasslands soil microbial communities from the Angelo Coastal Reserve, California, USA - 14_1009_13_30cm (SPAdes) (version 2) | ecosystem: Environmental > Terrestrial > Soil > Grasslands ...
GCGCCGTTGCCCGGCGACCCCCAAGCGAGCCCCTCGGTCAGCGGTTCGTGGAGGGGCCCGGTGACCTGGCGGCGTCGACGGCGCGGGCGAGCGCCTCGCTCGTCATCGGGAGGTCTGTCAGGCGTCGACCGATCGCGTCGGCGATCGCGTTGGCGATCGCCGCGGGCGCGGCGACCACGGGCGGCTCGCCGACACCCTTGGCGCCGAACGGCCCGTGCTCGGTCGGCACCTCGAGGATGACCGTCTCAACCTCGGGTGGCGCGTCGGTGATCGAGGGGAGCGCGTAGTCCATGAGCGTCGCCGACCGGAGCTGGCCGTGCGCGTCGTACGCCATGCCCTCGAGGAGCGCCCAGCCGACGCCCTGGGCGACGGCGCCGTGGATCTGAGCGGCGATCCCCGCCGGGTTGATGGCGCGGCCGACGTCCTGCACGACGACCTGGCGTACGACGCGCACGCGGCCGGTGTCGGCGTCTACCTCTACCTCCGCGAGGTGGGCGGCGAATGCGGGCGAGCGCGCCGTCGTGGCGCTTGCGCCGCGGCCGAAGACCGGCTCGTACTTGGCGCCGAACTCCATCGAGCTCTTCGCGATCTGCGCGAGGGTCACGCCGCGGTCGGGCATCCCGCGTACGCGGACGCTTCGGCCGATGATCTCGAGGTCGTCGGCGGCCGCCTCGAGCCGGTCGGCGGCGATCGCCAGGATCTGGCGTCGCGCATCGCGCGCGGCGCGCTCGACGGCCAGCCCCACGGTGTAGGTGATCTTGCTTCCGCCGCTCGAGCCCGCGAAGGGCGCCGACTCCGTGTCGGCGCACACGACCGTCACGTCCTCGAGGGGAAGTCCGGCGGCCTCCGCCGCGATCTGCGCCATGCCGGTTGCGGCGCCGCTCATATCGACCATGCCGAGGACGACCGTGAGCGTGCCGTCGCGGTCGAGACGGCAGACCGCGCTCGCCGGCTCGATCCCGCCCAGCCAGCCCCCGACGGCGACGCCGATCCCACGACGGACGCCATCGCGTGACGAGCCCGGCCGCGGGCCCTTCAGACGCTCGCGCTCGGTCCGTAGGCGCTCGAGACACTGGACGAGGCCGATCTTCGGCCACGGCCGCCCCGTCGGCAGCAGGTCGCCCTCGCGGGAGGCGTTCAACAGGCGCAGGTCAAGCGGGTCGATGCCGAGCGCGAGCGCCAGCTCGTCCATCAGCGACTCGAGCGCGAACGTCGCCTGCACGGCGCCGGGCGCCCGGTACGCACCGACGCCCGGCTTGTGCGTGAGCACCTCGAAGCCGCGGATGCGGAGGTTCGGCACCGTGTAGTAGCCGCCGAGCAAGAGTGCCGCGATGCCGACGGGTGCGCCCGCGTAGGCCCCGGCGTCGAAGACGATTCGCGCGTCGAGCGCGGTGAGCCGGCCGTCGCGCCCGGCGCCCACCCTGAGCTCGAAGACACTCTGGGGTGCGGGTGTCGTCGTCAGGAATTCCTCGGTGCGCGACAGCACGATGGAGACGGGGCGTCGGGTCGCGAGCGCGAGGGCGGCCGCCAACGGCTCGAGCAGAACGAACTTGGCCCCAAAGCCGCCGCCGAGCGGCGTCGCGACGACGCGGACGCGGTGCTCGGGCAGGCCGACCGCTTCGGCGACCTGCGAGCGGGTGTGGAAGAGCGTCTGCGTGCTCGTCCACACCAGGAGGGCGCCAACCGGATCGACGCTCGCCACCGCGGCGCGCGGCTCGAGGTAGCCCTGGTGGAGCATCGAGGTCCGGTACGTCCGCTCGACCACCACCGCGGCCTCGGCCAAGCCGCGCTCGACATCGCCGCGCGTGAACTCGGTCGTGCTCGCCACGTTCGGCGCCGCGGGTCCCGCGACGGCCTGGCCGGCGACGACGGCGCCGTGCGCCGCGAGCGCCTCGTCGCTCGCGCCGCCCGCGCCGGGCTCGCGCACTCTTGGCGCGTCGGGCCTCATCGCGGCGAGCGGGTCGACGGCGGCCGGCAACGCCTCGTACTCGACCGTGACGAGCTGGGCGGCATCCTCGGCCTGCGCTTCCGTCTCGGCGACGACGGCCGCCACGGGATGGCCGACGAAGACGACGCGGCCGATCGCCAGCGGGCAGCGCCCGCGGTCCATCGGGTCGGGCTTCACGAGCGGGAGGTCTTGGCCGGTGAAGACGCCGACGACGCCGGGCTGGGTCGCCGCGGCACGGCCGTCGATCCTGACGATGCGGGCGTGAGCGTGGGGGCTGAGGACCAGGCGCGCGTGGAGCATGCCGGGCAGACGAAGGTCGCCGGCGTAGCGCGTCGCCCCCGTCGCCTTCTCGCGGCCGTCGAGGCGCCGCACAGACTGGCCGATCGCCGACACGCTGGTCACTCGGGTGATTCTACTCTATTGCGCCGGGCTCCAGTCCCGGCGGCCGTCGCCTGCCTCCTCGAGAGGCAGGGGTTCTGATCTCGCCCGTCTCAGGGAGCGTCGCCCCCGACCCGACGGGATGGGGACAGATCGGCCGCCGCGGACGATTCTCCAGATTGCGCTGCGCGTTGCCGCGCACGCACGCGATGGTAAGATCGATGGAGTGTTCACGCCGTCCGAGAGAGCCGCACGGAAACGGAGGCTGCTCGATGCGGCAGCTCGTCTGGAGCAGTGGCACGCCGACGCTGAGGTCGGGGTGGCGTACGCCTTGACCGCGACCCTCCAGGCGACCCTCGGGTATCACTTCACGTACTTCTTTCAGCTCGAGAAGAGTCATGAGGACAACAACCGATTCGAGCTGATCGATAACGGCGGTCAGGTCGGCCTGAGGGCCGGTTTTGACCGCCGCACCACTCTTCCGGATGCTGGGCGCCAGGGAACAACTGGGCGCGGGACCGCGAGGGTTCCGAGACGCGCAGCTCCTCGCGGCTCGGTCCACGGCTCCAGAGAAGGTCTGGAGCGGTGGAGCCCCCGGCTGTTCAGCGAGGGGAGGTGCCGCGGAGTGTCCTGGGCCCCTCCCGGCGGTCGGCGGGCTCTTCGGTCCGCTCGTTGGATCACGGGACGGCGGAAGCCGGAGAATCTGGCACCGGCGCCTGCTCTGGCCGTCACGGTGTCGGCGGACGTGCTCCGCCGACGGGGAGCGCGCAAGCGTCGGCCGGGCAACATGAGACCGGCCTGAGCGAGGGGCGGGGAACGCAGTGGACCCACCTCGCCCCCCGGATGTCGCCCCGGGTCTCGGCGGTCGTGACGCTGCTACGCCCTGGCGCGACCCGCACCCGCACGAGCCGCCTCGCCCCGGCACTCTGCGGTTGCCTTCCGAGGAGGGTGACGTCGGCTGGCACGGTCTCTCACGCGTCGCCGACCACGTGTACGTGGGCGGGCAACTCGGGGGCGCCCGCGCCGCGGACGACGATTGGGTCGCTCGTGACGCCGCCTTCCTGAAGGGCCTCGGCATCCAGGCGGTCCTGGACATGCGGGAGGAGGGACGGGGCGAGGGCCCGGCGCTCGCCAGAGAGGGCATGACCTATGAGCGCCCGCTGGTGCGGGATCATTACGCACCGACCCTGGCCCAGCTCGACGAGGCGGTGCGATTCATCCGCTCGTTTGCCGACCACGGCCTGGACGTGTACGTGCACTGCCACGTGGGCCAAGGTCGGAGCCCCACGGCCGTGATGGCATATCTCATTGCCCAGGGCCGGTCATTGGGGGAGGCGCTGGCGCAGCTCGAGACCGCGCGCAATATCTATGTGCGCTGGAATCACGCCGACCTCGACGCTCTGAGGCAATATGCCGCCCACGTCGGCCATCCGGAGCTCGGCACGTCCGACGCCGACCTCCCCCCGCATCCGACGATCGCATCCGCATAAAGGCGAAATCCGCGCGGGGGCGGCGCGGAACTGCCCGGAAGCGGTGCGTCCCGGCGGCCCGGATGGCGAAGAGAGGAGGCAGACCGGGTGATCGGTGGGGGGGCTTGCAGGGGCGCTCCAGCCCCGGCGGGCTCCTCCGCTCGCGTGCGCGGCCTGCTGCAGGCGGCGCCGCGGGAACGAGGCGAGGGTGTCCTGCCCTGCCCGAACCACCTTTTCGATTTTGACGGTCGAGGGTGCCGGGGCATAATCAGTCGACTCCGGTCTCGGCGTCGCCCCCGGGACGACGCTTCTCGGGGAAGACGCCCACGACGCTCAGGAGGGCGACCGGCCTCGACCACTGCCTGCCCGTTCGCGCACGGCGAGCCGCCGGGAACGGTCCGTCGCGGGGATCCCCAGTGGAGGATCTCCCCCGACGCCGTAGCCCCGGGGCTCGGCCGGTGTCCCCAGATAGCAACCACATGACGCGACATCCCCGCGTGTGTGTCGCAGGGGCCGGTGCGGTGGGCGGGCTGATCGCGGCCAAGCTGGCGCAAGCCGGGTACCCGGTCGACGTCCTGGCGCGCGGGGAACACCTGCGTGCGATCGAAGCCAACGGGCTCGCGCTAATCGACGGCGAAACGCGCGCGACGGTGCGCGTGCGGACGGCGAGCGACCCGACCGCGCTCGGGCCCCAGGACGTGGTCTTCATCGCGTTCAAAGCGCCGTCGCTGGTCCGCTCGGCGGGCGCGCTGACGCCGCTGCTCGGGCTGGACACGGTGCTCGTCCCCGCGATGAACGGCGTGCCCTGGTGGTTCTTCCACCGCTTCGGCGGCGGGCTCGCGGGCACGCGGCTCTCGTCGGTCGACCCGGGCGGGACGATCTCGAAGTCGCTGTCGGCGGAGCGGGTCATCGGCAGCGTGGTCCATCTGTCGTCGTCGATCGCGGCCCCGGGAGTCATCCGCCGGGGCTCCGGGAACCTCCTGATCGTCGGCGGGCCCTCCGGAGAGCGAAGCGGAAGACTGGCGCGCGTCATCGAGATGCTGGAGCACGGGGGCTTCACGGTGAAACCGACCCCCGAGATTCAGCGTGAGGTATGGCTCAAGCTGTGGGGCAACATGAACATGAATCCGATCAGCGCGCTGACCGGCTCAACTGCCGACGTCGTCCTCGACGATCCGCTGACGGCCCAGCTCGTGCTGAACATGATGGAGGAGGCCGCCGCCATCGGGAGGGCGCTCGGGATCGAGATGAGCATGACTGCCGCGGACCGGATCGCGGTCACTCGAGAGCTCGGGGCCTTCAAGACCTCTATGCTGCAGGACCTGGAGAGCGGGAGGCCGCTCGAGATCGACGCGATTCTCGGCGCGCCCTGCGAAATGGGCGACCGCCTCGGGATCCCGATGCCCTTCAGCAAGGTCGTGCTCGGGCTCGCGCGGCAACGGGCGAGGAGTCTCGGACTCTACGCGTGCGAAGGGGGCGGGCCGACCGGCGGGCCGCCCGCCACCTGATACCGTCGCCGGCGCCAGTCCCGTCGCCGCGCTCGCCCGCAAGACTGTCCGCTGTCGGCGAAAATGAGCGACACGTCCGAGAGTTGCTGCCCACGACGAAATGGATGGTCACCGGGTGCTCCAGAGACGACCGAGCGATGACGGCCTGAGGCCGACGACCTTCGCTCCGGGAGATTACGGCCGGGTGGTCCGGCCCGACGGAAGCGAGATGTGGTGGGTTCGGACGCCGAAACGCGGCTGGGTGCACTTGGACCGGCGCCGCGTCACAAGGAACGGCGACGGCACAATCACCGTATCGCCGTTGCCGTGATCGGGCCGGAGGGCGCCGAGGGGTGGCAGTTCTGCCCAGGGTTCCAAGCCCCGCGCGGCGGGCGGGGGAATGTCCCCGACGAGCGAGCGGCTGGCCCTGATCCGTTCCTGAGTCCGAGCCGGATGGCAAGGACAGCAGGCAAGGACAGCGGCATTGACGAGGCAGTGATCAGACGCTAGACTCGCGTCGCCTCGCGTCGTGGGGGTCGGACTGACCTCCGGCACGGGGCACAGCAGCGTCGCCGGTGTAGCGGAGGAAGGTATGGGGGCTGCACGTGGGTTGGGCAGGATGCGCCGGACGCGCGCCGGCGCGACGGTGGGCGCGATCGTCCTCGGTGTCCTGCTGAGCGACTCGTCGCTGCGCGCGAGCGTTGGGCCCGCCGTATGGCCCCCCCCGCCCGTCGATTCGGAACGCGAGTCGGTCGCGTCTGTGGCACCGCCCGTGACCGATCTGGCCCGGCCCACGACGAGCCGTCCCCAACCCGCTCGGAAGCCGGCCGAGCGCCGCGGCTCGCCGAAGAACGAGATCATTACGCTGCAGGCCGAGAGCCTCTCGGGGCAGGCGATGCAGGTCACGGTGGATTACGCGTACGCGGGCGACCAGGGGACCGAGGACGTCTTCCTTCACGCGGCTGCCCTTCAGCACTACTCCCAGGTCGAGGGATTGCGAAACCGAGTGCCCGGAACCGGCTTTCCGGGGGAGGCGGTGGAGGTCGGGAGCGGCCGTATCACGCTGACCATCGCCAGAGTCGTTGAAGGCGACGCCTCGACCAGCACGAGCGTTCGCGTCTGCCTCGTCAGCCTCCCGAAGCACTCCGCGTTCCTCTGCCGGAACTTCGCGCACATCAAGGACTGGGACTGAAGGTCCCGGCGCAAGCTTCGGAGGTACCGAGATGGCTGTCCGAGCGCTGTTGCACTACGCTCTAGAGGTCCCGGATCAGACCGTCGGGGAGGGCTTCTACCGGGCGTTTGGCCTGACGGAGACGCCGGTTCGAGACGATGCTGTACACCTGCGCCCGGCCTCGCTGGCGCGCGACTCCGTCCTGCTCTACGCGGGCCCCCGTAAGCGGCTGCACCACATCGCCTTCGGCGCGCCCGCCGACGAGTTCGAGGCGACCTGGGAGGCGATCCAGCGGGCGAGGGTCGAGGAGGTCGATCCGCCGAAGGGCGCGCCGGACGGCGGCCTCTGGATCCGCGACCCCGACGGCAACGCGCTCAACATCCGGCCGGAGGCGCGACCCGTGCCACCGGCCGACCCTCCCCTCAAGCTCAACAGCCCCGGCCACGTCGGTCGGGTCGCCGAGCGCGGTTATCCGGAGGCGGGGGCGTCCGTGCGGCCGCGACGGCTCGGCCACGTGCTCCTGTTCACTCCGGACGTGAATCGGCAGCTGGACTTCTACACGCGCGTCCTCGGCATGCGGTTTTCTGATCGCGCCCGGTCCGTCATCGCGTTTCTCCGGTGCACGACCGACCACCACAACCTGGCGCTGCTCGCCTCGCCGGGGCCCGGGTTTCACCACGGCTCGTTCGAGGTGGGGAGCGTGGACGAGATCGCGCTGGGGGCGCTCCGGATGCGTACGGCGGGATGGGAGCCGGCGTGGGGGCTCGGCCGTCACGTCATCGGGTCCAACTTCTTCTACTACATCCGCGATCCTTGGGGGAGTTTTGCCGAATACTTCCACGACCTCGACTACATCCCCGAAGACTGCGCCTGGTCGGCGCGCGACTTCCCCGAGGCGGATGCCCTGTACCGCTGGGGTCCGCCGGTTCCCGCCGACTTCAGCGTGAACCGCGAGGTCGAGTAGGGCCGCGCGGCTCCCGACCGCGTCCCGTCGCCGTTCGATGGGTCGCGCGCCGGGTGGGGCGCTGGGCCTGACCTCGCCGCTCGCCGCCGTCAACGAGCCTTCGGGAGTACGGAGGCGCACCCGTGAGCTGGATCGGCTACGCTTCGTTGTCGGCAGTCCTGGCGGGGCTCGTCGCGATCCTCGGCAAGATCGGCGTCCGCGGCGTCGACAGCACCCTGGCGACCACGGTCCGCGCCGCGATCATGTTCGGCGCGTTGCTGGCGGTCGCGCTGGCGCGCGGCACCATGCACGACCTTTGGACGGTCGACCGGCGGGCGATGCTCTACATCGCGCTCTCTGGTCTCGCCGGAGCCGGGTCGTGGCTCTGCTACTTTCGCGCGTTGCAGGTCGGCGATGCCCTGCGGGTCGCCCCGGTCGATCGGTTGAGCGGAGCGGTCACCCTCGTGCTGGCGGCGTTCGTCCTCGGAGAGCGGGCTCCCGTCTCCGCCTGGGTCGGGACCGCGGTGATGGTGATCGGTGCGGTGATCGTGGCGAGGAGCTGAGCTCGACCGGATCGCCCGGGGGGGTCGCCCCGGACCACCGGCCTGGGGGCCTGCCCGCCGGAGCCAGGGGCGGTTCCGGCGAGCCAGCCCCAAAAGCCGGAGGTCCCGTTCTCGCTTGACAAGCTCGGGGGCGGAGACTAGCATCCGGCCCGTCGAAAACGACGGCATGTTGTCACCCGAACCGTTGCCTCTTTATGTTGCCAGCGCTTCCAAGTGCACGCGAACCCGCTCGTTGGACGCACGTTCCGCGCCGCCCACAGATCGCTGCGCCGTGGGCTCGCAGGCAGTGGGTCGTCCGGCCCTCGCCGGGGGGCGTCAGGAGGCTCGCCGGCGGCAGAGCCCGCCTGCGCAGACGGCGCGCCGCCGGGCACGATCGTTATAGAAAAGGGGGGATCTAGGTGCTCCGACCGCCGGCCCCCGCACGGCCGGCCGCGGCTCTCGGCAACCGTCCCGCGCTGGTCCCGACCGACGGGACCATTGACAGACGAGCAGAATCGCAGGAGGACGAGCATGACCCGTAAATCGCTCTGGTCCCTCGCATTGCTTGCGAGCGCGATGGTGGCCTTCGTCGCCACCCTGGTGCCGATGACAGTATCGGCCCAGGGCGTCGACACTCTCGAGGCCATCATCAAGCCGAACTACGTGACGGACGCCAACCTCATGGCGGCGGCCCAGGATCCGAACAACTGGCTGCACTATGGGCGCGACTACGCGGGCACCCGGTACAGCCCGCTCTCCGAGATCAACGGCACCAACATCAAGAAGCTCGTGCCGAAGTGGAACCTCTCGTTTGGGGTCCTGGAGGGGCAGGACAGCCAGGCCGTGGCGTACAACGGCGTCGTGTTCGTGACGTCGTCCTTCAACAAGGTGTGGGCGCTCGACGGCAGCAACGGCAAGGTGCTGTGGAAGTACGAGCGGGAGCTGCCGGGGGACGTGTATCCGCACCTCTGCTGCGACGTGGTGAACCGCGGCGTGGCGCTCTACAAGGACAAGGTGTACCTGGCCACGCTGGACTCCCACATCGTCGCCCTCGACAACGCGACGGGCAAGGTAGTCTGGGACAAGCAGGTCGGCGACTACACCTACTCCGAGAGCTTCACGACGATGCCGCTCGCCCTGCACGGTAAGATCATCGCCGGGACGGCGGGCGCCGAGTACGGCGTGCGCGGCTGGATCGTCGCGCTCGACGCCGACAGCGGCAACCAGGTGTGGAAGACGTACACGATTCCGGCGGCCGGAGAGCCCGGCTCCGAGACCTGGGGCGGCGAGTCGTTCAAGTACGGCGGCGGGTCGGCGTGGATCACCGGCTCGTACGACGCTGAGAACAATACGCTCTACTATCCGGTCGGCAACCCCGGTCCCGACTTCGACCGGCACGTCCGCCCGGGCGACAATCTCTTCACCAACACGACGCTGGCGCTCGATCCCGACACCGGGAAGATGAAGTTCTTCTTCCAGTACACCCCGAACGATCCCTACGACTACGACGGCGTCAACGAGGTCGTGCTGGCCGACGTCGCCGGGCGGAAGGTGTGGTTGCACGGCGACCGCAACGGTCACCTCTACTCGGTCGACCGCACCAACGGCAAATGCGTGTGGGTGGTGCCGCTCGGCCGGGTCAACTGGGTGAAGTCGTGGGGCCCGAACTGTCGCCCGATCATGAACTGGCCCGAGAAGGACGTCGTCTACGACAAGGTGACGCAGGACATCGCGCCCACGCTGGACGGCGGCAAAGAGTGGCATCCGATCTCCTACAGCCTGCGCACGAAGCTCGTCTACGTCCCGGTCTACGACTTCTCCATGGATCTGCAGGCGAAGAAGATGGAGTGGAAGCGCGGCGAGTGGTACCTCGGTGCGAAGGTCATCCGCCTGAATCCGGGCAGCGGCGCTACCAAGGCCTTCGACGCGGCGACGGGCAAGCTCGTGTGGTCGCGCCCGCAGAACACGCCCGGCACCGGCGGCATCCTGTCGACCGGGGGTGGGCTCGTGTTCTTCGGCGATCCCGAGGGCCTGTTCACGGCGGTACGCGATGACACCGGGGAGACGCTCTGGCAGTACAATGTCGGCACCGGGATCCACGGTAACCCAACCAGCTTTACGGCCGGCGGCCATCAGTACGTCGCGGTCGTGGTGGGGCCGGGCGGTGGCGGCATCTGGCCCCTCTACTACAGCGAGTGGTACAAGAAGCAGTCCAAGGGCGGAGGGCTCTTCGTCTTCGGGCTGTCCGAGTAACGCAGCCGCAGTCTGACGCGGGGAGGGCGGACGTCTCGCCCTCCCCTTTTGCTGCAAAGGGGCGGTGCTCCCGCCTCGCTAGTGTAGTGACTCATAAGTAACTTGACTTATACAGTCTCGACTTCCTATACTCCTGGGCGTGAGCCGGACCGCCCCGCCCATCGTCTTGGCGCCCGAGGAGCGCGCCACCTTGGCGACCTGGATCCGGGGCCGAAGCCTGTCATATCGCAA
>Ga0209161_10005077_pt1 | contig 10419 bp, 4 predicted proteins | sample GraSoiAngelo_155_FD_186169 | JGI IMG/M metagenome (GOLD analysis project Ga0209161, IMG submission 186169) | Grasslands soil microbial communities from the Angelo Coastal Reserve, California, USA - 14_1009_13_30cm (SPAdes) (version 2) | ecosystem: Environmental > Terrestrial > Soil > Grasslands ...
GCAGGAAGCGCACTACCGTTGTCGCCCGGGCGGCCGACAGCTCCCAATTCGAGGGGAACTGCGCCGTGGAGATCGGCACGTTGTCGGTATGGCCGACGACGCGAATGACCTTGTCTTCGTAGCCCTTCAGCGCCTCGCCGACCTTGGAGAGGACCACCTTGCCCTGTTCCTTGAGCGTCGCGCGCCCCGAATCGAAGAACAGCTGCTCGGCGACCTCGACCGTCAGCATGTCCTTGAACTGGCGTACCTGGAGCTGGCCCTTCTTCACCTCCTCGGTGAGATTGCGCACCAGCCCGTCGTACTGCGACTTGGTCTGCTGGTTCGAGGTCTCGAGCTGGGCCTTCTGCCTCGCCAGCGCCTCAAGCTCGGCGCGCAGGTTGCCCTGCTGTCGCTCGAGAGCCGTCTTCTGCTCCTCGAGCGCCCTGCGCTGCGACTGCAGCTCGCGCGTCTGCTGCTCGAGCTCGGCCTTGTCGGCCTGCGCCTTCTCGAATTCGCCCGTGCTGACGCAGCCGCTCGCGGTCAGCGCCGCGGCGATCATGGTTCCTGCAAGCTGAAATGCTGGCTTGTTCATGCGCGTTTCCTCTTGGTCAATCCCCCAAAAAGCAAAACCATAGCATGATGCCGGTGTACCGCACCCGGCGCTGGATCGTCATGCGAACTGCGGTCAACTTCGCGAGCGCGGAAATCGCTAGAGTGAGTAAGGTCGTCGCAAATTAGCGACAGCCAACTAACAATGTCAGGGAGTAGGTCATGAAAGCCTTTCGACATCGTGACGTCCCGGCGTTTTCCATCGACTCACGCTGGCCCATCCACGGGCCCCGCGCGAGTCGCAGACCTTGCAAAGTGAATTGGAGATACAGCCGGCTACTTCCGCGCAAGCGCCGCGGCATCCCACCCGCCGCCCAGCGCCTTCACCAGGGTCGCGGCCGCGACGAGCCGCCGGCCCAGAATGCCAACCGCGGTGCGCTCGTTGCTGAGCTGGGTGGTCTGCACCGTCACCACGTTGATGTAGCTCACGATGCCCGCCTTGTACTGGTTGGTCGTCAGCATCACGGACTCGCGCGCTGCGCGCACGGCCTCGTCCTGCACTTTCGCTTCCTCTTCGAGGATGCGCAGCGCGGCGAGGTTGTCCTCGACCTCCTGGAACCCGGCGAGCACGGCCTGGCGGTACTCGGCGACGGTCGCGTCGTAGGCCGCGATCGCCTGCTCGGTCTGCGCGCGCCGCAGGCCGGCATCGAAGACGGACTGCGCGAGCGCGGGGCCGATCGACCAGAAGCGGCTCGGCGCGGTGAACAAATCGGCGGCATTCGCGCTGCGGAAACCGCCGCTCGCCGAGAGCGTGAGCGACGGAAAGTACGCGGCCTTCGCGACGCCGATCTGCGCGTTCGCCGCGGCCGCGCGGCGCTCGGCGGCGGCGACGTCGGGCCGGCGCTCGAGGAGCTCCGAGGGCAGGCCGAGCGGAATGCGCGGCATCGTCACCGCGAGCGGCACGGGCGCGATCGAGAGCTCGGAGGGCAGCTTGCCGATGAGGATCGCGATCGCGTGCTCGAGCTGAGCGCGCTGCACGCCGGTATCGATCGATTGCGCCAGCGTGCTTTTCAGCTGCGTCTCGGCCTGCGCCACGTCGACCTTGGCGGCGACGCCCGCCGCGTAGCGATTGCGGGTGAGCTCGAGCGACTTGTCGAAGGCGGTCACGGTGTCGCCGAGGAGCTGCTTCTGCGCGTCCAGCACCCGAAGCTGGAAATAGTTGGAAGCGAGCTCGGCCTGCGCCGAGAGGCGCGCGGCGGCGAGATCCGCCGCGCTCGCCTGGGCGCTCGCCGCGCTCGATTCGAGCGCACGGCGCAGGCGGCCCCACAGATCGATTTCCCAAGAGGAATTGAGCGCCACGGAGCGCTCGCCGACCACGCCCGTCGGCGAGCGGCTGCGCGTGATCGAGGCGTTGGCGTCGAGCGTCGGGAAAAGCGCGGCGCGCGACTGGGCCGCCAAGGCCTGCGCCTGGCGGAACCGCGCTTCGGCGAGCAGCACGTTCTGATTAGACATGTCGATGCTTTCGATCAGCGCGGAAAGCTTCGGATCGCCGAAGATCTCCCACCAGTTGCCGCGGCTCGCCTCATCGCGAGGCTCGGCGGCTTTCCACCCCACGGCCTCCTTGTACGCGGCGGAAACCGCAGCTTCCGGGCGCTGGTAATCGGGTCCGACCGCGCAAGCAGCGAGCGCGAGCGCAAGGATCCCCGCTGCGCTTCGCCTCACGGCGCCTCCGGTGAGGGCCGCTCCGCGCGTCCAGCCCAGATGCGCGTACACCACAGGCGGAAGCGGTCGAGATAGAGGTACACCACCGGCGTCGTATACAGCGTGAGGAGCTGGCTCACCGCGAGCCCCCCGACGATCGAGATGCCGAGCGGCCGGCGGAACTCCGAGCCGTCGCCGAAGCCGATCGCAAGCGGAACGGCGCCAAGCATCGCCGCCATCGTCGTCATCATGATCGGGCGGAAGCGCAGCAGGCACGCCTGGAAGATCGCCGCTTCCGGGCTCTTGCCTCCCTCGCGCTCGGCCTCGATCGCGAAGTCGATCATCATGATCGCGTTCTTCTTCACGATGCCGATCAGCAGGATCACGCCGATCAGCGCGATGATGCTGAACTCGGTGCGCGCGAGCATGAGCGCGAGCAGCGCCCCCACGCCCGCCGAAGGCAGCGTGGAGAGGATCGTGATCGGGTGCACGTAGCTCTCGTAGAGGACGCCGAGCACGATGTAGACGGTGATGAGCGCCGCCAGGATGAGCCACGGTTGGCTCTCGAGCGAGGCGCGGAAGGCGCGCGCCGTGCCCTGGAAGCTGCCGTGCACGGTGGTCGGCACGCCGATCTCGACCATCGTGCGGTCGATCGCGTCGGCCGCCTCGCCGAGCGACACGCCGAGCGCCAAGTTGAAGGAGATCGTCGTGGCGACGAACTGGCCCTGATGGTTGACGGCGAGCGGCGCCGTGGTGGGCTCGTAGCGCGCCACGCCCGAGAGCGGCACCTGGCCGCGCGTGGGCGAGAGAACGTAGACGTTCGCGAGCGATTCGGGGCTCTGCCAGTACTGCGGCGCGACCTCCATCACGACGTGGTACTGGTTGAGCGCCGAATAGATCGTCGAGACCTGCGCCTGGCCGAAGGCGTTGTAGAGCGTCTGGTCGATCATGCGCATGGTGATGCCCAGGCGCGCGGCGGTCGGCCGGTCGATGACGAGCGTCGTCTGCAGACCTCTATCTTCCCGGTCGCTGTTGACGTCGGCGATTTCCGGCAACCGCGACAAGGCCCGGCGCACGCGCGGCTCCCAGAGCTGCAGCTCGGCCAGGTCGTCCGCCTGCAGCGTGAACTGGTACTGCGCACTCGACCCCCGAGCGCCCATGCGGATGTCCTGCACAGGAACGAGGAAGAGATTCGCCCCGGGCTCCTGCGCGAGCTTGGGGCGCAGCCGCGCGATCACCTGGTCGGCGCTCGCCTTTCGCTCCCGCACGGGCTTGAGCGTGATGAACATGGAGCCGGAATTTCGCCGGCCGCCGCCGGTGAAGCCGACCACGTTCTCGACCGCCGGGTCGCTCTTCACGATCTCGACGAAATCGGCGAGCTTCCCGCGCATCGCCTGAAACGAGATGGCCTGATCCGCCCGGATCGAGCCGCTCATGCGCCCCACGTCCTGCTGCGGGAAGAAGCCCTTCGGGATGTGAACGTAGAGGTAGACGTTGAGGCCGATGGCGGCGGCGAGAACGAGCATCATCAGGCGCGAATGCGCGAGCGCCCAGGCGAGGCTCGCCTCGTAGCCGCGCAGCATCGAGGCGAACAGGCCCTCGCTCGCGAGGAACAGTCTCGAGGGCTTGCGCTCATGGGCGGGCTTCAGGAGCCGCGCGCACATCATCGGCGTGGCGCTGAGCGAGACGAGCAAGGACACGAGGATCGCGACCGAGAGCGTCACGGCGAACTCGCGGAACAGCCGCCCCACGATCCCGCCCATGAAAAGAATCGGGATGAACACCGCGATCAGGGAGAAGCTCATCGAGAGCACGGTGAAGCTCACCTCGCGCGCGCCTTTCAATGCCGCCTGGAACGGCGGCATGCCGCGCTCGACGTGGCGCGACACGTTTTCCAGCACCACGATGGCGTCGTCGACCACGAAGCCGGTGGCGATCGTGAGCGCCATGAGGGAAAGATTGTTCAGGCTGTAGCCGGCGAGGTACATCACGCCGAAGGTCGCGACGAGCGATACCGGCACGGCGACCGCGGGGATCAGCGTCGCGCGCGCGTTGCGCAGGAAGAAGAACACCACCACGATCACGAGCGCCATCGCGATGACGAGCGTTCTCTCAACTTCGAAAAGCGAGGCGCGGATGGTGCTGGTGCGTTCGAGCACCACGTCCAGATTGATCGTGCTCGGGATCGAGGCGCGCAGCAGAGGCAGGAGCTCGCGGACGCGCTCGGTCGTATCGATGATGTTGGCGTTCGGCTGCCGGTTGATGATGACGAGCACCGAGGGCTTGCCGTTGGCGATGCCGGCGTTGCGCAGGTCCTCCACCGAGTCGAGTACCTCGGCGACGTCGGATAGGCGCACCGCCGCGCCGTTCCGGTAGGCGACGATCAGCGGGATGTACTGGCTCGCCCGCTTCGCCTGGTCGTCGGCCATGATCTGCCAGTGGCGATCGCCCTCCTCGACCGAGCCCTTGGGGCGGTTGGCGTTGGCGGCGGAGAGCACCGTGCGTACTTCGTCCAGCCCGATCGCGTACTTGTTGAGCGCCGTCGGATTCAGCTCCACGCGCACCGCGGGGAGCGAGGCGCCGCCCACCGTCACCTGGCCGACGCCTTCGGCCTGGGAAATTTTCTGCGCGAGGACGGTGGAAGCGGCGTCGTACATCTCGCCGCGGTCCAGCGTGTCGGAGGTGAGCGCGAGGATCATGATCGGCGCGTCGGCCGGATTGACCTTGCGGTAGGTGGGATTGCGCGGCAGGCTGGTGGGCAACTGGCTGCGCGCGGCGTTGATCGCAGCCTGCACGTCGCGCGCGGCGCCGTCGATGTCGCGGTCGAGGTCGAACTGCAGCGTGACGTGCGAGCTGCCGAGCGACGAGGACGAAGTGATCTCGGTGACGCCGGCGATGCGGCCGAGCGCGCGCTCAAGGGGCATTGCCACCGTTGCCGCCATGACTTCGGGGCTCGCGCCCGGAAGCTGCGCCCTCACCGAGATCGTCGGATAGTCCACCTGCGGCAGCGGCGCGACTGGAAGCAGGCCGAACGCCGCGGCGCCGGCGAGCGTGACACCGACAGTCAGCAGCGTCGTCGCGACCGGACGCCGGATGGAAGTTTCGGGGAGATTCACGGCCGTCCGTTCTCGACGGGTTTTACGCTTGCGCCCGCCGCGCCCTGCCCGCCCAAGCGCCGCGCCAGGCGATCGAACCACAGGTAGATCACCGGTGTGCTGAAGAGCGTAAGCGCCTGGGAGAGGATCAGGCCGCCCACCATGGTGATGCCGAGCGGGTGGCGCAGCTCCGAGCCCGCGCCGGTGCCTAGCGCGAGCGGCAGCGCGCCGAGCAGCGCCGACAGCGTCGTCATCAGGATCGGGCGGAACCTCAGCAGGCACGCGTGGTAGATCGCGTCGCGCGGGCTCATGCCGTCCTTGCGCTCGGCGTCGAGCGCGAAGTCGATCATCATGATCGCGTTCTTCTTGACGATGCCGATCAGGAGGATGATGCCGATCACCGCGATGATGCCCAGATCGCTGCGCGTGAGCATGAGCGCAAGAAGCGCCCCCACGCCCGCCGAAGGCAGCGTCGAGAGGATCGTGAGCGGATGGATGTAGCTCTCGTAGAGCACCCCGAGCACGATGTACATCGTCACCACCGCCGCGAGGATGAGCAGCAGCTCATTGGCAAGCGACGCCCGGAACGCGAGCGCCGCGCCCTGGAAGCTCGTGCGCATCGACGCCGGCAGATCGAGCGAGCGCGCCTCCGCCTCGATCGCCTGCACCGCGCTGCCGAGCGAGGCGCCCGGGGCGAGATTGAAGGAGATGGTCGCGGCGGGAAACTGGCCGAGGTGGTTCACGGCGAGCAGCGCCGGCTTCTCGGTCACCCTGGTGAGCGCGCTCAAGGGCACCTGCGCGCCCGAGGAGGAAGCGACGTAGATGTCCTTCAGCGCGTCCGGGCCGCGGCGGAACTCCGGTTTCACCTCGAGCACCACGCGGTACTGGCTCGACTGCGTGAAGATGGTCGAGATCAGCCGCTGGCCGAAGGCGTTGTAGAGGGCGATGTCGATGGCTGCGGGCGTGACGCCGAGCCGCCCCGAGGTATCGCGGTCGATCGAAACAAACGCCTGCAGGCCCTGGTCCTGCAGATCGCTCGCCACGTCGGCGAGCTGCGGCAGCTCCCGGAGGCGATCGACCAGGCGGTGCACCCACGCGGCGAGCTCGTCGGGATTCGCGTCCTCGACGGTGAGCTGGTACTGGGTGCGGCTGACGCGGTCCTCGATCGTGAGGTCCTGCACCGGCTGCATGTAGAGCGAGATGCCCTCGACCTGCGCGATCCGCGGCTGCAGGCGCTGCATTATTTCCGCGACGCCCGCGCCGCGCTCGGGCTTCGGCTTCAGGTTGATGAACACGCGGCCGTTGTTGAGCGTGGCGTTGACGCCGTCCACGCCGATGAACGAGGAGACGCTTTCCACGGCGGGGTCCTGCAGGATAGCGCGGGCGAGCGAGCGCTGGCGCTCGGCCATCGCCGAGAAGGAGACCGATTGCGGCGCCTCGGAGATGCCCTGGATGACGCCGGTGTCCTGCAACGGGAAGAAGCCCTTCGGGACGGCGACGTAGAGAACCACGCTGAGGGCGAGCGTGCCGATGAAAACCCACAAGGTCGCGGTCTGGCGGTCGAGCACCCAGTTGAGCATCCTGCCGTAGCGCTCGATCATCGCGTCGATGAAGTGCCCCGCGGCGCGGTAGAAACCGCCCTGCTCGGACTCGGGCCTGCGGCGCAGGAGCTTAGCGCACATCATCGGCGTCAAGGTGAGCGACACGACCGCCGAGATCAGGATGGCGACGGCGAGCGTGATCGCGAACTCGCGGAACAGGCGCCCCACCACCTCGCCCATGAAGAGCAGCGGGATCAGCACCGCGATGAGCGAGAACGTCAGCGAGATGATGGTGAAGCCGATCTGCTCGGCGCCTTTCAGCGCCGCCTGCAAGGGCGGCTCGCCTTCCTCGATGTAGCGGGCGATGTTCTCGATCATCACGATCGCGTCGTCCACGACGAAGCCGGTGGCGATGGTGAGCGCCATCAGCGTGAGGTTGTTGACGCTGAACCCGGCGAGGTACATCACGCCGAAGGTGCCGATCAGGGAGAGCGGCACCGCGATGCTCGGGATGATGGTGCCGGCGGCCGTGCGCAGGAAAAGGAAGATCACCATCACGACCAGGGCCACCGCGAGCATCAGCTCGAACTGCACGTCCTTGACCGACGCGCGGATGGTGACGGTGCGGTCGGTGAGCGTCGCGACCTCGACCGACGCGGGGAGCGAGGCGGTGAGCTGAGGCAGGAGCTGCTTCACGCGATCCACCACCTCGATCACGTTGGCCCCGGGCTGGCGCTGGATATTGAGGATCACCGCGGGAACCTCGTTCATCCAAGCGGCGAGCCGCACGTTCTCCGCGTCCTCGACTATGTCGGCGACGTCCGAAAGCTGGATCGGCGCGCCGTTGCGATACGCGACGACGACCGCGCGGTATTCGGCGGCCGAGCGCAGCTGATCGTTGGCGTCGATCGTGTAGGCGCGGCTCGGGCCGTCGAAGCTGCCCTTTGCCTGGTTGACGTTGGCGGAGGCGATCGCGGTGCGCGCGTCCTCCAGATTCAGGCCGCTCGCCGCGAGCGCGCGCGGATTCACCTGAACGCGCACCGCCGGCCGCTGGCCGCCGGAGAGCGTCACCAGGCCCACCCCGGGAAGCTGCGAGATCTTCTGTGCAAGGCGCGTATCCACAAGGTTCTGCACCTGCGGCAGCGGCATCGTCTTCGAGCTGATTCCGAGCGTGAGGATGGGCGCGTCGGCCGGATTCACCTTGCTGTAGACGGGCGGCGCCGGCAGGTCTGCGGGGAGGAAATTCGAGCCCGCGTTGATCGCCGCCTGCACTTCCTGCTCGGCGACATCGAGCGTCAGCTCCAGGCTGAACTGCAGCGTGATCACCGAGGCGCCGCCGGAGCTGGTGGAGGACATCTGCTTGAGACCCGGCATCTGGCCCAACTGGCGCTCGAGCGGCGCGGTGATCGAGGAAGTCGTCACGTCCGGGCTCGCGCCGGGATAGAAGGTGACGACCTGGATCGTCGGGTAGTCCACCTCGGGCAAGGCCGAGAGCGGCAGCAGCCGGTAGGCGATCGCGCCGGCGAGCAGGATCGCGACCATCAAGAGCGAGGTCGCCACCGGCCGCAGGATGGAGAGCCGCGAGGGATTCATGCGCCCTCTTTGCGGCGCCGCTTGCCCTCGCCTTTCCCCGGCGCCTTGCCGCTCTTGCCGGGCGCGGCGCTGGCCGCACGATCGGGAATCTCCACTTTCGCGCCGTCGCGCAGGCGGTCGCTGCCCTCGACGACCACCCGCTCGCCGGGCTCAAGGCCGGATTCGACCGACACGCTGTCCGCTTGGGCGATACCCACATTCACCTTGCGCAGTGCGACAGTCCGGTCCTCGTTGATGACGTAGACGAAAGTCCCTTGGCCGCCGCGCACGACGGCCGCCGACGGGACCAGCGTGGCGTCGCGCCGGGTGTCGAGCAGCATGCGCACGTTCACGAACTGGTTGGGGAAAAGACCACCGTCCTCGTTTGGAAATTGCGCCTTCAGCTTGACCGTTCCGGTCGAGGGATCGATCTGGTTGTCCACCGTGAGCAGCGCGCCGGTTGCGAGCTTCACTTTCTGCTCGCGGTCGTAGGCCTCGACCGGGAGCCGCTCGCCCGAGCGCAGCCGCTTCAGCACGCCGGGCAGATTGTCCTGCGGGATGGTGAACACCACCGTGATCGGCTGCAGCTGCGTGATGACGACGAGGCCGTTCGCGTCGCCCGCGCGCACGACGTTGCCCGGGTCCACCAGACGCAGCCCCAGGCGGCCGCCGACGGGCGCGGTGATGCGCGCGTAGGCGAGCTGCAGGCGCACGTTGTCGACCTGGCCCTGGTCGGCCTTGACCGTGCCCTCGTACTGGCGCACCAGCGCCTCCTGCGTGTCCACCTGCTGCTTGGCGATCGAATCCTGCGTATACAGCGTGCGATAGCGCTCCAGGTCGATGCGGGCGTTGGCGAGCAGCGCCTGGTCGCGCGCCATCTGGCCCTCGAACTGGGCGAGCTGAGCCTGGTAGGGGCGCGGATCGATCTCGGCGAGGAGGTCCCCTTCCTTCACGAGCTGCCCTTCGGTGAACAGGACTCTGATCAGCCCGCCGTCCACCCGGCTCCGCACGGTCACGGTCTTGAGCGGCGTCACCGTGCCGAGGCCGCTCAGATAGATGTTGATGTCGCCTGTCGTCGCCGCCGCCGCGAGTATCGGGGTCGGTCCGCGCCGGCTGGCCGGCCGCTGCTGGATGTCGCCCGGTTGGAGCAAAAAAACGCTCGCCCCGCCCGCCGCGAGCGCGAGCACGGCAAGCCCTATCCAGGCGAGCCGCCGTGGACGGCGGGCTATTGCCGGCTTCTCGGTCAACGGAAATCTCATTTCCATTTGTTCCACGCATGCTCGATCTGCACCTCGAGCTCGGGATACTTCGGGCGCCACCCGAGCGTCTCGACGGCCCGGGCCGGGTCGGCAACCAATTGCGGCGGATCTCCGGGCCTTCGCGATACCACGTCCGCGGCAATTCGACGCCCGGTTACCCGTCTCGCGGCTTCCAGCACGTTTTTAACGGATGCCCCTCGGCCGGTTCCGAGGTTGAACCTGTCGGAAGCTCTCCGCTCTTCCAGGAACCGCAACGCGCCGACGTGTGCGTCGGCAAGATCCGCCACATGAACGTAATCCCTGACGCAGGTGCCGTCCGCAGTCGGGTAGTCTCCACCATAAACCGCCACCGACGGGCGCTGCCCAAGCGCGGCGCGAAGAACCAGCGGAATCAGGTGTGTCTCCGGATCATGGTCCTCGCCGATCTCTCCGTCCGGATCCGCACCCGCCGCGTTGAAGTACCGCAGGCAAACGGATTTGATCCCGTGAGCCGCATCGAAATCTTCGAGCATGCGCTCCACCATCAGCTTGCTCGCTCCGTAAGGGTTGACGGGGTTCTGCGGATGCGTCTCCTTGATGGGCAGGCCTTGCGGCAGGCCGTACGTCGAGCACGAGCTCGAGAATACGATCCTGTCCACCTCGTGATCGCGCATGGACTCAAGCAGCGTCACGGTTCCGCACAGATTATTGCGATAGTACTTTCCCGGATTTCCCACCGACTCC
>Ga0209161_10005080_pt1 | contig 10415 bp, 9 predicted proteins | sample GraSoiAngelo_155_FD_186169 | JGI IMG/M metagenome (GOLD analysis project Ga0209161, IMG submission 186169) | Grasslands soil microbial communities from the Angelo Coastal Reserve, California, USA - 14_1009_13_30cm (SPAdes) (version 2) | ecosystem: Environmental > Terrestrial > Soil > Grasslands ...
GCCTCCCGGTCATGGAGGGCAAGGCTCTCCTGTTCAAATATCTGGGCGGGGTCGACGCCTTCCCTATCCCGCTCGCCACGAAGGACCCGGAGAAGATCATCGAGACGGTGAAGCTCATCACGCCCTCCTTCGGCGGCGTGAACCTGGAGGACATCGCCCAGCCGAAGTGTTTCGGCATCCTCGACCGCCTGCGGAAGGAATGCGACATCGCGGTGTGGCATGACGACCAGCAGGGGACTGCGACGATCAACGTCGCGGGCGTGATCAACGCCCTAAAGGTGGTCGGCAAAAAGCTGCCCGACGTCCAGATCACCTTGATCGGCGCCGGGGCGTCGAACATCCGGACCGCGAAACTGCTGATCGAGGCGGGCGCTGAAGCGGCGCACCTCATCCTGGTCGACTCGAAGGGCATCGTCGGCCGGCATCGGAAGGACGTCGAGGCCGCGCAGACCGAGTTCGCGGAGAAGTGGGAGCTCGCCCAGATGACGAACGGGGAAGGGCGAGTCGGCGGAATCCCGGAGGCCATGGACGGTGTCGACGTGGTCATCGCGGCCTCGAGACCCGGGCCCGGCGTCATCCAGAAAGATTGGGTGGCCTCCATGGCGGACGACGCGGTCCTGTTCGTCATCGCGAATCCGGTCCCGGAAATTTGGCCCTGGGAGGCCGCCGAGGCCGGCGCGCGCGTCATTGCGACCGGTCGCTCGGACTTCCCAAACCAGGTGAACAACTCCCTCGGTTTCCCGGGTATCTTCCGCGGCACGCTCGACGTGCGGGCACGGACCATCACGGATGAGATGTGCATCGCCGCCGCCACAGAGCTCGCCCTCGTCGCGGAGGAGAAGGGGCTCGACGAGGAGCACATCGTGCCAACGATGGAGGAGATCGATGTCTTCGCCCGGGAGGCCGCCGCGGTCGGCATGAAAGCGATCGAACAGGGGATTGCCCGCGTCCGCAAGACCCGGAACGAGCTCTACGACAACGCCATCGCCCTGATTCGACGGGCTCGAGAGCAGACGCAGCTCTTGATGCAGGATGGCTTCATCCGGCCACCGCCTCCGTAATTTGCGACTCCAGCTGAACGGAGCCTTCGCTGGGTTTATCGCCTGCGGATGGCATGGACGGCCGTGTCTTCCGTGGTGGACGTGAAGCGGCGCCACGAATCGCGCCTCATGAAGATGCGCGGCGTGGTGGGCGTCGGGATCGGTCAGAAGGACGGCAAGGAGTGTATCTGCATCTACGTCGAGGAGGACAATCCGAAGATCCGGAGCGTCCTGCCAGAATCCCTTGATGAGGTCCCGGTCGAAGTGGTCGTCACGGGGAACTTCAAAGCACTCTGAGGAGCAATGACAAACGTCGAAGTCCTGAGCGGCCACCACTCCTGGCGGTCAGGCCCGGGACACGGTTGACCACTTCGCGAGCGTGGCCTGCGGGGCCACATGGTCCTGCAAGTTCGAGAGGCGCACGCCGATCAGGCGGACTTTGCGCCCAGGAATCAGGACCTCCCGGAGCAACATCTGGCTCAGGACCAAGATCGGATCGAGATCCGTGGTGTGAATCTTCAGCCTCCGGGATCGCGTGTGGATTTCGAAATTCGAATACTTGGCCTTCAGCGTCACCGTGCGAAACGCGTACTTCTCGTGGCGCAGCTGTTCGTGAAGGGACTTCACCAGGGCTTCGAGTTCGGGCCAGACCGACTCGTAGCCCGCGAGGTCGTGCTCGAACGTCGTCTCCGTACTAATCGACTCCGGTGGACCGCTCGGTTCCACGACCTCTCCCGTGTCGCGGCCCATCGCGACGTCGTGGACGTATTCACCAAACGCACCGAACAGCTCCACGAGATCCTGACGATTGTATTGCTGTACATCGCCGATCGTCTCCAGGCCAATCTCCTTGAATCGATCGGCGGTCTTGGGACCGACGCCCAGGATCTTCCGGACGGAGAACGGAGTGAGGAATTCCACGATGTGGTCCGGCAGGACGACGGTGAGCCCATCGGGCTTCTCGAAATCGGAGGCGATCTTTGCGGCTGCCTTCGTCGGGGCGATGCCGACGGAGCAGGTGATTCGCTGCTCCTTCCGGACCGCGGCCTTGACCTCCAGGGCGAGTTCCCGAGCCCGGTTGTAGTCGCCGCCACAGCGGGTCGTCACATCAAGGTAGCCCTCCTCGATCCCGGTGGGCTGGAGGTGGTCGGCGAACCCCCGCAGGAGTTCCATGATCTCGCTGCTCACGCGGCCATAGAGTTCGAAGTGCGGGGGGACGAAGACGGCGTCGGGGCACAGGCGGACCGCTTGGACGCACGACATCGCCGACCGCACGCCAAATTTTCTCGCTTCGTAGCTCGCGGTGAGGACGACGCCTCGGGGATGCTTTCGCGGATCGGCTCCGACAACGACCGGCTTCCCTTCGAGTTCCGGATTCTCGCGAATCTCCAGTGCGGCGTAGAAGGCGTCCATGTCCACATGGAACAGGAGTCGGGGCACCGATCGCGAGGCCATCCGCTTCCCCAGCTCCGGCCGACGGCTAAAAGCCTTCGGCGGGACCCCGCCGAAACAACCGAGTCAAAATCCGAAGAAACCCCGGGCGGCGTCGTTCAGGAAGCCTAGGAAGAACGCCGCGAGGACGGCCGTGAGCATGACGATCGCGAGGGCGATGAACACGGCCCCCTCGATCGCCCGAGGCACCTCCACCTTCCGCGCCTCGCCCTCCGGATCAAGGATGTACATGTACCAGACGACCCGGGCGTAGTAGTACAGGGAGAGAGCGCTGTTCAGGACGCCGGACACGGCGAGCGCGAGGAACCATCCGTTGAAAGACGCGGCATTGACCGCGCTGGAGAAGAGCACGAACTTCGAGAAGAAGCCGCCGAGGGGCGGGATCCCCGCGAGGCTGAAGAGGAACACGGTCATCGCGAACGCGAGGAACGGCATTCGCCGGCTTAGGCCCTTGTAGGCCTCCATGTCGTCCGGGAGGCCGCGAGCCTCCGTGCCCGCGACGACGAGGAAGGCACCCGCCTTCATCGCGGCGTAGACGAACACGTGGAGCATCCCGCCGACCAGCCCCGCCACGGCGATCCGCGAGGCGTTGTCGCCCGGCGACGTGGAATGGAGGGCGACCGCGCCGACCGGGATGGCGATCAGGATGTACCCCGCCTGGGCGATGCTCGAATAGGCGAGCATCCGCTTCACGGACCGCTGAGGGATCGCGACGATGTTCCCGACCGTCTGCGTCGCGATCGCGAGGACCGCGAGGGCGGCGATCCAATCGATCTGGACGTTCAACAGGCCGATCAGGAAGACGCGGAACAGGGCGACGATCCCGACGTTCTTCGAGGCGGCGGTCAGGAGGACGCTGATCGTCGTCGGCGAGCCTTGATACACATCGGGCGCCCACATGTGGAACGGCACGACCGCGACCTTGAACCCGAAACCCGCGATCAGGAGCACGAGGGCGACAATGAGCGGCGATTCAACGTCCGGGTGCCCGACCAAGGTGAGGCCCGGCGGTCCTCGGAGGAGTAGCAGGTCCGTCGTGGTCCCGATCGACGTCGTCCCCGCGATGCCGTAGATCAGGGAGATGCCGAACAGGACGATCCCCGAGCTCACGGAGCCGATGATGAAGAACTTCACCGAGGCCTCCGTCGCCTGCTTGTCGCGTTTGCGGTACGCGACGAGGGCGAACGTGCTCAGGCTCGACGTCTCGAAGGCGAGGAACAGCACGAACAGGTCCGTCGCGGCGGCGGTGAACATCATGCCAACGACCGCGAGGAGCATGAGCGCGTAGTACTCCCCTTGATGTGGCTCTTCCGGACGCAGGAACCCTCGGGAGGCCAGGATCACGAGGAACGCGACGAACTCGAACATGACCTGGAAAAACAGGGCAAACGCGTCGACGTTCATCTTCAGCTCCCCTGTGAAGTTGCCGCTGACCCCGACCGGGGAGGGCCAGAGGGCCAGATGGAGGGCGTTCGTGATCCCGAGGCCCATCATGTCGATCGTCACGAACGTCGCGAGGCCGGTGCCCCCCAGGGCGAAGGTCCAGAGGAGGTCCGGACGCTTGCGCCAGGCGAAGCCGAGGACCGCGGAGGCGAGCGCGGTGATGACCAGGATCGTCTCCGGCAGGAAGACGGTGTACTCGGACAGCTCAGAGCCCTCCGAGGATTCCCTGGGACCACGCCGAGATCACGTTGAAGATCAGGATTGGCAGGATGCCGAACACGGCGAAGGCGACCGTCAGGACTGCGAGGGGCGCGACCTGGAAGCGGCGGAGGTCCGGCATCGTCTCCCATCGCGGGTTTGGAGGCCCGAAGATGGCCCGCTGCATCGCCCAGATGTAGTACGCCGCGGTGAGGATCACGGTGAGGACGGGCACGAAGACGAGGAGGCCGAAGGCCGCGTACACGCCGACGAAGACGCTGAACTCCGCGACGAACCCGACGAGACCGGGGAGGCCGAGGGAGGCGAGGAAGGACACCATCATGAAGATGGCGACCCGCGGCGCCCGTTTCGCAATTCCGCCGAGCTCCGAGATGTTCCGCGTCCCGATCATGTGGCCGAGCGAGCCGGCGACCATGAAGAGGGCCGCGGACACGAGGCCGTGGGCGAACATCTGGAAGATCGCGCCCGAGAAGCCGAGGACCGCGCCGCGGCCGTACCCGCCGCCCGAGGTGAAGCCATACACCCCCGCAGCGATCCCGAGGGTCACGAACCCCATGTGGCTCACGCTGGAGAATGCGACGAGGCGCTTCAGGTCGTCCTGGGCGATGCAGACGAAGGCCCCGTAGAGGATCGAGATGATCCCGACGAGCGCGAGGAGCCAGTACAGGTCGCCCGCGGCGGTCGGGAGCATCTGCACGTTGAACCGGATGAGGCCGTAACCGCCGAGCTTGAGGAGGACGCCCGCGAGGATCACGGATCCGCCAGTCGGTGCCTCGACGTGGGCGTCCGGTAACCACGTGTGGAGCGGCCACGTCGGCAACTTCGTGCCGAAGGCGATGAGGAGACCGACGAACGCGAGGTCGGCGAGCGGCCCGGGTGGGATCGGCAGGGTCGAGATGATCACAGTCATGTCGAACGTGTGCGGGCTCGAGTACAAGTAGAACGCGAAGATGACGACCAGGAGGGGAAGGGACGCGAGGAACGTGTACAGGAAGAACTTGAACGCCGCGTAGCTCCGCCGCGGGCCGCCCCAGACCGCGATCAGGAGGTACATCGGGACGAGGCCGACCTCCCAGAAGACGAGGAACTGGAACAGGTCCAGGGACAGGAACACGCCGCTGATCGTCGTCTCCATGAAGAGGAACATGGCGAAGAACTCGGGAACTCGCGTGTGCTCGTCCCAGGAGATCGCCATGGCGAGGGGCGTGAGCAGGGCGTTCAGGAAGACGAGGACCACGGACAGCTCGTCCGCGCCGAGGAAGTAGTTCACGTTCAGGGTCGGTACCCAGGGCGACTTCTCGACCGCGTAATAGGTGTGCGCCCCCGGCGTCACCATTTTCGGAAGCGTGATCGCGTCTGGCCAGAGGAATCCCGCCAGGAGGACCGACGCGAGCGCAAGGACCAGGAGGGAGAAACCGAGCGCGATCCATCGGGCGGCGCGTGCCGACCCGGCGACGTAGGAGAGGAGGGCGCCGAGCGCCGGCAGGAAGACGATCAGCGTGAGAATCGGGTAATCGACCAACATCTCAGAGGCCTCCGAGCCAGGGGAATGAGCCGCTCGTGTACGCGTTGATCATGCCCAGGAACGGGAGCGGGAAGAGGCCGACCAGGAACACGAGGGCGACCAGGACCGCGTAGGAGATGCGCTCCCACGGGAGAAGATCGTGGGCCTTCGCCAGTTTCTCCGGCGGATCGCCGAACAGGATGCGTTGCATCGTGTAGAGGTAATAGGCCGCGGTCACCACGATCGACAGCAGCGGGATCAGGATCAGGCGCCGATTCGGATCGAGGTTCGGGGAGCCGTACGCGCCGACGAAGACCATGAATTCGGACCAGAACGAGTTCAGGCCCGGAAGGCCGAGGGACGCGAAGAAGCCGATCGCGAGGATCAGGGAGAACTGCGGCATCACCCGGGCGAGCCCCTGCAGCTCCGGGATGTCTCGCGTCCCCGTGCTATGCTTCACGGAGCCCGCGAGCATGAACAGGATCGCGGTGATGATCCCGTGGTTGAAGAGCTGGAAGATCCCGCCCTGTACCCCGATCACGGTGAGGCTCGAGGCCCCGAGGAGGACGAAGCCCATGTGGCCCACGGAGCTGTACGCGATGAGCCGCTTCAGGTCCGTCTGGGCGAGGCACACGAAGGCCGCGTAGACCATCGAGACGGTCCCCAGGATCGCGAGGACCCACCAGAGGCTCCGCGCAGCATCGGGCAGCATGCCCAGGTTGATCCGGAAGATCCCGTAACCGCCCATCTTCAGGAGGACGCCCGCCAGGAGGACGGAACCCCCGGTCGGCGCCTCCACGTGAGCATCGGGCAGCCAGGTGTGGAACGGCACGGAGGGCAACTTCACGATGAAACCGAACAGGAAGGCCGCGAAGATCGGGATCTGAGCACCTAGGGTGAGGTAGACAATCCCGGAGCCAGTCGCATGCCGCAGGGCGCCGTGCAGGAAGGCGGTCATGTCGAGCGTCGGCGCGTTGACGCCGTACACCGCGGCGTTCACCGACGCACTCGCGGTCCAGTAGAGGGTGAACATGGAGAGCAGCATGATCACGAAGCCCACGTGCGTGAAGATCAGGAATTTCAACGCCGCGTACCGTCGGTTCGGACCACCCCAGATCCCGATCAGGAAGAACATCGGGAGGAGGACGAGCTCCCAGAAGACCGCGAAGAGGATGAAGTCCAGGGCCTGGAACACCCCCACGAGGGCCATCTCAAGGAACATGAAGAGGCCGAAGAAGGCGCGCGGGCGCTGCTCCTCGTCCCAGTGGAACACGATGGCGAGGGTCGTGAGCAGGGCCGTCAGCCAGATCAGGGGGACGCTGAGGCCGTCCACGCCGACGATGTAGTTGAACCCGTAGTCCTTCCATCCGCCGAACCGTTCCATGTAGAACAACGGGACGAACGGAGGACCGGTTGGCGGTGGCGTCGCGGTCGGAGCCCCGAGGACGAACGCCCAACCGGGATTGATCATGGCGAGCAGGAGCGACGTCGCCAGGACCATCTCAACCAGGCTGAATCCGAGGGCGATGAACTTCGCGGCTCGCTGCGAGGTCCCGATCCCCCAGACGATAAGTGCCCCGACGAAGGGGATCAGCCAAAGGAGGGACAAGACGCCGACCATGTCACGGACCTCCGAAGAACCGCTCCACAAGCCGCTGGCCGAACATCAGGAAGAACAGGACGACCAATCCCACGACGATGACCCAGGCGTAGCTCTGTACTTGGCCCGTCTGTCGCTGCCGCAGACGCCAGCTCGTCCGGATCGTCTCGAGGCTCACGGCGTTCACGGCGCCGTCGATCACACGCCGATCGAAGGCGTCGCTCTGTACCGCCACCCGCATCCCACCGCGGCCGACCGCGTTCACGATCCCGTCGATCACATTGCGGTCGAACCAGTCCAATCCTCGAGCGAGGCCGACAACGACGTTCCGACCGAACGCGTCGTACACGTCGTCGATCCAGTAACGTTTCGTGAGCATCCGGTGGATGAAGGCGGCGCCCGGAGCCTTCGTGAATCGTTCCGGGGGAATCTGCGGGACCGCGTACATCGACCAGGCAAGGACGATGCCGAGTCCCGCGACGCCCATCGACACCGCCTCGAGCCCGTAGTGCCACCAGGGGATTCCGACGAGGGGAAACCCTACCTCGGGTCGGCCGAAGAAGATGAGGTTCCCGAACCCTTGCATCGGGTAGGCGAGGAGTCCGGATCCGACCGCGAACCCCGCGAGAATCAGGAGAGGGGACGTCATCACCCTGGGGGCCTCGTGCGGGTGGCCGTGCCCGCGGTAGCTACCGCTAAAGGTGAGGAACCACAGGCGGAAGGCGTAGAACGCGGTGAGGAACGCAGTAAGGAGTCCGAACGCGTACAGCAGGTAGAAGCCGGGCTGGTCAGCACCTGCATCGAAGGCGACCGACAGGATGTCCCCTTTGCTGAAGAAGCCGCTGAACGGGGCGATCCCCGCGAGGGCGAGCGCGCCGAACAACATGACACGCGAGGTGACGGGCATCGGCCCCGAAAGGCCGCCCATTTCCCGCATGTCGTTCGTGTCGACGGCGTGAATCACGCTCCCCGCCGAGAGAAAGAGAAGCGCTTTGAAGAAGGCGTGGTTGAACAGATGGTACAGGGCGGCACTATATCCCGCGGAATTCACACCGACGCCCCGGGACGCGTCGGTCGCCATAACGAACGCTCCGGCGCCAAGGCCGAGGAACATGTACCCGAGCTGGGAGATCGTAGAGAAGGCGAGGACCCGCTTGATGTCGTTGTTGACGACAGCCATGGAGGCGGCGAAAAGCGTAGTAAACCCCCCGATGGCGGCGATCACGAGGATCGCGGTGAAGGGCGGCTCGACTCCGGGAGCGAGGGGGACCAGGAAGATGAACGACCGGGCGGTCAGGTAGACGCCCGCCTTCACCATCGTCGCGGCGTGGATCAACGCGCTGACCGTCGTCGGGCCCTCCATCGCGTCTGGGAGCCACGTGTGCAGGGGGAACTGGGCGGACTTCCCGACGGCGCCGCCGAACAGGAGGAGCGGAATCAAGGTCAGCAACTGGGGATTCAGGAGCCCGACCTGCGGGGCGATCACATCGAAGCGAAGGCTGTGGAACTCGTTCCAGATGATGAGGACGGCGACGAGGAACAGGACGTCTCCGACGCGGGTGACGAGGAACGCCTTCTTCGCGGCGGCGGCCGCCTCAGGCTTGTGGTACCAGAAACCGATCAAGAGGTACGAACAGAGGCCCATGATCTCCCAGAAGATCAGAAGCTGCAGGAAGTTGTCCGCGCTCACGGTCCCCAGCATCCCCGTCGCGAACAGGCTGACTTCCGCGTAGTAGCGGGCCTTGCCCTCCTCCTCGTGCATGTAGCCGAGGGAATAGATGAAAATGAGGAGGCAGAGGAACGACACGAGGACGAGCATCAGCGAGCTGAGGTTGTCAATCAGAATCCCGATTCGGATCTCGGCGCCCGGGATGCTCGGAAGCCAGACGTAGCCGGTCACCGTTTCTGGTGCAAAGCCCCCACCCAGCCCGCCTTGCAACAGGACCTGGACGAACACGTATACGGACAGGAGGAGGGAGCCCGCCATCGCGCTCACGACGACGTAACCGGTGCCTTGCGGGAATCGCCGTCCGATGAGTCCGACCAGGACGAAGGCCCCGAGTGGCAGGAGAAGAATGAACCAGACGACCCACGAGTTCGCGATCATGGCTCACCACTTCAGGAAGCGGACCTTGTCGAGTTCGATCGTGCCGTGGGTCTGGTAGATCGACAGGAAGACCGCAAGCCCGACCGCAGCCTCCGCGGCGGCCACCGCGATCCCGAGGAGGGCGAACACCTGACCGCTCGGATTCCCGCTGTACGACGAGAAGGCCACGAAGTTCAGGATCGAGGCGTTCAAGAGGATCTCGATCGACATGAGCACGATGATCCCGTTCCGTCGGGCGAGGATGCCGTAGAGTCCGATGCAGAACAGGGCGGCGGATAGGAGCAGCTCGTACTGGAGCGGGATCACGGCCCCACCTTGCCCGGTTCGTCCATCTTCGCCAGATAGACCCCGCCAATCATGGCGGCGCCCAACAGGATCGCAATGAGCACGACCGCGATCGCGAAAGAGTCGAACATCACGTTGGCGATCCCTTGGCCGGAGGTCGAGTTGTACACCGGGACCGAGGTCGGGGATTGAGGCCAACTCGCGCTCCCGAGGAAGGAGAAGGCCATGACGGCGAACAGGGCGACGGCCGCGAGGACCGCCGAGAACTCCCGGAGCCTCACGGCGGCACCGACCCTCCCGGCTCGTCCATGATCGTGCGCCGGGTCAGCATGATCCCGAACACGAGAAGGACGGGGACCGCGCCCGCGTAGACGAGGATCTGGATGAGGAACACGAACTCGCTCAGGAAGAGCAGGTAGATCGCACCGATCGTGACGAGGGTCATCGCGAGCCAGAACGCGGCGCGCACGAGGCGCTTGTTGATCACGACGAGCACGGAGCCGATCACCTCGAAGGCACTCAGGATGATGAAGGCGATGAACTCCCAATCAACGTCCACGGCATCCCACCAAGATTCCGATGCGCTCCGCGGCCTCCATGGCATTCACCCGATGACCCGGAAGGCCGCCGCGACGAGGATCGCCAGGAGGGAGTATGGGATCAGTCGCTTCCATCCGATGTTCAGGATCTGATCGATCCGCACACGGGGGACGGACCACGAGAGCCAGACGAAGAACGCGGAGAGCAAGTACACCCGCAGGACGA
>Ga0209161_10005081_pt1 | contig 10415 bp, 10 predicted proteins | sample GraSoiAngelo_155_FD_186169 | JGI IMG/M metagenome (GOLD analysis project Ga0209161, IMG submission 186169) | Grasslands soil microbial communities from the Angelo Coastal Reserve, California, USA - 14_1009_13_30cm (SPAdes) (version 2) | ecosystem: Environmental > Terrestrial > Soil > Grasslands...
GTTGCCCATCACGATCCGACCTGCCGGCCGCGTCACGCGCACCATCTCCTTGGCAACCTCGAACGGCTTGGGCGCAAACATCGCTCCGAAAATACTGATCACGAGATCAAACGCCTTATCCTGCACCTGCTCCAAATTGGACGCATCGCCTTCCTGAAACGTGCAGTTGGTAAGGCCATGCTCCGCGGCGCGCTTATTCCCAGCCTCCACCAGGTTGCCCGCGATATCGACACCCACGACGTCCGCTCCGAGTTTCGCCGCCGGCAATGCCGTCGTGCCATCGCCGCATCCGAGGTCGAGCACCCTTAGCCCTTTTGTAATTCCGAGTCGCTGCACGAGCGCCTCCCCGCTTTCGCGCATGGTCGCGGCAATGCGCGTGAAGTCGCCTTTTTCCCAGAGTGCTTTGTTCGGATTCATGGAAGACCATTTACGATGGGCAAGCAGATAGGGCAATCTGTGAATTCTGCTACGAGAACGACCTTGTCTTTGATTCCCGGCATGAAGTCTTGCGTTTTACATTCTACTTTCCACTTTCACATTTCTCAGTGTCTCACGCGGCCTGTGCGACGTTTCCGCTCGCTCTCAACTCTCAACCGTTAACACTCAACTTCTCCGCCGTTATCGGGCCCGGACTTTACCTTCCAAGCATTTCGTAGCGAACTCCGCCGCCCGCCACGGGCGAATAAATGTTAAACGTTTAGACGCGACCCCATCTCAACACATCGACCCCATCTCAACACATTCCCGACCCCATTCCCCCATTCCCCCCGAGCTGAAAAAGGAAGAAATGATCTAATTGTGTGGTCTCCTACAGTTACGCTTGCACCCACACTCGGGTATTTTGCTGACGTTCGGACGTATCTTTCTTGGGTGGAGATTCGAATCAAGGGGAGTCGCTATACGGACATCCTCTTTTCATTTCATAGCGTCGGCAGAAATTTCTCCGGGCTTCTTGGCGTTATCTGCTACATCGAATTCAAGGACGTGCCCGCAAAAAAAGATCAAAAGGATAAACCAATTCGACTCGACGGCCCGCACTTGGTCTCAGAAGAAGTCTTTCAATTTGCATATACCGAAGCACCAAATGCAATCGAAGATCGCTTCAGAAAATGGTTTAATCGGTCGTTGGTTGTCGCCCTGGATCATTGGCGGAAACAACTCTAAATCCCGTAGCATACAACCAACATGGCGCACTTCTACTCCATGTACGGCCAGCACTTCTGTTCAATGTGCCGCCCGCACTTCCGCAGCATGCGGATGGCAGGAGACGTCCGCAAATTCGCGGCTGAGCAAAAAAATTTCTGAGGAACAAGCGCTTGGAGTCGGTCTCGAACAAAAAGCAAAACTGTTCAATGAGAAAGGCGCATAAGTTTACGCAGAAGCGTAACTGTGTTTAGCTGATCGCACAGCTGGCGGAGCGGCGGACTTTTCAACAAATCGCTTTGCGACATTAGATTCGGGATCTGGCGAGTAAAAAAGCGCGGTATATGGCCAAAACGTTTTCTCTGCTGATAGGCAAAGCGCAACGATCTCCCTTGTTTTAGCTTCATTCTCTGCTCTCGAGAGTGCATTCTCGACGATCGTATTTCGCTCATCGCGGTTCACGCGTTTGACGCCCATTCCTACAACTGCGTTTCTGCGTTTCTCCGGTCCATTCGCCAACACGATTGCGTTGAGATGCCCTTGTCGATGCCAATTTGAGCGTACATTCTTGAGCATCTTACGGACTGCGGCCTCGAATTCCCTCTGCTGCTCATGCCTAACGTCTAACAACACAAATGCCCCTAAGGTCCAGTTAGAAAACGTGTTTTGCTCTAGGCGTCGGAGGATTTGCGACCACCACTGAGTGTATCGACGTCGCGGCTTAACTGCATCTGCGCCGCTATGGAAGGCTTTGAGATACGGCTCTAGATCTTCCGACAACGGAGAGATTATTAATCTCGTTTTCTCCTGAAACTCGAGTTCACCGAGGTTAAAACCCGTTGCGAGGTAAAGCGCTATGAAATCCTCTTCGTCGGCCATGAGCTCGATATTCCGTTCGATTTCAGCGCGTCTCGCAAGATAGTGAAGACGTTCGACCGGTGTTTCGATCATGTGGAGTACTTCTTCGAAGTGCACGAGAGGCATTGTCGGCGAAGTGGCAACAGCAGGATCAATCAATCCGGCATCTAACATCGCTCGCACCTCGCAGCCGACAGGTCCAAAAAAATCCAGTGTTATGTTCAGTCTCACCGACTTTAAGATCTTGTCGGCGTCAATCTGATGAGTGACGCCGTTTCTATCCTGAACAGCAATCGTGTTCGCTGTCGAAAGCACAAGCTCACCAAGCCGTTGACTTTGCTTCGCTGCATCCTCGATGAGTTTCCGAACTTCGGTACGCAATCTTTCGGGCGCGCCACGTCGGGCCTGTTTAGTAATCCTGCCCGACTTGCATTCGATAATCAGCGCAATTGCATCGACTAAAACCAGCACATCGGTTTCGCCTTCTCGTCCGTCGGCGTCTTGCCACGATAGACCTCGATATACGTCCGCCTCAGGAAATGCTCGTTTGCACAGATGTGCGACTTGTTCCTCAAGGTAATTGGGACGAATTCTGTCATGGTATCTTTTCAAAAGCTTTTCATCGGATTGAACGAGACTCTCGAGCATCTCGATCCCGAAACTGTGAAATAGTTCCGGCATCGGCCAAAAAAATTCTCGTGCCCCAACTTGGACCATAGGTCGCGCCCAAACAGGATTATCGAGAAATAGGAAGTCTCGGTTGTGGCCTACTAAACCGGTCGGTGGGTAAGACCACTTTAAGAGCACGTCGAGCAATTTCTCTTCGTGGATCGATTCGGGATATGCGCTAGCGAAATCAGAAAGACGAAACCAGTAAAGCTGTGCCAATCGAAGGTCAGCGTCATGAATACAGCGTGCCCGCGCACCATCGACGTCAGCATTATGCTCGACGCATTCGCGCAACAGTGCGTCTCGATATTCATGATCAATCTTGCTAGCCGTACAGTATGATCGCACAGCGTCTTCCACACTCCGCTTGTTTATGCTCCTGAAGATTGTTGATCTCGCATTTAGACGCTGCTCAGTGAGCTTCACAATGTTTTCACACATCGTGACCAACGCACTGAGCTTGACACCGGCAGTTAATACGAAATCCGCATCGAGTACGCCGAAAATGCCGCGCAGGTGCCGCATTACCTGCTGATAGTACCCAGCGTTACGAACGCCATGCGTGTGAATGCGCATGTGCTGAGCAAGCAGTTCGCGTGTCTTCGTGGAGGAATCTTCTGCGGAGCCAACTTTGTGAATGCCTAAAAGTGGGAAAGTTTCGTGTAAGCCGCGCAACGTTTCGTTTAGCCGCATGATTACATCCGGCGGCGTGAATCCAACCGGCAATTCCTCGATTGGTACGGTTAGGAAGTATGCTTGAAAGAACTCGACCGAATGCTGCAGGAGTGGTTTGTAGCTCCCGCCCTGCTGAATCTCAAAGAGCGCTCGGTCGTAGTATGCAAAATGCGCGAGCATCTGCAGCGGGTTGCATTGACGAATGAGCGTGTCGAGGTCGACCAACAGTTGCGCGTGACGTTGCTCGACCCGTTCCCCAAGTTTGTTGACATTTTCGGTGTGTTGTTCTGGGGTCTCTTCGCTGAACGGCTTTTCCATTTCCGAGTAAAGGACCTGGATGTGTTTCGGCGAGGTTCGCGCCAATGTCTTTTTCCTGCGCCGCTTCTTGGATTTTTGCTTCACTAGTTCTCTCGCTTGCTATTTTACTCGAGATTTGTCCAAATGAATCGCGGACAGGATGTCGATCTTGCGTGCGCTTGGAACGTTGGTCGCGCTACTTAAAAGTGAAAGTGATTTTGAAGGTAGTAACTCGTGGTGCGGGGGAAGGAAATGGGGTCGTATCTAAACATTCGACATTTGATTTCGATCAGTGACCGTTCGGCTTGAATTGAACTTTGCTCATGCGTCGCCTTCGGATTAAGTGAAGCAACCCCTCGCGGCCTTACCCAACCTCATTAGCTCGATAATTCATGCCCGGCCTGTTTGATCCGCTCGCGATTAGAGAAGTAAAATTTGCTAATCGGGTGTTCGTCTCGCCGATGTGCCAGTATTCAAGCCACGACGGATTCGCGAACGACTGGCATTTCGTTCATCTCGGGAGCCGCGCGGTTGGTGGCGCCGGACTGGTGCTGACTGAGGCAACGGCCGTTCTTCCCGAGGGTCGCATCAGTCCCGAGGATCTTGGCATCTGGAACGACGAGCACATCGAGATGCTGAGTCGAATCGTTAGTTTTATTCATGAACAAGGCAGCATAGCCGGAATGCAGCTGGCCCACGCCGGCCGCAAAGCGAGCACACGCCGCCCATGGGAAGGTTCGGGCGCAATTCCCGAAGCCGAGCGAGGCTGGAAAAAAGTCGTTGCCCCAAGCGCGTTGCCTTTCGCCGAGTCTTATCCGATGCCGCAGGCCCTAACGAATGATGGCATTCAAGAAGTTGTCTCTGCTTTTGCCGCAGCCGCGCGTCGCGCATGCCAGGCTGGGTTCCGTGTCATTGAGATCCACGCCGCGCACGGTTATCTCATTCACGAGTTTCTGTCCCCTCTTAGTAATAAACGCTCGGACGATTAAGAGGGCTCGTTCGAAAATCGAACCCGACTCTGTCGTGAAATCATTGCGGCAGTTCGATCCGAATGGCCGAAGGAATTGCCGTTATTTCTGCGCATTTCGTCGACGGACTGGGTCGATGGTGGCTGGAATATTAATGAGTCAGTCAAACTTGCCGGCGAGTTAAAGCAAATAGGCGTCGATCTCATCGATTGTTCTTCTGGTGGCAATGTGCCTCGCGCGAAAATTCCAGTGGGTCCCGGTTACCAAACGCACTTCGCCGAACGGATTCGTCGCGAAACTGGAATCATGAGCGGCGCGGTGGGGATGATTACTTCTCCAATTCAAGCAGAGCACATTATTCGGACGGAACAGGCGGACGCCGTGATTATCGCGCGTGAGTTTTTGCGCGATCCTTATTGGCCATTGCGCGCGGCTCGCGAACTAGACCAGCCCATCGCATGGCCGGTGCAATATCTTAGGGCGGCTCCGAAAGGTGCGCAGCCTCGGGTTCCAGTAGATCTGAAAAGTTTCGAATCGTGCTTTGAAGAACAACACGGCGTTCCTGAGACTGAGGCTCCGCGTTAACACGCCCTTTACGATCTCTTTCGCGATGGGAGCAAACCATCGCTGATGTCAACAATGAAGATCCGACCGCGCTTCTTAGTGCTCCGGCTAGGAGCTTCGTGTGTCGTTTTCGTTCGCTTGAATGGATATTTGCCGCAAGATTTCGCAAATTTTTCTCGGCTGGTGTCACGTCACCCTTTGTCGCGCGGGCGATGCGAACGGGCGGCTGCGCGTCGGTCGTGCTGCTCGCGGACGAAAGAGCAGGCGTTTGCCAACCATGTGACTGCTTGTTTGTTTCGTGCTTGGCGTCGGAACCGTGACATTCAAGTTAACGCTTCGGCCACGCGCGCAGTGCCATTTGCGCGACTCGACGTAGTTGATCGGGGCTGGCGCCGTCGGCTCCCTGGACTGCCATTCCCTGCAGCACGGTCATCACGTAACGAGCCAGTTCGGTTGGATCAGCGTTTTTCGGAAGATCGCCTTCCCGCTTTGCGCGTTGCAGGCGGCGACGCAACGCAACTTCGGCGGCGCCGCGGCGGCCGGCTGCTTCCTTTCGAACGGACCCCGCCGCATTTCCGACCGCCAACGCACCTTGAACCATGAGGCATCCTGATGGAAACCTTGGATCACCCGCCATCCTGGCCGCGCCGAAGAATATTTGTTCGATGACATCCCGCGCCTTTGGCACCGCCAGAGCCTTGCCAAAATAGGCGAGCGGTCCGTTGACATATCGATCGAGAACCTTACGAAAGAGCTCCTCTTTGTTGCCAAAAGCAGCGTAAAGACTTGGTCGATTGATGCGCATGGCTCGCGTCAGATCTGAGAGCGAGGCGCCTTCGTAACCTTTCGCCCAAAAAACGTGCATGGCGCGTTCCAAGGCAGTGTCAGGATCGAAGGCACGCGGTCGTCCAGGCTGTGCTGCAATAGTTTCTGATTTCATACCGATAGGTAAATAAATCATTTGACACGCGTTTGTCCAGTGTTAATTTTATACTCATCGATACATAATTAAAAGAAATAGGAGATAAAAAATGACTACGAAACTGGAAGGAAAGATTGCACTGATTACGGGTGGCTCGCGCGGCATTGGTGCTGCAATCGCCAAACGTCTGGCCGCGGACGGAGCGAAAGTGGCCATCACCTACACGAAAGGTGCCGATGCGGCCGCGTCGGTGGTCAAGGAGATTGAAGGCGCCGGCGGAAAGGCGATCGCTATCCAGGCCGACGCCACTGATGCCGACGCCGGCAAAGCTGCGGTCGAAAAGACCGTGGCGACCTTCGGCCGCCTAGACGTTCTTGTAAACAATGCCGGCACTGCCATTCCGAAAACGTTTGAGGAGACGACGCTGGAAGAGATGGATCGCGTACTCGACATCAACGTCCGTGGCGTATTCCTCGCGACACAAGCGGCGTTGAAGCATATGAAGAGCGGCGGCCGCATCATTATGATTGGTTCGTCCGTGGGTGAGCGTGTGCTTGTGCCCGGCCTTGTGGCCTACTCGGCCACGAAGGGAGCCGTAAAGATATTTACTCAGTCGCTGTCCAGGGAGCTCGGGAGCCGGGGCATCACGGTCAACAATGTGCAGCCGGGTCCGATCGACACCGAGTTGAATCCCGCCGCGAGCGAGTGGGCGGTGCCGCAGAAGGCCGCCACCGCGCTCGACCGCTTCGGGCACGTTGATGAGATCGCTGCAATGGTCGCGTTTGTCGCCGGCCCGGAATCTTCTTACATCACTGGGGCGAACCTTACCGTAGATGGCGGAATGAATGCCTGAATCAAAGGAGAAATGATGCGCGCAATGAGAGCCGAAACATTTAGTGGTTATGAAGGACTGAAGCTCATCGAACTTCCAAAACCGGCGGTTACAAAGACGAAAGTGCTGGTGCGAATCACCGCGGCCGGGGTCACGCCGCTGGACCATACGATTCTCGCCGGCAAATTTCACGGGTCTAAGGCGCCGTTAATCCTGGGCAACGAAGGAGCGGGCGTTGTGGAGCAGGGAGGCGGAACGGACTTTCCCGTCGGCTCACGCGTGATGTTCTTCGGCACCTATGGCGCTTTTGAGGATGGAACCGATAGTGAGTGGGTTGCCGTACGGAAAGAAGACCTTTGCCTGATTCCTGACAATGTCGACGACGTGAGTGCCGCAGGTATTCCGGTCGCGTATCTCACCGCGCAGGTGGCTCTTACTCTGGCTGGTTTTCGGGCAGGCAAAACTGTTCTGGCACCGGCGATCGGAGGATCGATCGGTAATGCAGTGACGCAATTGGCGCGCGCCTTGGGCGCAAAACACGCCATGTCAAGCACGACCAATCATGCGAAAGCAGAGCAGGCGAAGGCGCTCGGGTTCAATGAAGTCGTCGATACCTCCTCGGAGAAGTTGGGTGACGGCGTGCGTCGTATCACGAGCGGCTACGGCGCAGACATCGTCGTCGACGGGATCGGTGGTGAAGTCTTGAGCGAGGCCCTCGGAGTGCTCTCGTTGGGAGGAAGCCTCACAACACTGGGGTACGCAGCAAGCCGCAAGACAACCATTGACGTTACAAATCTCATCGTGCCACAGGCCAGCATCCGGGGTCTCAACATGTTCGCTCAGCCGAAGGCGAGCGTCGGGGCTGCCTGGAAAGTTATTGTCTCTTTACTTAAATCCGGCGCGATCAAACCGATCGTAGCTAAGACCTTTCCCGTGGTGGAAGCGGTTGATGCTCTTCGTTACCTAATTGAGGGCCGTCCGTTCGGCAGAGTCGTCCTAAAAATCTGAGGAGTTCCAAAAGAAAAACAAAACATGAAAGAAAAACAGATTAAGATTCCAGGTTCAGATCACCCAATCTCCATCCAGCCGAATCCCGATCGCGTCGTAGTATCGGTCGCAGGCCGGGTAGTGGCCGATACGGGCAATGCCTTGACGCTTCGGGAAGCGGACTATCCGGCCGTTCAATACATTCCACGCGAGGACGTGGATTTTTCGCAGTTGGAAAGGACAGATCACACGACCTACTGTCCGTACAAAGGCGACTGCAATTACTACAGCGTTCTCGCTGGAGGAAGGAAGTCCGTCAATGCCGTGTGGTCGTATGAGGATCCGTTTCCTGCTGTTGCGCAGATCAAGGGGCATGTCGCGTTCTATTCCGACCGGGTCGATGAGATAGCAGAGCAACTTCCAACTACGCGCGAACCGTCAAAGAGCAGAGGCGATAACAAAGGATGAAAAAATTATTATGAGTCAGACGAAAGAAGAGAAAAACAAAGCGCTGGTGCTCGACGCCTTCGACACATTGTTTAACAAGCGGGACTACGCCGCCGCTGAGAAGTATTGGTCCCCTGACTATATCCAGCACAGCGCGCACATCGAACCGGGTCGCGATGGACTCTTCAATTTGATCCGGAGCGCACCTGATACGCTGCGTTACGAACATCAGCTCATCGTTGCGGAGGGCGACTACGTCATCATCCACGGACGCTTCTCAGGAATCGGCCGGCCTGTTGCCTGGGTGGCCGCGGATATTGTCAGGATCGAGAACGGCCGCCTTGCCGAACACTGGGACGTCTTGCAAGACGAAGCGACAAAAGCCGAATCGAAGAGCGGTCTGCCGATGTTTGGCGACCATTTCACTGCCTGAACCAACTCATCCAATCGCCGAGCACTACGCGACTTCCTGAGAAAAATCCGTCCGCGGGCGAATGCGGCGCTCCAAGCGCACGGGCGAGCAGAGTCAATGACAGAAGTCATAGGTCAGAGATGTGAGACAGTTAACGTTTTAACAATTCGGTGCGGTACTTGGGCGCGAGCTCTTGCGCCTTCTTGATGAACTCAGATTGTGCGGCTTCATCGAGCTCGGGTGCACGAGTTGTCCGGGACGCCACGGTAATGCCGATTTCTGCGAAGAACTCCTCCTGTCCGGCTGGTGCGCAAATGCATAGCAGCCGCACGGGATCCTGAGACGCGTTCCTAAAAGAATGGGGCGCGTTCGCCGGAATGTTAACGGTTTCCCCCGCGCGCACAACGGATTGCTTGCCGCGGAAGTTGGTTTCGATCTCGCCTTCGAGGATTGTGAACGATTCCTCAAAGTCATGCCGATGCGGGCCTGGCCCTCCGCCTGGCGGAATCATCATATCGATAAGGCAATAGCGCCCATTGGTGTCATCGCCCGACAAAAGAATCGTGTAGGTGTCTCCCATCAGTGCGATATGAGGCAAACTCTGGTCCTCGTTAGGCCGCGCGAGCATCAAGTTTCGCCGCAGATCGTCGGGCGGTATCGGCGAGATAGCCTGGGCGGTGATTGCGTGCTTGTTCATAAGTCGATTCGTTTCTGGTTACTCGTCGCAGGCCTGATCTCTTCTAGCCATTCGTGTTTTACTTGCGAGTGTCGGCCGCGTGTTTGCCCAATTTTTTTAAAAGGCGCAGCAATGTTAGCCGCTCATTTTTTGAAAGGACGCCGGCCACATCTTCCATCGCGGCGGCGTGCTCGCCAAATCCCCGGCTAATCAGCGCTCGTCCTTTGGGTGTCAGTTCAACCTGGCGCACTCGGCGGTCGTCTGGGTGATCCTTGCGCGAGACGAGCCCTTTTTTGACCAGCCGATCGACGGCCACACTGATGGATCCGGGCGTGAGCCACACCTTTGGGCCGATGGTATTCACCGGAAGCGGGCCCTTATGCAGGAGCGCTTCGAGCACGCGGAAATCAGAGTCGCCCAGTTCTGTCCGCTTGATGCTCTCCTCCGCGTGCGGGAACAGCGCTTGAAAGGTTTTCATGAAAACGAGCCAGATATGCACGCCGGTGGAGTCTTTACCTGCAGTTGTTCTTTTCCGCCTCATTCCCAATTTTAATTTGACACAGATTGTATTGATATCAATATATTGTATATCAAACTAACGAAAATAATATGAAAATCATTACTGTCATCGCTCGTTTTCTTCTTGGATTCATCTTTCTCGTCTTCGGACTGAACGGGTTCCTCCACTTTATTCCCAGCTCTCCGCCGTCCGGAACGGCTGGCCAGTTCGTCGGGGCGCTCTTTGTCTCCCATTATCTGGTCCCGATATTTCTGCTCCAAATCATTTCGGCGGTCCTGCTCCTGGTTAATCACTACGTCCCACTCGCGCTGACGCTGCTCGCTCCGATCATCGTCAACATTCTGCTCATTCACACATTGATGCTTCCGAGTGGTCTGCCTTTGGCCCTCGTCGTCACGGTGCTGTGGATCGTTGTGTTTCTGAGCGTCCGCTCCGCGTTCGCCGG
>Ga0209161_10005082_pt1 | contig 10413 bp, 11 predicted proteins | sample GraSoiAngelo_155_FD_186169 | JGI IMG/M metagenome (GOLD analysis project Ga0209161, IMG submission 186169) | Grasslands soil microbial communities from the Angelo Coastal Reserve, California, USA - 14_1009_13_30cm (SPAdes) (version 2) | ecosystem: Environmental > Terrestrial > Soil > Grasslands...
CCCTAATCTCCTCTGTTCAAGAGATGGAAAAGAATCCATGATTGAAGGTCTGGACAAGGTGCTTGACGGTAGCGGGCAACCCGGCCTACACGAACTTCGCGACCTGTTGGGCGAGCTGCTTGACGGCCCATCGGTAGACGGATCCTTCATCGGGCATCAGAATCTGCAGCGACGGTCGATGCGGGTGTTCCGCCTGCGCTTCTCCATTAACGGTAGCATTCGCACTTGGATCGTGAAGCGCCTAGCGCCGGAGATAGCCCAACGAAACGAGCTCGTCGCTAAACGCTGGCTGCCCGCGGTAGGCCTGAACGACCTCGGCCCCCCGTGGGCCGGCAGTGTGGCCGAACGAAGCGGTGCCTGGGTCTGGCACGTGTACCACGATCTCGGCCCACACGAGCTTGATCCGCAAGATGCAAGCGTTGACGCAGTTAGGACTGCCATAGAACAAATTGCGCGAATGCATACGCGGTTTGCGAGGCATGCTCTCTTGGGTGAAGTCCGCCTCCACGGGGGTGACCTGGGTGTGCACTTCGTCGAATCGAATGTACGCGACGCTATTTACGCACTAGAAGCCTGCCAAGAGAATCCGCCACGCCAAGAGCTGCGCGACCGCCTTCTACGGCGGCTCTACACAATTCAGAGTGAGCTGCCTCAGAGGGAACAGGTACTGAAGAAGTGGGGAGGACCCGAAACGTTGCTTCACGGCGACCTGTGGGCCATCAACGTGTTCGTTATGCAATCTGCAAACGGGTTGCGTGCTCGTTTCATAGACTGGGACCATGCTGCTGTAGGCCCCTTCAGTTACGACCTTTCGACATTTCTCCTGCGCTTCCCACGCGAACGTCGGCTATCGATCCTGAAACTCTACACCGATGAAGTGGCACGCGGCGGGTGGCAACTGCCTACGCAGGCTGAGCTGAATGCTCTTTTTGAAACGGCTGAGTATGCGCGGTTCGCGAACTCCATTATTTGGCCGGCAATCGCGTTGGCGATGGACCACGCTGAGTGGGGATTCGAAATGTTCGCGGAGATCGACAGATGGTTTGAGAACTTTGAACCTGTGCTCCCCACGTAGTGCACCGTCGCTAGGAGTGGAGAAGCTGCGGATCGCGCCCTCCATCGGAGGGAAGTGATGACAACGCCGACAGTGGTTATTGGGGGCTACAAAGTCGCCTCCTTCCCTGAAATTGGAGGGCATTTCTGGGTTTACCTTCAATACGCCCTCGGGCTGCGCCAACTCGGTTGCGACGTGTACTGGCTGGAGGCCTTCCGCACCAAGGATCACGTCGAACCGGACGCCACCGCGCTTGCCACATTCCGCGCACGGATGCAACGATACGGGCTGGCCCGTAAGTGCATCACTTATGTTACGCACAGCAATAGGCCCTCGCCAAAAGCGCCGACTGAGTACCTCGACATTAACCGTGGTGAGGCTGAAGCCGTCTTTGAGAAGGCCGATCTCCTCCTGAACTTCCACTACTCACTCAGCCCTGCGCTGCTGAGTCGCTTCCGATGCACCGCGCTGGTGGATATCGATCCAGGGCTTTTCCAGTTCTGGATCAGCCGTGGGCAACTGCAAGTCTCCCCACATGACTTGTACTTCACCACTGGCGAGAATGTGGGCAGACCCGGCAGCAAGATTCCCGATTGCGGTTTGAGCTGGATAAATATCCGGCCGCCCGTCAGCTTGAAACATTGGCCTTATCGCTTCGATCCCAGTTGCGAAGCATTTACAACTATTTCGAGCTGGGATTCTCCCGATTGGGTTGTGGACGGCGAAGAAAGATACGAAAACACGAAGAGAGTCGGATTTCTCGAGTTTGCGGATTTGCCCCAGCTGACGCGCCAACCGCTGGAGCTAGCGCTGTTTATGAAAAATCCACGAGACATGAAGGAGTGGAAGCAGCTCGAAGCACGCGGCTGGCGGATCCGTCACTCTGGCGAGGTCGCCTCCTCCCCCGAGCAATATCAGGCACACATCCAGCACTCGCGCGGCGAATTTAGTTGCGCCAAACCTTCGTGTATGAAGCTTCAGAATGCATGGGTGAGTGATCGGACCGTGTGTTACTTGGCCAGCGGCAAACCGGTCGTGGTGCAAGACACCGGACCGAGCGCGTTCCTGCCTAATGGCGAGGGAATGTTCCGCTTCACAACTCTGAAGGAGGCCGCCGGGGCGTTTGACGTTATTAATGCCAACTACGAAGTGCAATGCCGCGCAGCGCGAAAGCTGGCGGAAACCCATTTCGACGCCAAGCGTATCGCGGCAAAGATTCTCAGCTTCGCGTTGAATGGCAATGCTCCGAGGAGAGACGGCACTGGATCACCCTTCCCCGCGAGCTGAGGTCGTCATGAGATATCTAATCGTCAACGGAGATGACTTCGGCGCCAGCCGCGCCATCAATCGGGGCATCATGGAGACACATCTGCACGGGATTCTGACCAGCACGAGCTTGCTCGTAAAGACGGAATGGGCTGAGGAGGCAGCGGCGCTAAGCAGCGCTGCACCGGATTTGAGCGTGGGCTTGCACGTGGATGTGCGCAGTGAGTTGAGGGAACCTGCTCCCGACTCACACCGGCTGCGAGAGTCGTTACGGTGGCAATTCTGCCGGTTTGAGGAGTTGATGGGCCGTCCGCCAACGCACCTGGACTCACACCACAATGATCATCGTGACCCACGGGCGTTGCCGCATCTTCTCGAATTGGCGAGAAAACATGGGCTGCCGTTGCGCGAACATTCGCCGGTCCAATACTTCTCGAAGTTTTACGGTCAATGGGCTGGCCAGACGCACTTTGAACAAATTAGCGCTGAGAAACTCACCATGATGATTAAGATGGAGATCGGTGACGGTGTCACGGAATTGAGCTGTCATCCAGGTTATGTAGATGCGAATCACCCCACTAGCTATCGCATCGAGCGCGAAGCAGAGTTGCGCACCCTGTGCGATCCGCGTATCCGCCGCGTGCTGGTGGAACAAGCGATCAGGCTCATCAGTTATCACGATTTCGCCAAACTGTGGTGAATACGCGGCCACCGGGTAGATGACGGGGTGACTAGGCGACTGGGGTAACCGAATCGTCCAAGTGTAAAGCGACAACCCATCTCGTTTGTCCTCCCTTTTCAGGACATCCTATGCTTATGCCGGACGAGCCGACGTTTCCCTACGCATCAAAACCGACGCTGGAGCTGGCCGCCATTCATCCACTAATAAGAGAAGGAGCTCGCATAAGGAGGAAACTTGCCGACCCAAGGATTCCCTGATCTAGAGAAGCTCACTGCCGGGCTCTCAGCTGTATTTCATCGCCAAGTGTCTGCCAACAGAAACGTTAGGGTATTAGATCGGAAGCCCAACCCGGAAGGGAGCACGTTTCCAACAGAAATCGTGACGTGCAGTCTTGATGGCAGAGGCCGCAGGCTACGCCTCTTTGTCAAGTACGGGACTAAAGAGTTTGACAGCCTCTACCGTCACAGGGGGGATATTTCCTACGAGGCCAAAGTCTATCGTAAAATACTCCAACCTTTGCGGATCTCGACACCCGCCTTCTACGGCGTGTATAGAGACGAGATAACAAGGGTTCCATGGCTTGTGATCGAGTATCTTGAAGGAAGCCGGGGACACTGGTCTCGTAACCCTGAGGCGATGATCAGCGCAGCGATATGGATTGGAAAGTTTCATGCCGTCAACGAGGAACGCCTCTTAAGCCCACGGTTGAAATTTCTCCACAGATATGACAGGAAGTACTACATGGGATGGGCACGACGTACCAATCGACTATTCAGCAATTTACAGACCCGGTTTCCCTGGCTCCATACTGTCTGCGAAGAGTTTGGGACACTACTCCCAATTCTACTGGAGAGGGCAACGCTGACCGTGATCCATGGCGAATACTTCTCGCCCAACACACTCTACCATGATGGGATTTGTTCACCGGTGGACTGGCAGTCCGCCGCCATCGCTGCAGGAGAAATTGATCTCGCCTCACTGACCCATTCTCGGCCGAGGCAGATGGTGCAGAAGTGTGAAAGGGAGTACTGCGAGTCGCGATGGCCTAAGGGAGCCCCCAACGACTTCGAGGAGATACTTGAGACTGCCCGGGTCTACATGAACCTTCGCTGGCTGGGTGACCCCAGTTTGATGTCTCGCCTGTTCAGTCCACACGGGGAATTCATCCCTTCAGATAAATTCAAGAGAATGATCGAGGGACTCTACTCAGCGGGAAGAAGAACAGGACTGATCTAGCGAATTCGGGTGGAACTTCGCAATCTCCTCGGGCTCGGGCTTCCTCACGAATCCTGACTTCTCGACTCGCGGCTCTCAGAATCATCTCAAATTTCAGAAGACTTTTTGGATTCGAGCGCGGAACAAACGTCCTAGTCGTGTTTATCAAAGCGGGTTTTGACAAGATTCTGAGCGAGACGCTGTCATGAGAAGACCGCGCATCGGATTCTTGCTACCGCACTACGGGAGCCATAGCAGGAGCTACATGCCGAGCGTAGTGCGCGCGCTCGCGGACGCCGGGGCGGAAGTCGATGTCATCCACCCTCTTGAGCGCGCGGTTGACCTGTCACAGGTCCGCGTCCAGCATGATATGTACGTTCTGAGGCAGATGAGCCGCCTTTCCCTCAGCCTAGCGGGAGCGTTGCACGAGCAGGGCGCGGTCATCGTGAATCCCTACCCCGTAACCGCGGCGCTGCGTGACAGAGTCATCAAGTCCCGAGTCCTCCAGCTCGCAGGCGTGCCGACGCCCACCACCTACGTGGCCTCGACCCCCAGCCAACTCGCTCCACTGCTCGAGGAAGGCCCGCTCGTGATCAAGCCCTACCAGGAAGGAGGCCAGATCAAAATCATCCGGACTCCCGTCGAACTCGCCCAGGTGGAGCTGGGTCGCGACCCCGTCTTCGCCCAGCGTTACCATCCACCCCAAGGCCGCGATTGCAAGATCTACGTGATCGGCGGGCAGCTCTTCGGGGTCAAGAAGGTGTTTCCACGCCGGACCGAGGAAGAGAAGCTGGGCGAGCCCTTCACACTCACGCCGGAGCTGAGCGATATCGCCAGGCGATGCGGCCGGGCGTTCGAGATCGACCTTTATGGCGTGGACGTGATCGAGAGCGACGGGAAGGCGTACGTCGTGGACATGGACAGTATCCCCGGGTACAAAGGCGTCCCGGATGCGCCCCTTCTCCTAGCGCGCTACTTTTACGACGCGGCAGAGCGCGCGGTCGAAGGAAGGCCCCCATCGAGCGGGAGCAGAAGGGATTCGGGATACTTTCACTGACGAGGAAGGTGGCATTACGCACATCAACCGAAGCACCATCTACAACGAAGTCACGAGCAGCTAGCCACACCGTCCACGATCATGGCTGGCAGCCCATTTACGGCGACTGAGCTTTACAGCTTCAGAGACGTAGAAGGCGGGTGCAGGGATATCGACCGACAATCCCGTCGCATTCGTGATCGATCTGTAATCTGCACGCACGCAGGTTGGGATTACGAAAGGTAAGGACAGACATCATAGACACAGCCGAAAATCTGTTGTCCAATTTGATCTTCCACTGTGTTAAGTGGGTCGAGTCGAGGATCGATGGTCGACCCGGTGCGGCCTCGACGCAGTACCACTGGAAAGAAGATTGAATGGGTCCGATGAGGGCCTCGCAACGCTGGATATGAGGTGACCCCGAAATCAAAATCTTCTAACCTCCTCCAAGCATTCACCAAGCCACTGCCCATAGAGTCGCAAACGCCACATATCCACCTTCGATTTGGCCTTTGCTGGGCTGGATTCACGAGGAATCGGTGATTTCCCGAAAGAGAATTCCCATGCGAAAGCTGATATTGCCCTGAATGTTTTGCCGACAGTCTCAAACCTCTTCATTGTTTCCATGCTTGGAAGCGTCCAAAGTTTCCGCGCGACCGACCAATAGGAGGAGATATCCGGCTCGCTGGAACGGGATACTCCGTGGCCGAATCTTCCCAGTATGTCAACAGGCGGAACGCCCCTGCCAGCCTCCGCCCAGTCAAATGCGACGAGGATAGGTACGCCTCTATCATGTGCCGCAGCTCGGATCCTGATGTTGCGTTCCTTAAAGTCTCCATGAACCAGACTTAGGGGTAGCTTGTCGCAGAACTCTAGCAACTCACTCCACTGCCCCTCAAGGCGATCAAAGTCCGAGACAATCATCTGTAGGGAGTCCAAGTCCTCCAATTCGAGTTCAAGGTTGAGGCTCCTCTCTATCCACTGACGCGCAAATCGTAAAGCTTCCAAGTAATGCCCCGGGCCTCGTTCAGGTAATCTGGAAAGCATCTCGACGTGGGAAGCTGAGGATGTGTGCAGAATCCCGAGCCAACGTCCGGCCGCGATGCGGTGCGCTTTCAAACGTGAGGTGTATGCGCGACCGTTTGCGTCCCCAATGAACAACCATTCATAATTGGGGTCATCGTCTTCGGTTGACCCATAGTACCTTAACGAGGTTACAGGCAGAGAAGGTAGTATCTCTGCATAGATTATACGCTCCACCCCAATGTAGTGCCGGAAGGAGCGCTTTGCGATTACGTTCTCCATCTCCGTTCCGCCAGATAGCCGGCAGACCATTGTCTTTCTTTTTGTCCGTTTGAGCACCTCAATCTTCGTGGGGGCGGCTTGGCTACCGTGGACTCGAGCCCATGCTCTGAAGGCTGGATGCTCTGCTACGTGATCGCTACGTATCACTTTTGGCTCAGTCATCCGAATCGAGGGGTTCCAGCGGGAGGTTGAGGCTAAATCTACTCTTTTCGGTTCCGCTGCGAACACATAGGGCGACGTACTCCGAGGCCGAGAGTGGTTTCTATGGCAATCTCGAATGTGCAGCGATTGACGTGTTCCTTCACCGGGCGGAGGCGGATCTGTCTAGGGCTTGAGGACCACTCTGCGTGGCACCCCAGATCGAGCTCTGCGAGGAATTCTTCCTGGCCCAGCACTGCCGAGAAGCGTTCAACGGCCTCGTCTGTTGAAACTGGCAAGTTCATGACTATGGGAAATCCTCCTGGATTGCCGCCAAAACCCCCCGACAAGCAGATGAGCTGGGACGCCACAAATAACTCCAGACCGGGCACGAATTTCCCACATGTGGTAGAAAAAGATGTCTTATCGGGGATAGAGAAAGATATCTATTGGAGGATTTGGTCTTGAATCGTAACCCGACGCCCACGTTAAATTTATCTAACATATGTTAAATAAATCTAACGGAACAGGCCCTACCACAGCACGATAGTTTTTACGGCAAGAGCACACCGCCTGTCGGAGTTTCCTGCCGCTGATGTCTGTCGTTTCCGCCCCGTTTTAAGAGCTTATGATGTCACCGAAATTTATCGTTTGATAGGGTGCGGACACACCGGGCGTCCCTCTTCTTGATCCTCCTCGTAAGAAAGTCGGAGAGAATTATTTTGCCTGGGTCTCTGAGGTCTGAACCACTCTGCGTTTCGTTGCTGACCGTCGACGGGAAGCTACCAAATAGACGATACCGGTGAGGATTGCACCCAAGATGACCGGCATGACCAACGGGTTAGTCCAAAAAGAGGCTGGCTGATTGCCAGAAGGTGGAGACGTTGTTGTTGTGCTTGCGAAGAACTCTGTCATAGGAGAGGCGTTAGCGTCATTAGATGTTAGAGAGCTGAGACCCCAGTTTGTTTCCACTGTTTTCAAGAACGAATAGTGGTTGTAAGAGCCCGTTCCCACATAGGCCTGCTTCACGACCGGACCGGACCAACTAGCATAGAGAAAGTCGTTTGTTGACCCGCTGCAGGGGGAGGGACTGCAGCCGCTGTTTCCCTCGTCATAGACGATGAACAATGCTGCCCTGTGGGTCTTGAACAGGTTGCTGCTGAGGATCAGAGGGACAAGGTTCGATAGATAGCTGTCGCCACCCGAAACCCCACTATCATGACCATTATCATTGTCGTTAGGAGTAAGCCAAGTCATGTTTGCCGGGTTTGGGGCGTTAAGTGAACCTAGAAATTCGTGGTCATCAGCCGAACCCGACGGGTTCGACGGTGATGTTGTTGCAAGAAAATGCGAGCATCGCGCAGAGGTGTGCATTTCATTGAACGTTAGGAACCCGAAATGGTCTGCGTGCCTGGGTGGGTCGAAACTGCATGATCCTGACCCGGACGCATCCTCCGCATACGCCTGCCACGTTAAACCAGATGATTCCATCTTAGCAACAATACTAGACTGGGCCAGTCCCCAACAGCAATACCCATCGCTAGTATGGCCAAAGTTGTCCCCTCCAACGAGCGAGATGTAGTTTCCCTCGCTTGGATGACTTGTTCCCGAATACCCGCCAGAAGAGCAGGACGAATCACTCTGGCAGCTTCCAGCAATAGAGTATGTCTGTGCTAGCGAAGTCTCATAGGAGCCTGAACCACCGCAACTCGTCATTACATCACAGTAGCCATTGTTCTCCATCAGGATGACGACGAGATTGTCAAAGCTCCTGCCTGTTGCGCCCATCGCTTTTGGACCAACGGTTGTAGCCGGTATGACCAGCATGGCCATGAGAGATAGTAGTAAGAGTGCTGTTTTTTTCCTGGTTACTGTTCGGGTTATGATCTTCTTCAGTTTCATCCCCTCTTTTCGTCTCGATATTCCCGAGGCTCTTGACAAGTACCAGGCAACAATAGTTTGGAACTCATCATAGCAACATGCCCGTTTCCGAGTAGTTAAGTCGGCACCGTCCACAAAGCGACAAGATCCCTTGGGTAATCTACTTGTACACCGGGCTCGCAGCCGCCGCAGTAGCCGTAGTCATAACCAGTTCTCGTCTTAGACCAGAGGAAACGGAAACGGGCGGTAACGTATTCGAAAAATGGTGCCTGGGTGGCGTTGGTATAACTTTTTATACTTTCTATACTTAGCTATACCCGTCTTGGGATCCAACATCGTCATCAAGGATGTGGACGCCGCTGTCTATAGAAGCCTCAAGGGCGAGGCGATAAAGGCAGGGATGAAAGTAGGCGAGGCTGCCTCTCAAGCGTTCAGACTCTGGGTCCAACAACGCAACCTAGGCCGAGTCCGGGACAGGGACAGAATGCGGAAAGCAGCTGCCAGAACTGACGTGATGAGGAGAAACATCGGCCCGGTAGAAGGCTGGAACAGCACCGAGGTCATACGCAAGTGGAGAGAACTCCGCAAACCCTCGTAATAGACGCCTCCACCGCAGCCAAGTGGTTCCTAGAAGAGGAGGACTCGGACAAGGCTCTCAGCCTCCGAGATGCTCATATTGAAGGCAAGGTCGAGCTGACAGCCCCCGACCTAATCGTGTACGAGGTCGCCAACGCCCTCAACTACAACCCGAGAGTAACCAACGAGCATCTTACCGACCGGATCCAAGACCTCTTCGACTATGACCTTGACATAGTACCACCCTCTGCGGAATACTCAGCCCGCACCGCCAGGACGGCTAGAGAATTATCAGTTTCAGGCTATGACGCAAGCTACGTCACCCTCTCAGACATCCTAGCGACCAATCTCGTCACAGCTGACAGAAAGCTTCACGAGAAGATCTCCAAGAAACGACAATCCTACCTTCTGAACGAGATGAGACACACGTGGAACCTACCAGGAACCGATCCGGGACGAGGAGAAGCATAGTCTAGTTCGGCACATACTATTACAGAGAGGAGGAGAATCTCTTCCGGTCAAAAGGTCCTGACGGTGGCTTCCACACCGGTTATGATCAGATTGGAACATGCGCCGGCACACCGGAGAATGCAGAGACAGCCTCGATCTCTATCATAGCAATCTCTGCACAAAACCTCACCTGCACTCACGCGTTCTGCTTCATTCCTTCTATTCCCTCTTGGATAATCTACCCGTACACCGGCCTCGCCGTCGCCGCGGTGGCTATTGTCGTTACAATTCTCCTATTGGATCAGAGAACGCTCAAACAACCATAGAATCCGAAACTCGGGAAAACATCTTACGTAATTGGATAGTTCGTGATTCCCAGTGGAGCGGCCAAGCTCAAATTCTAGGGTCATCGAGATGCTCGTGGGATAAGGGCATGGATGAGAGTGATGTTCACCGGGAACTCGAACTCAAGGGAGTGCAGCCGTACTACGATAGGATAGTGGAGCAGCTAGCCAGCCTTGACCAGAAAGCCCAAGCGATGATCGGTCTAGAAGGCTTGCTACTCGCCCTCATGGCAGTCTTCTCATCCTCGATACCCAACAATCAGCCGGCTCGAGCGGCCGTCTGGGCGTCGATGATAATCCTCCTCGCGTCAGCACTATGTTCTCTTCTGGTTATGCGAATTCGGTATGGAACAACGATTATCGCCAGATCGAAGACAGTGGAAGAAGGCATGTTAGAGTATAGGAGTTGGAGAGATCACAAGCTCAAGCTACACCGCGCCGCACTGACACTACTTGCAGCCGGCCT
>Ga0209161_10005085_pt1 | contig 10409 bp, 11 predicted proteins | sample GraSoiAngelo_155_FD_186169 | JGI IMG/M metagenome (GOLD analysis project Ga0209161, IMG submission 186169) | Grasslands soil microbial communities from the Angelo Coastal Reserve, California, USA - 14_1009_13_30cm (SPAdes) (version 2) | ecosystem: Environmental > Terrestrial > Soil > Grasslands...
GGCGTTCTGGCGGTCCTGATCCTGGTCCTGTCTCCCCTGCTGGCCGCCGAGGCGAACCGGCTGGCGCGGGTTTTCTTCGGCAGCGCCGGCCACGAGCCGCCCATCGCCCGCCGCCTGAGCATGACCTTCCAGAGCTGGCGCAATACGTTGTACGGGACGGGTGTCTTTCCACCCAGCCTGCAGCAGCAGCTTGATCAAGAGGCGCGCGACTTCGTCAGCGGCCTGGGTGACACGGTGGCTGCCGCGGTGAGCGCATCGTTGATGTTCTTTCCCAAGCTGCTCGAGCTCGTCGCCGTGCCACTGCTGACCTTCTACATGCTGCTGGACGGACCTCGCCTGACGCGCGAGCTTCGCGGATTCTTGCCGCCGGCGCAACAGCATCCGGCTGCCGAGCTGGTGCGGCGCTGGGATCGGGTGCTCAGGGAGTACGTGCGCGGGCAGCTGATCATCAGTCTCTTCATCGGCGTGGTGGTCACGGTCGGACTGCGGGTTATGGGCCTCAAGGCGGCTTTGCTGGTGGGAACCGTGGCCTTTTTCATCGAGGCCATCCCGTTCTTTGGACCGTTGATCTGGGGATCCCTGGCCGTGCTGCTGACGCTGGCCCAAACGCCGGACGGAAGCCCGCTACCGGTCCTGGTGGGCAGCTTCGCCCTCGTCGCGCAGCAGGTCGATAGCCACGTGATCGCCCCGCTGATCCTGGGTCGCTTCACCAAGGTCCATCCCCTCCTACTGATCTTCAGCACTCTGCTGGGTGCGTCGCTCTTCGGCCTGATCGGGATGTTCCTGGCCGCACCCGTCACGGCGCTGGCCAAGGAAACGTTTCTGTTCGTGATGGAACGGGTACAAGCTAGACGCGGGACCCCCAGTTTGAGCGTGCCCGCCTGAGTTCAATTCCAATTGGTAAGGTGAAGGATTCCATGGCCAAAGAGACCAAAGACGGCAAGGCGAAAGCTCCCAAGGAACCCCAGGTCGAGGCTCCTTCCGAAGCCGCTGCCGAAAACGGAGCAGGTGGCGGGGCAAAGGCCCGGACCGCGATCGATGACGTGATCGCCGCCATCGAATCCGCCCGCGACAAAGTGATGGCCGACGAGGTCAAGGCCCTGACCAAGCTCGGGATTCCGCGCGCCATGGCCTACCAAATGGTCGCCGCCCGATTCCATCAGAACGTGGTCACCGACGGTGAGGGCGGCGGGCCCGAGTTCGAAAACAGCCACTGGAACGATAGGTAAATCCAGCGCGACCGTCCTTACGGTCGCTCAAGCGCGCGAGCGGATCCTGCAACGCATCCGGGTGCTCGATCCCGAAGAGGTGGCGCTGAACGTCGCCAACGGCCGCGTACTGGCTGAGGAGGTCCGGTCGGACCGGGACGTACCTCCATTCACGAACTCCGCGATGGACGGCTATGCGGTGCGAGCAGCGGATACCATGGGGGCCTCCGAGCTGGCGCCGGTCAGGCTTGCCGTTCTGGGTGAGATCCGCGCCGGGCTGGCGCCGCCCACCACCGTTCGCCCAGCCACCGCGCTGCGGATCATGACCGGGGCGGTCATGCCAGAGGGCGCCGACGCGGTGGTTCGCGTGGAAGATACCGCCGAACGTGACGATCAGGTCGAGGTCCGTGCCGCCGTCACGGCGGGCCTCAGCGTTCGGCGTGCTGGGACCGATATCCGCCGCGGTGACGTGATCGCAACCGCGGGTCGCGTGGTGACGCCTGGGCTGATCGGGGTGATCGCCTCGGTGGGGCGCCGAACCATCGCGTGCATCCGGCGGCCGCGGGTCCTGCTGTTGACGACCGGCGACGAGTTGCGCGACGCCGGCGAGGCGCTGGGCCCGGGCCAGATCACGAACACCAACCGATACACGCTGCGGGCAGCCCTCGACGACGTGGGCGCCGAGGTTCTTGACGTCGGCGTGGCGCGGGATACCCGCGCCGACCTGGTGGAGCGCCTTCGCTCCGCTCAGAACGCGGACCTGGTGGTCAGCACTGGCGGCGTATCGATGGGGGCGTACGACCTGGTGCGGGCGCTGATCGAGGACCGCGAGGCCGTCGATTTCTGGCAGGTGGCCTTACGCCCGGGGAAGCCGCTGCTGGTCGGCAGCGTCGAAGGGCGCCCCTTGATCGGTCTGCCGGGCAATCCGGTCTCCGCCCTGGTCGGGGTTGAACTCTTCGTCCGGCCGGCGGTGCTGAAAATGCAGGGGCGCACCGATTACGAGCGCCCGCGGCTGAGCGCCATAACCGAAGACCGGCTGGTCAACCCACCCCACCTCGAGCAGTACTTTCGTGGCATCGCCCAGCGCGAGGGCGACCGAATCCTGGTGCGCCTGACGGGTGACCAGGGTTCGCATGTGCTTCGCTCCATGGCCGATGCGAACTGCTTGATCGTGGTGCCACAGGGCACCAGTGAAATCGCCGCCGGCGAGGCGGTCGCCATCATTCCGCTGGGGCCTATCGGCTAGACAGCCCCCACCCTGCCCTCCCCCGCAAAGCGGGGGAGGGAAACAGTTTTACACTCTCATTGGCAGGGAGGAGCGATGGCCAGAATCGATCCGGAGAAAATCCGAAACGTCGCGCTACTGGGACATAGCCACGACGGCAAGACCAGCCTGGGAGAGGCGATGCTCTTTGCCGGTGGCACGGTCGACCGACTCGGACGTCCAGACACCGGCAACACGACGTTCGACTTCGAGCCCGAGGAGACCAAGCGAAAGATCTCGATCGGCACCGCCATCGCGCACCTGACCTGGCACGACCACAAGGTCAACCTGGTGGACACGCCGGGTTTCCAGGACTTCGTGGGTGAGGTCCATGGCGCGCTCCGCGCGGCCGAGGGCGCCTTGCTGGTGGTGAGTGCGGGAACGGGCGTGGTGGTTGGCACCGAGCTCGCCTGGCAGCAGCTGCGCACGAAGAATCTCCCCACGCTCGTCGTCGTCAACAAAATGGACAAGGAGAACGCCGACTTCTGGAAGGCAGTCGATAGTTTCAAAGAGTTCTCCCCTCGGCCGGTTGCGATTCAGGCGCCGATCGGCCACGAAGCCGGCTTCAAGGGCGTCGTGGACCTCCTGACCCGTAAGGCATACGAGTTCGACCCGCAAGGCCACCCCAAAGAAGTCCCGATCCCGGCCGACCTGGCCGCCGAGGTCGAATCGCGGCGCTCCCCGCTGGTCGAGGCGGCGGCCGAGACCGACGACGCCCTGCTCGAGCGCTACCTGGATACCGGAGAGCTGAGCGACACCGAGGTCACCAGCGCACTTGCCAAGGGCGTGGCTGACGGCAGCATTGTGCCGGTGCTATGCGCCGCCGCCGCCAGGTCGATCGGGGTCAGTGCCCTGCTGGACGCCATCGTGTCGCTGCTGCCGTCGCCGCGGCAGGCGCCGCCGGTAAAGGCAGTGAATCCGCGCACCGACCAGCCCGAAACCCTCACCGGCGATCCGGGCGGGGCGCTGGCCGCCCTGGTCTTCAAGACGACCGCCGATCCGTTCGTCGGCCGAATCAGCTACGTCAAGGTTGTATCCGGTGTGCTCACTCCCGGGACCCCTTTGCTCAATGCCTCCAGGGATCAGCCCGAGCGTCCCGGAACGATCGGCTTCCCCAAGGGCAAGACGCTCGAGCCGGCGACCGAGGTGGTGGCCGGCGATATCGCGGGCATCAGCAAACTGCAGGTCGCGGCTACCGGCGACACCCTTGCCAGCCGCGACCACCCGCTACGGCTGCCGCCGATCGACTACCCGGAGCAAACGTTCAGCGCCGCGGTCGGCGCCAAGAACAAGCCCGATGAGGAAAAGGTCAACGCAGCACTGGTCAAGCTGGTCGACGAGGACCCAACCCTGACCCTGGAGCACGAACCCATCACCAAGGAATCGATCGTGCACGGCATGGGCGACGTCCACCTCGACGTGGTGCTGGAAAAGATGAAGCGCAAATATGGCGTGGAGGGCTCGCTGTCCGTCCCACGCGTTCCCTACCAGGAGACGATCACCAGCAGCGCCAAGGCGGAGAAGAAGTACAAGAAGCAATCGGGTGGCGCCGGACTATACGGCCACTGCGTGATCGAGATTGCGCCGGTCCCCCGTGGCACCGGCTTTGTTTGGGAAGACAAGATTTTCGGTGGCTCGATCCCGCAGAACTTCCGGCCTTCAGTGGAGAAGGGCGTACGCGAGACGATGGAGCAGGGCGTGCTGACCGGCAATCCGCTGGTCGACATCAGAGTCAGCCTGCTGGATGGCTCGACCCACCAGGTCGACGGCAAGGACATCGCCTTCAAGCTGGCCGGGGCGATGGCAATGCGTGAGGCAGTGATGGATGCCCGCCCGGTCCTGCTCGAGCCCATCATGGAGGTCGAAGTCCTGGTGCCCGAGCGCAACATGGGCGACGTTATCAGCGACCTCAACGGCAAGCGTGGCAAGATCGCCGGGATGGAACCCTCCGGTGACCACATGGAGAAGGTCAAGGCGCAGGTCCCGCTGTCGTCGATGTACCGGTTTCCGATCGACCTGCGATCGATCACGCAGGGGCGCGGCCGCTACACGATGAAGTTCTCCCACTATGAGGAAATGCCAGCACACGCAGCCCAGACCGTGATCGCCGCCTACCAGAAATCGAGGGGTGGCGAAGCGGAGGAGTAGGCGCTATCCTCTGGGCGCCGGCGACTCCCAGAGGGGGACGCCCGCCCAGGCGAGGCCCAGCAGCGACTTGGCGTCCTGCAGTTCGCCGGTCGCGCGCAATACCTGGAGGTCGTGGACGTCGAAGGGGTTGACCTTGAAGGATTCGTCCAGCTCGGCGTGCGCCTCGGTCGCGGACAGGTCTTCGGCCAGGAAGAAGGTCATGCGCTCGTCGCAGTAGCCGGGCATCAGGTACGCGGTACCGAGCGTCGTCCAGCGATTGGCTTGGAGGCCGGCCTCCTCGGCGAGCTCTCGCCGGGCGGCCTCGGGTAGGGCCTCGCCCGGCTTGTCGAGGGTGCCCGCCGGGATCTCCCACAACTCTCGAGCGGTCACGTAGCGGAACTGGCGCACCAAGACGATGCGGCCATCGGGTTGCCGAGGAATGATCGCAACCGACCCGGGGTGGCGCACGATCTCGCGGATCGTTTCCCGGCCGTTGGCGAGGCGCACCCGATCTTTGAACACTTGAAAGAGCTTGCCAGCGTAAACCTCTTGACTTTCGACCCGCTGCTCCATACCGGGACTATCATGACGGCTAAGCCATGATCGAGCGCACGGTTTTAGAGATCGCCCAGCATCGCTTCTGGGCATGGCAGCGGCGCACGGCACCCACCCCACGCAATCAGCTGCGCGAGACCGACCAGTTGCTCGGAGCCGTCGAGGAATGCCGCTTGCGTGAGATCAAGCTGATTCCGACACACATCTGGCGCCGCATCGTCCACCTGCTCGGCCAGCTCGACGGTCCCTACACCGAGAAACTCGGAATCGATCGGTCGGTGGAACGGACGGCCGAGGTTCTCTTCGAGGCCCAGGAGGACCTGATGCTGGCTGCCCGCACGCGCTGGCGGGGACGGCCGACGAACGTGGTCCCGCTCTTCCGCCGACCCTAGCGCCAACTACCTACGAACAGATGTTTGCATTCCGGGCAAATCTGTGCTAGCCTGCAGCCATGGGCGAGATGGCATCGCTGATCGACGGCACCCCTGGTAGCCGCCCGGTAACCGACGTCTCGACCGTGCCCCTGCTGCGTCGAGTCGTCGAAAGCCTGGCGACCATGCGACCCGGCCGCTACACGGTTTACCTCGGGCGGCCCGACCCGGCCGCCGTCCGCGCGGAGTGGGATACGGAGATGAGCCTGGTTCGGAGCGCCCGCCGCGCCGTCGTGACAACGCCGGACACCACGCCCCTTCCCCAGGAGGCCGATCGGCGCGACCCAGGACTGGGCTGGCTGTCGCGCATCTGGTTCAGCGCCGTCCTTGGAGACGACACTGCCATGGCCTTGATCTGCCAGCCCGACGTCGACCATCCGGACGAGGCGTGGCTGGTCACCGATCCCTTCGCCGTGCGCCGATTCATCGCGGCGGTCGAAGGCGAGCTGGCACGACCGGACCCGCAGTTACTGGCGGTCTAAGACCCTCTCCCCGACCCTCCCCACAGTGGGGAGGGAGATTTGGAGAGAATTGGGCCTCGTATGCCCCGTCCCGAGCCGTGGCGGCTGCTGGTCGCCGGCACGATCACGCGCGATGACGTCCGCACCCCGATGGGCGTCAACGCCGATGGTCTCGGCGGATCCGCCACCTATTTCTCGCTTGCCGCCCGATTGTTTGCGCCGGTGTCAGTGGTGGGGACGGCGGGTCCGGATTTCATGCCGGCCTTTCAGGCGGCGATGCGGACGACCGGTGCCGACCTCCGCGGAGTGGTGACCGCTGACCTGCCGACGTATCGCTGGTTTGCCGAGCACGACTACGAGACCGGCACCACGCGTAACGAACGCTCCGATCAGGGGGCATATCGAGGGTTCCAACCGGTCCTGACGGCGGACCAGAGAACCATTCCGATCGTGTTCCTGGGCAGCATGGAGCCCCGCCATCAGCTGCGCGTCCTGGAGCAACTCGATCGGCCCTGGCTGGTTGCCGGCGACACCATGAAGCTGTATATCCGGGAACAGCCGGAGGCGCTCGAACCCGTTCTGCAACGCCTGGACTACATGTTCCTCAACGCCTCCGAGGCGATGGCCCTCGCCCGGGTGGGAACCATCGAGGAGGCCGCGCAGCTCCTGCGGCACCGCTACACCTTGCGAGGACTGGTCATCAAGGAAGGGCCCAAAGGCGCCACGCTGTACCGCCATGCTGAGGAGATCCACCTGCCCGCGTTACCTGTCGATCCACCGATCGATCCCACTGGTGCCGGTGATGCGGTCGCGGCCGGCTTCCTCGGCTGCCTCGCCGAACAGCAGGCCGAGAACGATGACACGGTACGCCTCGCACTGGCGTACGCCATGGTGATGGCGTCGTTCACCATCCAGCACTTCAGCGTCCGCGGGCTGGAGTCCATCACCCGGGCCGACGTCGAGGCCCGAATGGCGTCGATGGCGTGGCAGGTTGCTCCCGCCTCATGAGCTGGCGCGTCGACGGGCTGACGGTCGAGGTGATGCAGGGCGACCTGACCCGGCAGGACGTCGATGCCATCGTGAACGCGGCAAACAACGATCTCGAGCTTGGCGGCGGCGTGGCCGGCGCCATCACTCGGGCAGGTGGACCCGCGATCCAGGCGGAGTGCCGGACGATCGGCCCGGTCGAGGTCGGCGACGCCGCGATCACGAGCGGGGGCAACCTCAAGGCGCGCTACGTGATCCACGCGGCCAGCATGCGACTGGGCAGTCGCACTTCTGCCGACAGCCTGCGTCAATCCACCCGGCGCAGTCTCGAGATCGCCAGGGAGAAGGGCTTGCGATCGATCGCCTTCCCGGCGGTCGGCACCGGCATTGCACGATTTCCGCTCGACGAATGCGCCCGGATCATGGTCGACGAGGTCATCGCGCACGCCAGCACCCGTAGCTCGCTCGAGGAGGTTCGATTCGTCCTGTTCGACGGAGAGGCAGAGTCCGCATTCCGCCGGGAGGCCGACCGGCGGCTAGGCCTTGAACAGTCCCGGAAAGACGATCGAGGCAAGGAACGCTAGCGTCACCAGCGAGAGGAAGATGAACACCACCCCACTGAAGACGTTGAAGAGGCGGGTGTTCGCATAGCGGCCCATGATTCGCTTGTCGTTCGCGAGCACGATCAGGATGGGGAGCAGCAGGGGCAGCATCAGCCCGTTGACGATGTTGGGCAGGTTGGTGATCAGCGCCAGGGGAGCGCCGGGGAACATCGCGATAGCGGCTCCGAGCACGATGATCGTCGTGTAGATCGTTAGGAAGGCCGGCGCCTCGGCAAACGACTTGTCGATCCCGCGCTCCAACCCGAAGGCTTCCGTGATCGCATAGGTCGTCGACAGGGGAAGCACCGAGGCCGCCATCAGCGAGGCGTTGAGCAGACCGATCGCGAACAGCTGCTCGGCATACTGGCCGGCCAGCGGCTTGAGGGCCAGGGCGATCCTGGCGAAGGCGGAGGGGTCAGCCGGGTCGACGTGAACGTGGTGAGCGAAAACCGTGGCACCGGTTGCCACGATGATGAAGAACGCCACGATATTGAGGGCAAGGATCCCGGTGTAGGTGTCGATCCGCTCGAAGCGCAGCTGGCCTGGACTCAGGCCTTTGTCCGCAACGTTGGATTGCTGAAAGAACGCCATCCAGGGAGTGATCGTCGTTCCGACGATCGTGATGAAGATCAAGAGGAACGGTGAGGTGAGATGAAAGGTGGGCACCACCGTGTGGTGGATGACATCGTTCCAATTCGGATGGGCGAACACGGCCGACACGATGTAGGAAATGAAGACGAGGCTGAGGATGAGCAGCATCCGTTCGACGATTCGAAAGGAACCACGCAGAACCAGGAACCAGACGAAAACGGCACACACCGGGATCGCGATATAGCGCGCGAGGTTGCCGAACAAGAGCTGGGAGGCACCCGCGATGCCGGCGAACTCGGCGACAGTCGTCGCGGCATTCGCAACGAAGAGGAGAATCATCACCCAGAGCGTCGGCGCGATGCCAAAGCGCTCGCGGATCAGGTCGGAAAGGCCTTTTCCGGTCACCGTGCCCATCCGAGCCACCATTTCCTGGATGGCCGCCAGGCAAACGGCGGTGATGATCAGCAGCCAGAGCAGGTCATAGCCGAATTGCGAGCCGGCAAGCGCGTAGCCCGTGATGCCGGTGGCATCGTTGTCCACGGTGCCGGTGATGACCCCGGGTCCGACGACCGAGAGCAGCATCACGAACCGGACCCGCCGACTCCGCAGCGCTCCCAGAGATCGCTGGATCGGCGTCGGCGAAGTCAAACGGCCGCTCTAGAAGATGCGGCGCCGGCGGCGGCCGCCCGCGCGACCGGGCATCACCCGTTCCATGACGTCGTCGACGGTGACGATGCCTTGAATCCGGTTGTGCTCATCGACTACCGGGACGGCCAGCAGGTTGTATTTCGAGGTTATCTCGGCCACCTCGCGCGGACCGGCGTCCACCCCCACCGAGATGACGTTCTTGATCATGAAGTCGCGGATCTTCGTCTCCGGTCTGGCAACGATGAGATCGCGCAACGACAGCACGCCGAGCAGGTGCTCCTCCTCGTCAACCACGTAAACGTAGTAGACGGATTCGGCGTCCGGCTCGAGCTCACGCAAACGATCGATCGCCTGGGCGGCGGTCAACGTGTGAAGCACTCCCACGTATTCCGTGGTCATCAGGCCGCCCGCCGTATCTTCTCGATAGGCGAGCAGTTCTTCGACGTCCTGCGCCTCGTCTTCCTCCATCTTCTGCAACAACAGTTGCGCCCGGTCGCGCGGCATGTCCGCCAGCAAGTCGGCCACCTCGTCGGGGGCCATCGCCTCAAGAATGTCGGAGGCGCGTTCGACGTCCAGCCGCTCCAGGATCGACGCCTGCATCTGGGGTTCGTCAATCTCCTCCAGGGTGTCGGCGGCTTTCTCGTCATCGAGGGCGGCGAAGACCGCGCTTCGATCATCCGGGCTGAGCTCGTTGACGATATCGGCGATATCGGCCGGATGGAGTTTGGCCAGCTTGGTGTGGGCAATCCGGAGCTTGACGGAGCTGACGTCGCTCTTCACCGGGTCGACCGCCTCCCAGGAGATCAGCTTCTGTGGCCAGTCGCGCCGGGCGGCCATCGTGAGTCGCCGACCGACGCCCTCAAGCCCGACCCGGCGAGCCAGCCCCCGGCTGCCGATGTCGACGCCCACCAGCAGCAGGTTCCCGTCCACCTGCGAGAGCTGAAGGTCGTTGACCCGTACCACCCGCCGCCCGTCCATGTCAACGATCTGCTTGTCGAGGATCTGGCGGGATATCGGCCCGAGCATGGGGCTGAAGGCTCGACTCGTCGACTTTCAGGCTCAACTCCTTGTTGTCCCAGCTTCGCACCACCGTCCAATCGACGGAGTGCACTTTGGGGTTGCCTTTGAGAATGACGCCGGTGACGCGCGGGAACGGCTCGGTCATCACCACCACCAGGTCGCGGACTCTACCGATGCGATGCTGTCGCAGGTCGACGACCTCAGCGTTGAGGAAATCGCTGAGGAAGATCACGGGCTACTCCGAAAATTGCTTGAACAGCAACGACGCGTTGTGCCCGCCGAAGCCGAAGGAGTTTGACAACGCCAGCTTGATATCGAGCTCGCGAGCGCCCTCGGGGATGTAATCCAGGTCGCACTGCGGGTCCGGGTGCTCCAGGTTGATGGTGGGCGGCGCCACCCCCTCCTGCACCGCCTTGACCGAAATCACCGCCTCGACCGAGCCGGCGGCGCCCAGCAGATGGCCCAGCATCGACTTGGTCGAGCTGATCGGGATCTTGTAGGCGGCCTCGCCGAAA
>Ga0209161_10005086_pt1 | contig 10407 bp, 10 predicted proteins | sample GraSoiAngelo_155_FD_186169 | JGI IMG/M metagenome (GOLD analysis project Ga0209161, IMG submission 186169) | Grasslands soil microbial communities from the Angelo Coastal Reserve, California, USA - 14_1009_13_30cm (SPAdes) (version 2) | ecosystem: Environmental > Terrestrial > Soil > Grasslands...
GGAATGCAGCCGGCTCGGGCGCTACGACGAGATCATGAAGCACATCATCGGCCACCGTTATTTCCTGTCCCTCGAGCAGCACCGCGACGTGCCGCTGCAGGAGGCGGCAGCCAGCTGGTACGACCACGTCTATCACCCCATCGCCGAAGCCATTCGGCGCCACAAGGTGCTCGAGCAGCTGCCCGGCTGGACCGAGGCGGACCTCTATGTGGAGGTCACGCGCCGCTGGATGGCGCTGAGCGAGGAGGGTGAGCCTGCCGGGCCAGACCCCGCCATCCAGGCCCTGCTCGCCGCGCACGCCAAGACATGGTGGCGCCGGCGGCGCAAAATCCGCCTCGCGTGATCGGCATCATCTTCGGGCCACCGGGCAGCGGCAAAGGCACCCAGGCGGCCAGGATCGAAAAGGACTTCCACCTCAAGCATCTGTCGACCGGCGACATCCTTCGCGCCGAGGTGGCGAAGGGAACTCCGATCGGCAGGGAAGCCGGACGGATCATGGCCGCAGGCGACCTCGTCCCGGACGAGCTGATCGTCGACATCGTGCGGAGCCGGCTGCCCGAAGCGGAGACCGGCGCCGGCGTGCTGCTCGACGGCTTTCCGCGCACCCTGCGCCAGGCCCAGGCGCTGGACGCGATGCTGGCCGGCGAGGGCCACCGGGTCGACCGCGTCCTGGCGCTGGACGTGCCGGAGAAGGACCTCGTCGAGCGCCTCCTGCACCGGGCGGCGGTCGAGGGACGGGCCGACGACACCCGCGAGGCGATCACAGAGCGGATGCATGAGTACCACAAGCTCACCGAGGCGGTGCTCGACCACTACCGGAAGCAGGGCGTGCCCGTTGAGATCGTCAGCGGGATGGGCTCTCCGGACGAGGTATTCGATCGCATACGCCGGGTCATCGGCATAAGCTCTCGGTTGGGGAAAGGTGGCAAGGAAGGCAAGCGAGGCTGACTTAGGCCAAGCGATCAGCCCCTCGGTCAACGGGGACGGCACAGGGCCGTCGCTCGAACCCGAGGCGCAGCCGTCGGCACAGCGGGTCTCCAGCCCGTTCCCGCCCATCGCCGAGTACGCCTTCCTGTCGGACTGCGAGGTCAACTGCCTGATCGCGCCCAGCGGACGGGTGGAGTGGATGTGCCTTCCGCGTCCCGACAGCCCGAGCGTTTTCGCCGCCATCCTCGACCGCGCCGCCGGCAGCTTCCGCTTCGGCCCCTCCGGCGTCCAGGTGCCGGCCGGGCGTCGCTACCTGCCGGGGACGCTCGTGCTCGAGACGACGTGGCGCACGCGAACGGGTTGGCTCATCGTCCGCGACGCGATGTGCATCGGGCCCTGGTACCACAGCCAGCGGCGCTCGGGGACCTATCGCCGGCCGCCGTCCGACAGCGAGGCCGAGCACATCCTGCTGCGCACCGCGCGCTGCGTGGTCGGGAGCGTCGAGCTGAGCCTGGACTGCCAGCCTGTCTTCGACTACGGCCAGACGGCCGCGAAGTGGGATTACGCGGGGCAGGGTTATAACGAAGCGGTCGCGAGCGGGGGCCAGGACGAGGTCCCGGTTCGGCTCGTCACCGACCTCCGCGTGGGTTTTGAAGGCCCCGGCGCGCACGCGACCAAGACGTTGCGCCAGGGCGAGCGCGCGTACGCGGCGCTCGTGTGGCCCCGATCGCGGCACTCGACCGGCAAGGAGTACTGGGCTGAGCACCCGGCGCCGCCGACCGCCGAAGAGGCATTTCAGCGTGTCGAGCGCACGGCGGATTTCTGGCGCGAATGGATCAACCGCGGCGAGTTTCCGGAGCATCCCTGGCAGAGCTTCTTGCAGCGCAGCGCGCTGACCCTCAAAGGGCTTACCTACAGCCCGACAGGCGCGCTTCTCGCCGCGCCCACGACCTCGCTGCCGGAGACGATCGGCGGGGAGCGCAACTGGGACTACCGGTACACATGGATCCGCGACGGCACTTTCATGCTGTGGGGCCTCTACACGCTCGGGTTCGCACGCGAGGCGAACGACTTCTTCTATTTCATCGCCGACGTCGCGACCGGAAAGAAGGACCTTCAGATCATGTATGGGATCGGCGGCGAGCACGACCTGACGGAGAAGACGATCGACCATCTCAGCGGCTACGAGGGGTCGCAGCCCGTGCGCGTCGGCAACGCCGCGTATCAGCAGGTCCAGCACGACGTGTGGGGCGCGGTGCTCGATTCGGTATACCTGCACACGAAGTCGCGCGACTTCCTGCCCGAGGTGGTATGGCCGATTCTCAAGCGAGCCGTCGAATCGGCGATCGAGAACTGGCAGAAGCCGGACCGCGGCATCTGGGAGGTTCGGGGTGAGCCGCAGCACTTTGTGTCTTCCAAGCTCATGTGCTGGGTCGCGTGCGACCGTGGCGCGCGGCTCGCGGAGATGCACGGCGATACGGACCTGGCCAAGGCCTGGCAGGCGAAGGCGGACGAGATCAAGGCTGAGATCTGCGTCCGCGGCGTCGACGAGCGGGGTGTCTTCGTCCAGCACTACGGAGCCAGAACCCTCGATGCGTCGGTGCTGCTGATCCCGCTTGTCCGCTTCCTGCCGCCCGAAGACGATCGGGTCCGAGCCACGGTGCTGGCGATCGCCGAAGAGCTCACGGTCGATGGCATGGTGCTTCGCTACCGCACCGCGGAAACCGACGACGGCCTCCGTGGCGAAGAGGGCACATTCACGATCTGCTCGTTCTGGCTCGTCTCCGCGCTGTGTGAGATCGGCGAGCTCGATCGTGCTCGCGAGCTGTGCGAGAAGCTGCTGTCCTACGCCAGCCCGCTGCAGCTCTACGCGGAGGAGATCGACCCTCGCAGCGGCCGGCACCTCGGGAACTTCCCCCAGGCGTTCTCGCACCTGGCGCTGATCAACGCCGTGATGCACGTGATCCAGGCGGAGCAGGGGATCACGAGCAAGTTCAGCGTGGCGCTGCCCTCGCCCCAGCCTTAAGCGGGGGCGCAGCGCACCAGGCTCAGGCACGCGACCTGCACCGGGATGGCCAGGGACAGCGCCTCCACACCGGTGCCGACCAGCTTCGCCGATGCCACCGCGACCACCTCGCCTCGCGAGTCGATCACGGGGCCGCCGCTGTTGCCCGGGCTGATCGGGGCCGAGAACTGGACGAGACCGAGCGGGGATCCGATCGCCATGACCGGGGTGCCGAGCTTCGGTCGCACCGACGCCGTGGCGAGCGCAGGCAGGCGCTCGGAAACATGGATCACCGCGAGGTCATCGTTGCTGTCCACGCGCACGATGGTGCCTTTTAACGTTCGGTCCTCCTGGCGCACGTCAACCGACACATCGCCCGCCGACCATGCGCCGGTGATCACGTGAAAGTTGGTCACGAGCTCAGAACCGCTCGCGTCGCTGTGGACGACCCACCCCGAGCCGGTGGCATCGCCCGCTTCGATCTTCGCGACCGAAGGCTCGACTCGCGCGGCGACCGAAGACCAGTCGGCCTGGGAGATGGATTTGTTTTCAAGCGCCGAAACACGACCCTGGAGCTGGGTGATGGTGTGGCGCTGCGAGCTGATCTCGGCCCGCAGCGATGTGTCCACCTGCCAGGAGAGAATGGCGGCGGCGACGGTCATAAGGACCGCCGCCGCAATCACTGGGATCCGCAATTACTTGAGCCCGGTGCCGAGGGCTGTCTCCGCTTTTGCCATGTTGAGCATCGCGGCGTCGACCTTGGTTCCGCCTTCGTCGATCTTGGAGAGGTCGCCGTTGTCCATCCCGGTGATCAGCTCCTGGTCACCTGCGATGGCCGCGCTCAACGCGTCGCCGAGGCTGCTGTCGCTTGCGCTGACAGACGACGGAACGTTGGCCGCCTTGCGGTCGGTCTGAAACGCCTGCATGTCGGTCATGAACTGCTGTGCGACGGTGCGACAGGCGCTGTACCCGCTGCATGCGATGGTGTTCTCGTAGTCCGTAAGGATCTTGCCTTCGTCGGTCACGTAAACGGCGACGTAGTCGGCCGTCACCTTGCGTGAGGCCGCATCGGACTGCGCTGCGGTGAGCTGGCCCTGCGTCGAGGTGAGAGTGGTCGTGGTCGCGACGAGCTGGGCGTGCAATGAGTTCCGCTGCTGGAGCGTGGTGTAGAAGAAGTACCCAAGCGTGCCCGAGAGGATGATGCCGACCGACGCGATGGCCGCCGGCACGACCCATGCCGGTCGCGGGCGGCGCGGCGGAGCGATGGGCGTTTCGGCTGCCGGGGCTTCGATCGCAGGCGCGTGCGCGGCAGCGATCGCCTCCAGGTGGCCGTTGCCGGCAGCGACCGGCGGGTCAGGGACCGGCAGGACCACGATTGCGTCGACTTCCGGGTTGATGGCCATGGGGACCTTCCTCCTTGAACACGATGTGGGCGTCAACGGAGCGAAGGGTTGCCTCAATGCAGTCTCAGTCGCAGTCTCAGCGCGGTGTCGAAATCCGTCTCAAAAACCGCTCGGGCGCGGGTTATGGTTTGGCCGGGTGGGATTGTGAAGTACCTGCGCAAGCTCGTGGAGGAACCGCGAGCGGTCGATTCGGTGGCGGTCGTCCTGTCGGCCTGGTTCCTGCTGGGCGCCTATGTCGTCGCGTACGCCTACGTGCACGACCCGAACGAAGTGCTCGAGACGACAGCCCGGACCGGCAGCACCATCGTGACCGCGGCCTGGTCGGTCCTGACCCTGTACCTGTTCGCGGGCTTCGCCGTCGGATTGAGAGCCGGCCGGGCGTGGAATCGCGCTCTCCCGGATGGCCAAACCGGCACATTCGCGGCCGCGCTCATCTTCGGCTCGGCCTGGATCGTCGACGACGCGTTCTGGTCCCCGGCGTTCGGCACCGGCGGGGTCGGGCTGGAGACCCTGTTCACTCCGCCGCACCTCATCGAGATGACCGCCGCGGCGGTGATCGTCAGCGGCCCGCTGCGCGCGGCGGCGCGCCGGGGCGAGATCGCGGCCAGCCCGGTCGCCCTGACGTCGGCTGCCCTGCTGCTGTCGGTGTTCACGTTCGCGACCCAGTTCGCGCATCCGCTCATCGATCCATGGCCCGCCGCCGACTATCAGTTCCTGCACTCGGCCCCGCGCTGGCTGGGGGAGAACATGGGCATGGCGGCGCTGCTCGCTCAGACCGCGATCATGGCCGGGACCGGGCTCCTGCTCAACAGCGGTTTCAAGCTGCGGCCGGGATCCCTGACCTTCGTCTTCGCACTGAACGGCATCCTCGTCACGATCACCAAGGGGAACTTCTACCTGCTGCCGGTGCCGATCGCCGCAGGCATCGCCGCCGATGCCTGGGTCGCTTGGACGGCGCGCCGACCGGGCCGCCCGTCGGCGTCGCTGTGCGCTGTGATCGGAGCCGCGTATGCGATCGCGTACATGGCCGACATCGCAGTGCATCCTGCGGGCAGCTCCTGGGGCCCCTCGTTGTGGGCGGGCGCGATCATCGCCGCGACACTTCTCAGCTGGTTGCTGGGCCGCGTGCTCCGTGCCGGCCTGCCGGCGGCGGTGATCGCGCCCTATCCGATGTTCATGGGCGAGCCCGAGCCCGAGCGCTGGACGCTCGACCCGGACAGCACCGCGCGTGAGCAGCTCGTGCGAGCCGCGCTGGACGACCTGGGGACGCCGGAAGCGCTGGGCAGAAGCCCGCTGGCTCAGATGCCGGTGGTCGCAAAAGGACAATCGGCCGCGGTCGAGCTCCGCGCCCTGCTCATCGATGTCATCGGCGAGCTCGCGTCGTCGACCTCACCGCGAGACGCGGAGGCCGGCCACCTGTTACTGGACTACTACGTGAAGAGGGCAGGCAGCCATGAGGTGATCATGGAGCGGCTGCACATGTCGAGGCCGACCTACTACCGCCGGCTGCACCACGGCTTCGAGCTGGTGGCCAGCAGGCTCGACCAGATCAGCGTCATCAACCGAGCTCTTTGAGCTCGTCGAGCTGGCGCTCGACGTCCGCGTCGGCGCCGAGCGTCTGAAAACGCGCGTCGAGCGCGTCTGACCCCGCGGCGAAGCTGATCGCGTCGAGGTCGCCATCGCGCACGAGCCGATCGATCGCGGTCGCGCGCGCCTGCATCTCTTCCGTTGTCTGCTCGGCGCGGTGCAGGGCGGCGGTCAGGTCGGCGAAATCCTGCGACACGCCTGTCATCGCCTCATTGATGCGCACCTGCGCCTCCGCGGCGCTGAAACGGGCTTTGATCACCTCCTGCCGGGCGGCGAAGGCTTCGATCTGCCCGGTCAGCCGCTGCTCGATCACGGCGAGCGCCGACTCTTCCCTCTCGACCTCGGCCATCTGTCGCTCGAGCGTCTCGAGCTCCTTCATCACGAACTGGCGGCGCTGCAGCGAAAGCCGAGCCATCTCTTCGTGCCCCGACTTGAGTTCCAGCCGGGCCTGTTCCTCCATGGCAGCTAGCTTCTGGCGCACCCCTTCGGCGGCCGCGCGCAAACGATGCTTGGCCGCGGTTACCTCTCGGCCGGCTTTGACCACCTCGTTCAGCAGCGCGCGCTCTCTCTGGTGAGACGTGAGCGGGGTCACCCTCGGGTCGGGTGCCGGTGCCAGCGCGACACCGGCGCCCTTCTTGAGCAAGCTGCCGACCCGGCCCAGCAATTGCTTCACGCGGCGGCCCGATTCTTGGAGGCCCGGGCAAGCCGGTCGCGCTGGATGCGGAAGTAGTAGTTGCCGAGAAAGCCCATGGCCGCGATGACGATCAGGCGCATGACCAGCAACTTGAAATCGTTCCCGAGGCCGAGGTGCACGGTGCCAGTGAGAAAACATGCCGCCGTATAGGCCACCATCGCCAGGCCCGTGTATGCGGATTCGACCTGGCGTGTGAAGACGAGCGCAAAAGCGAACACGACCGGGAAGTAGAGGACGAAGAACTGGTTGTCGAGTCCGTGCGAACCGGGCCACAGCACGATGATGGCCGTGATCAGGATCAGGTCGACGACGCTCGCCACCACGACCGCGGTCCGGTTGAGCGGGCTCCCCATCACGTAGCGGCCGTGCAGGAAGAAGTTGACCGCCATCAGGACAAGGAAGAACGGCATGGTGCGGGTCAGGAGGCTGACGTCGGTCGACGTCCACAGCACGAGCACGATGCCCGCGACGATGACGCTCCAGCGCGCCCACAGGATCACTGTTTGACCGAAGAACAGGTCCTCTTGCTCCGCCTGTTTTTCAGTGCGGACCTCACGCATGTTGGTCGACATCTCCATTGCCTCCTATGCCACCGGCACTGCCGGCTTGGCTGCTTGCGGGACTGAGGACTCCTGCTCGACCTCGTCGAGATGCTCGTCGTGGATGCGGATCGCGTCGGCCCGCCGGTTCGATTCGCTGCGGGCGAACAGGTTGCCGCAGACCGCGATGGCGGCGATCATCAAGAGCCGGGTGAACACGGCGGGGTATGCGTCGCCGGGCGCCGTGGCCAGGCAGATGATTCCGTAGATCCCAATCACGATCGCCGTATAGCCGGCGGTCATCCAGGTCGGGAACGCGACCGAGATTCCGACGATGGCGGCGAAGTAGAAGATGAACACCGGCGACGGATAGCCGCCCTGGACCAGTACGAGGGCGGTGATGACCGCGATGTCGGCGGCGCTCGCTCCGTAGACGACGTTGTCGAGCGCGGGGTGTCCGCGCAAAAGCTGGACGTGCAGGTAGAAGTTGCCGAAGGCGAGCGCGATGATCGCGGCCAGCTGGATCTGCAGCGTCGTCAGGCTCTGGGGGCTCCAGAACGAGAGCAGCAAGCCTGTGCCGATCAAGATCCAGCGCGCCCAGACGAGCACGGTCTGACCGTGCGCGAGGTCTTCGGAGCGGACGGTGCCGGCAAACGAGCTAAGCCCGCGCTCGGGCGCCGGCTCGGTTTTCGGAGGTCGCGGTGCCGCAGCCGGCGGCGCTGCCACGGGTTTCCACTCCTGCGCGATCCCGTCCCAGTACCACTTCCCGTCAGGCGAGACCAGATGCTTCCCCTGCGGGTGCCCTTGCGTCGAGCTCATGGCTTCGTCTCCTTGGCCGGCTCCGCGCCGGCAACTTCGGTCTTGATCCTCGCAAGCTCCTCGTCGATCTCCCTGGCGACCGTGAGGTGAAGGAGCTCGGCTTCGAGGAAGTCGCCGCCCCCGATCGGCGGAAACGAGCCGAGGTCCACCAGCGAGTCGATCGCCCTGGCCCTTGCTTGCAGCCGGTCGGCTCTTTCCTCGGCGCGCCCGACGGCCATGCTGAGCTCGGCCAGCTCACCCGAAACGCCGGCGAGCGACTCCTTCAGCCGGACCTCCGCCTCGGCGGCGGTATAGCGCGCCGACACGACCTCACGATGCGTGCGGAACTGCTCGACGCGGATCTGGAGTGTCCGCTCCTGTCCCGCCAGGCGCTGCTTGTCGGCCTCCACCTCCGCGATCTGTTTGTTCAGCCCCTCCACCTCATTGAGGGCCAGCCACTTGCGCTCGATGGCGACTCGGGCGAGGTCGTCCCGCCCGGCGGTGACCGCGCGGCGCGCCTGGTCGTCGAGCTGCGGGATGCGGTTCTGAAGCCGCGTGGCCTGCTGCTCGAGCTGCTGCTTGGACGTGGCCACGTCAACCAGGCCGCGACGCAGCGTGATCAGCAACTCCTGCTGCTGGTTGTAGGCGTAGTCGAGGACCTGCCTAGGATCCTCCGCCCGATCGAGTGCGCTGCTCACCTCGGTGTTGAAGAGCAGCCGCAGCCGGGTCAAAAGACTCATGACCGCCTCCTGGTCGAGAAATCCGCTGTGCCGCAGCGTCGGCCGAAGGCCGTCTCAAAGGCAGTCTCGAAAAACTCTCATTTTTGGTCTCAGAATCTCCCCATGGCCCATTTCATCGAGCTGAGCCATCCCGTCGTGGAGGGAATGAAGACCTATCCGGGCCTTCCCGAGCCTCGAGCCGAGATAGTGTTCGACTACGACGGGTCGCACGAGCGGTACCAGGGGAAGTCGGAGTTCCGAATCGCATCGCTGCACCTGTGCGGCAACACCGGCACCTACGTCGACTCGCCCATCCATCGCTACCGCGGCGGGGCCGACCTGGCGGCGCTTCCCCTAGAACGGCTGGCCGACCTGGAGACCGTTGTCGTCGACTGTTCGGGTGAGGAACGTGCGATCGATGCTGAAGCTCTCGCCGGGGTCGAGCTGCGCTACCGCGCCGTCCTGATCAGGACGGATTTCTCGCGGCACTGGGGGACGCCGGCGTACTTCTCTGATAACCCGTTCCTTACCGCGGACGCTTGCGACATGCTCGTCCGGCAAGGCGCGCTGTTCGTCGGGATCGATTCTCTCAACATCGACGACACCGAGGATCTATCCCGGCCGGCGCACACCAAGCTGCTTGGCGCCGGGATTCCCATCTGCGAGCACATGACGAACCTGGCGGCCGTCCCGCTGTCGGGCGGGCGGCTCCATGCGGTGCCGATCGCGTGGGTGGGAGGCGCAAGCTTCCCAGTCCGTGCGTACGTGATCGTCTGATAGGTGCGCTTTGCGCAATGCGCACCTCTCCCGCTGTTGGATCGGTGCGTTTTGATCAAAGAGCACCTTTACCAGCCCGGGTCACGTCCCGGGTTCAGCGGGCGCTCTCTCGGGTTTGAAGAACACCGCCCCCAGCGGCGGCAGGGTCAGGGTCACGCTGTGGCTGCGGCCGTGCAGCGCTACCGGCACGGCGTCGACGCCGCCCATGTTGCCCTGCCCGCTCCCTCCGTAGAGCGGCGCGTCGCTGTTGAGGATCTCCAGCCAGCGCCCCGGTCCCGGAATCCCGATCTGGTAGTTGTGCCGCGGCACCGGCGTGAAGTTGAACGCCGCGACCAGGATGTCCTCCGGCGAACGGCCGCGGCGGATCAGGCTCACGACGCTGTTGTCGGCGTCGTTCGCGTCGATCCAGGAGAATCCGGCCGGGTCGAAGTCGAGCTCGTAGAGCGCTTTTTCCTCGCGCAGGATCCGGTTCAAGTCGCCGACCCACAGGCGCAGCCCGCCGTGATTCGGCTCATCGAGCAGGTGCCAGTCGAGGCTTTGCTCGACGTCCCACTCGCGCCACTGCCCGAATTCGCCGCCCATGAAGAGCAGCTTCTTGCCCGGCTGGGCGTACATCCAGCTGAACAGCAGCCGCAGGTTGGCGAACTTCTGCCACTCATCGCCGGGCATCTTCGCGATCAGCGAACCCTTGCCGTGCACGACCTCGTCGTGGGAAAGCGGGAGCATGAAGTTCTCGCCGAACGCATAGAGCATCCGGAAGGTCAGGTTGTGGTGATGGAACTTTCGGTGCACGGGCTCGCGCTCGAAGTAATAGAGCGTGTCGTGCATCCACCCCATGTCCCACTTCATGCCGAATCCGAGGCCGCCGACGTAGGTGGGTCGCGACACCAGGGGCCACGCGGTCGACTCTTCGGCAATCGTCTGCACGTCGGGCTGCTCTTTGTAGACCTCGATGTTG
>Ga0209161_10005089_pt1 | contig 10404 bp, 11 predicted proteins | sample GraSoiAngelo_155_FD_186169 | JGI IMG/M metagenome (GOLD analysis project Ga0209161, IMG submission 186169) | Grasslands soil microbial communities from the Angelo Coastal Reserve, California, USA - 14_1009_13_30cm (SPAdes) (version 2) | ecosystem: Environmental > Terrestrial > Soil > Grasslands...
TCGCCTTCGTAGCCTGCTCATCCGCCGACGAATGGGACAACATCATTCCTTACGATCGAAATCAGTCTAGTCCGCCGTGAAGCGGGTTGCTTCTTCCACGGTGCCGGACAGTTGCTCGTAAAATTCTCCAGTCCAAAAGGACTTTCCAAGACGATTTCAGAGAGAGAAGGCCTCGTCGCAAAGCGCGAAGGGAGCCATCAATAAACTAAAGAAAGGTACTATGGAAGAAGAACGTAATCCGAATGAACCGATCAAGCCTGCGGCTCCTGGACAACAAGGCGGCCAACAGGGAGATCGCGACAAAGAGAAGGAACGTGAGAAACAGGGCGGTGGCGGCCAGCCGGGTGGCGACCAACCGGGCGGCGGTCAGCAAGGCGGCGGACAATAAGCCCTGCGTCGTGAATTACTAGGCGGCGGGAGGCGGCTCCCGCCGTTTTTCTTGTGCGCGTACGGCTGGCGAAGCTGGGCTGTTTTCTTCCCGCATTTATCCTCCGCCGATGGGTGAGACAATATTAATCCTTACGACCGCAATCAGTCGGCCTGAGATCTCGTAAGCCGCGCGCGGAATGTCAAATGGCCTGTTCGCGAAAACTTTCGAAGTTGGGGGCGATTCATTTCCCTTCGTGATTATCCCTCCGTAAACCCCGGAGTCGCGCTTGCCTGGAGTAAATTGCTTCCGCCGGCACCCGTCGTAGACCGCTCGTCAAGCCGACCTTCGATAGAATCCAGATCAACCATTTTGTCGGGTCCCACTCCCACGGCTTCACGCCGTTTCGATAGTCGTGTTGAAATTCGTGGTGATAATTGTGATAACCTTCGCCGAAGGTAAACAGCGCCATCAGGAATGAATCGCGCGCGCTGCATCGCGTCGAATACGGCTGCCGCCCAATGGTGTGGCAGGCCGAGTTGATCAGGAATGTGCCGTGTTGGAGCACGACAACTTTTGCGACGCCGCCGATGAGAAAACCACCGAGCGCGCCGACCCAGCCGTCCCACACGAACCCGGCCAGCGTCGGCAGGACGAAGCTGACCACGACGGCGAGGAGATGAATATGTCGATGTTGCCACATGACCAACGGATCTTTTTTTAGATCGGCGACGTTATCAAACGGCGGTTCGGGCCAGAGCTTGAACAACAACCAGCCGATGTGAGCGTGGAAAAACCCTTTGCTGATGTCGTACGGGTCTTCGTCGTGATCGACATGTTTATGATGGCGTCGATGATCGCTCGCCCACATCAGGACAGAATTCTCAAACGCAGCAGCGCCGAAGATGAGCGTGAACAGGCGCACCGGCAGTCTGGCCCGGAAAGTCATGTGGGAAAACAGACGGTGATAACCGAGCGTGATGCTGAAGCCGGTCGCGCCCAATAACATCGCGAACAGGGCGAGTTGGAACCAATCAACGCCGAAATACCATAGGTACAACGGCACCGCGGTGAGTGTGAGAACAAACGTGCCGATCAGGAACGAGCTTGTCGTCCAATTGATGCGGTCTGTCGGAATGCGGAAAATCAAGGAGAACAAGTTTGAAGAGGATCACCGGCTCATTGTTGTCGGTCGTCCGAGAACAACGTCCTCTTTTGTCCAGGTATGAATGCTGCCGCAGTGCGCGCAGGTGAATTTTTGTGTTTTCATTCTGGCCGTCCGCCAGCGTTTTTCCTCTATTGTCCTTCCCGTATCGGTCAGCTTTGAAGTGGAAGGACAGCGCACGAGCAAGCTTTTGATGTTGGGACCGGCCTTTGGTTTCGGCCGTCGCGGTGGATCGAAAAAGAATCGCGTCGCCATGTTAGAGCCGATAAACGATGCGAGCTTTGGCGGTGTCGTATGGCGACATCTCCATTTTTACTCGATCACCGATCGTCAGACGAATAAAGCGTTTGCGCATTTTGCCGGAGATATGCGCAAGAACGAGATGTTCGTTAGCGAGTGCGACCCGAAACATGGTCCCGGGGAGCACCGTCATAATCGTACCCTCCAGTTCGATGGCTTTTTCGGAGTCCATAGTGTCGATTCTCGGCGAATTGCGAACAGCGCGGCCCCGAAACCTTCCGGGGCCGGCTGCTGAATCAATGCTATCGGCGATTGCCCGAGAAGGAACGCCGCGCGCCGTAAGAACGTGGACGTTCCTCGCGCGGACGCGCTTCGTTCACAGTTAACGCGCGGCCGTTGAGTTCGTGGCCGTTGACCGCTGCCATCGCGGCATTGGCTTGTGCGCCATCGTTCATGGTGACGAACGCGAACCCGCGCGATTTGCCAGTCATCCGGTCCATCATCAGACGGACTTCGTTGACAGCGCCGTGTTGTTCGAACAGATCCTGAAGATCGTTCTCGGTTGTCTCAAAAGAGAGATTACCTACATACAGTTTCATTGTGTTTTGAATTTGGAAAAACTACCGATCTACAGAGCCGTTCCCGGGAATCGGGTTTCAAACCACCAATGAGCGACGCTCACCTGACGATCTACCGTGCAGTGAAGTTAAACAGAGTAATCCAATAAGGGCGGAGTATCGCCCAGGTTGGGCGAAACGCAAACGATTATTTCACTCGCCTAAAACGACATAGGATTCACTGGATCGAGCCGAGTCTTGCCGCTCGGTCGGGCCTTTGTCAGGATCGCAGAATGAAGCATCTTCTTCTGGCCTGTCTCTTTCCGATGGCGTTAACAGCTCAGACCATGCAGCAGCTGACTGAACAGTTGGGTAAAACTGTGCTGTACGGCGACATTGCTCTTTCTCCCGACGGCAAACATGTCGCATGGGTGCAATCCACGGCCGCGACAACATCAAAGCACACCTACATTCGTGAAACATCCGGAAGTGCGCCGGCGGCGATGGTTAACATCCCCAGAGCCGGCGAAAGGACAGACTTCGATCCCGCCTGGGCCCCCGATTCCAAGACGCTCGCAGTTTTTTCCAGCGCGGGCGAGAAAGAGCAGCGGCAACTCTGGACGGTAAATGCCGATGGTTCCAATCCTACAAAAATTACAAGCCTGAAAGGATACGCAGCCCGTCCACGTTGGTCGCACGATGGGAAACAAATTGCTTTCCTCTATATCGAAGGCGCGAGTGGCGGCGGCCCGTTAATGGCCGCACCTGCCACGACTGGCGTCATCGACAGAGCGATTCATAATCAGCGGATTGCTGTTCTCGACGTCGCTAGCGGCCAGTTACGCCAGGTTTCACCAGAGAATCTTCACATCTACGATTACGATTGGGCGCCAGACGACAAGATGTTCGTCGCAACCGCGGCGCCGGGGCCAGGTGACAACAATTGGTGGATCGCGCAGATTTACACGATCGACATCGCGAAGGGTAAGGCCACATCGATCTACAAGCCTTCTCTTCAGGTCGCAGTTACGCGCTGGTCGCCGGATGGCAAGTCGATCGCGTTTATCGAAGGCTTGATGAGCGATGAAGGATTTCACGGCGGCGATTTATTTACGATCGCTGCCGACGGCCGCAACGTGCAGAATCGTACGCGAGGTCGTAAAAGTTCGATCAGCTCACTTTTCTGCCTCGCGCCGGATCGCATTCTTTTTACAGAGATAGTCGGAGGCGCAAGTGCGATCTCTGAATTGGCACTCGCCAATAATTCGGTGCGGACGATTTGGAAAGGCGCGGAGCATCTTTACGCATTCGGTAATTTTCCGAACTTCACTGTTTCCAAGGACGGCAAATTCGCGGGTGCAGAACGCAGCAGCTTTGAAACACCTCCCGAGATCTGGGCCGGACCGATCGGTGATTGGCATCAGCTGACCGGCAACAACTCAGGTCTAACCGCATCCTGGGGCAAAGCCGGGAATCTTGAGTGGACAAACGAGGGCTTCAATATTCAAGGCTGGCTTCTGTCGCCGGCGAAAGTGGAGTCCGGCAAGAAATATCCCTTGGTCGTTCTCATCCATGGCGGACCTTCAAGTGCGGAAATGCCCGACTGGCCCGCTTCATTTGGGATGTCGAGAGCCATCATCGCAGCGCTTTCGTCACGAGGTTATTACGTGCTGATGCCGAATCCTCGCGGAAGTTACGGTCAGGGAGAGGATTTTACTCGCGCCAACGTTAAAGATTTTGGCGGCGGCGATCTGCGCGACATGCTCGCCGGAGTGGATGCTGCGATAAAAAAACATCCGATTGATTCTGCGCGGCTCGGCGTGACTGGGTGGAGTTACGGCGGATTCATGACCATGTGGACGGTCACGCAGACCAATCGATTTCGTGCAGCAGTCGCCGGCGCCGGCATTGCCAATTGGCAAAGTTACTATGGCCAAAACTTGATCGATCAATGGATGATTCCGTTCTTCGGCGCATCAGTTTACGACGATCCCGCCGTTTACGAGAAGAGTTCGCCGATTCACTTCATCACGAATGTGAAGACCCCTACCCTCGTCATTGTCGGCGAACGCGATGCGGAATGTCCTGCGTCGCAGTCCTACGAATTCTGGCACGCGTTGAAGACGCTCGGTGTGCCGACACAGCTGATCATTTATCCGGGGGAAGGCCATCTCTTCATCAAGCCTGAGAACCAGGCCGACCGAATGGATAAGACAGTCGGATGGTTCGACAAATATTTGCGCTAACTTCCTTTCACGTTCCCTGTTCCTCCCCGTCCTCGGGCTTAAGTTTTCTTGATTCACTGAACGATTATCGTGTATTTTGATCCTTCGTAACAGCATCATGAGACAAGCACGAAAAGTTATCTTCATCAGCGCGCTCTGCCTGGCCGCTACCTGCATTGTTACGGTACAGGCTGGCAGCGAAAAGAGTGTCACTGCCGCTCAGGTCAACGGCACCTGGCAAAGGAAAGGCGGTGAATTTAAAATCTGGGCGCTCGGCCAACAGCGTCTTCAGATCGAATTTTCGGGCGTTTACGAATACAAAACGCCGCAAGGCCCAACAGCCAATACCGGCGAAGGCAGCGGCATCGCGACCATTGAAGGCGACACCGCCATCTTCAAGCCAGAGGGCGCGGAAGAGGAATGCCGGATCACCCTAAAATTCACCGGCGGCAAACTTGCAGTCACCCAAACCAGCGTTTGCGGGTTTGGCAACAACGTGACCGCCGCAGGCACTTACAAAAAAGTTTCCACTAAGAAACCAAAGTTCGACTCCGACTGACGTCTGCTTGCCGCGCGGTAGGTCACGAAGTCAGGTTAAATGTTGAGCGCCTGCCGCGCCGCAGCCAAGCGAAGGCGGGGTTGCATCGATTGCGAAGCGGCTCTTGTTTTGCCGGTCTCGTCACTCGCTTGCCAAGCCGGAGCCTTTGGCGAAGGCTGTCACCTGTCGTTTTTGCTTCTTCAAATTTATGCCTAAGTACCTTGTCATTAGCACGAGCGGCAATCCCGACAGTAACAGCCGCCGGATGGGCCGCGTCGCGCTCGCGCAACTGCAGAAGCGAAAAGTCGACTGCGATTGGATCGACATCCGCGAACTGGACCTGCCGCTGTGCGACGCGGATAAATGTTATGGGATACCCAGCTCAAGAAAACTGAGCTCGGCGATTGAACACGCCGACGGCATTCTCGTTGCCGCGCCAGTGTATAATTATGATGTCGCCGCCGCGGCTAAGAACATGATCGAGCTTAGCGGGAACGCGTGGGAAGACAAAATCGTCGGCTTTCTTTGCGCTGCCGGAGGCACAGCCAGCTACATGTCGGTCATGGCTTATGCTAACAGCCTCATGCTCGATTTTCGTTGCGTGATTATTCCGCGGTTCGCCTTTGCCACGGCCGACGCTTTCGACGGCGACCGCATCACCGACAAAAAAATTACCCAGCGAATCGAGCAAGTCGTCGACGAATTGGTCCGCTTCACCAAAGCGCTCCGCGGCTAGCCTGCGCAGATTTCAACGCTTCAGTTTCTCAGCGTCTCAGCTTTTTGGTTCCGGGGCCACTCGCAACACAATCTTGCCGCGCGTGTGACGCGTCTCGATTTGCTGATGCGCTTTCGCAGCTTCGGCTAATGGAAAAGTTTGCGACACGATTGGCGTGATCTTGTTCGCCTCGATCAGCTTCGTCAGTTCTTCGAGAACGTCTGCATCGGGATGCGCCATCAGTCCCGAACAACGAATCCCATGTTTGTAGCATTCGGCCGGATCGGGATCGCCAGTGATTGAAACAATGACGCCGCTCTTCTTCACTACGCCGTACGACGCCGGGAGCGTATCTGCACGAACACAGTTAAGGACAACATCGACGTCCTTCACGACGTCTTGGAATTTCGTCGTCGTGTAATCGATCGGCTGATCAACCCCAAGTTGCTTGAGCAAATCCTGGTTTGCGCTCGAAGCGGTCGCGATCACCTTCGCGCCGCGCGCTTTCGCAATTTGCACCGCAAAAGATCCGACCCCGCCGGACCCGCCATGAATCAGCACGGTCTGTCCCTTGTCGATCTTCGCCGTATCGATGAGCGCTTGCCAGGCCGTCGTCGCGGCCAACGGCACGGCGGCGGCCTTTTCGAAGTCAATGTTCTTCGGCTTGAGCGCCATCTCTCCCTCTTTCGCAGTCGCAAACTCGGCGTAACCGCCGCCGCGCATGATCGACAGGTAAGCGTAAACCGCATCGCCAGCTTTGAACTTCGTGACGTTGGCTCCGGTTTTTTCAACAACGCCCGCGATGTCATAACCGATGATCATCGGTCGTTTGTCGAATCCCCTCCTCGACAGCATCCCCTGCCTCACGTACGCATCGACCGGATTCACCCCGGCCGCAATCACACGGACAAGGACCTCGTCATCTCTAGGCTCCGGCCGCGGCACCTCCTGCAATTTTAATGTTTCCGGCCCGCCGTACTCGCGCAACACCACCGCCTTCATCAGTGGCCCTGTCGCGGCATGCACAGAAAAAACGGCGACAGCCGCAAATGCAATCACCGTCAGCGGTCGTAAAATTCGCATGCGTCCAGCCTCTCCGGCGCGCCTGTTTAAGGCGAGCGAAAAAATCACGTCAGTTTTTTTGCAAACGCAAGATTTGACCACAGAGAACACGGAGCACGCAGAGAAATAAATTCAGTTTGCCTCCGTCAACTCTGTGCCTCTGCGGTGAAGAATCCGTCTGATCGTTTGGACTTCCTTCTTTCCTGCGTTCCTTAGAGATGAATGCAAATCAAAGCTCAAGAAGAAATCTGGCCGCTCAAGGAACCGTTCCGGATTTCGCGCGGCAGCCGCACGGAGGCACGCGTCATCGTTGTGACCGTCACGGACGGCAAACACACCGGACGTGGCGAAGGTGCACCTTTGGCGCGCTACGGCCAAAGTGTTGATTCGGTGTTGGCGCAGATCGAATCGATGAAGAGAGAGAAAAATTTGGATCGACGTCAGCTGCAAAAACTGCTGCCAGCAGGTGCAGCGCGAAATGCGTTAGACTGCGCGCTGTGGGACCTGGAAGCGAAAATTTCCGGCAAACGCGTCTGGGAACTAGCGAACATTCCGAGTGTCGCTGAAGTCGAAACGTCGTTCACGATCAGTCTCGATACGCCCGAGAAAATGGCCGCCTCCGCGCAAGGCTACGGCGTGCCAGGGCCGCTGAAGTTGAAGCTCGGCGGTGACAAACTGGACCTCCCGCGGGTCGAAGCCGTGCGCGAGGTCGCGCCGAATGCGCGACTTCTGATCGACGCGAACGAATCGTGGTCGCCTGAGCTTTATCGGAAAATTGTTCCGGCACTGAAAGAATTAGCCGTTCGGCTGATTGAACAACCGTTTCCCGCCGACGCCGATGAAATCCTCGAAACTCTCGATCATTCGGTACCGGTCTGCGCCGATGAAAGTTGCCACACCAACGTCGATCTTCCGCGTCTGAAGAATCGCTACGAAGCGATCAACGTGAAGCTCGACAAAACCGGCGGCCTAAGCGAAGCGCTACGCTTGTGCGAGCGCGCCCGCGAAAGCCGCTTCAAATTACTGATCGGTTGCATGGTCTGCACGTCGTTAGGCATCGCTCCCGCTCGCCTGCTCGCAAGCGCGGCCAATTACGTAGACCTCGATGGTCCGCTGCTTCTCGTCCGCGACCGCGACCACGGACTCGCGTATCGCAATGGCAAGATCGAGATGCCGTCTCGTGAACTTTGGGGCTAAAGCGTAAGTCGGCGTGAAATGTCAATCGGTCAGACGCGGACACCCTCCGGTTGCGGGCTTACGCTTTTTCACGCAGCCATTTATTTTTGATTGTAAGATGACACGCGAAGCACGCGAATCGTTACCGGTTTGCCGTCGCGGCGAATATTCCGTTTTTCAATCTCGAACTCGATGATGGACGCTGTCGTGAGCGTGCCGCCTCCGTTTTCCTGATACTCGACCTTGTAATGATTATCTTTCGACTCGCGTACGCGGTATCGCATGAATCCTTCCTTACTTTCCGGCGTGGGAGATCTCGTCCACTCTCCATCCGGTTTCACGCCGTCGGTGTTGAACTGGTTCCCATTTTTCTCGACCGCATCCAGATTGATTTCTGTCACCACCGGGCTTTCCGAATCCGAAATCCAGCAATCGATCATATTGAAAACTTTCGGGTGAATCTTCAGCGCGGAAGTCTTTCCTGCAGCAGCCGGCGCGGTTTCCGGGTTTGAGTTAACCGGATGGAGCGAATCGACGATCTTTTGAAACTCGGCGAGAGTGATTCCAGCCGCCGAGAAACCATGAAAGCGCCCGAGAATCGGATGCCCTTGCGGATCTTTTGCTTTTTCCGCCTTCATGTTTTCGTCCTCTACCCAATTGGTGAGGATCTCGATCTTGCGGCCTTCTTTTCCTTTCGGCCGGTAGATTAGATACATTGGGCCGAGCGGCGTTTTGATTTCCGTTTCCTCCGCGTTCTCCTCGTCGGGCATAATATTCCGGTCACCGATGCCTTCGCGTGCCGATTCGATCGAGAATGTCGCTCCGCGCTGCGGGTCATTGCTGTAGACGATCGAATAGAGCGGCAACTGATGCTTCATGTCGTCGAACTCCTCGTGCAGCTCGTCAAAAGTGATGTCGACCCGCTGCAATCGAAAACCCTCCGGTAGATGCGAAGGAACAAAACAGATGATCTCCAGCTTCCTTAAATCATCCAACGTAACCTCCGGCGTGGCGCGGACCGCGGAGAGGGACAATACGAACGCGCACAGAACAAACCTCGACGTTCGTTTAATGCGATTGCGACTCATCACTCTGCCAATCTGATCGATTCGATCATCTTGTCGAGAATGGAACGCGCTGCTCGCGGCTTTGTCTTCAATGCCGCCGATCGGTTAGCTCCATTCGCAGATTTGCACCAGATTCGAAGCCAATTGATTCCGTGCCGCCGATCTATCTGTTAATCTGTCGAGATGGCGAAGCCTCGGGAAAAGACCGGCTCGACCGCGCCGCCGCCGCTCTCGCAGCATCTGCGCGAGCTGGCGTCGCGGCGCGACGCATGGCTCGTGCTCGCGCGCAATCTGATTCCGGTCGTCGGCATCTACGGGTTCGGCTGGTCCGCTGCGCTCGCCGTGTTCAACTACTGGTTCGATGGACTGACCGCGCTCGCTGCGATCGTTGCCGCGCTGATTCCGCGTGCACTGCGGGAGACGCAGGCGAAGTCGGTCGGCGCGGCGTGGCCGATGAACTTGGTGCGCGGCGTCGTCACGTGGATTTTCCTCGTAGGCATCGTCGGTCTCCCGTACTGGATCGTGCTGATTCCGCTCCACGATCTGCTGCTCGGCAACGAACTGCGACGCCAGCTCGCGCATTCTCCGGCACTCTGGTTCACCTTCGGCTCGCTCGCGGCCGGACATTTCTGGAAGGCGTTCCACTTGGGCTATGACGCGCTGCCCGACAACGAGCTGAAGCAGCGCGTGCGCTGGGATGTGTATCTCCTGGTGCTGCGCGCGCTGGCGATGTTCATGATGGCCGCGCACGGCCTCGCCTTCATTCTGGTGCCGCTGATGGCGCTGCTGCTGAGCTATTTCGAGATCTGGCCCGAGCGCGCGCTCGGTGCGGTCTTCGGCGATCCGTCGCGGCTGTACGAATACGATCCGGACGATCCTACATCGAGCCGGCGCCGACGCTGACGGCGACCGCGGCGTCTTCAGAAAAAACGGAACAGAAGGCAACAAAGACAACGAAGGGCTACAGGTAAGCAAACCCCTTTCCTTCTGTTAAAGATTCTCATTTGCTGTAGCGGCGCTCTCGGAGTTGAACGTTTTGCTCGCTTCACTAACAAACCGTTCAAGCGCCGTCGGGTCTGCTTTCCGGCGACTGGGACGCTGGTCCCGGCGCAGAATGTTGATCATCGCTCGAGGCGGCTTTCGAATTCGCCTCAGCGGCTCTTTTGGCAGCCCACCTGGCTTTCATCCCAGCTGAAAGCTGCGCACGACGTTCCGGTGAGAGATTAAGTTTCCTTTTCGCTTTCTTGACGTTGCCGATTGACGTAGAAGACTGAGCAGCCAAGCGAGCGCGA
>Ga0209161_10005090_pt1 | contig 10403 bp, 5 predicted proteins | sample GraSoiAngelo_155_FD_186169 | JGI IMG/M metagenome (GOLD analysis project Ga0209161, IMG submission 186169) | Grasslands soil microbial communities from the Angelo Coastal Reserve, California, USA - 14_1009_13_30cm (SPAdes) (version 2) | ecosystem: Environmental > Terrestrial > Soil > Grasslands ...
CGCGCATGCTGGGCGGCCGCAGCAACAGGCCCAGTTGGCCCAGGGTGCCGGCGTCCGGCGCGGCCTCGCCCCCCTCGCCACCCTCGGCCGGCAGCGTCGGCAACGCGAACCCGCCCGCGGGCTGGGCGCGTGGCGTGGTCTCACCGGGCCGCTCGGCGAAGCGACCGGCCGCGGCGCCGAAGCCGCCGCCACCGCCACCCCCGCCCCCGCCCCCGCCGCCGCCGCCGCCCCCACCACCGAACCCAAAGCGCTGGGCGAGGCCCTGCACGTCCCCGGAGAGCAGCGCCGTCTTGATCGGATCGAGCTGCTGGGCGGTCATCCCCGCCTTGGCGAGCGAGTCGAACACGAAGGTGATGCGCGCCACGATGATCGCGCTGTCACGCTTCTGCGACGGCGACAGGACCGCGGGCGGCGGCTGCTTCCCCTGGAAGCCCCACGTGACGCGATGCAGCCCAGCGCTCGCGGGCCCGTTCAGGGTGCGCACCGTGTCGCCGCGCACGTCGGTGATGACGATCTTCGTCTGCGCGCGGCGGTCGGTGCTGCCGGTGGTCAGGCGGTATACGATCTCCGCCCCGTACGCCGGGCTCGGCGCGCGGAACCACTGCTGGCCGGCGGAGAAGCTGCCCCGTGTCGGCTCCCCGTACTCGTAGGCCGTCTTGGGATCGAACAGGTACGCGCCGGCAGCGAGCACCGTGCTCGTGAGCTGCTCGAGCGGCGAGATCTCCACGATCCAGAGGCCGCGGCCGTGCGTCGCGGCGATGAGCTCGTGCTCGCGCGGATGGATCTTGAGGTCGTGCACGGGGACTGTGGGAAGGTTCGTCATGAACCGCTGCCACGAGACGCCGCGGTCGCGCGAGACGTAGGCGCCGACGTCCGTCCCCACGAACAGCAAGTCGCGGTTGAACGGATCCTCGCGGATCACGTGGGCGTAATCGGGACCGCCCTTCGGCAGGTTGTTCACGATCGACCGGAACGTTTTCCCGAAGTCGGTCGTCGCGTACACGTACGGCGTGAAGTCGTTGTTGCGGTGATTGTCGAACGTGATGTAGAACGTGGCCGTGTCGAAGTGCGAGGGCTCGATACGGCTCACGTACGTGCCGGCAGGGACGCCCGCGAACCGGCCGGTCAAGTTCTCCCACGTGCCGCCGTCGTTGCGCGTGAGCCAGACGTTGCCGTCGTCGGTGCCGGCGTACAGCAGCCCGGGCCGCAGCGGCGACTCGGCGAGCGACACGATGGTGCAGAACGTCTCCGCGCCGGTCACGTCGGGGGTGATCCCGCCCGTCGTCTGCGTGCTGACGCGGATCTTCATCGTGTCCCGCGTGGTCAGGTCCGGCGAAATCGGAAAGAGATTCTCCCCGCGGCTGGTGGACTTCATCACCTTGTTGCTGCCCGCGTAGAACGTCGTCGGGCTGTGCGCCGAGATGAAGAAGGGCGTGTTCCAGTTCCAGCGCAGGTCCTGGTCGGCGGAGTCGGCGAGCTGGCGGCGCCGCAGCTCGGCGAGCCGCGTCTTCTGCGCCGCGGTGGGCGGCTTGGTCGTGTCGGGACGCTCGATGACGATCGAGTCTTCGAACACCTGGTAGCGCGGCCGCCAGCCCGGCTTCTGCAGCGCGGTGCGCTCGCCGGTCGCCAGATTCAGGCGCCCCATGTTGCCGCCCTGCGATTCGGAATACACGATGTTCGGGTCGGTCGGATCCTGCGCGGTGTAGAAGCCGTCGCCGCCGCCGACCGTGATCCAGTCGCTGTTGTCGATCGTGCCGTTGCGGTGCCGGCTCGGCCCGCACCACGAGCCGTTGTCCTGCAGCCCCGCGCACACGTGATACGGGAACGCCATGTCGTAGCTGACGATGTACGGCTGCGCCAGGGTGATCACGTTCAGGAACACAAAGTTTCCGCCGCGGTCCCACGTCTGCGACACGCCGCCGTCGTCGCCGACGATGAAGTGACTCGGGTCGTTGGGATCGATCCACATGGCGTGGTGATCCACGTGGATGCCCTGCGTCGCGTTGCCGACGGTCTTGCCGCCGTCGTTGGAGAAATTGACGGGCGTCGAGGACCAGTACACGCGGTTGGGGTCCTTGGGATCGGCGCGCACCTGGGAGTAGTAGAAGGGGCGGACGTCGTTGCCGTTCATCTTGGTCCACGTCGCGCCGCCGTCGCCCGAGCGGTACAGGCCGGAGGGACGCGTCTGCGCCGCCTTGGTTTTGTCGACGCGCGGATTAGGCGCGGTGTCCGCTTCGACCAGCGCGTAGATCACTTTGGGGTCGCTGCCCGCGATGGCGAGCCCGATGCGCCCCTTCAGCGTCTCGGGGAAGCCGCCGCCCTTCACCTCGATCCACGTCTTCCCGCCGTCGGTCGTCTTCCACAGGGCGCTGCCCGGCCCGCCGCTCTTCAGGAAGTAGGGGCCGCGCACCCGCTCCCAGCTCGAGGCGAACAGCACCTCGGGGTTGGTCGGGTCCATGGCAATGTCGATGAAGCCCGCCTTGTCGCTGATGAACTTGACGAGCTGCCAGGTCTGGCCGCCGTCGGTCGTCTTGTAGAGGCCGCGCTCGGGGTTCGCGCCCCACGCCCATCCCAGGGCGGCGACGTACACGATGTTCGGATTGGTCGGGTGCACGATGATGCGGCCGATCGCCCCCGACTTCTCGAGCCCCATCGGCTTCCAGGTGAGCCCGCCGTCGGTCGATTTGAAAATGCCGCAGCCCGGCGAGATGGTGTTGCGGGAGTCCTCTTCGCCCGTCCCCGCCCACACTTGCGTCGTGTCGCTGGGGGCGATGGCCAGCTCGCCCATCGCGACGCAGCGCTGATTGTCGAAGACCGGCCGGAACGTGATGCCGGCGTTGGTCGTCTTCCAGATCCCGCCCGCCGCGCCCGCGATGAAAAACGTTTTCGACGGGCTGGGGATGCCGACCACGCTGGAGGTGCGGCCGCCCATGTTGGCGGGGCCGATGTTGCGCCAGCGGAAACCGGCGAGCAGGGTCGAGTCGAGGGGCTGAGCGGCTTGAGCGGCGAGGGGGCCGGCCAGGGTCACCAGGACGGCAAGGCACGGCCAAGGGCGCAGGGTCATAACGACGGCCTCGTGACTGAAGGACTGGGGGGGTAAACGTTGTGCTCTCGAGTGAGATTACGCGAGAGCGGGGGTGAACGTTGGAGTCCCTACCCGGTTGCCCCCGGTGTCACGTGGCGATCGTCCGCCGCGGAGCCGCGCGGTTCGATGCCCGCGAGCCCGAACAGCCACCGGCCCGGCGCCCCGCGCCAGAACCGGAGCCGTCGCTCGGCCTTGGGATCCGTGCGACGCTCCGTGCGCGCGCGCGCCGCGACGGCGGCGAGCAGCGCCACCCCGGCGGCCGCAGCGCCGCTCAGCTCCAGCGATCGGGCCAGCTGAGGCGGACCCGCCACACTCCCCACGGCCGCCCCCACCGATGTCACGACGCCCAGGTAGGCGACGCCCCGGAACAGGCGCTCGACCCGACCACCCCGCTCCCCATAAACGAAGGCCAGCTCTTCCCGGCGCCGCTCGAGGCTGGCGGCCAGCGCCGCCACCAGCTCCTCGCGATGGTGTCCCGCGGCGACCAGCCGGCGCACCCGCCGCAGCGCGAAACCGAGCGCCCCCACAAGCAGCGTTGCCAAGCCGCCCACGGCGATCCCCCGCAGGATCGGATCGTCGGACCAGAGAAACGCCGCCGCCGCCGCGGGGAGTGCGACCACGCCGAGCAACGCACCGTAGGCCAGCGCCAGCGCCGAGAGGTGGCTGCTCTCCGTCAGGAACGCGCGGATCGCGAGGGGTGCCACGGTGCCGCGGCGCTCCTCGGCGCCCAGCGCCCGCACGAATGCCTCCGCGTCGGCGAAGCGGGCGGCGGGCGTCTTCTCCAGGCAGCGGGCGATGGCGTCGGCGAGCCACGCCGGCACCCACGGCGCTACCGCGTCGAGGCGCGGGGCGGGTTCGGCGACGTGCCGCGCGAGCATTTCCTGATCGTCCCTCGTGGTGAACGGGAGACGGCCGGCGAGCGCGTAGAAGCCCACCACGCCGAGCGCGTACAGGTCGGCGCGGCCGTCGACCGGCAGTCCCGTCACCTGCTCGGGGCTGATGAACGCGGCCGTCCCGCGCACGCGGCCGCCGGGATCGGTGTTCGCATCCGAGGTCGCGCGCGCGATCCCGAAATCCGTCACGAGCACCCGGTCCGAGCCCCGCTCCAGGAGGATGTTCTCGGGCTTGACGTCGCGATGCACGATGCCGCGGGCGTGCGCGTAGGCGAGTGCCGACGCGGTCTGCGAGAGCACCCGCACCACCTCCGCCGGCGGGAGCCGCCCGTGGCGCCGCAGACGATCGGCGAGCGTCTCCCCTTCCACGTACGCCATGGCGTAGAACATGAAGCGATCCGCTTCGTCCACGGCGAACACCGGCACGATGTGCGGATGCGAGAGCCGGGCGGCGATGCTCGCTTCGCGTAGAAAGCGGTCGCGGGCTTCCGCGTCGAACGCGCGCGCGGGGCTCAGCACCTTGAGCGCAACGGGGCGATCGAGCCGCAGCTCCCGGGCCAGGAACACCAGCCCGTGCCCGCCCCGGCCGATGAGGCCTGCGATGTCGTAGCGGGCGGTGAGCGCGGTGCGCAGCGCCTCGAGCGTCGCGTCGGGGTTCGTGGAGATATCGCCGTCCGTGTTGGAGAGGGCCGCCCGAGCAGCGGCCGCTGCTGGTACCCCGCGGCGCGGGGGCTGGGTTCCATGCCGGGGCAGTGCGTTTCGTACCGGCTGTTGAGCGCCTGGTGATCGGGCTTCCACACTTCTAACCCCGGGCCGCCGGCCCGGGGTTAGCCGACCCTGGCGGGACGCGGCCACGAGACGGAGTAACGGTGCATAGGGCAAGCGGGCTTTACGCTCACGTCACCTGGCACACCTACCGGCGCATGCGGACGATTCGGAAATACGACGTCGCTGCGATAGTCGAAGCTGTCCTTTACGATCTCGTCCTTTGTGCGACACGCCAAGTCTGAGTCCTCGCGGCGCGTGAACGTGGCGCGGAAGGACGCGCAGCGACTGCAATGGTCGCGTGGGTATTACATCAGCTCGCTGTCCCGCGACCATGTGCACGCGACGAGGTCTTACATCGCACGGCAGGTTCAGCGTCACCCGGAATTGGTACCGGCCTGACTAGGGTGGGCTGACCCCGGGGCGGTGCCCCGGGGCCCATGGCGAGCGAACTTGGTACCTCGCTCTACTGACCCCGGACTGGCGGTCGCGGGTGAACCCATCTCTACCCTCAGAAGGTCCGGGTAGACTGACCCCGGGGCCATGCCCCGGGGTTCAGCCCTTTCCACCCTCCTCGTGCTGGCGGCCCGCGCCGGCCCGCGCCACATTCTCCGCCCTATGCCCACGGCCGCGCATCAACCCTACGTCCCTGCCTCCCAGTCACCCGCGGAGCTGACGCCCCGCTCCCTCGTCCTCGGCGTCTTCCTGGGGCTGATCTTCGGCGCCTCCAACGTGTACCTGGCGCTGAAGATCGGGCTGACCGTCAGTGCCTCGATCCCCATCGCGGTGCTGTCGATCACGATCTTCCGCGCGCTGGGCCGCGCCACGATCCTCGAGAACAACATCGTGCAGACCACGGGGTCGGCCGCCGATTCGGTCTCGGCCGGCGTCGTGTTCACGATCCCCGCGATCCTGCTGATGGGCTACGACCTGGACATCGGGCGCGTGGCGGTGCTCGCGATCGCCGGCGGGTTGATGGGCGTGCTCATGATGATCCCGCTGCGCCGGGCGCTCATCGTGAAGGAGCACGACAACCTTCCCTATCCCGAGGGCACCGCCTGCGCCGAAGTGCTGATCGCGGGGGAGAAGGGCGGCGTCCACGCGAAGACGGTATTCCAAGCCTTCGGCCTCGCCTTCGCCTACAAGTTCTTGATGAGCGCGCTGCAGACGTGGCAGGAGTACCCGGGGAAAGTGTTCCGCTGGTTCCAGGGAGCGGAGCTGCGCGCCGAAGTGAGCCCCGAGCTGATGGGGGTGGGGTACATCATCGGGCCGCGCATCGCGGGATACCTGTTCGCCGGCGGCTGCTTCGCCTATCTGGTCCTCATGCCGGCCATCAAGCTGTTCGGCAGCGGCATCTCGGAGCCGATGCTGGGGGCGACGAAGCTGATCCGCGATATGAGCGCCAGCGAAATCCGCTCCGCGTTCGTGTTCTACATCGGGGCCGGCGCCGTGGCGACGGCGGGGATCATCGCGCTGGCCCGCTCGCTGCCGACCATCGTGAGCGCGTTCCGCGCCGGCTTCGCCGATCTCAAGGCGAGCCGCGTAGGCCAGGCCGTCGCCGCCAAGCTCCGCACCGACGACGACCTGCCGATCACCGTGACGATCTTCGGCTCGCTGCTCCTGGCGCTGGGCCTCGCCTTCCTGCCGTCGATCGGCGTCAACCTGCTCGGCGGTCTGCTCATCATCGTCTTCGGCTTCTTCTTCACCACCGTGTCGTCGCGCATCTGCGGCCAGATCGGCAGCTCGGCGAACCCGATCTCGGGGATGACGATCGCGTCGCTGATCGCGATCTCGGTCATCTTTCTGCTGCTCGGGTGGACGCAGATCGACGACCGGGTGCGCGCGATCTCGATCGCGTGCGTGATCGCCGTGGCGGTCGCCAACGGCGGCAACACGTCGCAAGACCTGAAGACCGGATTCCTCGTGGGCGCGACCCCGCGGCGCCAGCAGATCGCCATCCTCGTCGGCGCCATCGGCTCCGCCCTCGCCGTCGGCTGGACGCTCACCCTGCTCAACCGCTCCTATCAGTACGAGGTGCCGGAGGCGCGGGCGGGCTTTACGGCCCCCGCGGCCGGACGGTCTCCGGACGGCAGCGTCCTCGTCCTCGACCAGACGATGTCGGGATTCCGCGTCGCGGGCGGAGACACCTTCGACACCACGCGCTATCAGGTCGTTCGCGTCTACACGGCGACGAACGGCGTGCCGCCGGGGAAGTACCTCGTGGACCCCGCCACCCGGGAGATCCGCTACGTCGTCGACCCCGGCATCGGCGGCCGGGTGCGCGAATACGAAGGACGCCGGCTGACCCGGCTCGACTCGCCCAAGGCCACGCTCATGGCGTTCATCGCCGACGGCATCCTCACCCACCGGCTGCCGTGGGCGCTGGTGCTGATCGGCGTGTTCCTGGCGATCGCCATCGAGCTGACGGGCGTGCAGTCGCTCCCCGTAGCGGTGGGCGTCTATCTCCCCATCACCACCTCGGCGGGAATGTTCGCGGGCGGGATCGTGCGCTGGCTGGTCGAGCGGCGCGCGCGCTCCGACAACCGCTCCCTCGCCGACATCGAGTCCGGGCCGGGCGTCTTGTTCTCCAGTGGCTTGATCGCCGGCGGAGCGATCGGCGGCATCGTGATCGCGGCGATCGCCGGCGCCAAGGGCAGCGCCGACTGGCTGGCCGATCACGTGGGGCTGCACCACGCCCTGGGCGGCCTCGCGCAATCGTCCGTCGTCGCTCTCGTGATTTTCGCCCTGCTCGGCTTCCTGCTGTACCGCATCGGCGCGCGCCGCGCGCCCTAGGGCGTCTCGGCGCCTCGGCGTCCAGCCTTTCATGCGCGTCGTGTCGCTGCTGCCGGCGGCCACGGAGATCGTCGCGGCGCTGGGTGCGGCGGGCTGGCTGGTCGGGGTCTCCCACGAGTGCGACTACCCGTCTCTCGTCCGCGCGCTCCCGCGCGTGACCGGGACGGCCCTCGACCCGGCGCTCCCTTCCGGGGCGATCGACCGCGCGATGGCGGCGGCGCAGCGCAGCGGTGTCGCTCCGATCCAGATCGACGTGGGGCTGCTGCGCCGCCTTGCCCCCGATCTCATCATCGGCCAATCGCTCTGCGACGTATGCGCGATCGGCGCCACGGAGTTGGAGCGCGCCGTGGCGGCCCTGGACCGGCGGCCGTCGGTCGTGACCCTGCACGCGCACGACCTCGCGCGTGTCTTGACGGATATCCAGCGGGTGGGGGAGGCGCTCGGTCTGACCGACGAAGCCGACGAACTGGTGGCCGGCCTGCGCTACCGCCTGCGCAAGCTGAGCCACTATGCCTCTATGCCTCGGCGCCCCCGTGTTCTGGTCTTGGAGTGGCTCGACCCCCCCTACGTCGCCGGGCACTGGGTGCCCGAGCTGGTTGCCGCGGCGGGAGGGGTGGACGTCGGCAACCGGCCCGGGGCCCGCTCGGCGGCGCGGTCGTGGCGGGAGCTGGTGGCGCTGGCGCCCGACGCGGTCGTGATCGCGTGCTGTGGCTTCGACGTCGCCCGGGCGCAAGGGGAGTACGAAAGCGTGACCGACCGCGACGCGCGGGCCCTGTTCGCCGGGCGCGTGGAATTCCTCGACGGCAACGCCTATACTTCGCGCCCCGGCCCCCGGCTTGTCGACGCGGCTGAATGGCTGGCGGCCTTGATACACCGTTGACGACCCTTCTCAGGTTGGTGCCATGCTTGCTGAAGCGCTGCTCGTCCTCAGCATGCTGCAGGCGCCGCCGGCCGACCGGCCGCCGCGGGACACGCTGCGTTTCTACGCCGTCGGCGATCTGAACCTCGGGCGGGCGCTGACCTACCGGTACCTGCTCCAGGGCGACACGCTCTATCCGTTCGCCGCGCTCGCCGACACGCTGCGCGCCGCGGACGTCCTGTTCGGCAACCTCGAGAGTCCGATCGCGCCGGTCGGCCACCCGTTCGAGCACACCGGCAGCTTCGTGTTCAGCACGCCGCCGATCGCCGCCGACGCCCTGGTGCGCGCTGGCTTCGACGTCGTGAGCAACGCCAACAACCACGCGTGGGACGTGGGGCTGACCGGCATCGTCGAGACGCTGACGCAGCTGGACCGCGTGGGACTCGCTCACGCCGGCACGGGGCGCACCATCGCGGACGCGCATCGCCCCGCGCTGCTCGAGCGCCGGGGCTGGCGCATCGCCGTGTTCGCCGTGACGCGCGCCTTCAACCCGGCCCCGCGGCGCTTCTTCTCGCACGAGGGCGCGCACTACATCGCCTGGGCGGACTCGGGCTGGCTCTACCCGGCCATCCGCCGGCTCAAGGGCTCGGGCGCCGCCGACTTCGTCGTGGTGAGCGCCCACGCCGGCCAGGAGCTGGCGGACACGGCCGATACGGCGCTGCGGCGGTTTTTCCGCGGCGCCATCGACGCCGGAGCCGATCTCTGCCTCGGCCACCACCCCCACGTGCTGCAGCCGGTCGAGTGGTATCACGGCAAACCGATCGCCTACTCCCTCGGCAACTTCATCTTCGAGCAGATGTCGCCGTGGACCCGGCTGTCGGCGATCTTCAAGTTCACGGTGACTCCCGACGGCGCCATCGCCGCCGATCTCATTCCGACGCGCGTGGGGTTTCGCGCGTCGGTCGCCGGCGGCGCCGCCGCCGACAGCGTGTGGCGTCGCATGGGGCTCGAGCCCCGCGTCCCGCCGCCTGCTTTCCACTTCGCCTTCATCCCGCACCCATGACCGCGACGTCGCTGCCGTTCCTGAAGCGCCTGCTGGACACGCCGGGCCCCTCCGGCTTCGAGACCGCTGCGGCGCGCGTCTGGCGCGAGGAGACCAAGGAGTTCGCCGACGAGGTGCGCGGCGACACGCACGGCAATTCCGTCGCCGTGATCAACCCCAAGGGCGCGCCGCGGTTGATGTTCGCCGGGCACATCGACGAGATCGGCCTCCAGGTCACGCACATCGACGACGAGGGGTACGTCTACTTCGCGGCGATCGGCGGCTGGGACCCGCAGGTGCTGGTGGGCCAGCGTGTGCTGTTGCTGGGCCCGGCGGGCCCGGTGCGCGGCGTGATCGGCAAGAAAGCCGTGCACATGATGAAGAAGGAGGAGCTCGACAAGGTCTCGAAGTTCGACGACCGTTGGCGCCCCCGGCGTGCTCGACGGCGCGGCGCTGGACTTCCCGAACGGCCGCATGGTGTCCCGCTCCATCGACAACCGCATCGGCGCGTACGTCGTCGCTGAAGCTCTGCGGCTGCTCGCCAAGGACCGCCCCAAGCACGCGGCGGTGTTCGCCGTGGCGACGGTGCAGGAAGAGATCGCGTGGACCGGGGGCGGCGCGCGCACCAGCGCGGTGGGGCTGGACCCGCAGGTGGCGCTGGTGGTGGACGTGACGCACGCGACCGACTGGCCCGGCGCGGACAAGAAGCAGGCGGGCGAGCACAAGCTGGGCGGCGGCCCGGTGCTCTCGCGCGGCTCGGCGGTGCACCCCGTCGTGTTCCGGATGTTGGTCGAGTGCGCGGAGGCGGAAAAAATCCCCTACACCGTCGAAGCGGCCCCACGCGGCACTTCGACGGACGCCGACGCCATCCACAACGCCCAGCGCGGCATCCCGACGGGACTGGTGTCGGTGCCCAACCGCTACATGCACTCGCCCAACGAGATGGTGGCGCTGACGGACGTGGAG
>Ga0209161_10005091_pt1 | contig 10401 bp, 9 predicted proteins | sample GraSoiAngelo_155_FD_186169 | JGI IMG/M metagenome (GOLD analysis project Ga0209161, IMG submission 186169) | Grasslands soil microbial communities from the Angelo Coastal Reserve, California, USA - 14_1009_13_30cm (SPAdes) (version 2) | ecosystem: Environmental > Terrestrial > Soil > Grasslands ...
GCGAGCAGGCTCGTCCCGGCCGCGGCGTGCCAGGTGCGTCCGTGGGTGCCCTGCCCGGCGGTCTGAAGGTCGGCGACGACGACGGACGGCCCGGCTCCGGCGGCGGCGAGCGCCCGCGCACGCTCCTGGGTGCTCGCAAGTGCCGCGTGGAACTCGATGTCGCGGCGGATCTCGAGCGATAGCGCGCTCCGCACCGCCGGGATCGCCAGCAGCGCGAGGCGCATCAGCGCGCTGCGGCGAGAACGAGAGGGACGCGGACGATCTCGTCGATCGTTCCGTCCTTGGGGCTACGCGTGTACACCTCGGCGAATCCGATGATGTCGGACGGCGGATCCTGGTACGACGCCGTGATCGCGAAACTGCCCTTCGCGGGTGCGCCGGCGGTCGCGGTCGTGAACCCGCTCGCCAGGACGCGGCCAGCGGTGTCGGTGACCTGCCAGATGAGCGCGGCCTCGAACACACTCGCTTCGCCGCTGATCGTCAGCGGACTGCGAACGTGGGTGTTGGCGAGTGGCTCCTTCACGAGGATCCCGCCCCGCGCGGAGAGGAGCGGCGTCGGTACCGGGCTAGGCGTTGGGGTCGGGCTTGGCGTCGGGCTTGGACTCGCAGTCGACGTCGGTGTCGCCGACCGGACGGGCGTGGGCGTCGGCGTTGTAACGACGATCCGGTTGTCGACGCATCCCGCGCCGAGGAGAGCGGCGGCCAGGGTTACGAGCGCCGCGGTCCTCACGTTCGTCGCACCTGCGCCCCCGCGGCGCGCACCCGGACCACACGCCCGCGGCCGCTTGTGCCGACGGCCAGCGCTGACTCCTCCATTGCCGCGACAACGCGAGCGGCGAGGCGCGCGGGGGCGAACGCGACCACGGCCGGACCCGCCCCCGACAGAGCGGCGCCGAACGCGCCGGCGGCCCGCGCCGCGGCGATGATGTCGTTCAAGCCGGTCACCAGTTGGGCCCGCGCCGGCTGATGGAGGCGGTCCGCCATAGCGATCGAGAGGAGCGCGCCGTCGGAGCGCAGCACCGCCGCGAGCAGCGCGGCGGCGTGGGCGATGTTGAAGACGGCATCGGCCCGCGAGACGTTAGCCGGTAGGACCGCACGCGCCTTCTCTGTGGCCAGCGGTTCGCGCGGGATGAAAAGGCATATCCGCCATGCGCGCGGAAACGCGATGCGCGTCGCGACCGGACCGTCGTCGCTCGGCAGCGCGACCGTGAACGCTCCGTACAGGGCCGCAGCCACGTTGTCGGCATGCCCTTCGACCTCGCTCGCGACGCGGAGGAGCGTCCGCCGGTCGAGCGGGTCGCCCATGATCGCGTTGGCTGCCACCACCCCACCGACGATGGCCGCCGCGCTCGATCCGAGACCGCGCGCCACCGGGATGGCCGAGCGCTGCGTCACGTGGTACGCGCCGAGCGTCTCCGCGGCCGCTTCCGCCGCGGCGCGGGCCGACACGACGAACAGATTGTCCTCACCGGTCGGCATGCCGTTCTCTATGCCGTTTTCGCGAGCGTTGTCGTCCCCGTCCAGGTTCACGGACCAGGCGCGGGCGGGTCGGAGGTCGAACTCGGCGAGAAGGGGCAACGCGATGGCGAACGAATCGAAGCCCGGGCCCAGATTCGCGCTCGAAGCGGGCACCCGCACGCGAAGCTCCCCCACTGCTACGCCCTCAACGCCGCACGGACCGCATCCGGTGTGGCCTCAACCTCGGGGATGTCGCCGGCGAGCGAGCGGGCGCGGTCGGGGTCCTTCATCCCGTTCCCGGTGAGAACGCACACCACCCGCTTCGCGCCTCCGAGGCCCCCGGTCCGCGCCCGCTTGCGCAGCCCGGCGATCGCCGCTGCCGAGGCGGGCTCGGCGAAAACGCCCTCGCAGCGGGCCAGGAAGCTGTACGCATCGAGGATCTCGCTGTCGCTGACCGCGTCGATCGCGCCCCCCGACTCGTCTCGGGCGGCCACCGCCCCCTTCCACGACGCCGGGTTTCCGATCCGGATCGCGGTCGCGACGGTCTCCGGGTGGGCGACGGGCACCCCACGGACGAGCGGGGCGGCGCCTTCGGCCTGGTATCCATACATCCGCGGTCGCTGCCGGGCGAGGCCCGTCTTGGCCGCCTCGACAAAGCCCTTCCAGTACGCGGTGATGTTCCCAGCATTGCCGACGGGGATGAAGAGGGCATCGGGCGCGTCTCCGATCGTCTCGCAGAGCTCGAACGCGGCCGTTTTCTGTCCCTCGATGCGGTGCGGATTGACGCTGTTGACGAGCGCCGCCTCGCCCTCGTCGGCGAGGGCACGCACCACCGCCAGCGCGGCGTCGAACCCGCCCCGGACAGCGACAACGTGAGCGCCGTGGGCGATCGCCTGCGCGAGCTTGCCGGCTGCGACCTGGCCGGCCGGAAGGACCACGGTGCACGACATTCCCGCGCGGGCGGCGTACGCAGCTGCCGACGCAGCGGTGTTGCCGGTCGATGCGCATAGGACCACACGAGCGCCGCCTTCGAGCGCTTTCGCGACCGCTACAACCATGCCGCGATCCTTGAACGATCCCGTCGGATTCTGACCTTCGACCTTGAGCCAGATCTCCGAGACGCCCGTCTCGCGCTCGAGGGAACGAGCGCGCACCAAGGGGGTGTCTCCCTCGCCAAGGGTGAGCCGGGGTGTCCGCTCAGTGACTGGGAGATAGGACGCGTAGCGATCGATGAGGCAACGCGCGTCTGGCACGGGGAAGCATGGTATTCCGTCAGTACCATTCGCCTGTGAATCTCTCGACGCGCGAACGGCAGCTCCTGACAACGCTCGTCGTTCTGCTCATTGTCCTCGCGAGTTTCCAGCTGCTCGCCGATGTTACCGAAGCACTCTCGCGCGTCGCTGACGTCGTAATCATCTTCATCGCCGCCTGGGCCGTGTCCTATCTGCTATCGCCGCTTGTGACTCGGATCGACCAGCGGACGATCCTGAATCGCGCGCTCAGCGTGGTGGTCGTGTACATCGGGATCGCCTTCGTGCTTGCCGGAACGCTCGCGCTCGTGGTGCCGGGACTCGTCAGCCAGCTGAACGACCTCATCGTGCGCGCACCTGAGTACGGCGACCGTGCCGCGCGAGAGGTCGTCAACCTGCAGCGCCGTCTGGAGGGTGCGGGCGTGCCGGTCAGCGTCACCGACCTCTACGGTCAGGTGCCCGCGAAGCTCTCCCAGATAGCGGGCACCATCGCCGCCGATGCGCTCCAGTATGTCTCGGCAACCGCGAGCGTCCTCTTCAACGCGACGCTCGTCCTCATCATCGCGTTCATCATGCTGATCGACGGCGATCAGCTCTGGCGGCGGTTCATCGGTGCGCTCACCCCCGAGCTCCGCAGCGAAGCGGAGCTGCTCCGGCAGAGCGCGGACCGTTCCTTCGGCGGCTTCATTCGCGGCTCGCTCATTCTCGGCGTGATCTACGGGGTGGCGACGCTCGCGATTCTCGTCGCGCTCGGGGTCCTGTTTGCCGGCGTGCTGGCCGTGCTTTCGGGACTCACGATGGTGATCCCGTTCTTCGGCCCGATCATCGCGGAGATCCCCGTGCTCGCTGTCACCCTCCTCGGCGCGCCCGACGTCTTCGTGTGGGTGCTCGTGCTCACTCTGGCCTTGCAGCAGATCGTGCTGAACGTGCTCGGGCCACGCGTCATGTCGAACGCGATCGGCATCCATCCGATCTTCGTCTTCCTCGCTCTCCTGCTCGGGTCGCGCATCGCCGGGTTCTGGGGCGTCTTCCTCGCGATGCCCGTCGCAGGTGTCATCAACACCTTCGTGCGCTACGCGTTCCAGGTCGCGCAGGGCCGTCGCGCGCGGACCGAGGCCTCGACGCTCATGGAAGAGAGCGATGCGGCAGCCGCCGCGGCCGCGGCGGATCTACGGGACGCGGAGGCTGAGGCGAGGGAGTCTCAACGTACCGCACGAAAGGCGCGTCTCGCACCGCGAGGCAAGTGACCGAAGAGCGCAAACACATCCTCATCACGAACGACGACGGCATCGAGTCGGATGCGCTCGGGCCGCTGGCCGACGCGCTCTGGGCGGTCGGGAACGTCGACATCATCGTGCCGGAACGCAACTGGAGTGGTGCGAGCCACAGCATCACCCTCTACCGACCGCTCCGCGTGAAGGCGACGCAGCTTCGGAGCGGACAGCCCGCGTACATGAGCGACGGATCGCCGACGGACTGCGTGCGGCTCGCGGTGCTCGGCTTCCTTCCGCATAAGCCGGACCTCGTCGTCTCGGGAATAAACCGCGGGTCGAACATGGGAGACGACATCACGTATTCGGGAACGGTCGCCGCGGCGATGGAGGGTCTGCTTTCGAACGTGCCGTCCATCGCGATCTCGATCGGCGCGTTCGGCGCGAACCTCGACTTCGGCCCGGCCGCGTCATTCGCCGCGCTCCTCGCGAAGAACATCCTCGCGAAAGGCTTCTCGTCCGACGCGCTCCTCAACGTGAACGTGCCGGCGCTGCCGCGCGAGCGGATCACCGGAGTGGAGGTCACGCGGCTCGGCAAGCGGAACTATCGCGACCAGCTCGTCGAGCGGCTCGATCCCTACGGCGAGCCCTACTACTGGGTCGGCGGTCCTGCGGTAGCCGGCGACGCCGAGCCCGGCACCGATGTCGCGGCACTCCGCGCCGGGAAGATCAGCGTGACCCCGATCTATCTCGACCTCACCAGCCACGAGCTGATTCACGAGCTCGCGACCTGGGATTGGGGCTGGTCCGCACCAGTCGAAGTGAGCGCGGACTAGTGCGCCGTTGGCGCTAGTCGTCTCGCTCGTCTGGGCGACCGCAGTGGGGATCTACCTGCTGAGCGCCAGGGAACAACATCAACCGTTGGGAAACGCCGGAAACTTTCGAGTTCCTCGCACGTCATAGAGAGGTATGCGGCTGGCCGCGCGGCTGTCCACCGTTCTCGTCGTCGGCGTTTTGGTGACGGTAATCGGACTCGCCGCAGGACGCGCGCTCACCGCTGTCCGCCAGACACCCGAGCCCTCGTTCGAGCCCTTCGCGCCGCCGCCTGCCGCGAGCTCGAACGGCACGCTCGCGCTTCCCGTTCAGTGCGACGCCTCGACGGCGCTCGCGGGTCGTTTCGCAAATTTCGCGTGGTCGCCTGACTCGAGCGTCCTCGCGGCAACGAGCGCTCCTTCAGGCGAATCGCTGGAGCGAATCACGCTTTTCTATGGACCTGGCTGGAAGGCTCACGACATCGGTCCGGGTCGGGGCCCGCGCTGGTCGCCGGCGGGCGTCCTCGCCTTCGAGCGACCCGACCGGGCGGGTACGCTCCGGGTCGTCGACCCGCACTCGGGTCAGCAGGTCGCGCAGATCGACAACACCAGCGCCGCCTACGCCTGGGACGGCGAGGCGCTCGTGTTCTTCCGCGGCAACGAACTCCGAGCGTGGCACGACGGAAAGGACGAGCTGCGCGCAGTGGTCGGCTCCTCGTACGTGCCGAGCAAGCCGTACTTGGCGCGGTTCAGCGGGGACAGCTCGCGCTTCGTCGTTGAGCGACGCGAGAACGGAAAGATCGCGGAGCTCTTCATCGGCGACACGAAGGACGGCCGGGCTTCGCCTCTCGCCCCGCCGCTGGCCTACTCGCTCGCGCCGTTCGGCGGCAGGGTGATGCTCGACTACGACGATCGCCTGACGCTCTTCGCCGAGGCGCGGGCGTCCGCGACGGTCATGAAAACAGAGATAGCCGGCACCTTTACAGGCTGGTCGCCCGATGGTCGCCGCGCGCTCTTCCGAACGAGCTCCTCCGCGCTTCTCGGATGGGACGTCATGCGCGTGGACGAAGTCGCGCGCACGACGGGCGGATCGGCAGGCGACGTCGCGTTCGCGCCGAATGGACGCTGGCTCGCGTCCTTCAGCAGCGGCTCGTTGAGCGTTGCGCCGTGCGCCGACCGGGCAGCGGATCCGCGCGTCAAGCTGACGCGCGATAAAGCCATCCAGCTCGTTCGATCGCGACCGGACGTGCTCGGCGTGACGAAGATCGAGGCGAAGCTTGTGCTGTGGGCCGAGCTCGAACGCAACAAGACGAGATTCATCACCTTCGGCACCGCGGACACGAGCGCGCCGGTCTGGCTGGTTGGATTAGCCGGCGAGGTCCGGCGGCCGCCGAACTGGAACCCGCCGGTGGGCGCCCCAGAGACCTATCCGCTGGGCCTCTACGCGCTGGACGCGACCGACGGGCACGAGCTCGCGATGACGATCACGATCGGCACGTGGTGGATCGGCGATGGCTTCGACGACCTGCATGAGTACGGAACGCTCCCGCCCGCGTGGACTCCCCCGACCAGTCCGTACCCGACGCCCGTGGTGCCGGTCGATTACACGGTCACGGCGCAGGGGCAGAGTGCTGTAGTCAAAAGCGAGGGCGGCTGGAGCATCTCGGTGCCGCGGGAGTGGTTCGTCTCGTCCGACGCCGTTCGTTTCGGCGCCGCGGTCCTCACGAACTACCAGCCCGACGTCTACGGGTCGTACACGCACGTGGTCATGCCGCAGGCGCCCGCGCGCATGCGCGTCACGCTCGAGATGTGGTCGAACGACCAGCACCTCGCACTCGGCGCATGGACCGACGGTGCGTTCGCGGGCGGGCTGACAAGAGCAGTCTCCGCTCGGTCGACCACGACGCTCGCGGGCAAGGAGGCCGTAGTTCTTACAGACGAGCAGAACATCGGGCCGCCTCCGTACGGCCAGCAGATCTCGCGCGTGTGGATCGTGCCGAGGGACGACGACACGATGCTGGTCGTCCACGCGCTCCCATTCGACAGCACGGCGCTGGGGAACGCCGAACGCGCGCTCGCGACGCTGCAGCTCGCCTCGCCCGCCGCGGCGCCACGCGCGACAGTGACGAAGGATGCCGCGATCGCGATCGTGACGGCTCCGCTCACCGGCGCGCGCAGCACCAAGCCGGTGCCGATAGCGCGGATCGATCGCGCCGAAGCAAGGTTGGTGCGGTGGACCGATATCAGATCGATCGTCGGTCCGTTCCAGGGACCTGGCCCCGGACCGCTCAGCGCGGAGCCGCAGGCGCCGATTTGGGTTGTCGCCGTCGCGGGAGACCTCGGCATGACGAGCGGCATCTGCCGCGGCCTGACGGCATGCCCGTCGCCCGCGCCGATCCGATGGAGCGTCTCCTTCGTCGACGCGCGCACCGGCGCCGTCCGATGGACGCAGTCGGCGGGAGCGGGGGACTGGCCCGCGTTCTTCGACGCGCTCCCGGACCAGCCCTTCTAGAGCCGCCTCACCGCCTGGGGTACGCGCGGAAGGACTCCAGGATGGCCATCGCGCGCGACCACTTCGAGGCCATCGCCGAAGACCGTCCGTACCAGCTCGGCGTCGAGGACATCGAGCGGCGTCCCGTCACGGACGATCCGCCCGTCGGCGAGCGCGACGATGCGCGACGCGAAGGTCGACGCGAGATTCAGATCGTGGAGCACCGCGCAGACCGCAAGCTGACGGCGCTGCCCGAGCTCGCGAAGGAGCTCGAGCGTCGCGAGCTGGTGCCCCGGATCGAGATGCACCGTCGGCTCGTCAAGGAGAAGCACCGCGGTTTCCTGCGCGAGCGCCATGGCGAGGACCGCGCGCTGCCGTTCGCCGCCCGACAGCCGGTCGATGCGACGCCCCGCAAGCGCTTCGAGCTCGAGCTCGCCGATCGCGCGGTCGACCGCTGCCACATCATCGGGTGAGGCGCGGCCGAACGCGCCCAAGCGCGCTGTCCGCCCCAGAGCGACGACCTCACGCACGGTGAACGGGAACAGCGTGTCGAAGATCTGCGGAACGACGGCGATTCGGCGCGCGACCTTAGATCGTGAGAGCGCCGCCAGATCCTCGCCGTCGAGCAAGACGCGGCCGGCGGTGGGTCGAAGCAGGCCGGCCAGCACTCGTAGCAGCGTCGATTTGCCGGCGCCGTTCGGTCCCACGATCGCGACGACCTCGCCCGAAGCGAGCGCGAACGAACACTCGTGCAGCACCAGGCGCGGGCCGTACGCCGCGGTGACGGCGGTCGCGGCAAGGATCGTCATACGACGACTCGCCGCGAGCGCACGAGAAGCGCGAGGAAGAACGGCGCGCCGATGAGACCGGTGATGGCGCCGAGAGGCAGCTCGGCCGGCGCGATGATCGTTCGCGCGCCGAGATCCGCCAGTACGAGTGCGGTCGCTCCGGCGAGAAAGCTCGCGGGGACAAGTCGCCGATGGGTCGCGCCGATCACGAACCGGAGCGCGTGCGGAATCACCAGGCCGACGAAGCCGACGAGGCCGGCAAGAGCGACCGCCGCGCCCGACAGGAGCGCGGTCGCGCCGAGCACCGTGGTCGTGGTGCGATCCGGATCGACACCGAGAGTCGCGGCGGTCTCCTCGCCGAAAGCGTACGCGTCGACGCGATGCGCGAGAACGACTGCGAACCCGAGCCCCAGAGCCACAACAAGTGCGGCCACGCCGAGCTCGGGCCAGCTGATCACTGAGACGCCGCCCTGCAGCCAGCCCAGCACGGCCCGAAGCTGTAGCGCGAGCCGATCGCTGGAAATGAGAAGGAACGTGACGACCGCGCCGGCGAACGATGTGAGGACGACGCCCGCGAGGAGAACGGTGAGCACCGTGGTGCCACCGCCGAGACGCGCGAGACGCCACACGAGTGTGACCGTGACGAGGGCGCCGACGAAGGCCGCGATCGGCACGAGCGGCGCGGCGAGACCGAGAACGATCGCCGCCACCGCGGCGAGTGTCGCGCCCGCCGACGTGCCGGTCACGAAAGGATCTGCGAGTGGATTGCGGAGCAGGCCCTGCAGCAGCGCGCCCGCAGTCGCGAGCGCTCCGCCGACGAGCGCCGCCCCGAGGACACGCGGAAGCCGCAGCTCGCGGATGATCGTGCCGTTCACGTCATTCGATCCGAAGAGCGCCGCGAAGACGTCGCTCGGTCCGATCGCGACCGCTCCGACGAGGATCCCCGCGGCCGCGCTCACGACGAGGGCGACCGCGAGGACGGTCAGGATCCCGACCGTTCGCATCACCGGAACAGCTCCGGATGAACGAGCTTCGCATAGGCCTCAGCCGCCTCGCCGACGCGAGGTCCGGGCCGGTTGATGAGGTTGGGGTCGATCGTGACGATGCGGTTGTTCTTCACCGCGGCGATGATCGACCAGCCCTGTCGCGCCGCGACGTCGCTGGGCTTGGGGGAATACACGTCCGCGGCGAGAACGATGATCTCGGGGTCGGTCTTGAGGATTTCCTCGGCGGAGAGCTGCGGGTAGGCCGACGCCGCGCGCGCCGCGATGTTTGCGCCGCCGGCAATGTCGATGAGGTCGTTGATGTACGACCCGGGCCCGACCGTGAAGATCTTCGCCGGGTCCGACGCGTCGATCTCGTGATAGACCCGCGGTCGGTTGGCGACGTTCGCCGTCTTCGCCTTGACGGCGTCGACCCGCTGCTGGATCGAGCGCGCGAGCGCCTCGCCATCGGCGCCGACCGCTTTGCCGAGCAACGTCGCCGTCTTCGCGACGTCGGAGACGCTCTGCGGGTCGACGACGAGGACGTTCAGCGACGCGGCCTGGAGCTTCTCGATGGTGCCGTCGGAGAACTTCACGCTGAACACCAGATCCGGCTTGAGCGCGACGACTTTCTCGAAGTTCACCTTGATGCCGCCGACATGCTCTCGGGTCGCGGCCTCGGCCGGCTCGTCCGAGAAGTCGTCGACGCCGACGACGCGCGGGCCCGCCCCAAGCGCGAAGAGGAACGCGGTGATCGACGGGCCGATGGAGACCAACCGCTCGGGACGAGCGGGGACCGTGACTGACCGGTTCTGGAAATCGCTGAGGGTCGCCGGGAACGGCGAGGCGGTGACTGACGGCGACGGCGAGATGGAGACGGCACCACCGCAGGAGGCGAGCGTGAGGAGGAGGACCGCGAGGAAGACGACGATTCGTGAGCGCATCTGGCGCACCCCTTTCTTGCGAAGGCGTGTATGCCGAAAGCGGTGACCCCAGGCGACCCGAGTTGAGGCGTTTGCCTTTCACGGTGGCGCGACCCTGCCGGAATCTCACCGGCTTCGCTGGAGACCCCGCGTATTCAATTTTCGCAGGGGAGGTATCCCCTGCCACCCCTCTTCGGACGCGGCGTTAGCCGCGTCCTGAGCTATGCCGGCACGTGCTCCTGCGTGAAGCGTGCGTTGTCCGTGAGATGCGACGCGAAGACACGCTGAAGCGTCATGACATGCGCGCAGAGACCGCTCGTATGAAAGTGCTCGCACTCGCAGTTCCAGTCATCGCCCCTGAGCGAGACGGCGTGCGTCCCGTTTTCACCGCGGAACGCGACCTCGAAGCTCCGGAAGCTGATCCGTTCGGGCTCTTCGGCGTAGCGCTTCGCCTTCTCGATCTTGGAGATGAGGCTCGAGTACAT
>Ga0209161_10005092_pt1 | contig 10399 bp, 12 predicted proteins | sample GraSoiAngelo_155_FD_186169 | JGI IMG/M metagenome (GOLD analysis project Ga0209161, IMG submission 186169) | Grasslands soil microbial communities from the Angelo Coastal Reserve, California, USA - 14_1009_13_30cm (SPAdes) (version 2) | ecosystem: Environmental > Terrestrial > Soil > Grasslands...
GCGGACAAGCGCGAGCCGGGAGTATGAAAGAAGCGACCCGCACGTTGACGGAAGCTGAACCTATCGCCTTGACCGTCTATCGCGAAATAAGCCAGCATGGGTCAACTCAAATCATTCAGAACCTTGTCGAGTTAAAAGTTGAATGGGGGGAGTTCGACGGAGCAAATTCCACCCTATCGCAGGTCGAGCATAAGGAAAAGTTGAATGAACTGCAGAGCGTGGCCCGCGCATTAGTCAAGAATGGACACGAGAAGGAAGCTCTGGCTTGGGCAACAACCCAAATTCTCCCAAGTGACCGAGCGCTTGCTCTCATTGGTATTGCCGATGCCCTGATTACAGGCATGCAATCTGTAGAAACCCGACAGTAAGTGCTGATTAAACGCGGTAATCGGAAAAGTCCCGGACCCAAGTTCGGCAAATCCTGCTAAAAAACTCATTCTATTGAGAATAGACAATTGAATGGCGAAAACTGCCTGATCCGACAGCCGCGCCCCCAAGATTCTCTTTGACATTTTCCTTTTTCAAAGCCTCTGAAGTATAGGGAATCGGAGTCTCCAGAAAAAAGCCATTTGAGGTTTTCTGAAAAACTGAGCCTCTTAGATAGTAGGGGGCTAATAGGTTGCTTTCCTTGAACTGAGGGGGAAACTGCCTCTCAGTCTAGTCAGCTTCTTGCCCTTCCTTTCTCGCTTATGGTTGCAGTTCAAGGAGTCATGCCATGTCTCGAGGTTTTGATGGACCTGAAATCGACGACTTCCACGGCCCAGAGCGCGACGTGGACCGTAGACCCGAGTCGAAGAGTCGCGCCGGCTGGGACACCGTCAGGAGGCTGGAAAGGATTCGCGGGGAGGAGGAACGGGCCGATCAGCGCGACCGGGAAGCCCGCGGAACCTCTGGCAGCAACCGCCCGCCTCTACCTCGCGAGGAACGGGTCCAACTTGTCCTCGCTCGAACCAGCCGCACGAACGATGTGGACCGCAACCGGACCTACCAACTGCGCGATTCCGAGCTGCACGCCTTGACCGAGGTCGGAATGTTTCGCGTCGTGGCCGTCCATGATCTCGCCCAATTCGCCTACAGCGACGATTCCTCTCGCATGCAAAACGATCTCGCGAACCTGAGCCGCCAGGGGCTTGTGAAACAGACTTCCATCATGGATTCCGACCTTTCCCCGATTCGCGCCGTGACGCTCACCAAGGAAGGCAATCGGGCTCTCTCCTACAGCAGATTCCTTCGTCCTGACCAGGCTAGCTACCACGGTCTCAAGAAGCCCAAAGAAGCCTTCCACGATGCCGAACTCTACCGCCTTTATCACAAGGTCAGCGATGAAATCGAAGGCCGTGGCGGCAGTCTTCCGCGTCAAGTTGGACTACGAGATCAAGCGCGATCTCTACGCCGACCTGGGCCGAACCTGGCAAGACAAGGGCAAGTGCCCGGAAACGGTGAAAGAGGCCGTCGCCCGGCGCCATGGACTCAGAGTCGTCAACAAGGAAATCCAGATCCCTGATATGCGTCTCGAATACGCGAACGACCCCGACATGGAGATTCACACGAGGGACGTGGAACTCGCCACAAAGCACTATCGCCCCCGTGGACTCGCAGCCAAAGCTCACGCCGGCTTCCAGATTTACGCCCGGCGGGGCGAGGCCGACCGCCTGCGGCGCATTCGGGATGAACGCGAATTGAACACCGTCATCTTTAGCCTATGAACTTTCCTGAATCCAGTCTCGCCAACCTTGGCAGCCTCGGCTACACCGAAGACGAGGCTCGCTTTCTCTACCTCGTGGCCACACATTCCGGGTACTTCTCCATGCGCCAGTTTCTGCAATTCACGGAAACCAAAAGCGGGGACAAGAGCATGACCTTCTCCCAAAAACTCCTCGGCAAAGGCCACGCCACAGCCCGCTCCTTTCTCCGCAATGGTCTCGTGTACCACCTATTCTCCCGCATCGCGTACCGGGCGATCGGCCGAGAAAACCTTCGCAACCGCCGTGCCCATTCTCTCGAACACATTCGCACGCGGCTCGTTGCCCTGGACTTCGTCCTGGCGCATTTGCAGTACGAATACCTTGAAACCGAGGACGACAAACTGAACCACTTCTGCCAGCAGCTGGACATCCCGAAAGAACTCCTGCCCAAGAAGCGTTACTCCGGAGCCGTTCACAACAGAACGACCGAGCGCTATTTCGTGGACAAGTTCCCTATGTTCCTTTTCCCTGGCGCCTTCTCTTCCCCTGTGGCTACCTTCACGTTCGTCGATCCCGGACTTGGCATCTTGGACAGTTTCAAGACCCATCTGCTGGCTTATGGAAGTCTTTTCGAAGCGCTTTCCGAGGTACGGCTCGTCTACATTTCGCCTCGTCCAACGCAGTTCGAGATTGCTCGGAAAACCTTTCTGGCCACCGCCGGCCGCCCTCCGAAGAAAGATCCGGGCGACGACATCCTTCGCTATTTCCGGCTCCAGAAGCTGTGGGACGACCGGAAATATGGGAAGCTCACAACCGACGACATCGAGTTCCTGCATCTCTCAGACAAGCGCTACGCCCGTCATCGGTGCCAGAGACTCTATCCAAGTTGGCGAGACGGCATCGTATCGGACGACTACGTCCGCTCGGAAATTCAAGATCTGTCACCACAGCGCAAAGTGATCTTCGAAAGCGAGCTGGTGGACGGACAGATTGGCTTATTTGAAGCGACCCCGAAGCGGAAACCAACCCCAAGCACGGCAGTCGAAGTGAAGAACAGCCAGGAGGGAACGTTCGGAGGATCTTTCGGGTCAGTTTTCGCCGTAGGAGTGGATAAACCTATGGAGAAATGACCAGATGCGTGAGGCCAAGGCAAGAATGGGGACGCGGCCAAAACACTAAGATGGGCGGGAGCGACCCCATCGTGCCGCAAAATCGCGGCCCGATCCCTTCGGGCTTCGGGGGTCACTCCCGCCGCAAGCTGCTCAAGAAATCGCAGCCCGTGTTTTGGCCGCGCGGAGGGGGAGCAGCAAAGGAGTTGTAAGACAGCCCGTAGTACAAAACCGCAAGGGAGGAACAAAAGAAAGCATGGCAATCATCAAGGCACCACCCAAACAACCCAAGGCAGTAACGATCCAGGCTCGAGTCGAGGAGTCGGTGAAGGCACACCTAGACCGGTATGCAGAGTTCATCGATTCGTCTACGTCATACGTCATCACCGAAGCTCTGAAACTTCTCTTCAAGCGCGACGACGAGTTCAAAGCCTGGCTAGGCCAACACACGAACAACGGCAACCAAGAGAAACCTGAAGGAGGCGTCCTCAGTAAGAGCGCATAGTAACCATGAAGCCCCGTCCAACCCAATTCGGTGTGCGCGAGAATACAGCGTCCTCAAGACAGCATGCCTCGCGCCTCGGTGTAGATCTCCGTTCGAATCCCACGTGCGTTGATGTCGGGAGCCCAGAAGCACCGTCGACTTCCCCGATCGACAGTTCCGAGGCGGTTTGCAATACCACTTCCTGTGCCGCGCCACAACACAGGGCCACAGGGGAGGAGGAAAGAGATGTCAGCGAGAGTTCGGCTCTCACCTCGCCGCTCAGGCCTTCACAGAAGTCAAGGCATGCCTTTGAACCGTTGATTGGTAGTCCTGAAGCGGCCAAGTTGCTGGGTAACATCCACGTCAAGACTCTGCAGCGCTACGCACGGACGAGAAGGCTTCCTGGATATCAAATCGGAGGTCACTGGTATTTTCGTGCATCAGAACTGGACGCCTGGCTGCATTCTCGGATAAATTCGTCTTGCCATCCGTGCCGCTTAAACCAGGAGAAATCGGATGGAACATAAGCGGCAACGGGTTCAGTTTGGTTGGGTTTGTTTGAAAGCGCGAAAGAAGGGGCCGGACGTGTGGGTTCTGCGCTATCGGGAAAATCTTCCGGACGGCAGCTCAATTAGGCGAAGCGTAGCCATCGGGACAGTTGAGGAATATCCGAACGAGTCCCAGGCACGCAAGGCCGCTCTGTCTTGGTTACTCTCGATGAACGCAGAGCCGGCAAACGGACCACCTGTTTCGTTCGGTGCAATCATCCACCGGTACCTGGCGGAAGAAATTCCCGAAAGGCCTTCAACCGCCTCACGGTATCGGTGCTGGCTGAAAAATCACGTTGAGCCGAAATGGCGAGACTCTCCGATTGAGCAGATCAAACCCCTGCTTGTTGAGGAGTGGCTCAAGAAGCTCGATTTGGCGCCGAAGAGCAAGTCTCATCTCAAGAACCTAATGCGCGTCTTGTTTAACGCGGCGATGCGGTGGGAGCTGATTCCTTATCACCTAAATCCCATGAGCCTTGTCCGCGTGAAAGACAGTTCTAAAAGGCAGCGGGAACCGAAGGCACTTTCCGTGGACGAGTTTCGTAGAGTGCTTGAGAACATTCCCGAACCTTTCCGAACCATGTGCATTGTGGCGATGTGTTTGGGACTACGAGTGAGCGAGATCCTCGGTCTGAGATGGAATGATATCGATTGGGAAGGACTGCGCTTGGCGGTACGACAAGCTTACGTCTACGGGAAGCAAGGGGACGTAAAAACAAAGGCCTCTCACCGATGGATGCCTCTTGACCGTTTGCTTGCGGAGAGACTTCGTCAACATAAGGCAAGGGTGGCCCCGCTTGCGAACTGCGAAGACTGGATATTCGCGAACCCGAAAACAGGAAAACCGTATTGGCCAGGCCGAATTCAGGAAAACTGGCTCGTCCCCGCAGCAGAAAAAGCGGGGATAGGCCGGATCGGCTGGCACTCGTTTCGACACAGTCATTCAACGTTACTTCATGCGCTCGGCGTCGATCTCAAGGTGCAGCAGGAACTGTTGCGACATGCAGATGTTCGAACGACCATGAACATCTACACGCAGGCCGTTCCTAACGCTCTACGAGAAGCGAACAGCAAAGTCGTTCGCTTGGTGCTTCCTGCGCAGGTTGCCTAGCGTTAATGGCCCCTTGTGGCCCCTCGAAAAGTCACAAGCTGTTATCTATGAAGGAGATGTTGGTAGGGGCGGTGGGGATCGAACCCACGACCTTCGGCTTAAAAGGCCGCTGCTCTACCACTGAGCTACGCCCCTAAAATGGTTACTGCACAACAACTTGAGAGCCACCAGTCGAAGCGTCGTTTGGACTGGTGTCAACTTGTTGGGACCCAAATGCGCGTACCGCCTAGTCATCCATAAACTCTTATGCCGCAACAGGTCTGCAATATCTTCCAGCGGAGCGCCTTTCATTCGCAAACGGCTCGCAAATGTATGTCGCAAGTCGTGCCAACGAAAGTTCTTAATGTGCGCTTCGGCCACTACGTCGTCGAACCCGTGCCGCCCATTTTCGACTGGCTCCCCGGTCTTCGCCGACTGGAACATAGGCCCTCTGCCTTCGCCCCGGCTATGCGCAACCCTCAGGGCGGCAACCGCAGCTATTTAGCGGGACGTTTATAGGCTCTTCGTTCTTCGTCCGCGGAACGTTCAACATCCGAACTCTAAAGTCTACCATGTCCAGCGTGCGGCTGTACTGACTGCCCTTCCGCAAACCAGAGCGCGAGATCTCGCTCGGGAAGGTGCAAACGCCAGTTGGCCTCGATGACCTTTCGGATCTTTTTCCCCTCTTCTTCAGTGAGAAACCGCAACGCCGTATTATTCTCTCGACGGTGCGTCACCGACCGGGCAGGGCTGCCAGTGACTTTTCTCTGATCGCGGATGTTACTCCGACAGATTTTCTGGCGCTCGATGGACCAAGGAGGAAATTCCCCTACTGGCGAGCTTCAACCTGTTCCTGCTGAGTTCTAGCCAACAGCGCTGCCAGAAGCCCGCACGCAGCTGCGAAGGACAACCACAATCCAGGAACCGCTCGGTTCCCCGTGCGATGAATGAGATAGGTGCTGATCGCTGGTGTAAAGCCACCGAAGACAGCGGTGGCCAGACTATATGCGAGCGAGAATCCGGAGGTTCGTACGTCGATCGGCATGATCTCCGTCAAGAAGACAACCATGGCACCGTTGTAGCTGCCGAAGATAAAAGACAGCCAGAGTTCGACTGTCAGAAGGCGAGTGAACGAGGGCTCGCGCGCGAGCCAGAGCATCGCCGGATAGGCCGTAACCAGCATCAATATAGTGAAAGCGAATAGTAAGGGTCGCCGCCCTATGCGGTCGGACAGGGCCCCCATCAGGGGAAGCCAGAAGAGGTTGGATGCACCAACACAGAGAGTCACCACCAGGCTGTCAATGTTTGCCAGATGCAACACCGAGTTGCCAAACGTCGGCGTGTAAGCCGTAATCATGTAGAAGGAAACGGTCGTCATCGTGACCATCAGCGTCCCAATGACCACCACCGTCCAGTTGGCCGTCAGCGAACGGAATATTTCCGAGGTTGTCGGCCGGTGCTTCCGCGCCACAAACTCATCCGTCTCTTGCAGCGACCGCCTCAAACGGAACAAGAACGGTATGATCCCGCAGCCTAGCAGCAGCGGAACGCGCCATCCCCACGCAGCCATACTCTGGGGCGGCAGAATCGAGCTGAGCACGACCCCCACAAGCGCGGCGAACATAACCGCCACCTGCTGGCTGCCCGACTGCCAACTGACGTAAAAGCCTTTGTGCCCCGGTGTAGCAATCTCCGACAAATACACCGACACCCCGCCCAATTCCATGCCTGCCGAAAATCCCTGCAGTAGCCGCCCAACCAACACAAGAAGTGGAGCCAGAAACCCGATCGTTGCGTACCCAGGTGTGCAGGCAATCGAAAAGATTCCCAGCGACATCAGCGTCAGCGTCAGAATGAGTCCGGCACGCCGGCCGTGATGATCCGCATAGGCCCCGAGCACAATCGCGCCCAGTGGCCTCATCAAGAATCCCGCCCCAAACGTCATCAGCGACAGCATCAGCGACAAGAATGGATTCCCGCTCGGAAAGAATGCATTCCCAATCGCTGTCGCGTAATACCCAAACACCATGAAGTCGTACATCTCCAGAAAATTCCCGCTGGAGACACGCACTACCGACCAGACTTTTGTTTTCCGATCTTCTGAGAAGCTCATAAGAGCCAGGCGTTCCGTAGCAAGACCGGCTACTCCAGTATTGACTGTACGGCGGTCATTCACTTCAAGTTCTTTCTCATGCTTCCGCGGTCTTCCTGCGTGTCTGCTGGAGGACGGCATAGGCGGACCTTGGTTCTGGTGCCCCAATCGGCGCGCCGACTCCAGTTGAAAGATCTGCGGCAAACTCGATGCAGGCCATTTAGACGGAGGACCGCCGCTTGCCAACGTTCCTCCGCCTGTGGCGTTCCTGCTCTCTTACCAGACCAGCTTCAACCCCAGTTGAATCTGCCTTGAGGAGGTGGATGTAGATCCTATTACACCGGTATTCGAACTTCCGATCGAATTGTTGGCATCATTCAAGAAATTAGGCGCCGCGAAGTTAGGATGATTCAGGATGTTGAAGAACTCCGCGCGGAACTGCAACTTCAGTTGCTCCGTGAACTTGAAGTTCTTGAACGCCGAGAAATCGACGGTCTTCAGACCTGGTCCATAGAATCTGTTGCGTCCCGAATTTCCCACGAGCACTCCGCCAGCCACAGCGGGAGCCGTTGTAAAACAACTGGTGTTGAGATAGTTCACTCCGCCGTGAATCGGGTTGCATCCCGGCACGAGGTCAGCGTAGTCCATGGAGAAGTCCCCGTTAAAGCCGGTGTTGAGCGGATCTCCGCCTCCACCGGTGGTTACAGTGAAGGGCGAGCCGCTAGTTGCCGTTAGGATCGTGCCCAGCTCCCATCCTCCCGCCACGTAAGAAGCGGTCCCCGACTTGGGACCCGGGACATCCCAAATAAACATACCCACCACGGTTTCTCTTATATCGAAATCGCAAGCACCGATTCTGTACTGTTTGCTCAGAAGAAGTGGCACGGCGATGGAGTTTACGTACGTGTCGCCAGTTACGGGAGCAGAAGTGGTGTCCTTGCAATTTCCGTACGTGTAAGACAACTGCCCTTGCAAACCGTGGCTCATCGCCTTCTTCAGCTGCGCCTGGAAACCGTGATAAGTCGATTCGCCATCAAAGATCACGGGGCGAATGCCGGCCCCGCCTGGGGCGCCCGGAGTGATGCCACCGTTTGCACCTGCCCAGTTGGGATCGATCTGATACGTATTGGATGGAATCATGATCCCGGCAGAGGTCATTACGGGCGGGACCAGGTTGATATCGTCGGCGGCGACCGACAAGTGAACCGAACGGGATCCTACGTAGCCGAAGGTCGCCGTCCAGCTCCGGGTTACCTCGCGTTGAATATTAAAGTTCCAGTTCAGGATGTCCGCTCGTTTCGGGTTCTGGTCTACAAACCGGTTCCTGATCTTGTTCGGATTAAAACTGATGTTCGTGTCAATGCCGCCGCCCAGGGTTGCGGCGGGGTCAAAGCCGATAATTTGGAAAGGAGCAGTTGCCGCGGTATTGAGTCCGAATTCATACGGGAGTGGTAGCACATCAAAGATGCTGAACCCCCCGCGAACTGCGGTCTTCCCATCCTTGAATGGGTCCCAGGAGAAACCAAGCCGTGGCTCGAAGTTCTTGCTGGTGGGGTTGTTCGCGATGAAGCCGTGGACGTGAACCGGACCGCAAGGACTGTTAGGGCCAGGTGCGACGCCCGGCGTAGCGCAGTTCGTCAGTGTCGTGATTTCCTGAATCCGGTTGTTGGCATCCTTCGGCAGCGTTGTGAGTTCGTACCGCAACCCAACGTTAATCGTCAGATTCGGCCGGAACCGCCAATCGTCCTGGATGTACCCGGCAAACAAACTCTCGCGAATCGCCACCTCGTTGGACCCTCCGGGCGCCAAAGCATTGAGTCTGTCCGGAGCGTTGTCCAACAGGGCAGCGAGATTTGGATAGTTGTTCAGCCTACCGTCAGGACTCAATTTCTCTGTCACGTTATATAGCATGCGCTCGAAAGCAAACCCGACTTTGATCGAGTGCGTGCCTCGCGTCAAGAATGCGTCGTCGTAGAGCTGACCCGAAGTCCAACGGTGCAGGAAGCGGTTCAAGCCGCCCAAGCCGATCGCGGTAGTCAGCACGCCTGGTACTCCAATTTGCGGCGGACCTATTGCGCCCGGAGCAATCGCGAGAGCAGTATCAGTCGCCACGGCATCGCCCGACACCGGACCGTTGATGTCACCTCTCACACGGCTCACACCTGCACGAAACGTGTTAACCAACGCGGGACTAAAAATATGTGTCTCCTCGGCGTTCGCCATCTGCCGGCGAGAGAAAACCTGGTGAATGGCGTTTTTCAGGGGGTCAGGCTGAGATTGCGGACCGGAATCCCAGAAATAGCTTCCCGAGAGATTGTCCTGGTCCGAGATCTTCTGGTCTACTCGTCCCGTGAAATAGTTCTCGTTCGAAATCGTCGGTAGGGCCACGTTGAACCTCTGGATCGTGTCGCCGGACGTAGGATCGATGATCAGGGGGGTTCCAGCCGGTGCCTCCGGCCAGAGCTTGAGGTAAGGCGCAACCGCCGCAACCGCAAGGGCACGTGTCGCGTCAGAGGGTACGAAGATAGTTTGGGATCCCGGCTTGTTCTGCCGCACACCTTCATAAGTACCGTAGACAAAGGTCTTGTCCTTCACGATCGCGGTACCTGCAGATCCACCGAACTGAACGCGCCGGAAAGGAGCGATTGGACCTGCCGGATCGAAGAAATTCTTGGCGTCAAAGATTTTGTCGCGGTCAAAGAAGAATGCCGTTCCGTGAAATTCGTCCGTCCCGCTCTTGGTAATGGCGTTGATGACCGCACCGGACGTCCGCCCGTATTCTGCCGTGTAGTCGCTTGTTAAAACGGAAAATTCCTGGATCCCATCGACGCCCAGGTTGAGGCCCGATGCACCGCCAGGTGCTCCGTTTGAATAGTCATTGATGGCTATGCCGTTCACGCGATAGGTATTTTCATTGGCGCGATGGCCCCCGTTGCTTAGCTGGTTTCCAAAACCGCGATTCCCTTTGTTGGCGCTAAATCCGGTTCCTGCTTGACTCGGAATGTTGGAAACTCCCGGCTCCAGCGCCGCCAGTGATGTCCAGTCGCGGCCATTCAGCGGTAATTCGCGGACGGTATTCGAATCGACCGTCGAGCTGATGGTGGAGGAAGACGTCTGCACATCCGGCGGCGCCGCACTGACTTCGACCATCTGGTTGAGCTGCCCTACTTTCAGGCTCATGTTCAGAGCCTGCTGCGCTCCCACAGTTAGACCAATCTCTTTTTGCACGAAAGACTGGAACCCCGGCGCAATCACCCGCACTTCATAAGCACCGGGAAGCAGGTTCGGCGCGGAATAGAAACCATCCCCATTCGTACTGACTTCCCGGACCACCCCGGTTTCCACATTCTTGATGCTCACCGTCGCATTCGGCACGGCTCCGCCCTTTTCA
>Ga0209161_10005094_pt1 | contig 10398 bp, 7 predicted proteins | sample GraSoiAngelo_155_FD_186169 | JGI IMG/M metagenome (GOLD analysis project Ga0209161, IMG submission 186169) | Grasslands soil microbial communities from the Angelo Coastal Reserve, California, USA - 14_1009_13_30cm (SPAdes) (version 2) | ecosystem: Environmental > Terrestrial > Soil > Grasslands ...
CCACCTCGGAACGGCGCGAAACCGGTTCCCAAAATCATTCCGTAGTCTGCATCCTCGGGCGAACCGACGACTTTCTCTTCCACGCAGCGCGCAGCTTCATTGACCATCAGGAGGATTAATCGCTTCGCCAGCTCCTCTTCGTTCAACCCCGAAAGCGTTCGGGGATCGCGGTGCCAGTCCGGAGGAATATTCGGCCCCTCGGCGCCTTCCGGCTCGCCGTGCAATGCACGACGCCACTGCGCGAGCGATTCGTTAGGCGTCTGCGCTTTACCCTCGTATTTGTAAAAACCGGCGCCTGCTTTGCGGCCACGCATCTGGCCGTCGCGCAGCCAAAGCAAAACCGAGGAAACGTGATCCCGCCGCCCGTACGCATTTTCCAGTGTGTTGCCAATATCGATGGTAATATCGACGCCGATTTCATCGATCAATCGCAGCGGCCCCATCGGCATGCCCCATTGCACCAGCGCATTGTCAATCGTGGCAGCATCCGCGCCGCTCTCGAAAAGCTCAGCGGCATCAAGCAAATACGGAAACAAAACGCGGTTGACCAGGAAACCGGGATTGTCGCGTACAATCACCGGCAGTTTTCCAATTTGTCGTACAAAACCGAGGCTCCGATCGCGCGTCTCGTCTGATGTTTGTTTCGCAATTACAACTTCAACCAGTTTCATTCGGCTGACCGGATTGAAAAAATGAAGGCCAATCACGTGCTCAGGTGAAACGGTCGTGTCGGCGAGCCTGCCGACCGGAAGGGCCGATGTATTTGTGGCGACGATCGTTTTCGGGCCGGCCTGCATTCCGAGTTCACGAAAGATTTCTTTCTTTACCTCAAATTTTTCCGAGGCAGCCTCGATGATGAATTGCACGTCGCGCAATTCCATCGGCGCGGTGGAGGCGACAATCCGCGCGCGGCCTGCTTTCGCTTTCTCCTCAGTCATCAAACCACGCTTTACGGCATCTCCATAGGTTTTCTCAATGTTCGCGAGGCCGCGATCGACCTGCTCCCGCGCGATGTCGCGCAGAATCACGGTCACGCCGCGCGAACTAAGCCATTGCGCGATACCTGAGCCCATTACGCCGGCGCCGATCACTGCGGCGTGCACCACCTTCTCCAGCGGCGCTTTCGAAGTTCCTTTCTTGTACTTTTCAGCCAGGAAGAAATTGCGAATCAAGTTTTGTGTCGATTCCGATTTGCCAAGATCGACAATCGCATCCAGCTCCATCTTCAGCGATTGGTCTGGCGAAATCGATAAAGTCTTGTTGATGATTTCCCAGGCCCGTTCCGGTGCGGCGTTGCCTCGTTGTTTTGGAGAACGGAGCTCCTGCGACGCCGGGCTCGCGGGAGCACGCCCCTCCAATTTGCGTTTTCCGTCGCCCAACTTCTTCCGCGCCAGCTCGAGAAGTTTATCGCGTGGAGCGACTCCATCGATCAAGCCCAGCTTCCTGGCTTCCTGCGCCGAATAGAGTTTCCCCTTTGCAATCACTTCCGCCGCCTTCTCGACGCCAATTAGCCGCGGCAAACGGGTGCAACCGCCCCAGGCGGGAACAAGGCCCAGTGTCGTCTCGGGAAGTCCGATCCGCGTCGCCGGATCATCCGAAGCTATCCGATAGTCGCACGCCAGCGTTACTTCGTAGCCGCCACCAGCGGATGCGCCGTGTATTGCGGCGACAGTCGGGATTTTCAATCCTGCCAGCCGATTCAAAACCTGTTGCCCGTGAGCAATGAAGGCCCGCATGTCGCCGCTTTGGGCTTGTTGTAACAGCGTCTTTAAGTCAGCCCCTGCCACGAAAATGGATTTTTTTGCCGACGCGATGATCAAACCGCGCAACGAAGCATCGTTCTCAACAGAATCGAGATGTTCGTTCAACTCGTCGAGCGTAGCTGCGTCGAAGATGTTCGCGCCGGATTCAGGGCGATCGAAGACAAGCAGGCAAACGTGATCGTCGCCGATCTCGCGCCGGATCATTGGACCTGTAGCGACTGCGGGCATTACCCCCAATTTTGGAACGTTTCCGCCAAATGCCAAGCGGAGAAGCATTGCAGAATTGGAGTCATGGAGTTCGTGACATTACTCCATAACCCACCACTCCATTATTCCATTGCTGCTCCGTTGCTTTAGGCCAACGCGAATGTTAGAAACGCGACGTGGTTGGCAATCTTCTCGCGCCAGAAATCAAGAACATGATCGACGCCCGAAATTTCGGGGCGTTGCGGGAGCTGTTTCGTGAATGGCCACCAGCCGATGTCGCAGAAGTGATTCTCGATCTTCCCGAAGACGAACAGGTGATCATCTTTCGCGTCCTGCCAGCGGCGCTGGCCGCGGATGTCTTCGAATACATCGGAGTCGAGGAACAACAGAAATTGTTACGCGCGATGGCGCACGAGCAGGTCGTCGCCATTCTAAATGAGATGTCGCCGGACGATCGCACGGCGCTCCTGGAGGAATTGCCCAGCGCCGCGGCGCGCCAACTAATCCGCCTGCTCACGCCGGAAGAACGCCACGTGGCCACGGCGCTTCTGGGTTACCCGGAAGACAGCGTTGGACGTTTGATGACGCCGGACTTTGTCGCGGTGAAGGAGGATTGGACAGTGCAACACGTGCTCGACTACGTGCGCGAGTATGGCCGCGACACTGAGACGCTAAACTTCGTTTACGTGGTCGATGAGCGCGGCAAATTAATCGACGACGTGCGGATGCGTGAGTTCCTGCTCCGACCGCTTACAGCGAAGGTGAGCGATATTCGCGATCAGACCTTCGTGGCGTTGAACGTGACCGATTCGCGGCAGGACGCGCTGAATGTTTTCCGCAAGTACGATCGCGCCGCGTTACCCGTAGTCGATTCAAATGGTGTGCTGGTCGGAATCGTCACAAGCGACGACATGCTCGACGTAGCGGAGGAAGAAGCGACCGAAGACATCCAGAAACTCGGCGGTATGGAAGCGTTGGACGAACCGTACACAACCATTCCGCTTCTGCGGATGGTAAAGAAACGCGCGACCTGGCTGATCATCCTGTTTCTCGGCGAAATGCTGACCGCTACCGCGATGCAGGGTTATAACAGCGAGATCGAAAGGGCGGCCATTCTTGCGATGTTTTTGCCCTTGATCATTTCCAGTGGCGGTAACTCAGGATCGCAGGCGACGACGCTGGTCATTCGCGCGATGGCTCTCGGCGAATTGCGTCTGCGCGATTGGTGGCGCGTCGTCCGCAAGGAATTGCTGTCCGGATTTTCACTCGGTTTAATTCTTGGAACCATCGGTTTTTTCCGAATCACGCTATGGCAATACCTGCACATTTTTGATTACGGAAAATATCACTCGCTGGTTGCGTTAACTGTCGGGGCTGCGCTTGTGGGAGTGGTGCTATGGGGAACCCTGAGCGGCGCGATGCTTCCCTTCTTGCTGCGCCGTTGCGGACTCGATCCCGCGGCGTCATCAGCACCATTCGTCGCCACCCTGGTCGATGTAACGGGATTGGTAATCTATTTCAACGTCGCGTTATTCATCCTTCGCGGCACGCTGCTGTAGCCGGTATAGGCGATCGCAGTGTTGGCTCTGGCAAGAAACAGGCTGGCCGAGATCAACGCTCTCGGCTACAACTGAACAAGCTCATGTTGTCGATCCAAAAAATCTTCGGACGCGACGAAAAGTTCTATGATTTACTGGAGAAAAGCGCGGAGGAGGCAGATGCGAGCGTGCATCATTTGATCGCGTTGCTGGAACGCCTCGAACAACACGAGTCGCCACAGAGCCTTGAACAATTCATCCTGAGCCGGCGCAAGGACAAGGAAATCACACAGGAGCTGACCGAGCAGCTTTGCAAAGTCTTCATCACACCTTTTGAACGTGAAGACATTCAGGCTCTAGCCGGCGCCCTGTATAAGATACCGAAGACCGTGGAGAAGATTGGCGAGCGCGTCTTGATCTGTCCGGAGGACTTGCATGGCCGCGATTTTCGCAAACAGGTCGAGCTCCTCGATCAAGCGGCGGAAACAGTTATGGCGATGGTAAAACAATTACGCAAGGGCACGGACGCGGCGACGGCGCGTGAGATGAATGCAAGGCTCCAGTCGATTGAGGGGGAGGCTGACAAACTCGAGCTCGATCTATTGCGCGATCTTTACCAGGGCGATTACGAAGCGAAACAGGTGATTTTTCTGCGCGATCTGTTCGCATTGATCGAAAAGGTCATCGACCGTTGCCGCGATGCAGGAAACATCGTCCTTGAAGTGGCGCTGAAGTATTCGTAGCCCGCTGCCCACTGCGGCTATGTTTACGTTTCTCATCGTCGTAGTCGCAGCGATCATCTTCGAATACAGCAACGGCTTTCACGACGCCGCCAACGCGATCGCGACGGTCGTCTCGACCAAAGTACTCACGCCGCGCCAGGCCATTGCGATGGCGGCATTCTTCAATCTCACAGGCGCTCTCCTTGGCGGCGCGGTGGCCTCGACGATCGGCAAAGGCCTTGTGGACACGAACGTTGTCACAATGCCCACAGTGCTTGCTGCTGTCGTCGCTGCGTTCGTGTGGAACATCACCACGTGGTGGTTCGGTTTGCCTTCGAGCTCGAGTCACGCGCTCATCGGCGGACTTTGCGGGGCGGCGCTTGCGACGGCGCGCGGCGATTGGTCAGTAATAAAGTGGAACGCTGGCATCTGGCCGAAAGTCGTTGTGCCAATGATCACCTCGCCACTTGCTGGCTTTATTTTTGGCGGGCTACTGATGTTCTTGCTTTTCGCAGCGCTTCATCGCTTCACGCCACACTTCGTGAACACGCTCTTTGGCAAACTGCAAATCTTCAGCGCAGCGTGGATGGCTCATAGCCACGGTTCAAATGACGCGCAAAAGACGATGGGTATCATTGCGCTCGCGCTTTTCACCGGCACCAAAGCCGGTAGCTTCGATCACTTGCCCGGCTCACTCGCTTTTCTTAAGACTCCGACCTTCGTCCTGCCGATCTGGGTCGTGGCTGTCTGCGCGTTAACGATGGCCGTTGGGACCGCCGCGGGCGGCTGGCGCATCATTCGCACGCTGGGCCACCAAATGGTGAAGTTGCAGCCAGTGAACGGATTCGCCGCCGAGACAACCGCTGCAGTAATTATCCAAGCCGCGAGCTACTACGGAATTCCGCTCTCAACCACACACGTAATCACAACATCGATCATGGGCGTAGGCGCAGTGAAACGTTTCAGCGGAATGCGATGGACAGTCGTCGAGCGAATCATATGGGCCTGGCTATTTACCCTGCCAGCAAGTGGAATCGTTGGTTACGCCCTCGAGCGTGCCGCGGCTGCGTTGTTATCCTGAGCGCAAGCGAAGGACTCTCAAAAAAATCGAGGGTCACGCTGAGACATTTATGTGACCCATCACCCTGTGTGAGGTCCCTCATCGTCTGCGCGACTCGGGATGACAACGCATTCAACGCTCACTCAATCCGCGGACAAATCGGCAACTGCCTGGGCAACGCCACACCACGGAGCAGACGCCTTCATCGAAATCCACACGCAGATCGGATCTGTTGCTACAACTTATCTAGATCTTCGATGACTTTCTCCATTCCGCTAACCACAAGCGCAAACCGATCGTAGTCGAGCTTGTCGGGCGTGTCGTTAGCTGAATGATAGTACGGATATCGAAAGGGTGCCGTGTCGGTGACCATGATGCCGGGATAACCGTTTCGCCAGAATGACCATTGATCCGACCAACTGACGCCTGGAACGAATGAGGGAAGCGCTGCGCCTTCGGATGGAATCTTTGCGTGTCTGCGGAAGAGCGAAACGATACGACGGAGCAACGTGCGTGAATGAACGTTGCTGACGAATCCGATAAAGTTACCGACGTTTGGATAAAACGCGCCCAATACCCGCGACGGATAGGTTTGCGAATTGGGTGCATCGGAAAAATAGCCGATCGTTTCGAGGCTGATCATGGCGGAGATCTTGTCGCCGCGCGCTTTGCATCTACCGGCGTAAACGTTGCTTCCCATTTCATCCAATAAGAAATAAGGCGGCTCTTCGTTCACGAACGCGACAAAGCGCATCGTGTGCTGCGTCTTTCTGTTGGCAAAGCGTCGCGCCAAAGCAAGCGTTGCAGCGACACCGCTGCCATTGTCGTTCGCCCCCGGCGAACCAAATACTGAGTCGTAATGTGCGCCGATTAGAAGAACCTCTGGACGAGTTCCGGGTATCTCGGCTTCGATGTTGTGACAGGCTTGGCCGCGCAGTTCATAACTGTCTCGCCGCGGATGAAGACCAGCTTGTGAAAAGGAGTTCTCGATAAAATCGGCAGCGGCGTTGAGCTGCGCGTAGTGCCACATATTTCGCTCGCCAATTTCTCCGGCGAGTTTTTGCACATCGGCACGAAGCTCTTCGCGTAGCGTAAATTCATCAGGCGACAACGGCGCAGCCTTCGAAATATTTTTGCCGGGCATCCTCATTCCGAACCACCAGAGTAACGCCAAAATCGCTGCGACAGCGATTGTAATGCGCAGGGCGCTTACGAAAAGTTTTGAGAGAGCAGCTGACCGCACGAGCAGTATTTCCTAACGGTAGGGACGGATCGCCGAGCCGTCCGTCCGTCGACGCGCTCTACCAATTATTCGAATGTTACGCGATCTTTTTTCGAAATCGCAAGGCGCAGAGAGCAAAAAGCAAGTTCGACATCAGAATGAGAACGACGAGATTCTGCCAGTATTCGAAGAGATTTGCGCCGCGCAGAATGATGGCGCGCATGAGCGCGATAAAATAGGTCGTGGGAAAGAGTGTGCCAAGCGCATAAAAAATCCACGGCATCGTTTCACGTGGAAAAATGAAACCGGAAAAGAAAACGCTCGGCAACAGAAACACCATCGACATTTGCAGCGCTTGCATCTGATTTTCAGCATAGGTCCCTACGAGCAAACCGAGGCTCAGCAACGCAAAGACATAGACCAGCGTTGAAAACAGCATCGCTACGATATTGCCCTCGATGGGGACGAAAAATACAAACCGCATAACAAGAAAGAGGACCACCGCCATGGCCATTCCGATGCACAAATACGGCACGAGCTTACCGAGCATCAGGCCCGCGCTACTCAAGGGACTAACGAGTAATTGCTCCAGTGTCCCGCGCTCTCGCTCACGCACAAGGGCCATGGCAGTAGCGACTGTCGTTCCGATTTGCAAGACGATCCCAATCACACCCGGCACATAAAAATTCGGGGCGCGCATTGCCGGGTTGTAAAGCATCTGGGGGCGAATATCGATCGGCACTCCCTGGCGGCCGGTCTCACGCAAAAGCGATTCCACGGATTGGGTCAATGCCACGCCGAGGCCCGTGTTAAGGGCTTGGAGAGCTGTTGTGGAATTGGATCCGTCGACAAGCAATTGCACCTGCGCGGAGTGGCCTGCGTTAAGGTCGCGGGTGAAGTTTGGCGGAATGTCTAGCGCAGCGTAGGCGCGGCCCTTGCGCATTTCGCTCTTCAGTTGCTCCAAACTTTGCACTTCACCAACCACACGAAACGTCTCTGTATTCACGAAGCGATCGATCAACAGACGACTCTCCACCGTGCGGTCTTCGTTCAGAATAAGCATCGCCATGTGTTTTACGTCGTTGTCCAGCGCATAACCGAACGCGACCATCTCGATCAACGGCGGAAAAAACATGAAGAAAAGCGTCATCGGATCGCGCCAAACGATGATGAATTCTTTGAACAAAATTGCGCCGAGCCCGCGAAAGAATTTGTGTTTCATCAGGCAGCCTTCTGTTGTTCAGCAGCATGTTTCGCTGAAAGCTCGACGAACACGTCCTCAAGCGAAGGGCCTATTTCGCGAATCTCGGAATGATCGACGCCGACTTTGCGTAGTTGTTCGTCTATGTGCGCGCGCTTGACGCTCTCATCGACCAGCAAATGCATCGATTGACCGAACACCGTCGCACTGCGCACTCCACGCATTTCGTGCATTGCGCGCAATGCCGTGGTCACATGATCGCAAGTCACGTCGAGCCGGCGCGTTCCGGGCGGATTTACATCCGGTAGTTTTTTTAGCTCGTCCGGCTCACCACATACAATCAACTTCGACATGTAAATGTAACCCACGTGATCGCAGCGTTCCGCTTCGTCCATGTAATGGGTCGTGACGAAAAGCGTCATGCCTTTACCGGCGAACTCGAAAAGCAAATCCCACAGTTCGCGGCGGGCGACCGGATCAATGCCAGCCGTTGGCTCATCGAGAAACAGCACGGTCGGCCTGTGCATAAGCGAGCAAGCCATTGCCAAACGTTGACGCCAACCGCCGGAAAGCTGCGAGGCGCGTCTGCCGATGTACGGCTCAAGATGCGTTGTTGCGATCATTTCGTCGCGCCGTTGATCCAATTCGCGACCGCTCAAGCCATAAAGTTTTCCGGCGAAGATGAGGTTCTCATTCACGGTCAGCTCGTCATAGAGCGAAAATTTTTGCGACATGTAGCCGATCATTTCTTTGATCGGCTCGGCATCTCGCACAACATCATGGCCCCCGATGCGCGCCGTGCCCTCAGTAGGCTCGAGAATTCCGCACAACATCCGGATCACGGTTGTTTTCCCGGAACCATTCGGCCCGAGAAACCCGAAGATCGATCCTTTTCCGACCGAGAATGAAATATGATCAACAGCCGTGAACGTGCCGAATCGCTTCGTCAGCCCATCCACTTCGATCATCGATTCACTCATAAAGTCAGCGGGAAAAAATCGGGATTGGCATCTTCGCCCACTAAACACACGAAATATCCGAAATGAAATTCACAGTAATCTTTTCGTGTTTTTCGTGTGTTTCGTGGGCACCGCTACTCATTTCACATTGGGAAAATAAACATCAGCAGCCATTCCGGCGCGCAAACGATCGTCGTCGGGAGGCAAACGAATCTTCACCCCAAACACCTGTTTGATACGGTCCGCGACCGTTTGCACGTTGCGCGGGGTAAATTCGGCCTGACGATTTATTTGCTCTACGACGCCGTCGAAATCTTTGCCGGGAAAGGAATCGACACGGACCCGGACGTGCTCGCCCAGTTTGATCAAACCCAGCCAGGATTCCGGAACATAAACGCGAACCCAGACGTGTCCGGTCAGCAGCAGGGTGGCGGCTTCGCGATTCGCCGGCAGCACATCGCCCGCTTTCACACTGAGCACCTCCAGGACGGAATCGGCCGGAGCAACGACCTGCATTTCCGCTAGCTGCGCGTCGATATCGGCAAGCTGTGCACGCGCCTGCGCGATACGCATCTTCGCAGCGGCAAGGTTCTTCTCCTGCGTTTTCGCGGAGCTTCCGGCGCGTTCAGCATCACTCGAAGAAACGACTCTCCGCTGAAGTAAATCCTGCTGACGCCGTGCTTCATCTTGCAAGAACACCAATTGCGCCTGTTGTGCGTCCGCATCGTGGAGCGCCGTATCGATTTGTGCGGCGGCAAGATCGCGACGCGCTCGCAGCTCTGACGCATCCAATTGCGCTATCAGTTGGCCTTCGTGCAAATGGTCGCCTTCCCACGCCAAAATTTTCTCGACGCGGCCCCCCGCGCGCGGGCCCACATGCGCTTCGTCCACTTCGATGGTTCCCGAGACCGCCTTCCCGCGACCGCTGCAACCGGTGAGCAACAGAATCAATGTCAAAGCCCCCGCTGCGTGCATCAACTCCGAAACTCTTCGCGAGTCGCGATTGTTTCGGGGTTGTTCGCGACGGCGAACCCGTCCCGCTACACAGAGGGCAGATCGATTTTCCATAAGAAGTGACGCGTTCACGCTTTTCGTCCCTTTGAAGTCAGCGCGCCTTCGAGAACAATCTTGAGAATCCCGGTGAAGCCTTCTTTCGGCATCATCCCAAGCTCCTCCATCTTTGGCGGATTCATGATGGATTGAACCATTGCCAGCAAAATTTCGATAATCAGTTTGACCGGAACATCCTTGCGCACCATTCCCGCGCGTTGGCCCTCGACGAAAAACCTTCCGAAGTAGCGCTGGATTAGCGCCGCCCGGCGGCGTTCGACGAGTTTAAAGACTTCCGGCGCTTTCTGGCGCATATCGCGCACGAACGGCGGCTTGATTTCATCCAACTCGCGATGGGTGCCAGCCAACAAGTTCTGCAAAGCCGCCGGGAAATCGTGCGGATGCGAGCGCGTAACTTCCTTCAGTGTCGCTTCGACGCTGGCGAACTTATCGGCCAGCACAGCCTCGAGCAGATCGATCTTCCCAGGAAAATGGGCGTAGAGCGTTTTCTTGCTAATGCCCAGCTCCTCCGCCAGATCATCCATGGTCACACTGCGGAACCCGTGACTGAAAAAGTGAATCCGCGCAGCGTCGACAATTCGCTGCCGATGCGGATCGCGCTTTCGGCTTCGCGGCCGCGATTTGTGTGCCCGTTTCATATTCATGGTAGTCTTAT
>Ga0209161_10005096_pt1 | contig 10396 bp, 12 predicted proteins | sample GraSoiAngelo_155_FD_186169 | JGI IMG/M metagenome (GOLD analysis project Ga0209161, IMG submission 186169) | Grasslands soil microbial communities from the Angelo Coastal Reserve, California, USA - 14_1009_13_30cm (SPAdes) (version 2) | ecosystem: Environmental > Terrestrial > Soil > Grasslands...
CGCCGCGCAGGAAGCCCGCGAAGAGGTATTCATCTATAGTGGGCGGCAGCGGCGCCGACGCGGCATAAACGCTCGCGGGGTCCCCGCCCAGCGCGATCGCCACCGGCATCGTCTCTCCCCGTGTTGCCATCTCGCGCCAGTGGGCGGCGCCGACCTTGTGCCGCTGCCAGTGCATCGCCAGCGTGTCCTTGCCCAACACCTGCACGCGGTACATCCCGACGTTGCGGATCCCCGTCCTGGGATCGTGGGTGATCACGCCCCCCAGCGTGATGTAGGGGCCGCCGTCCTCCGGCCAGCAGATCGGTACCGGCAGCCGGGAGAGGTCCACCTCCCCGCCCTTGTGCACCATCGTCTGGGCCGGCGGGCGGCCGGAGACGCTCTTGGGCGGAAACTTGGCGACCTCGGCGAGCCGCGGCAGCATCGCGAGCTTGCCGAGCAGGCTGTCGGGGACCTTGAGGTTCAAGAGCTCGGCGATGCGGGCGCCGATGTCGTCCAAGCACGCGACGCCCAGCGCCAGCGCCATGCGCTTCTCGGAGCCGAACAGGTTGACGGCGACGGGGAGCTGGGACGGCGCGCCGCCTGGCAGCGTCGGTCGCGTGAACAGCAGCGCCGGCCCGCCGCCCGGCGACTTCATGCAGCGGTCGGCGATCTCGGTGATCTCTTTGTCGACGGAGACGGGGTGTTCGACACGCGTCAGGTCGCCGCCCGCATCGATGGCGGCGATGAACTGCCGCAGGTTATCGAGTGCCATAGTGGATGGCGCAGATCCCGCCCGTGCGCAGCTCGTAGCCGACGTCCCGGAACCCCGCGGCGACGAGCCGCTCGGCGAGCGCCTCGGGCGAGGGGAACGCGGCCACCGACTCTGGCAGGTAGGTGTAGGCTTCCCTATGTTTCGACACCGCGCGGCCGATGGCGGGGAGCACCCGACGGAAATAGAAGAGGTAGAGCGCGCGCAGCGGCGCGAAGCGGGGCGTGGTGAACTCCAGCACCACGAACCGGCTCCCCGGCCTGAGCACGCGGCGTGCCTCGCGCAGCCCGTGGTCCAGATCGGCGAGGTTGCGGACGCCGAAGCCGACCATGGCCCCGTCGAAGCGGCCGTCGGGGAACGGCAGCTCCAGGGCGTCGGCCGCGACGGGCGCGGCGCGCGGGGCTTTGCGCGCGCCGCGCGCGAGCATCGGGACGACGAAGTCCGCCCCGACGACGCGCCCCCGGAAGCCGGGGGCGCGGGCGAGGGTGGCCGCCAGGTCCAGCGTCCCGGCGCACAGGTCGAGGTAGACGCCGTCCGGTCTCGCCTCCCAGCCGAGCCGCGCCACCGCCGCGCGGCGCCAGGCGCGATCCACGTTGAGGCTCAGCAGGTGGTTGAGGAAGTCGTAGCGCGGCGCGATGGCGGTGAACAGGCGGCGCACGTAGCTCCGCTTCGCCTCGCCTCCCGAAGGGCGCAGGACTTCTGCGGCAGGAGACGGCGTCATAGGCGCGAAAGATAGGCCCAGCCACCTGCAGGCCGCCAGCGACCGGCAGGTGGTGGCGTGGGCGAAGGAGGGACACGAAGCCGCGTTCCGGGAGCTCATCCGTCGGTACGAGCGTCCCGTGTTCGCGCTCGTCTACCGCATGGTGCGCGATCGGGCGCTCGCCGAGGATCTTTCGCAGGAAACCTTCATCAAAGTCCTCAACGCCCTCGCCAGCTACAACCCCGACTACAAGTTCTCGAGCTGGATCTTCAAGATCGCGAACAACGCCGCGATCGATCACATCCGCAAGAAGGACCTCGACACGCTGTCGCTCGACGGCGCGCCCGACGCCGACACGCCCGACGCCATCAAGGCGACGCAGCTCCAGATCGGCACGGGCGGTGAATCCCCGCTCGACGAGGTCGCGTCGAAGGAGCTGGGGAGCGCCATCGAGCGCGCCATCGCGAAGCTGCGCCCCGAGTACCGCGCGTGCATTCTGTTACGGTTCGTCGAGGGCTACTCGTACGAGGAAATCGCCGACGTCATGGAGATCCCGCTGGGCACGGTGAAGACCTATATCCACCGGGCCCGAAACGAATTACGGGAGCACCTGGCGGACCGCCGCCCTGAAACCCCGCCCGCGAAGGCGCCGTAGGAGCCTGAAATGAGCGACCTCACCATGCAGCATCTCACCACCGAGGAGCTGGAGCTGTGGGCCCAGGGCCTGCTCGGCGCGGCGCGCACCATGCACCTGACCGAGTGCACGCTGTGCTTCGCGGAGGCGCAGCAGGAGCGCCGGCTGCACCTGATGCTTTCGCAGTTGCCGCTCTTCGCCCCGCGCGCCGGCTTCGCCGACCGCGTGATGGCACAGGTGAAGGTGCCGAAGACGTCGGGGGAGTTCCGGGCTTAGGAGCGACATTCGGCGGCAGGGGCGGCACGGCGGCAAGGGCGGCACAGATCCACGGCCCTTGCCGCTTTTGCCGTCCTTGACGGCTTTGCCGTCGTTGCCGCCTCTCTCACACCCGCACTTCCGTCCCCACCCCCACACCGAGCAGCCGCGCGGCGCTGCCGTCGCGCACCGCGACCTCGACCGTCCCGCCGCTCCCTATGTACGCCAGCAGCTGCCCCCGCTCCACGTCCCCGAACGTACGGCGCAGCGAGCCCACGTCCGTCCCCGCCAGCCGCACCCGCGAGCCGGGCTCGACCGACTCGGCCGCAATGTTGGTAACCAGCGTCCCGAAGCGATCGATGTAGATCACTTCACCGACGGCGGTGAGGCCGTCGAGCCGCGCGACGGGGAGCGGGGAGCGGTGGGGGTCCGTGATCAGATGGCCGAGATGAGCCAGCGCCGTGCCGTTCGCGAGTGACGCCGCGGCCGGCGCGAACACGTCACGGGCATGGAACGTGGGCGCGGCGGCGGCGGGGATCGGCAGCTCGTAGAAAAGGGTCTCGTCGGGCAGCGGCGACAGCACGCCGTTGTCGGGCGCCACGAAGTAGTGCCCCGCCGCCTCGGCGGCGAGCGCGCGGCGCTCGGTGCCGACGCCGGGGTCCACGACGACGCAATGCACGGCCCCCCGCGGGAAGCGGCGCCAGGTACGCGACAGGATGAACTGCGCGGCCCGGATGTTCCCCGGCGGGATCTCGTGGGTCACGTCGATCAGCGCCGCGCCGAGTGCCGAGGAAATAATCACCGCCTTCACTTCGGCGACGTAGCTGTCCGCGGTGCCGAAGTCGGTGAGCAGGGTGATGATGGGGGGCATGTCAGAACGCGGAACGGCGAACGCGGAACGCGGAACACTCGTGGTGAGCGTCGCGTCGCCGAGACACTCGCCCTTCTGTTCCGCGCTCCGCGTTCCGCATTCCGCGTATGTTAGACATGTGTCCCACGCCACCCTCCCCTCACCCAGAAGATCGTCATCGCCACCCCCCGCGCGATCGCCGTGAGGCTCAGCGCCAGCCAGATGCCGAGCAAGCCCAGCCCCTGCGACCACCACGCCGACAGGGGGACGCGCAACGCGGTGAGCGTGGTGCTGGTCACCTGCGGCCAGAAGGTGTAGCCCGCGCCGGCGAGCGCGCCCTCCAGAATCAGCTCGAACGTCTGGCCGATCTGCGCGAACGCGATGACCCGAAGGTACAGCGCGCCGTCGGCGATGACGCCGGGGTCGGACGTGAACAGCCCTACCAGGAGGCGCGGCACCGTCAGGAACGCCGCGGCGGTCACGGCGGTGGCGGTGAGGCAGTAGCCCACCGTGAGCCGCACGGCCTGGCGGGCGCGGTCTTCCCGCCCCGCGCCGAGGTTCTGCCCCACCAGCGCGCTCGCCGACAACGCGAAGCCGCTGATGGCGATGAAGCCGAGGCCTTCGACCTTGTGCCCCACGCCGAGCGCCGCCAGCGCCGGCGTGCCGAAGCGCGAGGTGAACCGCGTGAGCCACATGTAGATGACCGACAGCAGCACGCCCGCGAGCGAGAGCGGCGCCCCCACGCGCACGATCGTGGGAATGACCCGCCAATCCGGCGCGGAGACGCGGATCAGGCCGCGCCGCACCGCGAGCGCCAGGCCGATGAGAAATCCGCCGCCTCGCACCATGACCGACGCCGTGGCCGCGCCTTCCACGCCGAGCCGGGGGAACGGCCCCACGCCGGCGATGAGCAGCGGATCGAGGATGATACTGAGCAGCACCGAGGCGGCGAGAATGAGAAACGGCGTGCGCGTGTCCCCCGAGGCGCGGAACGTCGCCTCGACGGCGAAGAATCCGAACACGAGCGGCCCGCCCAACAGCCACGTCGAGAGGTAGGCGTGGCCGAGGCGCGCGACTTCGGGCGGCACCGTCATCATGCGGAACAGCCAGTCGGTGATGGCGAGGCCGATGAGGCTGACGGCGGTCCCCGCGATCAGGGCGTAGCCCACCGCGCCGGCGGCGGCGCGGGCGGCGCGCTCGGGGTCCCCTTCCCCGTGGCGCCGCGCGGCGACGGCGATGAGGCCCACCTCCACCATCTCGCCCAGGCTGAGGAGCACCCACACGTAGAACCCGGCCGTCGAGACGGCGGCGAGCGCGGCGGGGCCGATCAACCGGCCCACCCAGATCGAGTCGATGAGGTTGAAGCAAAAGTGACACGCCATCATCGCCACGGCGGGCGCGGCGAGCCGCAGGATCACGGGCCGCAGCGGGCCGACGGTGAGGGCGCCCGTGAGGCGGGTAGTGGTCGTCACGACTCCGGGACGTCCTTCGTGAGAAAGCGCTGGAACACCGGATTCGCCGGGAACCGCTCGGCGAGCCGCTGCACGTAGGCGCGCGCTTCGTGCCGCAACACCGCACGGCCGGCCCGGTCGCGCGCGGCCTCGCGGACCAGCGCGGCGGCCAGCACCCACGTGCCTTCCACCTTGGCGAGGTCGCCGTCACGGGCGACGCGACGCATGTAGCGCACGCCTTCTTCCGCGCTGCCGCTCCCCAGCCCCACCAGCCGCGCGACGATGCGCGCGAGGGTGCTCGCGCGGGCGAGCCCGTAGTTGTAGACGCCGAGTCCCAGATAGCAGTCGACGCACGTCGAGTCTCCCGCCAGCACGCGGCGATAGGCGTCGCGCATCGCCTTGCCGTCCTTGGCGGCGCTCCACGCGTGGCCGTGCAGCTCGCGCTCGCGGGCGCGGTAGCCCAGGGCGGTCCCCAGCCAGAAGTCCAGCGCCGGGCCGCCGGCGCGGGCGCGCGCGATGGCGAGGGCGAGGAGCGAATCGATGCGGGGAGCCTCGAAGTCGTCGGAGTCCTTGGCCGCCGCCCACCAGATGAACGCGCCCGCTTCGAAGATCACGGGGGCGGGGTCGCTGGTGTCGCGGGCGCCGAGCGCGGCGAAGCGGGCGGCCGCGGTGGCGAATTCGCCGGCGTACAGGGTGTCGAGCCCGGCGCGGAGGTCGGGCCGGGCGCGCGCGCCTCCTCCAGCAGGCGCCTGCAGCAGCAGCACCGCGACGGCGAGGAGGGGAGCGGGCACGTCAGCGCGCGGGGGCGCCGACCAGCTCGACGACCCGGCGCGCGACCGCGGCGAGCGCGTCCCCGGCGGGCGACCGCGGCTCGGCGACGACGACCGGCTGGCCCGCGTCCGCCAGGTCCGGCACGCCCGCCTGCAGCGGCACCTGGCCAAGCAGCGGCACGCCCAGCTCCTTGGCGAGGCGCTCGCCGCCGCCGGCCCGGAACAGCTCGGAGCGCTCCCCGCAGTGCGGGCACACGTAAAAGCTCATGTTCTCGACCACGCCCACGACGCGCACGCCCACGCGCTCGAACATCTTCGCGCCGCGCAAACTGTCGCCCACGGCCATCTCCTGCGGGGTGGTCACGATCATTGCCCCGTCCAAGTGGATGGACTGCGTCAGCGACAGCTGCGCGTCGCCGGTGCCGGGGGGCAGGTCCACGAGGAAATAGTCGAGCTCGCCCCACGCCACGTCGCGCAGGAACTGCTGGATCACCTTCATGATGATCGGCCCGCGCCAGATCGCCGGCGCGTCGCGCTCCACGATGAAGCCCAGGGACATGAGCTTCACGCCGTGCGCCTCGAGCGGCTGGATCTTGCCGCCCACCACCTCGGGCTTCTCCTCCCGGCCGAACATGCGGGGAATGTTGGGCCCGTAGATGTCGCCGTCCATCAGACCGACGCGGTGGCCGGCCTGGGCGAGTGCGGCGGCGACGTTCGCCGCGATGGTGGACTTCCCCACCCCGCCTTTGCCGCTCGACACGGCGATAGCACGCCCCAGGTGCGGCATCGCGACGGGCGTGGGCGGCGGCGGCACGGCGCCGGGCGCGGGGCGCGGCGTGGCGGCCGCCCGGGTACCGCCCGGGTCCACGACGTTGATGCGCACGGCGGTGACGCCGTGTACCGCCTGCGCGGCCTTGCGGGCGTCGCGGGCGAGGGAGGCGGGGTCCTCCCGGGTCAGCTGGAACGTGAAGGTGACCGCGCCGGCGTCGTCGACGACGAGGTCCCGGACCATCCCGGCCGACACGACGTCCTGGGCGAGACGGGGGTTCTGCACGGCGGCGAGCGCCGCTTCAACGCGGTCCCGGAGGACCTTGGGGGCGGGCACGGGGCGGAATGTACCGGCGCGGCCGGGAGGGGGTCAACGGATGCAACACTGTGAGACTCCCTTCATGACACCCTCAACTTAGGTTTACGCGACGAAGACCACTATCGTCGGCAACCTTACACTCCCTTTCGGAAGGCGGCTATGTCGACGCGGACGCAGATCGCAGCTGCCATCGCAGGCCTCGTGCTGATTAGAACGGCGCCGGCGCGCGCCGACGGCGGGGGCACGCCCGCCTTCGCACGGCAGACCGGCCTCGCCTGCAGCGCCTGCCACACGCACTACCCCGAGCTCACGGCCACGGGGCGGGCGTTCAAGCTCAACGGCTATGTGTATCGGCGCAGCGATTCGCTGCAGGCGACCAGCTCCGGCGGACAGCAGAACCTGCTGCTCAATCTGGTGCCGCCGATCTCGATCATGCTCCAGACGTCGTTCACGTCAACCCAAAAAGCCCAGCCGAACGCCCAGAACGGGACGATCCTGTTTCCGGACCAGATGAGCTTGTTCGTCGGCGGCGAGGTCACGCCCCACGTGGGCGGCTTCCTCCAGGTCACCTTCGATCCGCAGAGCGGGCAGCTGGGCATCGACAACGCCGACTTCCGGTACGCGGGCCACACGACGGTCTTGAACAAGCGAACCACGTTCGGCTTCAGCCTCAACAACAACCCGACGGTGCAGGACCTGTGGAATTCCACGCCCGCGTGGGGATTCCCGTACGGCAGCTCGGCGGCGGCGCCCACTCCCGCCGCGGCGGCGATGATCGACGGCACGCTCGGCCAGCAGGTCGCGGGCCTCACGGCGTACACCCTGTGGAACGACCGCGTCTACGGCGAGTTCGGGTTCTACTTCGCCGCCCCGGTCGGTACACCCCGCCCGCTGGACGCGACCGCGAACGACGTGCTGAAGCCCGGCGCCCCGTACTGGCGCTTTGCTCTCCCGCACACGTGGGGTCGCCACTACCTCTCGATCGGGACGTACGGCATGAGCTCGAGACTCTACCCCACCGGCGTGGCCGGGCCCACGAACAAGTTCACCGACATCGGGGTCGACCTCGCCTACCTCCTGTCGCTGGGGCACAACAGCTTCACGACCGACGCCACCTGGATCCATGAGACGCAGAAGTGGGACGCGGGCGGGGCGACCAATCCGACCAATACCCTAAACACGTACCGGTTCGATGCGATGTATCACGTCGGCAGTATGTACGCGTTCACCCTCGCGCCGTTCACGACCACCGGAACGAGCGACGCGACGCTGTACGCGCCAGCCGAGGTCACCGGCAGCCGCACCGGCAGCCCGAATTCCAGCGGCCTGATCGCCGAGGTGGACGTGATGCCGTGGCAGAACTGGCGGCTCCAATTCCAGTACATAGCGTATAACAAGTTCAACGGCGCCAAGACCGACTACGACGGCTTCGGGCGCAACGCGTCGAACAACAACACGCTGTACGTGCTCAGCTGGCTGCTGTTCTAGGCCGGCGACGGGAGGAAAACATGCTGGCGACAAGGATCGGCGGGGGCGCGATGCTCCTGGCGGTGGGGAGCGTCGCGCTCGCGGCGCAGACGTCCGGCCCGGCGGTCGATCCGGGATGGCTGCGGGCGGATAGCGCTGCGCGCTCCGTGGCCGTGACGCTGGTCGCCGCGCTCACCCCGGCGAGCGGCGGCCTGAACTTCAACGGCTTTACCGGCGGGGCGCTCACCGTGACCGTGCCGACGGGCTGGACCGTGACGCTCCATTTCAAGAACCAGGACCAGTTCCTGCCGCACTCGGTGGAAATCGTCCGCGACACGGCCAGCGTGCCGCTGGGGCCGGTCACGCCAGCGTTTCCTCACGCCGCCTCGAAGGCACTCGATCAGGGACTGCCGGCAGGGAGCGGCGAGGACGTGCGCTTCGTGGCCGCGAAGCCGGGCGCCTACTTGATCTTTTGCGCGGTGCCGGGACACGGCCAGGCGGGGATGTGGATCCGCCTCACCGTTTCCAGCGCGGCGCGGGCTCCGAGTCTGCAGGCGACGGCTCCGCACTGAAGCTCGGCCGCCAGCGCCGCACCCGGTGGCAGTACGCGTCGTATGCGGCGCCGAACAGGCGGCGCAGCACCGGCTCCTCGTACAGCCGCACGAACAGGTGGGTGATCAGCAGGAACAGCGCCGTGTAGCCCAGCAGCGTCCACGAGCCGTAGAAGAGGGCCGCCCCCGCGAGCGCCAGAGCGGCGCCGATGTACATCGGGTTGCGGACGAATCGATAGGGCCCGCGCACCACCAGCCGGCGCGGCGGATCGAACGGCGCCGGCGTCCCCTTCCCCACGAAGGCGAACGTCAGGATGCACCACAGCGCCAGCCCCGCTCCTAGCACCACGACAACGAGCCCCAGAACCTGGGTGAGCCCCAGCGATGCGGGCCGCCGCACGCCGGACCACTCCAGCACGCGCCCGGGGAGAAACACCAGCAGGAAGCCGACGAACAACGTCCCATACGTGACGGCCCGCATCAGGACGAACATGGCCGCTCAGTCGGAGTGGGCGCGCAGGTACTCGCGCGCGGCGGCGAGGACGCGCTCTTGCACGTCGGCGATGCTGCCCTCGAACGAGGCGCCCGCCGCCTTCTGGTGTCCGCCGCCGCCGAACGGGTGGGCGAGGTCGGCGACGTCGACGCCGCCCATCGAGCGGAACGAGACCTTCACCCTGCCGTTGGCGATCTGGCGGAACAGCAGCGCGAGCCGCACGAGCGCGGGAACTCCACGATGCCGTCGAGGTCGTCGGCGGTGGCGCCGTGGCGATCGAGGGCGTCGGGCGGGACGGTGACCCAGGCCAGCCCCACTTCGGGCTCCACGACCAGCGTCTCCAGCACCTCGGCGAGCAGTCGCACGCGGCCTTCGGGGGCGCTGGCGTAGACCCGCTCGTAAATGGACTCCGGATCGACACCGCGCTCGAGCAGCGCCCCGGCGATGCGCAGCGCCCGCGCGCTGGTGTTGGAGAAGCGGAAGCCGCCGGTGTCGGTGAGGATCCCGACGTACAGCGCCCGCGCCGCTTCGGGGCTGAGCGGCCAGTCGAGCGCCGAGGCGAGGTCGAACACCAGCTCCGCGGTCGCCGTGGCCTCCGGTGCCAGGAGCCGCGGGCCCGGCGGCAGCGAGCCCTTGCTGACGTGGTGATCGATGCACACGACCGGCACGCCGCGCGTGCGCACCGCGTGGGCGAGGTCGCCGAGGCGCCCCAGGTCCGAGATGTCGAGAACGACGATGACGTCGGCGCGCTCCAACTGCTTCACCGCGCCCCCGCTGGTGTCCGCGCCGTCGGGGAGGAGGAAGTGGAAGCGCTCGGGGACCGGCGTGGGGTTGGCGATGACGGGCTTCACCCCCCGCGCGCGCAGCAGGTACCAGAGGCCCACCTCGCTGCCCACGCCGTCGCCGTCGGCGTTGACGTGGGTGGTGAGGACGACGCGGCGGCCCGGCGTGAGCGTCGCCCCCACTTCGGCCGCGGCCTTGGCCCGCTCGGGAGGAATCGGAACTCCGTTGACGGACATAAACGAAAGAAAGACGTAGAGGGGAAACCCGTCAAGCAAGAGCGTAAAGAAACGACGTAGAGGAGAATCGTACGCCTCTCCCCTACGCCGTCTCGCTACGTCGTTTCTCTTTACGTCGTCATGCTTCTCTATCCGCCCTCTGCGCCGTGAGGTGGAGCCACGCGCCGATGCTGAGCGACACGACCAGGCCGGCGATGCCCAGCGCCCAGCCCAGGGGCTCGTCGGGCATCACGTCGTTGCGGTAGCGGAACATCCACAGCAGCGAGGCCAGCGAACCGAACACCAGCCAGAGGAGGCCGGCAACCTTGAGCGCCCGCGACCAGCCCGTTTCGCCCTTCGGCGCGCCCTCGCCCAGGTTGGAGGCGTACATC
>Ga0209161_10005099_pt1 | contig 10395 bp, 7 predicted proteins | sample GraSoiAngelo_155_FD_186169 | JGI IMG/M metagenome (GOLD analysis project Ga0209161, IMG submission 186169) | Grasslands soil microbial communities from the Angelo Coastal Reserve, California, USA - 14_1009_13_30cm (SPAdes) (version 2) | ecosystem: Environmental > Terrestrial > Soil > Grasslands ...
GGCTTACACCTGGTTCCGGCTCTCTAGGAGCGGCCTATCCTCTACTACTCCCCTTCGCAGCCTGTGGCTGGTTGGGTTGTAGAGTGCAGTTTAGGGGCGAGCCTACGCGAAGTCAAGGCGGGGCGGTTGGGGTTTGGATCACGGTTGGGGTGGTGCGCGCGAGCCGGACCTGCGAGCGAGGCTCGATGCCGTTGCGCGCGAACCAGCCTTGGTTCGCCTCGACCGCGTACAGGTAGGGCTCGTCTGGCTTGTGTATCGTCTCGTCGCGCGGCTCCATGTCCTGGATATCGATGACGACGCCTTCGCCCTCGATGAAGGCGATCGAAAGCGGGATGAGGGTGTCCTTCATCCAGAAGCCGTGCTGGCTCTCGTCCTCGAAGACGAAGAGCATGCCCTGGCCCTCCGGCAGGATCTCGCGCGACATGAGCCCCTTGTTGCGCTCCGCGGCGTCGTCCGCCACCTCCACAAGGAGGTCCACGTTGCTGCCGTCTTTGTTCACAAACGTGATGCGCGTCAGCCCGGGCGGGTCGGTGCCGGCGGGCGTGCCGGAATCCGCATCCGATCCGCAGGCGGCTAGCGTGGCGATGGCACCGGCGAGGCAGATGGAGAATGCGCAGCGAGCGAACAGGGCCTGAGTCGAAACGCGACCCAGGAGCGTCCCTACACCCCCCGAAGGAGCGGGACCAGGGCTCTGACTCGCGCCTGGCGACGTCGCTGAGCGACGCTCGCGAAGAAGTCGAGGGCGATGCGCAGAGGGCCGATCATGCGCACGAAGTCGATGTAGGTCAGCTCGCCGCGGATGAGGTGGCAGAAGAAGAGCCAGAACTTCTCACTGCGGCGCATGAGCGCGAGATACGGCGGCGGCGCGAAGTGGAACAGCTCCTGGAGCCGCCGCGATATGTCCAGTTCGGGCTGGAGCTCCGCATCGACGGACAGCTCGTAGCCGGCCATGCTCGTCGTTTCGCCGGCGAGGTAGCGCATCGCGTTCGCCGCCGCGAGGCGCCCGCTGGCGAAGGCCATGTGTATGCCCTCGCCCGAGAGCGGGTCGATCAGCCCGGCGGCGTCGCCGACGAGGGCGATCGGGCCGCTGGCAATCGGCGAGCGGGAGGTGCGGAGTGGCAGGTGGTGGCCGCGCAGGTTCTCCAATCGCGATGGGTCAAAGCCGTAGCGGCGGCAGAGCTCTGTCAGCTTTGGTCTTAGCGTGAAGCCGGCGTACTTCCATGCGCCGACACCGAGGTTGAGGTGCTCTTGCTTTGGGAACACCCAGCCATAGCCGCCGGCGAGGCCGCCGAGGTCGATTCCGACGTACTCGCGCCAGTCCTCCGGGATGTCTGGTGTAAACGGCAGGTTCCCTTCCAGCGCCACGGCCTCTTCGAACTGCGGGCTAAGGCCAGAGGCGCGGGCGGTGACGCCGTTGGCGCCGTCGGCGCCGATCAGGACGCGGGCGCTGTACGTGCCGTGGGAGGTGCGTATTGTGATTGCGGTGGGATTGGGCGGGTTCGGTAAGGGTAGCTTCATCACCCCACTCGGTCCTTCGAGAGCCTCAGGACGAGCGGATGGGGGCGTCTGTTCGACAGCCAGGCCGTCTGCCTGAACGGATCGGAGGGACTCGCCCTGGTGGAAGTCTGCGCCGGCAGCGGCGGCCTTCTCGGCGAGATGCTCGTCGAGGCGGCAGCGCTGCGTCATGTACGTGAGAGGCTTCGCGTAAGTGCGGTCGAAGCTGTCGCCGAGGCGGAGGGAAAAGCGCGCGCCGTAGATTGTGCGCTCGACGACGGGCAATAGATCGATGTCCTGGACAGCAGCAGCACGCAGGGTGACGCCGCCGCCGCAGGGCTTGTCGCGCGGGAAGCGGTGCTTGTCGAGCAAGAGCACCGAGGTCCCGCGCTCGGCGAGTAGCCGCGCGGCGGTGCTGCCCGCCGGCCCGGCGCCGGCCACCACAGCGTCGTAGGTTGCCATCGCGCTCAGTCTATTCGATGACTCCAGCGGCGCGCATCTCCGCGATCACCGCGTCGGCTATAACGCGGTAGCCGGTGTCGTTCGGGTGAATCGTGTCGCCGGCGATGTATTCGTGCGCCTTGCCTTCAAAGAGCGGATACACCTCCACCAGGTGAACGCCGTGCGCCTGCGCCTGGCGGCGGATGATGTCCTGCAATCCTTCGGGAAACGGCGTATCGGGCCGGCCTTCAAGCGAAAGTTCGCCCAGCTCGTCCAGGACCGGTGACGCTCCGGAGAATGGGTTGTAGAGCGTCATCAGAAAGATGTTGAGCTGCGGGTCCGCCTGCTGGAGCGTGTTCAGGATCTTGTCGAGGTTGGGCTCGTAATTGTCGAGTGCGTTTCGCAGCTGCTGGACACACTCCGGCTTCTGAAGCCCCTCAGCGACACTCGGGCAACGGCCCGGCAAGACGAAGTTAAAGAAGATATCGAGCAGGTCGTTTCCGCCGATCTCAAGCGTAACGGCCCGAACGTCGTTGTCGGGATTGCTGTCGCCGTTTCGGTCCTTGATCTCGGTGGTCGCGCGTTCGAGCTCGCCTTTCTCGATCAGCTCGCGGCTATCGAAGCCGGCCACGCCCAGATTGAGGAGGGCGAACTGCGGCGGCAGCGCGTCGTGCACCAGACCGACGAAACCCTTCTTCGGGTCGAAGCCGCTTGCTCCCACACCTGCCGAGAGCGAATCTCCGAGGGCAATGTAGAGCGGGCCGCTGATGTGGCCATCCTTGGACGGCGTTACCCGAAGGTGTGCAAGCGGTATCGCTGAAGAGCTGTCGGGTGTCGCTGAGGATGGCGGACTGGCGGGCGAGGACGAGGGCGGCGAGGAGGAGGCCGGCCCCGGTGACGCTTGGGGCTCATCCGAAGAGCCGCAACCGCTCGCGACTGCCAATACGACGGCGAGCGCGACAAAGTACCGCATACTCTAATGATACGAGCATGGAGGCCGGGGGGTCGTGCGGAGAGGACGCTACGCGTTGGAGTAGGCGACGAAGGCAGCTATCCAGAAGACGGCCTGAAAGAAGATGCCTCCGCTTAGCAGCAGGTTTGCGGCGGCGCGCTCACGCCACTGGAAGAGAAGCGCCGCCAGCAAGTTGGTGAACAGGATGGCCGTCGCGGTGAGCGGTATCTTGAAGATCTCGCTTCGCGGCTCCAGCGTTGTGACATCGCCGATCGGCGGGAATTCGATCTGGATCTGGTTATTTAGGTTCGGATAGATCGCAAAGACAAACCCCCAGAGCGCGATATTGGCGATGATCGCCGCCAGGGCGAGCAACTGCGCCACGCGGTCCGCTGAGATTGGGTGCGAGGCGAAAATATTTCGCTGCACCGCCGACGGCGATGTACGCTCGCCGGCTGTAACCGGGGCGGCTCCCGCCTGGCGGAAGCGCTGCGCCTCGGCGACGAAGCGGGCCGGGTCCTCAGGGCTGAGGGCGTATGTTGTGTCGCCGGTCTGCACGTACACCAGCTCCTCGGGGGCGCGATGCGTCGAGAAGAAGAGGACGCGGCCGAACTCGTCGACGTAGCCACGGCCGACGTGATAGCCGCGCCAGCTGAGGCCGCTCACCCTCGGTCGATGCTCGCCGCGGCCGTGGACGAACCCTTGAATGCGGTCGATGGCTATGAAGTGCTTGAGCGGGCCCCAGACTATCGTGAGCCCGGCGCGGTCGAGGATATAACGCAGGGTGAAGCAGCCGTACGACCAAAACGCGAAGAGAAGGGCGAGGAGTACGAGCATTCCAGCGCCCAGATAGCCGAGGAACTGCGTAAACGACACCGGCCAGCCCGAGGCCCTGAGGACCAGGGCGAGCGCAAGTACCAGCGCAGTCGAGGAAGCGCCCGCGCCGACCAGAGTGCCGGTCGTGCGCAGGGGGCGCTCAATTGTCAGGCCTTGACCTTTGAGAAGCACGGCGTGCACCAGTGGGAGTACTTGGCGTTGCGTCCGGTGATGATGTCGAAGTAAAGGGAAACCAGACGCCCGCTAACTGGGCCCATCCGGCCGTCTCCGATGATGCGGTGGTCCAACTCGACGACGGGCGTGACGTGCGCGGCCGTGCCTGTCATGAAGCACTCGTCCGACGTGTAGAGCTCGCTCCGGTCAATGTCTCGCTCGACTACCTGGAGACCGAGCTCCTCACGCACCAGCGTCATCACGGTATCGCGCGTGATGCCAACGAGAATGTTGGAGGACGGTGGTGGCGTGATCACCTGATCGCCCTGGACGACGAAGATGTTCTCACCGGAACCTTCCGAGACATGGCCGCGCTCGTCGAGCATGATCGCCTCGTCGAAGCCGTTGAGGTTGGCCTCGGTCTTGGCCAGGGCCGAGTTGGCGTAGATCCCCGTGATCTTCGCCCGCGCCGGTATGCCGGTGTCCTCCACGCGCCGCCACGATGAGGTGCAGCAGCGGGCGCCCTTCTCGATATCAAGGTATGGCCCGAATGGGGCGACGAAGATCAGGAAGTCATCGTCGAGGTCATGCAGCCGGACGCCGAGGAGCTCCGAGCTCTTGTACGCCAGCGGGCGGATGTAGACGTCCTCGCGATAGCCCGACATTTCGACCAGCTGCGTGGTTATTGAGGACAGCTCTTCGTTCTCGTAGGGAAAATCGATGCGCATGATGCGGCACGAGCGGCGAAGCCGGTCGTAGTGCTCCTTCATGCGGAAGACGTAGATCTGGCTTTCGTCTTCGTTCCAGTTGCCGCGTACGCCCTCGAAGACAGCGGTGCCGTAGTTGAAGGCGTGCGTCATCACGCCGATTTTGGCGTCGGACAGAGGCACGATCTCCCGCTTGAAGTAGGCATACGGCGTCGCCATGGGCGCGCTCCTTTGCGACAAGGGTAGGCTCAAGTATATGTGCGGACGGATGAAGCGGGCAAATTGTTACGAGTCGTTAAGCCTCGCGGCCCCCCTTCCAGCCCGTGAACGGTGGTAACCTAGATAAATCGTCAGGTCTTCGGGACGGTCCGCCAGAGCGGACGCGTCGAACGACGATTTCGCGGAGAGACTTCGTCGTAGCGATGCCCTGAGGTTGCCCCGCGGTGTGAGGATGCAAGGGTTGGACGACAAGCGCCTGTCCTATCTACCGGGCCTGGATGGGCTGAGGGCATTGGCGGTCATGGCCGTCCTGCTCTTTCACGCCGGTCAACGCTGGATACCAGGCGGCTTTCTGGGTGTAGAAGTCTTCTTCGTCATCAGCGGCTACCTAATCACCTGCGTCCTCCTCGAAAATCGGGAACGGACCGGCAGTGTGGGGCTCAAGCAGTTCTGGTTCAGGCGGGCGCGGCGGTTGCTGCCGGCGCTCTTCGCGCTGTTGCTCGGCACCCTAGCCGTATCGGTACTCTTTTACCCCGACGAGGTCGCGAAGCTGCGCGGCGATACGCTTGCCGCTTTCGGCTACATGACGAACTGGTACTTCATCCTCGATCACCAGTCGTACTTCGACGAAGTAGGACGGCCGTCTCTCTTAAGGCACCTCTGGTCGCTCGCTATCGAGGAGCAGTTCTACCTTGTCTGGCCGGTTGTCCTCGCCTTGCTCGTCGGGCGGTTGCGGACCGGCGGTATGGTCTTGCTGCTTATCGCGGCCGCGGCCGCTTCGAGCGTGCTGATGGCCGTCCTCTGGAACCCTGAAGCCGGGCCAACACGTGTGTACTTCGGCACCGACACGCGGGCCGCGGGGCTACTCATCGGCGCCGCGCTGGCGTTCGTCTGGGCTCCGTGGAAGCTCAGGGAGTCACGAGCGCGGGCTTATTCGGTCGCGCTCAACTTCGCCGGCCTTACTGCCCTGGCGGGGCTCGTCTATCTTCACGTCGAGCTTGACCAATATCGCCCGTTCCTCTACCACGGCGGGTTCGCGCTGGTGGCCGTGTGTTCAGCGGTCGTTATCGCCGTTGCCGTCCATCCCAGCGCCCACCTCGGGAGATTGTTGGGGCTGCAACCGCTGCGCTGGCTCGGCACGCGTTCTTACGCAGTCTATCTCTGGCACTGGCCCGTCTTCATGCTCACCCGGCCGGGCCTCGATGTCTCCATCGACGGCTGGGAGCTACTGGGGTTACGGCTAGGAATCACGCTCCTGCTGGCCGAGATTTCGTACCGGCTCGTCGAGAGGCCAGTGAGGGCCGGCGCGCTCGGCCGGGCGTGGCGGACATTCCGCGACGGACGAGGTCTCCGGCGCTGGGCCGGCGGCGCGCGCTGGGCTGCACCGCTGAGCGCAGCCGCGACGGGCGCCGTCGTGCTCGCTGCCTTCGCGATCGCGGCGGAGCCGCCGGCACCGCCCGAGTACCTTTCGGTTGAGTCGGTGCGCATAATGTCGCCGGCCAGCGCGCAGGGCCAAAGTCACGTGCGAGCGGTTAATACGGCGGCGCTGGTCGGTACGACGTCGGATCCCGGTGCAGTCGTTTCCGTGCCATCGGGTACCACGCCGGGAAGACCGGGCGACGGTCCGGCGCAGATTTATGGAATCGCGCCCGACGTTGCAGTGACGGTGCTCGGCGATTCGGTGATGGTTGGGGCGGCGCCGACCCTCGCCGCCGCTATCCCCAGCGCCGACATCGACGCCGCGATCGGGCGCCAGGCGCAGACGGCGCTGGACATCCTGCAGCAGCGAAGAAGCGCGCAGGCGTTGGGCGACGCCGTCATCATTCACATCGGCAATAACGGTACGTTCACTACGAATCAGTTCGACGCCATGATGCAGGCGCTGGCGGACAGGCGCGTCGTCATTTTCGTTAACGTCAAGGTGCCAAGGAGCTGGGAGGAACCGAACAACCAAGTAATCGCCGACGGTGTGCACCGTTACAGCAATGCGGCGTTGGTCGACTGGCACAGCGCGAGCGCCGACCGGCCCGAGCTGTTCCAAGACGACGGCATTCATCTCCGCGGCGAGGGTGTTCAGCTCTATGCGAGCCTCATTACGAAGGAACTTGCCGCACACCCGCCACCGCCACCGCCTCCTCCGCCTCCGGCGAATGCTCCGCCGCCTGCCCCTCCGCCCGATGTTACTCCTGCGGACATTCCGACGTTAGGACCGGTTCCAGGTCCGCAGCCAGTTCCACCAACCGCAACGCCGACGCCCACGCCAACTCCAGGTCCAACATCGCCGCCCACCTCGGTGCCTCCCCCGCCGCCTCCGCCCCCTCCGCCTCCGCCGACGCCCCCTCCCCCTCCACCGACTCCGGCACCAACCCCTCCACCTCCCCCGCCGCCGCCACCCTCACCTCCGCCGCCAACTCCCGAACCTACTCCCCCGCCGACACCGGAGCCGACGCCGCCGCCAACTCCGGAACCAACTCCGCCGCCCACGCCCGAGCCGACGCCGGCCGCTTAGGGAGCCATCCGGGCAGAATCGAAGATCCACGCCCGTCATCGGCCCTGAATTACGGCTCGCTAACGCTGGATTGTAGGAACCAACGCTCCTAAGGCTCGGGGCAGCACCGGGTGACATGTGGGCTCGGTGCGCTGGCCCAACCCTGGGGAAACTGAGGGACAGCCCAGACCGGCGGCGTGTAGGCGTTGGTCAGGAGGGCTGCGTTACCGACGAGGTCCGTGCACGTCGCAGCGACTCGAGCCGCTGCAGCATCGCCAGGCCCTTCCGTGTGTCGCTCGCCACGCGGGCGGGCTCGCAACCGTTGACGCGGCGGCGGAAGAGCCAGTAGGTGAACTCCGTCAGCTCGGCCAACGAAATAACTTCCTCCGTGGCATGACCGTTGGCGCGGCCGTTGTCCATCTGTCCCACGGGAGCATTCTCACCTTGGGAACGGCCCGGCTTCTTGCTCGATCTTTTGATCTTCGACTCGCGGAATTCAACGAGCAGCTCCGTCCGTGAAGAATCGTACAGCCGCTGGAAGACCTCGTCGTCACCGCGGCCGTTCTCCCAGACCCGGGAGGCGAACCGCTCCTTGTGGACCTCATCGGCGACGGCCAGTTGCAGTGCCTCTTCGACACGCACGCCGTAGACGAAGTTGAGATGCGCGCGGTGCTTGGCGCCCAGCAAACGTTCTACGTCGTGCTCGTCTACTTCTTCGGGGAGGCAGCCGTGGAAGAGCAGCGCTTCCCGCTCACCGTCCGGGATCAGGGCCTCGATTTCGTCACAGAGGCGCTCCGCAAGGAGGAGCCAGTCGAAGGCCTCGCCACCCACGAGATAGCGGTAAGTGCGGCCGCTGATGCTCTCTTCCGGCAGGGGCCACTCGCGTACGGCCTGCATTAGCGCGAGGAACCAATGTGTCTCGCCGGCGCCAACGCTTCGCTTGAGTTCGGCAATGATTTGGCGGGCTTCGGTCTCCAGTGAGGCGGTCGCGTCGGCTCGGGGGCTCATATCGCTTCTAAACGAGAGCGCCGGAGCCGTGGCACTTCTTGTATTTCTTGCCGCTGCCGCAGGGACAGGGGTCATTGCGGCCGACCTTGCCGCTAACCGTCGTGGCCGCAGGTGTCGTGTCCCCGGCCCCGTTGCCGGCCTGCGCGGCGGCCTGGCGGCGGGCGCGGCGCCCGTTGCGGGCGCGAGCAGGTACGGCGGCGCCCTCGGCGTCACTCGACGGCCCGCTCTCGGTCGCATTGACAGCGACCGGCGGGGCAGGCTGTTGCTGCATCGGCGTAAGGGTCACGTGGAAGATGCGGCGGGTCACCTGCTGCTGAATATGCTCCGTCAGCTGAATGTACATGTCGTGTGCCTCGCGCTTGTACTCGACGAGCGGGTCGCGGCCGCCGTAACCCGTAAGGCCGATACCCTGTCGCATCTCGTCTAGCGCAGTCAGGTGGTAAACCCAGAGGCGGTCGATGGTGCCGAGCAGGACCAGACGCTCCAGGGTCCGCATCTTGTCCTCGCCCAGGTTTCGCTCCTTCTCCTCGTAAGTCTTATGGGCATGCTCCGTGACCTCGTCTATTAGCTCGCCGGGATCGGCCTCCAGCACGTGCTGCTCTGTGAAGGCTGCAGGCAGCGGGACGATCGTCCTGAGCTCAGCGATGAGGCTGGGCACGTCCCAGTCGTCGCTGCGCTCGCCGGGCGCGAAGGTGTCGAAGGCGCGCTCGATCTCCTGGTCCACCATCTCGAGGACGTTCTTGCGCAGGTCCACGGTGCCTTCCAGGATCCGGCGTCGCTGTTCGTAAATCTTGTCTCGATGCTGGTTCATGACGTCGTCGTACTGGACGACGTGCTTGCGGATGTCGAAGTTGTGGCCCTCGACTTTGGTCTGCGCTTGCTCAATCGCCTTCGAGACCATGTTGCTTTCGAGCGGCGTATTCTCGTCCATTCCCAAGCGGCCCAGCATTCCGCCGATCCAGTCCGGCGCGAAGCGGCGCATCACCTCGTCGCCGAAGGACACGAAGAAGCGCGAGCTCCCTGGGTCGCCCTGGCGCCCGGAACGGCCGCGTAGCTGGTTGTCGATGCGGCGGGCCTCGTGGCGCTCCGTGCCGACGATGTGCAGGCCGCCAGCGGCGACGACGCGGTCGTGCTCGACCTGCCAGAGGACACGCGCTGCGCTGCGGACCTTGGCCGCCTCGTCTTCAGACGCCGAGACGATGTCGAAGCCGCGCTTGCGGGCGATATCCTCCGCAAGGCGATCCGGATTGCCGCCGAGGATGATGTCCGTGCCACGGCCGGCCATGTTCGTTGCGATGGTTACGGCGCCGTACACGCCGGCCTGCGCGACGATGTAAGCCTCACGCTCGTGCTGCTTGGCGTTCAGCACCTGCGGCTCCTTGAGCGGACAGACCGCGTGGTGCTCAGCGCAGTCCTTCAGTTCGCAGCGGGAGAGGCGCTTTAGCATGTCCGCCAGCTTCTCCGAGTTCTCGATTGAGACCGTGCCGACGAGGGACGGGCGGCCGAGCGCGTGCTCCTGCTCGATCTCGTAGACGACGGCGTGAAACTTGCCTTCCTCCGAGCGAAAGATGATGTCCGAGTTGTCCGCGCGGATCATGTCCTTAGCCGTCGGGATCATGAGGACGTCGAGGCCGTAGATCTGGTGGAACTCCTCGCGTTCCGTCCAGGCGGTGCCGGTCATTCCGGCCAGCTTCTGGTACAGCCGGAAATAGTTCTGGAGGGTGATCGTCGCGTACGTTACGCTTTCGCGCTGGACCTTCACGCCTTCCTTGGCCTCGACCGCCTGGTGGAGACCGTCCGACCAGCGGCGTCCGTACATCAGCCGGCCGGTGAACTCATCGACAATGATGACCTCGCCGTCCTTGACGACGTACTGTTGATCGAGGTGATAGAGGGCGTGTGCCTTGAGGGCGGCGTCGACGAAGCGCGTGAGGCGGAAGTTTTCGGGGTCGTACAGGTTCTTGATGCCGATCGCTTTCTCAACCTTCGAAGAGCCTTCGTCAGTTAGCGAGACGCTCTTGTGTTTGATGTCGACGATGTAGTCAATCTCTTGCTCGAGCCGTGGCACGATGCGGGCGAAGGTGCGGTAGACCTCC
>Ga0209161_10005103_pt1 | contig 10393 bp, 11 predicted proteins | sample GraSoiAngelo_155_FD_186169 | JGI IMG/M metagenome (GOLD analysis project Ga0209161, IMG submission 186169) | Grasslands soil microbial communities from the Angelo Coastal Reserve, California, USA - 14_1009_13_30cm (SPAdes) (version 2) | ecosystem: Environmental > Terrestrial > Soil > Grasslands...
GGTGGCGGTTTCTGGGCGGCTTGGGATGCCCAGCGTCCAATAAACAGGCATAACCCCAGTACAGCATTCGACACTGCAACACCTTGGAAGATTGGCCGCATTCCAGGGCGGTCGGGATTGAGGAAGCACAGACATATCCATCCAGACAGAGCGGCGATCGCTGCAACGGGTCGAAAACTACAGGATACAGGCAGTGAGGGCCCAGAGAAGGAGAATGATGCCCGGGTTGACGAAAGGAACGAGTGGCCTTAATGCGAGAGTCGGCGCGACCGAGAGACCGAACAGGGCGCAGACGATCTGTCGCCAGCCGTCGACCTGCCACGTGGCAACACTGCCAATAACGAGAGCTATGCGTGTGATCCGACGCGTCATCCTCTCTGATCACGCCGAACGTGGGCGTTCAGCCGCCGGCGCACGTGACACCCGCATGGGACACCGGCGCTGCGGCCCGGCGGTCGGCTGCAACGCAAGTGTTAGACGGCTTGTAGGGTACAGTCTTGGGCCATACCGGCAGGCGGACAGCGTCACGAAGCCTCGAAAGCATCGGCTATCTCCCAGCCGCGGAAGGCGACAAAACAGCCTGAGGTCGGTGTTTCTCGTCCCTAAATTCGTAGCCGAGTACGAAGTCGAATACTTCCCCTGAGACAACGCCGGGAATAAAGAGCAGCAGTCGCGGCTCAAGGGCGGTCGCTAGGTCTCCGGCAGTTCGAATGGACCGTTGCAGGCCGAGCAGTTTCCGAGCCACGTCAGGCCACAACGACTCGTAACGAGATCTGATCTTCCGGAACAGCTCGCGTTGCTCTGCCGTTGGCCCGCGCTCGCTGGAACGGATGCTGAGCCGAACGTGTGTCGTGGCGCTGCAAGGGAACTCCCAGGAAGTGTCGCCGAACCAGGTGTCCACGACACGCTCAAGCTCGCCAAGCTCGATATCTGTCATAGGTTGTCCTGTGTAACGCCCCACAACCTGTAGTCTAATCCGCCACTGATCGCAGGACGGGAGGTGTTTCGATGAAAATCCGGACGCTCGCCAGCGTGATCACGATCGCACCCCGGCGTTAGCCTGCCGGCAGGACAGCACAACCCGCCCCCCTCACCCCGCCGCCGGCAGCCCGTACACCTCCCGTGCGTTCGCCCCGAAGATGCGCGTCCGTTGCTCCCCGGTGAGCGCCGCCGTCGCCTCCGCGAGCTCCTTCACGACCCCCGGGAACTTCGCGTCCGGATGCGGGTAGTCGCTCGCCCAGATGATGCGCTCGGCGCCGACCAGCGGATGGTTTGCGGTGAAGGCGAGTGTCGACTCGTCGGGGTCGAAGGAGATGTAGCACTGGCGGCGGAAGTACTCCGAGGGCTTCATCTTGAGCCCGGGCACGTCCCAGCGGAAGACCTCGAAGTGGTGGTCGAGGCGCTCGAGCCAGGAGACGATCCAGCCGCCATTGGCTTCGAGGAAGAGCACCGTGAGCTTCGGGAAGCGCTCGCAGATGCCGCCCGCGCAGAAGAGCGCGATGCACTCCATCACGTCGAACGGGTTGGAGAGCGCCTGGCTGAAGAAGACGTTGCCGAGGTTGCGGATCGGGTCGGCCGGGCTCTCGTGCCCGGTGTCGTAGCGCACGCCCTCGGCGCGGATGGCGCCGTAGCCGAGCGCGCGGCACGCGCCCGGCATGTCGGGCGCCAGGAAGGGATGGAGCCCGATCGGCATCTCGAGGTCCTGGCACACGGCCCAGATGGGATCGTAGACGGGATCGTTCAGCTTACGGCCCCCGACGGCGGGGTTCGGGCGCATGAAGACGCCCACCAGGCCGAGCTCCTTCGCGCGGCGGATGGTGCGCACGGCGCGCTCGATCTCCTGGGTGGGGACGACGGCGGCGCCGAAGAGGCGCTGCGGCGCGTAGGCGCAGTACGCGTGCAGCCACTCGTTGTAAGCGTTGGCCTGCACCTCGGCGAAGGCGGCATCCTCGATCGCGGGCAGCCCGAGCAGCATGGTCGGGTAGAGGACCGCCTGCGTGATGCCCTCGACCTGCATGTCGGGGAGCCGCGGCGCCGGGCTGAAGGCGCCGGGCCGGACCTCCGAGTAGCGGAGCTTTCCCGCGCGGGCGCGCTCGCGATCGGCGGGCGTCATGCCCGCCGTGCCGGCGAGGGCCATGCCGCCCGCCGGACGCACGCCGCCGTTGTAGTGCAGCCACTCGCTGCCGTCGGCCTTCGTCTCGATGTGCCAGATACGCTCACGGTACTCGGCTGGGGCGAAGCGCAGCATGCCGTCGGGATGCTCGAGGACGTGCCCGTCGGCGTCGACGACCAGGGTGGGGGCGGCCATGCGTGTAACCTCCTGCGGGCCGGGGATCATACGAGAGCCGCTCGCCGCACAGCAAGGCTGGGGCGGCTTGCCGCCGCGGGGACGAGTGTCATAAGCCGGGCGCCCAGTGCCCAACCCGAAGCTCTACCTGCACGAGACGATCCACATCATCGGCACCGGGTCCGAGGCCTACAAGCGCCACACCGGCACGCGTACGCCGAGCGGCCCGGCCGGTGCCCTCGTCGGCACCTGGCAGCAGTCGGGGTCGACCGGCGACTGGCCGCGCGTCGTGAACCTCTGGGAGATGGACGGCTGGGAGGGCTGGGGGCAGCTCCTCGAGCACCAGTACGGCGGCGAGGGGCAGCCGGCGGCGCTCGCCCAGTGGTGGAGCGAGGCGGCCCGGCTCCGCTCGGGCGGCTTCGATCGCATCCTCGAGCCGGCCCCGTACTGCCCGACGCGCGCGGACCTCATCAGCCGGAAGGTGCGCGGCCGCGCTTTCATGCAGGAGATCGCGACCGTCTTCCCCGGAACCGCCGACGACTACCTCGAGGGGGTCCAGGCGCACTGGCTCCCGGTGGCGGCACGCCGCGGCCTGACGCTCGCCGGCGCCTGGCGCACGGCGATGCGCGACACGGAGGCCGTCCTCCTCTGGTGTCTGCCCACGCTCGGCGACTACGTCCGCCACCTGAGCGACTTCGCCACCGCGCGCGAGACGCGCGAGTGGACCGCCAAGGCGCGTCTGTGGCGGACGGACTACCGCGAGACGCTCCTTATCCCGAGCGTGTGGTGCGTCATGCACCCGGAGTGGACTACCCCCGACGCTTGAGCGGGACGCCGGACTCCCCCGCGGCGCGCGTGCCCGCGTCGAGCTGGAGTCCCAGGCCGTCGGCGAGGCGGGTCAGGTAGTTGAAGATGGCGACCACGTGCGCCACCTCGAGGCACGCGCGGTCGTCGAAGCCGAGGTCGCGGAGCGGCTATCCTCGCGATTCGATCTCGATGCGCTGATCGGGGGTGCCGTCGTTGAGGAAGCGATAGACGACGCCGTCCCCCGACACCGCGTAGAGCACGGGGCCGCATCCACGAAACAATGCCCCGAGGCCGCCGCCGACGGCCATACCCGTGAACGTGGTCGGAAGCGCCGCGACCGCCGCGTTCCGCCAGAAGCGTGTCGCGTCCACCCGCTGCTCGTTGAGCGCCAGCTCGTGGATGCCTGCCCCACGGATCGCGACGTAGAGGGTCCCGGAGAGATTGGATCCCCATGAGGCGGCCCCGGCATTGGCTGCACACCCCGTGACTTCTCCCGCGAGAGCTGCGCCCGGAATCGAGAGGCGTCGGGGCCTTGCCGAGCGGAGTTCGCCGAGCAGCTCCTCGGCCGACATGGCCCGCGTCGACACCCACAGCCCGTACACGGACAGGCCATCAGGGCCGTCGACCACGAAGATGCCTGTCCCGGCCGCATGGGTCATGCACTCCACGTGGCCGGGAAAGAGCGCGCTCGCAGCAATGTGTCCAATCGGCTCGATGACGTTCCACAGCCGGTCTTCCCGGTACTCCATCGCGTGCCGGTAGAGTCCGATCTCGTCACCGTTCCCTTCCAGCGTGAGCAGCAGACCGGCCTCCAGCCGCACCGCCGCCCGGATCCCGCCCACGATCGCGCGCGTACGGGCCCAGCTCTGCGGCTCGATGCCGAGCGACCATCCGTGCACGTCCGCCGCGTAGTAGAGCTCGTCGTTCCTCGCGAGGTATGGCACGTCGACGTCACCGTGAAGCGGACGGGATGCGCCCACGATCGACCAGCCGCCCTCCGCGAGGAACGGAAGCGCGACTGGCGTTCCGATCCCCGTCCACGCCTTCAAGATCCCGGTCCGGCCCTCCTCTGCGATCACGAGGGCGCCGTCCTGCGGAAACCAGCTCGGCTCGAGCCTCGTCGTCACGACGCGGTCGAAGCGTGCCGCGGGATCCCTCGCGAACACGCCGCGCGCGTCGAGCGGGACCACCGGCGCAGCGAGTGCCCGGCGAGCGACATCGTGGACGGCCGGGTCGCTGCGATGATTCCCGATCTCCCCGACGAGCGCCAAGTCGCGGCCGAGCGACTGGAGCTCCAGCAGGTATCGCAGGCGGTGGAGTCGCAGGGGATGGAGCCCGATGTCGCGAAACTCATCGTCGAGGCCTGCGCCTCGGTGCAGATACTGCCCGCGATAGCCGGCAGCCACCACGATGAGCTCGTCCCCCCAGCCGGCGGGGACGCACCTGACGACGGTGAGCAGTCGCCCGATCCGGAACCGGCCCTTGTGGTTGGTGGTCGTCCATTCGGTTGGGAGATCGCGAGAGTAGCCCTCGGGCAGTCGCGCGCAGTACGCCGTGGTGTCGAGGATCACGGAGGCGCCTGCCACCGGAGTCCCCGTCTCGGCGTCGACGACCCTCCCCCAGACGGGGAGGCGAAGGCGCGGGCTGAAGCAGCCGCAGCAGACGAGCACGACGACGGCAACGATTGCCCTCCAGGCACGTCCATTGGCTGCCGATCGCAATCGAGTAGTCACGTGATCGGAAGAGCAGACGCCGCCGCCACTTGGACCGTAGTAGCCGCCCGATCTCCCATCGCGTGCGTCAGCGGGGCGGCCTTACGGAAGACATCTCAAAGGGCATGGAGGCTCCCACCAAAAGGCCCGGAGCTCATCAACCTCCGTCACGCTCACGCCTCCCAGCCGGCCCCGCACCGCACGCTCGCCGCCTCTTTCCGAAGGCATATACGAGGCGGACAAAGACCTGTCAAAAGATGGAGAAGGACGCTCACGCTACCCCCGGGAAGCGCACGCGACGCCCCGGGCGTGGCGTCCCACTTTCATGCGGAAGTCCGCTGGTGGCAACGGGTCGCAACGGGTTTGACGCGGCGCGCGCGCCTCCGCCATACTCGCGCGCCCGCGGGCAGAGGAGGACGTCGCAATGGCCACCGCCACGGTCGACTCGATCGAGCTGTACTACGAGGAGCACGGGAGCGGCGATCCGCTCCTCCTCATCATGGGCCTCGCCGCCGATTCGACGGCGTGGATGTTCCAGCTCCCCGACTTCGCCGCGCGCTACCGGACGCTCGCCTTCGACAACCGTGGCGTCGGGCGGAGCTCGAAGCCCCCCGGGCCCTACAGCATCCACCAGATGGCGGACGACGCGGCCGGCCTGCTCGACGCGCTCCGCATCGCGCGAGCGCACGTCCTCGGCGTCTCGATGGGCGGCATGATCGCGCAGGAGCTGGCGCTCCGGCACCCCGAGCGCGTACGGGGCCTGGTCCTCGCGTGCACGTACCCCGAGCCCGACGTGGAGGCCGAGCGCCAGCGCGAGTTCGGGATCGGGCAGTTCGGGGGCACGGTGACCGCCAGCGGCGAGATGCGGATCGATCTGAGCGCGCTCGACCCGCTCATGTTCTTCCAGCACCTGCTCCCACGGGTCTTCAACCAGTCCTTCCTCGACCGCGAGCTGCCGCGCCTGATGCAGCTGTTCGCCGGCGCGCTCCAGTACGGCTTCAGCATGGAGGCCATCCTCGGCCAGGTGGCGGCGGTGATGGGACACAAGGCGACGGATCGCCTGCACCTGATCGCGGCGCCGACGCTCGTCATCACCGGCGACGCGGACCTCCTCATCTCGCCCGCCAACTCGGACATCCTGGCGCGCAGCATCCCGGGCGCGAAGCTGGTGAAGGTGGCGGGCGGGAGCCACGGCTTCAACTTCGAGACGCCCGAGATCTTCAACCGCGCCGTGCTCGACTTCCTCGCCGGCGTGCCGTGAGGTTCGACGGGAAGACGGCGCTCGTCACCGGCGCGGCGAGCGGCATCGGGCGCGCGACCGCGTTCGCCCTCGCACGCGCCGGCGCCGACCTCGCCGTCTGCGACCTGAACGAGGCGGAGCTCGAGGAGACGGCGGCCGCGATCCGCTCGCTCGGGCGACGCGCCCTCGCCCGGCGGGTGGACGTCGCGCGGGCCGAGGAGGTGCGCGCCTTCGCCGACGCGGTCCACGCCGAGCACGAGGCGGTCGACGTCCTGATCAACAACGCCGGCGTGGGGCTGGGCGGCGGGTTCCTCGACACCTCGCTCGAGGACTGGCAGTGGATCCTGTCGATCAACCTCTGGGGCGTGATCCACGGCTGCCACTTCTTCCTCCCCCCCATGGTGCGGCGCGGCCGCGGCGGGCACGTGGTGAACGTCTCCTCGGCCGCGGGCTTCCTCGCCACCGCGCAGCTGGCCGCCTACAGCGCGACCAAGTTCGCCGTCTTCGGCCTCTCCGAGGCGCTGCGCGAGGAGCTCCGCCCGCACGGCATCGCGGTCACCACCGTGTGCCCGGGGATCATCAACACGCCGATCACCACCAGCGCCCCCATGCGCGGGCCGCTGGCGACGCCCGAAGCGCGCGCGGCGCTGGTCGAGCTCTACCGCCGCCGCAACTACGGCCCCGAGCGCGTGGCGAAGAACATCCTCAAGGCGATCGCGCGCCGGCGCGCGGTCGCGCCCATCTCGCCCGAGGCGTGGGTGATGTACCTGATGAAGCGGCTCGCGCCCGGCCTCACGGCGCGCTTGAACCGCGCCCTCCAGGCACGCATGGAGCGACAGATGGGGCTCAGTCCGGCGCCGCCGCGTGCGCGAGCGTGAGGAGCGAGATCTCCGGCGGGACGCCGAAGCGCACCGGGATGATGCTGGTCCCGATCCCCGGCGTGACGAAGAGGTGGCGCCCGTCCTCCTCGACGTGCCCGATCGCATAGCGCTGCCCGAAGCGCGAGGGGACGATCAGCCGGCCGAGGAGCGGGAGTGCCACCTGGCCGCCGTGCGTGTGACCGGCGAGCGTGAGCACGACGCTCGCTGGGACTTGCGGGAAGATGTCCGGGCTGTGCGTCAGCACGACGATCGGCTCGTCCGCGGGGATGTGCCGCAGCGGGCCGACGACGTCCGGCTGCTGGGTCCACAGGTCCGCCAGCCCGACGAGCCAGAAGGGCGCGCCCTGCCGCTCGAGGCGGAGCGCAGCGTTCTCCAGCACCGGGATGCCAACCCCTTCGAGCGCGCGCCGCACCCGCGGCCCGTCGTACCACCAGTCGTGGTTGCCGAGGATCGCGATCACCCCGAGCGGGGCGCGCAGCCCGGCGAGCCGCTCCGCGGTCCGCTCCGGCGGCACCGGGCGCCCGCCGAGGACTTCCAGGATCACGAAGTCCCCGAGCAGCACGACCAGGTCGGGACGCGTGTCGTTCACCTCGGCGACGAGCCGTTCGACCTTCTCGTCGTCGATCCAGGGCGCTCCGGCGTGGATGTCGGCCACGACCGCGAGCCGCAGACCGTCGAGCGCCGCTGGCCAGCGCGGCAGCACGAGCCGCGTCTCGCGGAGGACCAGGCGGTTCGGCTCGATGGCGAATCCCCACACCGCCGCGAGCGCGGCCAGGACGGCAAGCCACCGCAGCCTCAAAGCAGGACCAGGCCTTCGTGCAGCGACGGATACGCGAGCCGGGGCAGCAGCTCCCGCTTCATACGTGAGGTGTCGGCCCACGTCGATGCCATGCCGATGGTGACGAAGTCGCGCGTGAGCGGCGCCGCGGTCCCGAAGAGCGCCGCGAACGCCTCGCAGCCCGCGCCCGCCAGCGGGAAGCACCAGCGCGGGAGCCGCCACGGCTTCGGGAAGCCCCAGTGCGCCGCCACTCTGTCCAGGAACTCCTGCAGCGTGACGGGCTGGTCGTCGCCCAGGTTGTAGACGCCCGAGACGTGCTCGCCCTCGATGGCCGCCAGCGCGGCGGCGTGGAAGTCGGGGAGTGCGAGCAGGTGCTCCCACGTCGGCCGCCGCCACACGGCCAGCAGGCGGTGGCGGAGGAGCCAGCGCGCCGCCTCGACCATCTTGACGCCGCGGCCGTAGACGGCGCCGACGCGCAGGACGACGGGCACCATGGACGTTCCGTCACAGGCCGCGAACAGGCGCTTCTCCGCCAGGAGCCGCGTGCGCGCGTGGACGGAGCTGGGGGTGCCGTCCGTGCGCCCCATGGCGGGCCGCTCCGGCGACGATTCGCCCTCGACGTGCGGGAAGCTCACCAGCACGACCTTGCGCACGCCGGCCGCGCGCGCCGCCGCGAGGAGGTTCTCCACGTAGCCGACGTTCGTCCGCGGCAGGAACTTCTCCGGTCGGGGCGCGAAGAGGACTCCCGCGAAGTGCACGATGCAGTCGACGTCCCGGCACGGCTCGGCCAGGGTCGCAGGATCCGCGAGGTCCGCCCGGCACACGGAGGTGTTGGGATGCACGCTCGCGTCGAAGGGCAGCGGCGTGCGGTGCACCAGCAGCCGGAGGCGATGCGGGCTCGCGAGCAGATGGCGGGCGAGGAGCGAGCCCATGTTGCCGGCGGCGCCGGTGATGAGGATCTGCATGCGGGCTACTCCACCTCCTCCAGCCGGCCGCTCGGATCGTAGTAGAGCTCCTGCTGCGCGATCAGCCCGTCGCGGTAGCGGTAGATGACCACGTAGTCCGAGCGCAGCCGCCGCCCCGCGCGCGTGAAGTCGAAATGGATGCGCACGAACGCCGCCTGCCCGCCGGGCACGATGGCGCATTCGACGGCGCGGTAGGTGATCGCCTCCAGGTGGCGGATGGTGAGCGCGATGAACTCGAGCATGCGCTCGACGCCCTCGATGCGGGCCGGCCAGCCGAAGAGCCGCACCGTGGGGCTCGAGTACACGACGTCCGGATGATAGAGCGCCCGCGCGAGCGAGAGATCGCCGGCCGCGAAGGCGCGCGCGAAGCACTCCTCCTGGGCGACGAGCGCGGGCTCGCTGATCACTTGATCGCGGCGCGGCTCGGCAGCGCCCCGATCTCCGTCTCGAGCTGCTCCGCCGCCCATTTGACGGCCATGGCGCGGTGGCGGGCTTTGGAGATCGCGTAGGCCGTCTGGTCGAGGGCCGCGAGCGGCGCCGCGGCGGCGCGTGCCTCCGCAACCACGCGCTCGGCGGGGCGCACGACCTCGTGCACGATGTGCCGCTCGAGGGCCTCCTCGGGCGAGTACGCGCGCGCGTGGAGGATGGCCTCCGTGTGCCGGCGGGGCGGGACGGCCGCTTGGGCGAGGACGATCGCCCAGGTGGGGAGGGCCAGCCCGATCGCGACCTCGTTCAGCTGGAGGCGGAACGGCCCCTCGGCCATGAAGCGGAGGTCGCACGCGAAGGCCAGCATCGCGCCGCCGGCGATCGCGTGCCCGGTGACCGCCGCCACGGTGGGGATCGGGAAGGTGAAGACGCGCAGCATGCTGCGCCCGAAGGCGACCATCGTCCGCCTGAGCTCGTCGGGCGGCAGCGTGGGCAGAACCTTCAGGTTGAGGCCGGCGGAGAAGACGCCCGCGCGGCCGGCGATCACCAGCGCCCCGGGCCGCTCGCGCTCGGCGCGGTCGAGGGCGGTGTTCAGACCCTCGAAGAACGCGAGCGCCATGGCGTTCACCTTGCCGTCGTCGAGCGTGATCTGGGCGACGTCGTCCGAGACCCCGTAGCGAATCGTGTCGGCCATGGCGCTCCCGCCCTCTCCATAGGCGGGACCGTGCCGCCGGTCAATGCGAAGCGAGCGCCCGTGGCACTCGGCCCGGCCCGCTGTGCCAGCCGCGGCACATGTGGCGCGTCCGAGTCGGCCTTCTGCGTGGCCGAAGCCGTGGCAGGCGGCTTGCTATCGAACGCGTGGAGCACGACCTGACCCAGCAGCAGCCGCACGCGGTCCACACCCGCTTCGAGCTCGGTGTCCAGCGCATGATCGACGGCTGGATCACGGCCGGCCGCCTCGAGGTCTCGCCCGCCGACCTCCAGCTCGCGCGCGAGTTCCTCGAGCGGGCGGGCCTGAAGGTCGAGGACGCTCCCGACTTGCGGGTGCGGATCGTCGATCGCGAGGGCGAGGTCAGGGAGATGAGCCGCGAGGACGCGGTCATGGCCGCGCTGCGACACCTGACGCGGAAGTAGCCTCCGCCCGCCGCCGCGCGCGCCTACAGCAGCCCCGCGCCCGTCGCCCGCCGCGCGTTCCCGTCCTCGCGGAAGGCCGCGATCAGGTTCGCCGCGATCTGCGACAGGTGCACCTCGTCGGCGCCGTCGACCAGGCGCGCCGAGCGCGCATGGCGGAGCATGC
>Ga0209161_10005104_pt1 | contig 10393 bp, 12 predicted proteins | sample GraSoiAngelo_155_FD_186169 | JGI IMG/M metagenome (GOLD analysis project Ga0209161, IMG submission 186169) | Grasslands soil microbial communities from the Angelo Coastal Reserve, California, USA - 14_1009_13_30cm (SPAdes) (version 2) | ecosystem: Environmental > Terrestrial > Soil > Grasslands...
CGGTTGCCGATGGCGAACAGCCGTCGCCGGTCGTCGCGCGCGAAGACCTTGTGGTCCTTGTCGAGGTTCGAGACGTCGGCGAACGTGGTCGGCAGCCGATACTCGTCCGGCGCGCGCAGGCTGGTGCCGATCGCGTGCTCGAGCTCGCCGAGGCTCCGGCTGAAGGCAAGCTGCTGCTCGTCGTCGAGCGGCTGATCGTGGAAGACGAGCACCGCGAATTCGTCCATGCCGGCGTGGACGGCGGCCACCTCGTCGCGGCTGAGCGGCTTTCCAAGGTCGATGTCGTCGACTTCGGCGGCGAAGCACGGGCCGATCTGACGCGTCTTCATTCTTTGATCTCCATGCTCCTGATCAGGCCGTCCTCGATCACGTAGACATGCTGGACCATGCGGTCGGCGAGGACGGCGCCGCCGCGGTCGCGCACGACCTGGTGGACGTCGACGACGATCCGGCCGCGCTCGTCGGCGGCGAAGCCGCGCGGCTCCACGTGGGGGTCGATCCGGCTCCACTGGCGCGTCCAGTAGTCGCGCACGGCGGGGTGGCCGCGCACGTGGCCGCCCTCCATCCCGTCGGGCCAGTCGACGTCGGGATGCATGGCCGCCAGCGTCGCGTCGACGTCGCGCGCGTTGAAGGCCGCGTAGGTCTTGACGAGGAGCTCGCGGTCGGCGGGCCGCGTCATCGATCGAACCACGTGGAGAGCAGCCCGCTGCCGAGGCTGGCGCCGTCCTGGTTGCGGAAGCCCTTCACGTACGAGGGGTACGTGATGTAGCGCGGCCACATCGGCAGGTAGCTCGGCGACGCGCTGAAGAACGTCTCGTAGGGGAGCTCGTCGATCTCGGTGACGCCGGCGCCGAACGGCCCCATGGCCATCTTGTCGAACTTGCCGAGAAACGTCATCGTCGCGTACCGGCTCTGGTCCTCGGGCTTGAGCTCCGCGGTGGGATTCGTCCACGCCCACTTCTCGGCGACGTCGGGCAGGATGCGAGCATCGCCGGCCGCGCGAATCTCGGGGCCGGCGGGAAAGCGCACGAGGCCACTGTAGATGAGGCTCGCGTACACGTGCGTCGAGAACGTCGCGTTCAGGTGCGGGTCCAGCGTCGATGCGTCGGGCGCGGGGGCGCGGAAGACGCCGCCGCGTTTACCCTCGGCCGCCGGGGGTTTTGGCGGCGCGGGGGCCTGGCCGAGCGCGGGCGCCGCCGCCACCAGCAGCGCGCAGGCGCTCAGCACGACCCCCGACGCGCGCATCACACCCGGCGCTGCAAGAAGTCCGTGACGAGCGGCCACGCGAGGTCGGCGTAGTGCGGCTGGAAGCCCTCGTTGTCGGGATGGCGAAAGCCGTGATTCGCGTCGGAGAAGTAGTGCCATTCCACGGGCTGACCGTTGGCGAGGAAGGCCTGCCACAGCGGCGCCTGGATCGCCGGCGTCGCGATGAAATCCTTGCCGCCCGCGAACACGAGCGAGGCGCACTTGAGCGTCCTGGCCACGTTGAACGCATGGCGCGGACGGTGCGAGGTCTCGGGCTCGTCACGGATCGACGGATAGTAGAGGACGATCGCCTTCACGCCAGGGTGGTCAGCCGCGAACGGGATCAGCAGCCGCCCGCCCATGCAGTGCCCGATGCACGCCGTGCGCGCGGGGTCCGACTTCATCGGCCCCGTGAGGTATTGCCACGCCTCGTCGAGCTTGCCGAGGAACTCCGGGTCGGAGTGCTTCGCCTGCAGATCGGCGCCCTGCCCGATGTGATTCGTGCCCGGGATCCCGAACATGTTGAAGAGGCTCGGCGCGAGCACGTTGAAGCCGAGCTGCGCCAGGCGGTACGCGTCGATCTTGTAGTCCGCGGTGACGCCGTGAGCATGGTGCGCCATCAGGACGCCGGGCCGCTGGCCGGCGCCGTCGGGATGCGCCATGTAGCCGCCGATGCCGTCCTTGTCCTGCGTGAGCATGCGCGCGGTGATCGTCATGTGCGTTGTCCCTCCGGTCGCGTGCTATCGGTCGAAGACGAGCGGCACGTCCCGGTCGTCGCGGCCCCGTGCGAAGATCTCCAGGGCATCCGGGAGCTCATAGTAGATCTCGAGCGTGTTGCCGTCGGGGTCGTTGAAGTAGATGCTCTTCTGGCTGACGTGATCGATGGTGCGCGCAACCTCCACGCCATGCGTCTGCAGCGTGGCGTAGGCTTCCTTGAGCGCCGTCTCGCTCTCCACCCGAAACGCGATGTGACCGAGACCCCGGACCCCGGGCGTCTGCCTCCGGGCGGCCTCGGCATCCTTGACCGGGAAGAGATCGATGGCGTGGCTCTGCCCCTCGAGCGCCATGAAGGTGCCGCCGTGCTCGGGGTCTTCCTCCAGCACGCGGAAGCCGAGGACCTCGGAGTAGAACTTCTTGGAAGCCTCCAGATTCAGCACGCGCAGGAGGACATGGCCGATGCCCGTGAGCCGAATCATCCTAGTGCTCCTTGATCGAGACGCGCCAGTGGATGCGGTCTTCCTCGGGTGGATAATCGCCCGCCGCCTTGTGATACGAGCAGCGGTTGTCCCAGATGACGACGTCGCCCTTGCGCCAGCGGTGGCGGTACTCGCCCTCCGGCTGGATCATGCGGTCGGTCAGCTCGTCGATGAGCGCGTCGCTCTCGTCGGCCTCGAGTCCCTCGATCGCCAGAATCTTGCCGGGATCGAAGTAGAGCGCCTTGCGCCCGGTCTCCGGATGCGTGCGGATGATCGGATGGACGACCGGCGTCCAGTCGCGGTCCTCCGGGTTCAGCAGCGCGGTCGCCTTGCGGCGGCCGCCGTAGGTGAACACGCCGCGGCGGCCGTCCAGGCGCGCCTTGAGCCGCGGCGGCAGCGCCTCGTAGGCCGTGTACATGCTGGCGAACAGCGTGTCGCCGCCCCGGCTCGGCACGGCCAGCGCGTAGAGCTGCGTCGCCTTGAACGGCTCCTGATCGTAGGCGCCGTCGGTGTGCCAGCCCTCGGCGCCGCGACGATAGATGGCCTGATCGAGGGCGCCGTCCGGGCCGAACTTGTTCACTCCCAGCACCGTGATCTCGGGAACCTCCGGGTGACGCGTGCTCTTCGACGGGTGCGGGTGCACGACCCCGAAGCGGCGGCTGTAGCGCAGAAAGTCGTCGAGCTCGAGCTGCTGGCTGGGCAGCACGACCACGTTGTGATCGAGCCACGCGCGGTAGATCGCGGCGAAGCCCGCGTCGTCGAGCGTCTTGACGTCGACGCCGTGGATCTCGGCGCCGATCTGGGGGCCCAGGCGTTTGACCGCGATCATGTGTCCTCCCATCGCGAGCGGTCGAGACGTCGCGCATCGTACCACCGTCGCGAGTCTAGAATGGCCCGATGCCGACCTCCTCGCGCGGGCACCGCGGCGCCCTCCGGCCGTGGGTCGTGGTCGGCACCGTGTGGGTCACGCTGGCGATCGCCTCGGGCCTCTACTTCTCGTTCCCCGTCTTTTTCGTGGCGCTGCTCGACGAATTCGGCTGGTCCCGCGGCGCGACCGCGGCCGCGTTCTCGATCTCCTCGGTCGTGCAGGGCCTGCTCTCGCCGGTGGTGGGCATCCTCGTGGACCGCCTTGGGCCGCGCCGGATCATGCTCGGCGGCGCCGGCCTGCTCGGCGCGGCGTGTGTGCTGGCGAGCCGGATCGGCTCGCTGTGGTCGCTCTACCTGGTGGTCGGGGTGCTGGCCGCGACCGGGTTGTGCGCGGTGAGCTGGGTGCCGAGCGGCACGCTGATCGCGCGGTGGTTCACCGAGCGGCGCGGCAGCATGCTGGGGCTGGCCTTCTCGGGCATGGGCGCCGGCGTGCTGGTGATTGGCCCGCTCGCACAGTGGCTGATCACCGGGTATGGCTGGCGCGCGGCCTACGTCGTCCTGGGCGTGGGCACGCTCGTCGTGCTGGTGCCGCTTGTCTGGCTGGGCGTGCGCGACGCCCCCCTCGTGGCGGCGTCGGCGCGCGGCGAGGTCGTGGGGCCGAGCCCCGAGTCCGGCGGCGCGGCGCGAGAGGTGGGCGACGCGCTGCGGACTCGCGCGTTCTGGGCGCTCTTCTTCGCCTACCTCTGCACACCGCTGGCCGTCTTCTCGATCGTCACGCATTCGGTGGCCTTCGCCGTGGACCACGGCTTTCCGCGCCTGTTCGTGGCGGGCATCTTCGGGCTCACCGGCCTGCTCTCGGTGGTGGGCCGCATCCTGTTCGGCATCGCGGCCGATCGGATCGGGCGCACCGCCTCGGCGACCATCTCCTACGGATGCACGGCGGTGGGGACGCTCTGCCTGCTCGGCATCGAGATCTGGCCCCACGCGGCGGCGCTCTATGCGTACGCGCTGTTCTTCGGGCTGGGCTTCGGCGCGCGCGGCCCCATCATCACCGCCATCGCGTCGCAGCTCTTCCCGGGGCGGCGCTTCGGGGTCATCTACGGCATCCTGAGCGTCGGCAACGGCATCGGCGGCGGCGTGGCGCCGTGGTTCGGCGGTTTCGTATACGACCTGACCGGCAGTTACCGCATCGCCTTCCTGATCGCCGTCGGCTTCTGCGCGCTGGGGTCGGCCTGCTTCTGGGTCGCGCGTCCGCCGCGGCGTGCGGCGTGACGTCGAATCACGTGAGCTTCGGCGCAACCTCCTCGGCGAAGAGACGCATCGATCGCAGCGCGAGCGGCGTCTCGAGGCCCGGCAACGCCATCAGCAGCAGCACCCGCTGGTAGCCGGTGGCGTCGAGGTACTGCTGCAGCCCGTCCCTCACCTCGGCCGGGGTGCCGATCAGCGCCCAGCCGTCGGCCAGGTATTCGTGGAAGGTGCGCAGGCGCAGCAGCGAGCGGTCGAACGAGTTCGGCACGTTGCCGCCCGTGGCGTCGGAGCGCAGCACGGCCATCTTGCGCTGGTAGCCCATGAACGGCGGCTCGGTCGCGCGCAGTGCCTCCTCGCGCGTCGGCGCGACGTGCACCACGCGCATGCCTCCGCAGCGGCCCTCGAGCTCGTCGATCTCCGCCTGCGGGCGACCGGCGGCCCGCGCCGTGTCGCGATAGAGCTGGCGGCGCCGCTGCAGCTCGGGGACGGGGACGAAGAAGGACGACAGCGTGGGCAGGCCCAGGCGCGCCGCCGACAGCACGCTGTCCTCGCTGTTGGCGGCGATGAAGAGCGGCGGATGCGGCCGCTGGATGGGCCGCGGGCGGACGTGCAGGCGCTCGGCGGAGTGGAACTGCCCGGCGAAGTCGAACGGCTGGCCGCTCCAGCACTGCTGCATCAGCGCGATGCCTTCCTCGATCCGCTGCCGCGCGTCGGCACGCTCCGAGCGGAAGGTCTGGTAGTCCTGCAGCGTGCCGCCGCGCCCGATCCCCACGTCGAGCCGTCCGCGGCTCACCACGTCGAGCACGGCGAGCTGTTCGGCGAGATCCACCGGGTGATGCAGCGGCAGCAGGCTCACACCCATGCCGAGGCGCAGCGTCCGCGTGCGCGCGGCGAGAAACGCCGCCAGCACCTGCGGCGCCGGGCAGAGGCCGTAGTCGTTGAAGTGGTGCTCGGCGACCCAGACGGAATGATAGCCCAGCGCCTCGGCGGCCAGCATCTGCTCGACGTCCGAGTCGTAGACCGCCTGCTCGGCCCACTGCTCGTCGCGCTGCATGAGGAAGAAGAGCCCGAAGTCCATGATGATCCTCTCAGACACGAACGGCGATCTTGCCCACGTGAGCGTCGGACTCCATGAGCTCGATGGCGGCCGGCAGCTCGTCGAATGCGAAGACCTTGTCGACCAGCGGCCGCAGCCGGCCGTCGGAGAAGAACGGCAGCACGTCGTTGACGAACCCGCGCACGGTCTCGGCCCGCTGCGCGGCGGTGCGGAACCGGTTGCTCACGCCGAAGACGGTCAGCCGCTTGCCGTGCAGCGCGTCCAGATCGAGCGCGGCGCTCAACACGCGGTCCAGGTGGCCCACCGTCGCCAGCCGCCCCTCGAAGGCCAGGGCCTTGATGCACTCGGCGAAGACGGAGCCGCCGACGTTGTTGACGACGAGATTCACGCCCTTGCCGTCGGTGGCCTTCATGACGGCGTCGTGGAAGTCGGCGGCCCGCGTGCGGATGCCGACGTCGAGCCCGAGCTTCTCCAGGCGCGCCAGCTTGTCGGCCGATCCGGAGGTGCCGATGACGCGCGCACCCAGCGCCTTGGCCGTCTGCAGCGCCGCGACGCCGACGCCCGAGGCGGCGCCGGTGACGAGCAGCCACTGGCCGGCCGCGAGGTGCCCCTGGGCAACGAGCATGTCGTAGACGACGAGAAAGACCAGGGGCGTGGCCGCGGCCTCTTCCCAGCCGAGTCCGGCCGGCACGCGCATCGCCTCGCGCGCGTCCATCACCGAGTACTCCGCGAAGCCGCCGGTGCAGCGTCCCATCACGCGATCGCCGGCCGCGAAGCCGGTGACGCCGTCGCCCGCCTTCGCCACCTCGCCCGCGCACTCGCCGCCGCCGGGCTTGGCGGCGGCGCCCGGCTTGCCGCCCAGCAGCTCGCCGCGATTCAGCGATGTGGCACGCACGCGCACCAGGAGCTCGCCGGCCTTGGGCTCGGGCGTGGCCGTCTCGCGGAGCTCGATCGCGGTGGAGCCGGGACCGGGCGTGATCCACCAGGCCTTCATCCGCCCTCCTCCCCGGCGAGATACGGGCGGCCCCACTCGTTCTCGTACACGATGTCCTTCAGCGGGCCGCGGCCGACGGGACCGAAGCGGCCCATGGGATAGCCGATCGGAAGGATGGCGTACGAGTGCACGCCGGGCGGCAGGCCCAGCGCGGCCTCGCTCTCCTTCTCGTACAGGAGGTGCCGGGTGGTGAGCGTCGCGCCGAGCCCCAGCGCGCGCGCCGCCAGCAGCATGTTCTGGACGGCCGGATAGATGGACGCGCCCGACCAGCGCGTGGGCGCCGCCGCTTCCTCGATGCACGCGACGATCCACACCGGCGCTTCGTGGAAGTGCTCCGTGAGGTACTCCACCGCCGCGTGCTGGCGTACGTACGCCTCGCGCGTGACCCCAGGGGGCGGTGCGCTCTTGAGATAGCGCGGGCCGATCACCTCGTCGAACGCGCGCTTGTAGTAGCCCTGCACCTGCCGCTTGATCCGCGCGTCCTTGACCACCAGGAACCGCCAACGCTGCGTGTTGCCGCCGTTCGGGGCGCACACGCCGGCCTGGAGGATCTTTCGGATGAGCGCGTCGGGGACGGGGTCGGGCTTCAGCCGTCGCATGGCGCGCGTCGTCCGCATGATCTCGAAGAGGTCGCTCTTGTCCGGCATGCCGGTCCTCCCGGGAGGAGATTACCCGCCGTCACCCCTTGACGTCGAGCGGCGGCGCGCGCAGGATACCGCGCCGTGAAGCGACTCGGCGTCCTGATGTTCGTCGCGATGGTGGCGAGCGGCTGCGCCGTCGGGAACCGCTACGCCTACCACACGGTCGTCGCCAGCCCTCAGGTCTCGGGCAGCACCGCCGTCGCCGTCGCGACGCTCGACCAGCGCGAGTACGTGCGCTCCGGCGACAAGCCGCCACAGTTCGTCGGCGTGCAGCGCGGTGGCTTCGGCAACCCCTTCGACGTGCGCACCGGGGACGACAAGCCGCTGGCGGATGCGATGACCACGGCGCTCGTCAACACGCTCGCAAAGAGGGGCTTCCGCGCCCAGCCCGTCGTGGTGCCGCCGTCGACGACGCCGGCCGACGCGCGCCAGCGCACGATCGCCGCCGGCGCCGATCGTGCGTTTCTGCTGACCCTTCAGGAATGGAAGAGCGACACCGCGCTGCGCGTGGGCCTGAGCTACGACCTCGCCCTCGCCGTGCTCGATCGCACGGGCGCCGTGCTCGCCGAGAAGGCGCTGCAGGGCCGCGATAACCTCGGGGCCGCCACGCTGCCGTCGCAGGTCGGCGACATGGTGGGCGGCGCGTTCAAGACGAAGCTGGAGCAGCTGCTCGACGATCCGGCCATCGTGGCGGCCCTGCGCGGCGGGTCCTAGGAAATGGGGGGCCCCGAAATGGCCCCCCAAACCCCCCAACGTTCGGAGCGTCCCGGCGAAGCCGTGCCGCTCCTCTAGACCGCGCCAGCCCATGGGGACCCCGAAATGGCCCCCCAAACCCAACGTTCGGAGCGCCCCGGCACAGCCGGGTCGCTCCTCTAAACCCCCCGCGCTCCCGGCGAAAGCCCTAGCCCGGGAACAGCTGGCTCACGAGCTCGCGGACCTTCTCGTCGGCCTTGATGAACTTGTCCATTCGCCCACCGCCCATGAGCGCGTCGTACGTCGCCTTGCCGATCTCGTTGCCGTCGCGGAACACGGTCAGCTCCGCATAGGCCATGTACAGCGCGAGGTCCCACCGCCAGTTGGCGGTGTACGTCGTCAGGAGCGGACAGGCGCGGATGCCCGCGTCGGGATCGAGCATGCGGACGCTGAAGCCCTTGCTCTCGAGCGCCTGCCGGTAGGCCTCGAGGAATCCCTCCCGGACGGTCTTGTTCTCCCGGATGCAGATCTCCCTGGTCGCGAGATCCGCGGGCGTGACGGGTCTGACGTTCTGCTTGATCGAGCACGCCACGAGCGCCAGCCCGACGAGCAGCGGCACGATCACACGGTGCCTCATCGCAGCCTCCGGAGCATCAGGGACGTCGCAGCTTGAGGTCCTCGTACGGCGACATGTAGAAGCCCGGAATCGCCGTGGCCATGATGTCGTCCACGCGGGGCCCGACGCCGATCGGGAAGCCGAGGTGATAGATCGGCGCCTGCGTGACCTGCTCGTGCAGGATCTTCTGGATCTGGTGCAGCAGCGCCTCGCGCTTCTTTCGGTCCAGCTCGCGCGCCTGACGTCGGAAGAGGTCGTCGACCTCGGGCAAGGCCCCGTACGCGAAGGCGCCGTTCTTCGTGACGAATGACTCCAGCCGCGTGGCCGCGTTGCCGGAGACGCCGCTGATCGTCAGCACCACGCCGTGCAGCTTCTTGTCGCGCCACGCCGTCATGAACGTGCCGCGCTCCATCGCGCGCAATCGCGTGCGGATGCCGACGGCCTGCAGCCAGCCCTGGATCGTCTCGCCCATGGAGTTGTAGGGCGGAAACGGCGTCAGCTCCCCGGCGTCGAAGCCGTTCGGATGGCCGGCCTCGGCCAGGAGCCGCTTCGCGCGCGCCGGATCGTGGGGATGCGGCTCGAAGGGCAGGGCAAACTCGAAGTCGCGCGGCACGGTGTTGCCCGTCGGACGCGACAGGCCGAGCGTCTCGGCCTCGTTGAGCGCCTGGCGATCGAGCGCCAGGCTGGCCGCGAGCCGGACGCGCTTGTCGGCCCACGGCGACTTCGGATCCCACTGGTCGGGGAAGTCGAGCCAGAAGATCCCGAGCAGCGGCGCGACGAGCCGCAGTCCCGGCGTGCGACGGACGTCCTGCGCGGTCGGCCCGCTCAGCAGCATCGCGAGGTCGACCTCGCCGCTCTTCAGCGCGGCCGCGCGCGTCGTCTCGTCGGGCAGGCTGCGGAAGACGAGGCGCTTGATCGACGGCGGCTTGCGCCAGTAGCCGTCGAAGGCCTCGAGGACGAGCTCGACGCCCGGGTTGAGGCTCACGAACTTGTACGGCCCGGCGCCGATCGGCGCCTTGCGGAAGCCATCCTCGCCCACGCGCTCGACGTACCGGTGCGGCACCACCCAGCCGGCGCTGGTGACGAACGTGCCGTAGAAGGCGGCGAAATCGGGCCACGGCTCCTTGAAGACGAAGCGCACGCGATTGGGCGCCGGCGTCTGGATCTCCTTGACGGTCTCCTTGAGCACCTTGGCCCCGCCACCGCGATAGCGCTCGAACGAGAACTTCACGTCGTCCGCCGTGACGGGATCGCCGTTGTGAAAGCGCGCGGCGCGCAGCGTGAACTCGGCGCTGAGGGCGTCCTTCGCCATCGACCACGACTCGGCCAGGCTCGGCCCCGATCCCACGCCCGGCATCGGCTTGAGCAGCCCGTCGTGCAACGCGTACAGCAGCAGGTACGGCGTGATGGTGCTCTCGCCCTCGGCGGGATCGAGCCAGCGGGGCACCGGCGTGAAGTGCATGCCGATGGTCAGCGTGCCCTCGGGCGCGGCGGCGACGCCCGCGGCGCCACCGACCCAGAGCACGGCACACAGGATCGGCCCGAGGACGAGGCGGCGCGTGCGGGAAAACGGTGTCATCGGCCGAGACTGTATCATCGGGGCGCTCTCAACTCGAACCGCTCGTGATATATGCTGCACCCCACGCAAGGAGGCACCTCATGAGGCGTTGGTCCCTGCCGCTGCTCGCTCTCGTCCTGGTCCTCGCGCCCGCGCCGGGCGCCGACGCCCAGCCGAAGGACACGCTGACGATCGCGCTCCCCTCGCACGCGCCCACGCTCGATCCGCACATGCATTTCGAGCGGGTCGGCGTGCTCGTCAACATCAACATGTTCGAC
>Ga0209161_10005106_pt1 | contig 10392 bp, 5 predicted proteins | sample GraSoiAngelo_155_FD_186169 | JGI IMG/M metagenome (GOLD analysis project Ga0209161, IMG submission 186169) | Grasslands soil microbial communities from the Angelo Coastal Reserve, California, USA - 14_1009_13_30cm (SPAdes) (version 2) | ecosystem: Environmental > Terrestrial > Soil > Grasslands ...
CTCGTCGTCACCGAGAGGGTCGAGGACGCGGTCGCCGGGTTCGGCGTGAAGCTGCCAGTGGCGCCGCTGGGCAGTCCGCTCACGCTCAGGCTGACCGGGCCGGTGAAGCCGCCCACCGGGCTGATCGTGACGCTGTAGCTCGTCGAGCCGCCTTGCGTCACCGTCCTGCTCGAGGGTGAAGCGCTCAGCGCGAAGTCTGGGCCGAGAAACCGGTTGAGGATGTTCGCCGTCGTCTGCTGGATGCGCGGGTCGGGGTCCATGAGGGTCCATCCGATGAACTTGTCCAACGCGGCGCTCCAGTTCATCGTCCCGGATGCGAACACCCAAGCGCCGCTCGGCGCCTGGTAGACGGAGGAGTTGGAGTGATCCGAGCCAAAGGGCGAGTTCGACAGCAGCGTGTACGTGCCGACGACCGCGTTCGGCGGAGGGTACTGGCTGAACCAGCGATCGGCTTCGTACCCGACGAGCGCTGGCACGCTGTCGCCATCCCTGAAGCCCGTCCCGGCGTACACCCAGTTCGCGCTGTTCGTCACGACGTACGGGACGTACGCGCCATTGTTCCACGGCACCGCGGCGGTGAACTGGACGCCCACCAACGTCTGCTCCGGACGGTTGAGCGGCGGGTCGCGCCACAGGACGGTTTTCAGGCTCGGGTCGGCGATCGGATCGAGGGTGGCGTTCCGGTAACAGACCAGTACGCGATTCGGCACCCCGCTGCTCGATGGCTCGAACCGCGCCTGCCAGTTGACGGCGTTGCCGCCGAGGAAGGCGAGGTTGACCCCCGCGTCGCGCGCAGCGACGACGGCGTCATACATGGGCTTCGACCAGTACTCGTCGTGGCCGGCAGAGAGGAAGCCGCGGTAATTCACCAGGCGGGCGCCGTCGGTGTGTGTGTCGACGTTGGTCGAGTACGTCACGTCGTACCCGGACTTCTCCATCCAGCGAATGAAGCTGATCTCCCACGAGAAGACGGATTGGCCCCAGTCGACTCCGGTGCCGTCGCCCAAGTACGGTCGGTCGAACGAGACCTTCGCCGCGTTCTTGCCTCCCGTCACCGTCGTCGCGCCGTAGCTGTTGAATGGGTAGAGGCTTTTGCCGGTCGTGTTGTCATAGGGATAGTTGTTGTAGGCCTGATAGGTCGTCACGGGCTGCTGGTAGAGCAGGGCAGCGATCCGGCTGTCGTCGCGGACGGCAAAGACGATGTAGTTCTGGTACGCCTGCGCGTTTTTCAGCAGAGCGAGATAGATTCCACTGGTCCACGAAGCCTGCGTGGCCAAAGTGTAACCTGGTGTCCAGTGGCACTCGATCATTCCGGTTGTCGCGTCCGTTGGGCACGTGGGTTGCTGGACCCCGCTGAGCGGGCCAATGTGCTGCATCAGGCGCGCCCCGAGCCCCTGGTACCAACCGAGCCGATAGACGTCGATGGTGTAGGTCTGCGCGGGGTTGACGCTCACGTAGAAGGTGATGTTCTGGCCCTTGTTGACGCTGGTGGCGGACGCGTAACCCTTGATCTGGCCCCCTCCGTCCGTCGCCGCAGAGCCAAACGGGATCCGCCACTGGCTCGTCCCTGGCTGCTGGTTCTCGATCACGATAGGGTTACTCTGGGCCGCCGCCCTCTCTGGAGGCAGCCCGATTCCGCAGGCCGCCGCCGAGACGACTAACCAGAGGACACCCGCGTACCTAGGCTTCCACATCGCCTTCTCCAGTCTCGGTGCTCCAACATCTCGGAGCGCGGCTTCGTCTGAGAGGGTCAGAGCTATCGTCAGACAGCGACGGGATGCCTTGGATCATCGTCTGATTTTGCTTCTTGGGAACGGGAGCCTCCCGAATAGGGAAAACACCTGAGCACGTCGCGTGCCACTCTTGGGCGAGACGAAAAGCTTAGGTTCCAACTAGTTCTGCGGCAGCAGTGTGAAAAATCCTGTCACGTCAGTGTGAACCGGGATTCACAATACAGCCCTGCGCTTCAGGGGTCTTCTGGATGGCGCGTGACAAGTCTTGGGAGGCTGACGGTTCGCTCGCCACCGTGCGCCGAAGCGCCGCAAGCCAACTCGGCGTGTATGACACGCCTATCGGCCTTGCTTGCTCGTGTGCGGGGTCGGAGGGGCAATTGCAGACCTTGAGGAAGTGCCCCGCGGAACCATGTCCCCTAAGAGCGCTGCGACTTGATACAAAGGTTCGCACCCTCGGTACAAGAGAACGACCGCACCAAGATAGAGAGCGCCGAACAACGAGGAGTCGATCCCGATTCGGGCTGCGGCCCCGAGCGCATCCTGCGTCGCGATGAGGGGTGGGATTGCCTGGACGATCGCGGCGGACACAGCGTAAGCCAGCGCCGAGGCAAGAACGTACTTCCAGACGGCGGCGATGGCCGGGGCCATCGCAAGGCGTCCCGGCCTGCCCGCGTACCAGAGCGCGGGGATCGTCAAAACCCAAAACGACACCACCCAGGCCGCGGCGATTCCCACTGGACCCCACGGAAGGGCGAGCAAGAAGAGCAGGCTCGTCAGCGCAAGCTCTATGACTCCCCAGCGGAACCAGCGGTCCGCCCTTCCGAGGGAAAGGTGGAGCCAGCCGTGGGTGAAATAGAGAAGCATGATCCCGATCCCGGGCCCGAGAAACGTGAAGATTCGGCCCGACTCTACCCACTTCGGTCCCAACAGCAGGAGAATCACGTCATGGCCGACCAGAGTCAGGTCCGCGCCCAACCCCATGCCCACAAAGGCGAGGGTCGACAGCGCCCTGACGAAATACCGTTCGCGAGATTCCCGGTTCAATCGGCTGAGGGTGGACACGGCAACGGACGTGAGAGGGGCCGAGAGTTGGTTCACCGGAAGGGAGAACAGGTCATACGCCTTCTTGTAGAACCCCAAAACCTCCGGGCCGAAGCGCCATCCGATCAGGAGCTTGTCCAGGTTCCAGCTGAAGTAGCTGACCGCGAAGCGCCCGTAGGTGTTCATCGCGAACCAGACCATCGGGCCCGTACCCACGCCACGTCGCGGCAGGCCTGGGACCCATCGACACAGAACCCAGGCCCCCAGGCACGTGGCCACCGGCTGCGCGACGGTTCCAGCGACCAGTGCCCAGTATCCCCACGCGGCCCAGCCGAGGACGATCGACACGGCCACCGAAATAGTACGAGCGACGATGTCGTTGGCCGAGACATCGGAAAACCGCATCGCCCGTTTGAGAAGGGCCAGATGCTGCACGGACAAACTGGTGAAGAGAATCGTGACGGCGACGGCAGAAGCGACGCCGGCCACGCGCGGCTCGCCGTAGAGACGCGCCAGGAGAGGCCCGCCACCGGCGAACGCGATCGTTAAGAGCAGGCCGACGCCTGCATTGACCCAGAACAGGTTGCTGACCAGGGCGTCATCGATCTGCTCCCGCTGGACGACGGCCTCCGTAAACCCATTCAGCCCGACGTTCAGCAAGAGCAGGCTGAAGGTCGTGACCATACCCATTAGTCCAAAATCTTCGGGGGTGAGAAGCCGAGCCAGGATGACGGTAGCGATCATCTGGATGGCGAACCCCAGGCCTTGGGAAAGCACGGTGACCCCGGCGCCCCGAACGGCGAGGCGCCGGAGCCCGTCGCCATGCGCGGTTGGCCGGAACGCACCGTTCGCGTCGAAAGGTGTCAAGCGTCGATATGCCAAGCCGTCACCATCTGAACATCGGGCGCAGTGCTTTCGAACAGTGCTTCAGCACATAAGTGGCGTGGGTTCGATCTTTCCGACGCATTTGACTAGCTCAACCGCTGGCATTGTGGTTGCTCCGGGACTGAGCCAGCATCAGTAGAGCGCCTTGACCGCAGACTCCAAGTGCAAGGGCGTAAACCCGCATGTGAGTAGCACTTGGAATCCCGGGCCGTGCTGGGCGGCATTCGCAATCTGAAGCGCTTCGATGAGCTTCAACGCTTTTGAGCGAACGCCGACCCTGCCTTCCTGGCGACGATCCTCACGGTCGATTCACTCCAGGATCGCCGATGAACTGCCGATGCCAGATCTCGAATATCAACAAGCTAAAGAGCTGCCTCCGGTGGTCCTGCCGCCCGCTGGTGTGCTCGCCGATCAGCGCCTCGATCGCCGCAGGCCGGAAGTAGGTCGGGCATGCGGCGCCCGGCGCCAGCAGCGTCTGCCGGACGTACCCCGACAGCTCCGAGCGGAACCATCGATCGATGGGCGTTTCGAATCCACGCTTGCGCCGACCGATGACGTCGGGCGGAAGCCATTTCGCGAGCACTTTCTTGTGGATGTACTTCAGCGTCGATCCGTGGATGCGTAGAGACGCCGGTAGCGCTTCGGCGACACGCATGTACTCGACGTCGAGGAAGGGGACTCGGGCCTCGATCGACGTCGCCATCGACATCTTGTCGCCGTACAGCAACAGGTCGTCACTCAATGACAGGCGCGCGTCGACATAAGCCATCTGCACGAGCGGGTCGCGGTCCTCGACACCCCGCCGCCAGTAGTCGATCACCTCGCGCCCTCGAAAGGCGCCGCCTGGTGACACTATGCCTGGTTGCCAGAGCGCCGCTTTCATCGGCTCGGAGAAGACGGCATAGACCTGGGCGAACCTCTCGGTGACGTCATCGGTCCCGAGGCTCCGGACGGCACGCTTCACCCGCTCGCAGCGGGGGAGCGCCTCGACCAGCGGACGGAGCACGTTCTCGCGGAGGGCCCGCGGAATACCGCGATACAGGGCCCCATATCGTTCGCCGAAGTAGCGCGGATAGCCGGCGAACGGCTCGTCGGCGCCCTGACCGGTGAGAACCACGGTGACGTGCCGACGAGCGAGCTGGCACACGGAATACATGGCCAGCGCCGAGGCGGTGGCGACGGGTTCGTCCAGATGCCAGACGGTCTTCTCGAGCAATTGCTGATAATCGAGGGTACTGAGGAGAATCTCCTCATGGGTGGTGCCGAACAGGGCGGCGGTCCGACGTGCCTCATCGAGCTCGTTGACGTCCTGGCCGGGGCTGAAACCCACAGTGAAGGTCCGCACCGGCCGTTCGGTGAGCTTGCTCATGATCGCGACGATCGCGCCCGAGTCGATGCCACCGCTGAGCAGAGCGCCGATCGGCACATCACTTATCATCTGGCGTCGTACCGCGGCTTCCAGACGCTCCTGGAGCAGGGCGATCCATTCCGGCTCAGACCGGCGGTCGTCGCTCGCCGTCCCGGCGGTGAAGTAGCGCTCCACCCGGCATCCCGCCTCGTCCTTGATCAGCCGGTGTCCAGGCGGTAGCTTGCGGATATTCGCGAACATGGTGCGGGGCGATGGCACGAAGCGGAAGGTCAAGTAGAGGTCGAGCGCATCCAGGTCCACTTGGCGCGGGATGGTCGCGTCGGCAAGGAGGGCCTTGATCTCGGAGGCCCATGTCAAGCGCCGGCCATCGTCGTGGTAGTAGAGCGCTTTGACACCGTAGTGGTCGCGGGCAAGGAGCAGCCGGCGGCGCCGGGTGTCCCAGACCGCGAGCCCGAAAATGCCGTTCAGGCGCGCCACGCACTCGTCGCCCCACTCCTCGTACCCGTGAACGATCACCTCAGTGTCCGAGCGCGTGGCGAAGACATGTCCCTTCGCTTCGAGCGCCGCGCGGAGCTCGAGGAAGTTGTAGACCTCCCCGTTGAACACGACCCACACCGTGCGGTCCTCGTTGGGCATCGGCTGGTGGCCGCCCTGAACATCGATGATGCTGAGGCGGCGGATCCCCAGCGCTACGGTCTCGTCCACGTACTGGCCCTCGTCGTCGGGGCCTCGGTGGACGAGTGCCGACAGCATGCCCTTCAGCAGAACGGAGCCGTCCTGTCGTTCCTGCGCGCCGTGCCAGCCAACAATGCCGCACACGACGTTAGCCTCGCCGCCGTGCCTGAATCACTCGCACGCGGGAACTCCGACGCCGCCAGCGGAGCGCCACCGTACCGAGCTCGTCCCGGTCAAAGTCTGATGCCCGCCGGTGAACGAATACTGCATGGACACAGGGGGTGACCGTCTGTGAGTAGGCTCCGGGCGCAGGCAGGAGTCCATCGGCAATGATGAGACACGATGTTATGCGATCCTCCAGCGTGTACACCCTCGAGACAGAGCGAAAGGTGTCCGCATCAAGTCCCAATTCTATCGGTTCCATGGCGAGCTTGACCGCCGCGTGTTTGTTTTCCACCACTGTCAAGTGTACCTAGGCCAACCTGTCACGAGCGCGACATCGCGGGCAGAATTTTGTCGGTACCCACCGAGGCTAAATGCGAGTCCGAATGGATCTTTTCGACACGGTGCCTAAGTCGATGCGTGGCACCATCATTGCTCAATACGAAGCCAAGCATAGATTCGGACTCAATAACTAGGAGCACGGAGATGAGACAGCTCGATCGGCTCTTCCGGGCAGGCACTACGCGATCGTTAATGTGCATTGTCGTCTGGTTGCTTGCGTTCTGTATCACTCCGACAGCGAGCGAAGCTCAGCCGTGGTCAGGGATCCTGAGTCCGTCTCGGGCCGTCGACTGGACCAATGTCGGCATCCCGGGTGGCATTCCGAACCGCACCACGCTCTGCGCTACGCTGAACCCTGGCGCGACGGCGGCGCAGATCAACAATGCCATCTCCGCGTGTCCGGCCGGCCAGGTCGTCTTCCTGAACGCCGGCACCTACAACCTCGCGGGCGAGATCATCATGAAGAGCAACGTGACCCTTCGGGGCGCGGGAGCCGACCAGACGATTCTCAAGTTCAGCGGTGGCGGCAACGCGTGCAGTCTCGGTGGCAACGAAGACGTGTGTTTTGCTGGCAGCTTCAATTGGACGGGCGGGCCGAGCAATCTCACCACGTGGACGAGTGGCTACGCGAAAGGCACGACCCAGATCACGCTCGGGAGCACGGCGGGCCTGCAACCGGGTCGTCTTCTCATCCTCGATCAAGCGAATGACCTCATCGATACCGGACAGATGTTCGTCTGCGATACCGTCGGTGTCTGCGCAAGCGATACCACGGCTCCAGGGCGCACTGTTGGTGGCGTGAACTATAACCAGCAGGAATACAAGCTCGTCACAGCGATCAACGGCAACGTCGTCACGATCTCGCCCGGGCTCTACATGCCGAACTGGCGAGCCTCGCAGAACCCGAGCGCGTGGTGGGCGAACACTATCATTCAGAATGCCGGGATCGAGAACATGACGCTCGATCACAGCGCCAGCAACCGAATCACCGGGATCGCCTTTGACAATTCGTATCAGTGCTGGGCAAAGAACATCCGCTCGATTGATTTCCCCGGCGCTGCCGGACCAGGACGGAGCCATATTTGGCTGCTCAACAGCGCCCGCACGGAGATCCGCGACAGCTACTTCTACGGCGCGCGAAACGGCCAAGGGAATTGGAGCCAGAGCTACGGGATCGAGCCCTGGATGTCGAGCGACGTGCGCGTCGAGAACAATATCTTTCAGCATGTCGCGTCACCCATCTTGATCGGGTGCTGCTCCGGGAGCGTCTTTGGCTATAACTACTGTATCGACAACTTCAATGGAGCGGGCAACACCTTCCAATTCCCGTGTCTATCGTCCCACGATGCTGCAGGCGACATGATTCTGGTGGAAGGAAATCAAAGTTCAAGTCACATTTTACAAGACTCGATCCACGGGACACATAATTTTCAAACTGTGTTCCGCAATCAGATGGGCGGTCGTGAGGCGACCAAAACCTCAGAGACCGTACCAGCGAACTTTTATTCACACGCGCGGTATATCAATCTCCTAGGCAACGTCTTCGGCACCGGCAACTACCACAACAACTACGCGATCGTGTCGGGAGGCTCAACGACGAGTTGCGCGACCTCGATCTATCTCTTTGGCTTCGGCGGTACCGGATGCCGCACCGCGAGTGTGCCAGCCGATAGCCTCGTTGCCTTGACCTCGATGCGGTGGGGCAACTACGACGTCGTCAACGACGCCGTGAGATTCGTCAACGCCGACGTACCTTCTGGGATTAGCCTCTTTGCTAATCCCGTACCGGCTTCCCAAACACTCCCTCCATCCTTCTACCTAACCGCCCGCCCTTCCGCTTGGTGGGGGACGCCGTGGGGCACGCCGCCGTGGCCGCCCATCGGCCCGGACGTCACGGGCGGCACGGTAACCTCGGGGACCTCGACGCTGGGCGGGCACGCGCACAAGATCCCGGCACGGCTCTGCTACGAAAATACGCCGATTGACGGTACCTACGGCTCGAACAATGTCTTGCTCTTTAACGCAAGCCAGTGCTACGTCAGTCAGCCGCAGAGCACTCCCTCGTCTCCGAGCGCTGTGACCACTCAATGAATGATCGGATCCTCACTCTGATGCATCGGGGACGCCCGGGTCGTTTCTCAGTTTGACGCTCCCTGAGCCTTCTTGTTGGCTCCATCTACCCGGACGCGGATGAGGTTCCGTCGGTAACGGGCGCGCCCGCGTGTGCCTTTAACGTGCTTCAGGTCGTCAATCCCATAGAGTCCGAGCCATTCATCCACGGCTTTCGCCTCTGTTGGGCAAACGCGGTGATCGTGCTTGTCGAGCGGCCGATCGCAAAACTCACAATTCGCCATTGTTACGCCGCCAACTTCGAAGTATCGCCGGCGACCAGATCAGGCCCTGACTGGCAATCCGGATTGCTCGCCCTTCCCGGCCGGGCGGAAGGCGCCGCTCTCGTCGAACGGCTTCACCCGACGTGAGGGCTCTGGAACGACGACTGCAGCCAGTAGGAAGGCGATCCACACGGGGTGGAGGTCCCTGAACGCATGCTCCGTCAGGTTGTAGATTGCCGCGACGACGAAAAACGCCAGTTTGAGCCGGGCGGCCTCGGGATCCCAGCGTAGCGCTCGAACAACGCTCCGGTATCCCCAAGCCATGACGAAAACGAGCAGAGCCACTCCCACCCATCCCAAGTTCAAGAAAATCTCGAGGTAGCCGTTGTGTGCCTGGTTCGGGGCGAGCTCCCAGGTGGTCTGCCATATTTTCTCGAGTCGTTTCCCGAGCCAGAAACTCTCGTAGCCGGCGCCGAACAACGGGTCTACAGTCATGCTGAGGACCTGATTCCAGATTGCAGTCCGACCCGTGAGCGTCGATTCCCTTCCCATGGCTTCGATAAGACCGGCCCCAGGATTGAGTACCAAGCCATACACGACAACGATCAGCACCACTCCGACGACCAGGTGGACCGCCACCGACGTTCGGGCTAGTTTGCGCAGGCTCATGACCGCGATGAGGCCGCCCCCGGTGAGGAAGCACCCAAAGGAGGTGGCGGAATCGCTCATCCGGAAGAGCCAAAGCGCCATCGCTAGAACGACGCCGTGAGCGATCAGCGGACCGGTCGCGCGGGGGCGTTTCCCACCCAGAAACGCTTCCAGTAAATACCATAGGGATCCGAGTCCGAAGATCAAGGCAATGTAGCCGAGGCCGTTCTTGTGGAGGGCGACGCCATTGTTGTACGCCTCCCCAGTCCAGGGGCTGTATCCCCGCCCCAAGCTTGGGTAGTACTTGATGAGCAGGATGGAGGGCGGAATCAGTAGAAACCCGGCGCGCGCGAGGAGTCTCTTTATGGCGGCAGTCGGCTCAGGGTCGGTCAGAACAATCAGAACCATGACTGTGTCGCCTATGGCCTTGATCCACCGCTTGAAGGCCACCTCGGGGTAGTCGGACCACAGGACGCTCAGGACACAATAAAGGAGAAAGACGAGGAGCGGCCCATTCGCTCGCAGAAACGTGCTGACGCGACGCCTTCGCGTGATGAGCACCACCAAACCACCCACGATCAGCGTGGCGAAGACGAGCGCGTCGAGAGGGTTCCCTTCGACAAACACCGTCTCGAGCGGCACGTCAGGGTCAACTCCTCCGAGCCATTGCGCGACCGACCGGGATGCGCAGATCGACAGCCATGCGACGGGGATCCAGAGGCCCGGGGACACCCGCGATCCGCGGTCACGGTTCAGCAGGAAGACCGTCAGGATGAGAAACGCATAAGCGACCACAGCGACGCTATTAGACATTCACGGCCTTCTCAAGACACAAGTGTTCCACTGAGCAGAAACTCCCCAATAACCAAGCAGGATAATGAGGGCAGCAGTTCATTTCGAGTCGATGAAGAGTCGATGGAAGAGCTCGAGCGTCAGCATCTTGTGGATTTCCGCGGTGTAGTTCCGGTCTCCCCTGAGGTGTCCCTCAACCACAGCCTCGAGCCTGCGCGATTCGAGGTACGGCCGGGACAGAGTGCGCGGATCCAGGAGCATTTCGCGAACGTAGTCTGAGAGACTGTCCCGGTACCAGACGCGGAAATGGTAGAACTTGTGCCTACCAAGGAAAAGTCGCTCAAGATGCAGAGGCGAGAGGAGATGATCGATCTGAGCCACCCACTGTGGCATTCCATAGTCGTAGGCGTAT
>Ga0209161_10005108_pt1 | contig 10387 bp, 5 predicted proteins | sample GraSoiAngelo_155_FD_186169 | JGI IMG/M metagenome (GOLD analysis project Ga0209161, IMG submission 186169) | Grasslands soil microbial communities from the Angelo Coastal Reserve, California, USA - 14_1009_13_30cm (SPAdes) (version 2) | ecosystem: Environmental > Terrestrial > Soil > Grasslands ...
AGGGATTTCGAGAAGGACGGGTCGCGAGGGTTCAAGGGCCAACCTCCGAAGGCGCGCCTGAATTGATTCGTTTGCGATCAATGGAGGAAGAAATCGGCGCCGAAGCACTGTAAAGCATTTTATTGCCAAGGACCAATTTTTATTTATTCTCAACGCGCTTTTGGGCCCCTGGTAAGTGAAATTGTGCCGAAGCCGTCAGCCGATGCGGGCGAGGTGGTAGCGGCGCTGCCATTCGTGGGGGAGCTGGCGGAGGAGGCGCTGCATGGCGTCCTGCTGGGCGGAATCGGCGGCAAGGGCGAAGGCTTCGCGGCGGGCAAGTTCGAGGAGTTCTTTGTCGCGCAGGGGATTGGCAATGTGGAAGCCGAGGTTACCGGCCTGGCGAGTGCCGAAAAATTCGCCGGGGCCGCGGAGGAGAAGATCGGTTTCGGCGATTTCGAAACCGTTGGACGTGCGCACCATCGTTTCGAGGCGAGCGCGAGCTTCGTCTGTCGTACGAAAGGGCGCGACGAGGATGCAATGGGATTTCTGCGCGCTGCGGCCGATGCGTCCGCGAAGCTGGTGGAGCTGGGAGAGGCCGAAGCGCTCGGCGTGCTCGATGACCATGACGGTGGCGTTGGGGACGTCGACGCCGACTTCGACGACCGTGGTGGCGACGAGGATCTGCGCTTCGTTTTTGCGGAAGCGCTGCATGACTTCTTCTTTTTCGTCGCTGGAGAGGCGGCCGTGCAGGAGGCCGAGCTTTAACTTTGGAAAAACTTCGCGCGAGAGGCGCTCATATTCTTCCATGGCGGCTTTCAGCTCGAGCTTCGATTCTTCAATGACCGGATAAACGATGTAGGCTTGGTGGCCGGCGGCGACTTCACGGCGGAGAAATTCCCAGACGCCCGGGAGATGCTGCTGGGTGGTCATGCGTGTGACGATGGGAGTGCGGCCGGGCGGAAGCTCATCGAGAACGGAAACGTCGAGGTCGCCATAGAGAGTGAGCGAGAGAGTGCGCGGGATGGGCGTGGCGGTGAGCACAAGGACGTGCGGCGCGTGGCCGTGGGCGGCGGCTTTGTCCATCAGGCGCTTGCGCTGGAGGACGCCGAAGCGGTGCTGCTCGTCAATGGCGACAAAGCCGAGGCGGGCGAAGGCGACGTTGTCTTCGATGAGGGCGTGGGTGCCGATGACGAGCTGCGCTTCGCCCGAACGGATGCGATCGAGGGCGGCGGATTTTTCGGAGGCTTTCAGGCCGCTGATGAGCAGCTCGACGCGATAGCCTGTTTTGGCGAGGATGCGCCGCGCGGAAAGAAAGTGCTGCACGGCAAGAATCTCCGTGGGAGCCATGAGAGCGGCTTGCGCGCCGTTTTCGATGGCGATCACCGCGGCTTGCAGAGCGATGATGGTTTTGCCGCTGCCAACGTCACCTTGGAGAAGACGATTCATGGGGGCGGGCTTTTCCAGGTCGGCGGCAATTTCGGCGAGAACGCGTTTTTGCGCAGCGGTGGGCTTGAAGGGGAGGATGCGCTTGAGCGCTTCGCGGATGGCGTCTTCGCGCAGGCGGAAGGCGATAGCGTTTTCCTTGCGAGAGGCTTTGCGGTCGAGCGCGAGGCTGAGTTGGTAAAGGAAAAACTCCTCGAAGATGAGGCGCTGCTGCGCGGGAGAGCGGAAGGTGTTCAGGGCGTCGAGGGATTCGCCAGGTTCGGGAAAATGTGTGTGAATCAGCGCTTCGCCGCGCGAGGGATAGCCGAGCCGCGCGCGCAGGTCTTCCGGCAGAACGTCGGGCATTCGCTGATCGATGAGCTGCACGGCGGCGTACATGGCGCGGCGAATCTGGCGCGAGCCGAAAGTGCCGATGGCTTCATAGATGGGGACAATGCGGCCGACTTCGGTGGAGTCCATCTCCTCGTTGCCGAGAACTTCGATCTGCGGATTGATCATTTCCAGGCGAGCGGGACGGAGCTTATCGACTTCGGCTTTTCCGTGAAGGATAAGGAGCTGGCCGGGTTTCAAACGCCCCTCGAGGTAACCGCCATGAAAAAATTTGCAGGGGAGCAAGCCGCCGGCTTCGTCCTGGACGAGCAGATGATAGATGGCATCGCGGCCGCGCATGGTGCGGACGGCCTGGCCACTCATCACGCGAGCGCGAATGGTGTAAACACCGTTCGGCTGGATGTCCTTCACTTTTGAAAAGTGGATGCGGTCTTCGTAGCGAAACGGCAAGTAGCCGAGGAGGTCCTCAAGCGTGTGGATGCCGCGCTGCGCGAGGAGTTCGGCGCGCTGCGGGCCAACGCCTTTGATCATGCGTACTTCGGTGCTGAGATTCATCGTCATTGGATATGTACGCCCGCAAAGCGCGCAATCGGCAAGTGCAACCGCAAAGCCGGGACGCCTTCTTCTTATATCATTCCCGCTGCGAACAAACAGAAGCACGCCCGCAAAACGGGCGCGAAACTTGCGCCCCTGGCACGCGTACCGATAGAGTGAGTGTTCCTTGTTCCAAGCGGGGAGGTTCGTGTGACGGGAGAGCGCCTGACGGGTTCCGACAAGCGCGCGCTGATTCTGTGGGTAGCGGCGGGAGTCGCCGGGGCGTTGTTCGCCTACAAATATTTTTTCCGGGCGTTCCCGGAAGCGTCCGTTAATTTCCAAATCTCCCGCGAGGAAGCGCTCGCAAGAGCGCAGAGGTTCGTCACCGGCCTCGGTGAGAACGTCGGCGGCTACCAATCCACCATTGTTTTCGACGTGGATGACAACGGCAAAGTCTACCTGGAGCGCGGACTCGGTTTGCAGCAAGCGAACAAGCTGATGTCCTCCGAGCTGAATATCTGGTTCTGGGACGTGCGCTTCTTCAAGCCGCAACAGGAAGAAGAGTTCCGGGTGCGCGTGAGTCCGGCAGGACAGATCGCCGGCTACAATCACAAAATAGAAGAATCGCGCGCGGGAGCCTCGCTCGATCGCTCTACTGCGCAGTCTGCCGCGCAATCGTATCTAGCTGCGAAGCTCGAACTCAATCTGAGCGGCTGGGACTTTCTTCCCGAGGAAGCCAACTCGAGAAAGAGGCCGAATCGTCTGGATTGGGCTTTCACGTGGGAGAAACACGGCTTCCGCGCGAAGGACGCCCCGTACCGGCTGCAAGTCACTTTGCAAGGAGAGAGAGTCGGCGGCAGCGAAGAGTTCTTGAAAGTTCCGGAAGCGTGGGAACGCAGCTACCAGCAGCTTCGCTCGTCGAATATTCTTTACAACCAGATCGCCATCATTCCTTACATTTTGTTTATGGGCAGCGCGCTGTGGGTGGGCATCACGCTCACGAAGCACGGGCAAACAAGCTGGGGCGGGGCCATCAAGCTGGGCGTGGTCCTTGCGGCACTCTTTTTCTTGATGGAGCTAAATCAGTGGCAATTCGAGCGCGCGGGTTACGACACGCACGAGTCCTACAGCAGTTTCGTGCTGCTCCGTGTGGGGATTGCGGTGGCCTCGGCGCTCGGTACGGCCCTGATGGTGACGCTGGTGCTTCCGGGCGGCGAACCGCTCTACCGCTCCTATCGGCCGGATCGCATGCAGCTTTCGAAGGCCTTCACGCTGCGTGGGCTTCGTTCGAGAGAATTTTTTTCGTCGGCTGTGGTGGGGCTGACGCTGGCAGCGGCGCACATCGGCTTCATCGTCGCCTTCTACATGGTGGGAAGCCGTTATGGAGTTTGGGCGCCGCAGGACCTGAACTATTCGGATACGGTCAACACAACGTTCCCGTGGATCGCGGGCGTGGCCATCGGGCTGATGGCTTCGACGAGCGAGGAATTTCTGTTTCGGCTGTTTGCGATACCGTTTGTCGAGCGCATGACCAAGTCACGCATTCTTGCGGTCATCCTGCCGGCGTTTTCGTGGAGTTTTCTGCACAGCGCGTATCCGCAGGAGCCAGGCTACATACGCGGGATCGAGGTCGGCATCATCGGCGTTGTTGCCGGCATCGTGATGTTGCGCTGGGGCATCGTTGCGACGCTCATCTGGCATTACACCGTGGATGCATCGCTCGTGGGATTGCTGCTCATTCGTTCGAACAGCCTGTATTTCAAGATCTCCGGCGTGGTGGTAGGCGCCGCCGCGCTTGCCCCCCTGGTCTTTGCTTGCATTTCGTATTTGACGCGCGGGGGGTTTGAAAATGTCGAAGACCTCTTGAATCAGGCGGCGCCTGTTCCGGAAAGCGTCCTCGCCAACGAACAGGAAGATAAGACTTCAGAGGTCAAATCAAGCAGCTATAGCGCACTGGCGCCGGGCTTGATCGCACTCCTTGCCGTTTGTCTGCTAGCTGGAGGCTTGTTGGCGTGGCGGCTGAAGCCGGAATCCATCGGCGAATACCTGAAACTGCCCGTGAATGCACGAACGGCCCGGGCCCGGGCCGACGAGATCATTCGGGGGCGAGGCCCCGATCCAAATTCGTATTACCATGCTGCTGTTTTTGTCGACATTGCCGATCCAGCTGTGAACGAATACATGCGGCAGCGCGTGGGAATTGCGGGAGTCAACGCTATCTACGCGGAGCGCGTTCCGGCTGCGCTGTGGCGCGTGCGTTACTTCCGCGACAGCCAGGTCGAAGAGTTTGCCGTCGTCCTAAGACCCGATGGGGCGCTGCACTCGGTGCGGCACACACTGGCGGAAGAGACGCCCGGCGCGTCGCTCATAAAAGAAGAGGCCGTTGCGCGCGCAGAGAAGTTTCTGCGCGACGAGAAGAAACTTGATTTGAAAAAGTGGGCCTTGGTCGAATCCAATTCGGATAAGCGGCCGCGTCGCATCGATCACACACTGACATGGCAGCAAAATGAACCACTGGACGCCACTTCATCTTCGTCCTCGTTCGCGAAAGCAGACGATCATGCGTATGCACGTGTGGATGTGCAAGTATTGGGCGACGAAGTCGCAAACTATCGCACGTACATTAAGATTCCCGACGACTGGCGCCGCAAGCAAGGGGAACTCTCGCTCTTTCGAGCGGTATTCAGTTACGTGATCCCTATCCTGTTTTTCTTCGGCCTCGGGCTCACCGCGCTCATTGTTTTTCTCATAAATTTGAAATCAGAGGCGGCCCGCTCGATTCCCTGGAGGCGCATCGCGTTCTGGTCGATCTGGGGACTATTGGGTTATCTGGCGGTCTTCTTTCTTGGCAACCGCGTCCCTAGTTTCCTGAATGCGTACAATACGGCGATTCCGCTTAAAGTCATGTATGGCGGGCTCGCCATTGGCGCGCTGCTCGGCGCTCCATTATATTTCGGCGCAATCGCGCTGCTCTTTGCCATCGCGTGGTATTACGCAATCCGGGCGTTCGGAGAAGACCGTTTGCCGGGCTGGGCCGGAATGCCCGGGAGTTATTACCGCGACGCTCTGTGGATCGGTTTGGGAGGAACCGCGGGCCTGCTCGGACTGGAACGTCTCCTCGCAGTCGCGTCAACTTGCTGGCCGACGGTGCATCGCTCGCTGGACGCTTCGTTCGGCTTGGACTTTGACGCTTTGTTCCCCGCAGCATCCATCGTTGGAGGAACAGTGCTCCGCGGTTTGCTTTTCACGGGACTTGTTACGGCGACTGCGGCCTTCGTGGCCGCGCATGTGCGTCATACTGCGTTGCGCGTCTTGCTTCTGCTCTTTGGTTCGCTCGCCCTCGCCGGTGGGAATTGGGGCAGTCCCGGTGACCTCGCAAAGCAATTTCTGGCCCGGCTAATTCTGCTTAGCGTTCTCGCATTCGGGGTGCGACGCGTGATGCGCTTCAACATTCTCGGCTGCTTCCTGGTGGTCGCGGCCACTTTCCTGCTCGGCGGCGCCAACGAACTGCTTTCCCAGCCGGATTCGTTTTATAAGGCAAACGGCTACGCAGTTCTGCTCGCGTTGATTCTACTATTTGGCTGGCCATTTGCTGCTTGGCGGATGGGTAATTCAGCGCCGGTCGCTGGATCAGCCGATATGGCCGATTGAGTGATAAGACGAGGACGGAGACCACGGCTTGGCGGGTCTAAACTCGGGATTATTCTTGAAACAAAATCCACAGATTGGGCGTTGTTATAGCGGGAGGCGGTGCTCACCCAAGGGTGGAGGAGTGCGTCCAAATTGGGTGGTCGTGTGGCGCGCAGCGTTCAGCCGAGTGCCTGAAATTGCGCTAAGGTGTTGCTTTACAAGCGGCAACGCCGATTCACGCGAATAGAAAGCGAAACATGCCGCTCCCCAGATGGGCTTTGGCTTTGGCCGATGATAACGGTCGCTCGGGTAGCACAGACGCCGTCTTGGCCTCGGTGATCTCCTTGTCCCACGTCGACGAGCGGGCCCTGGTCGCGGAAGCGCAAGCGGGCAGCCGCGCGGCTTTCGAGGAACTGGTGCGCCGGTTCGACCGGGACGTGCTGCGCCTGGCGCTGAACCTGATGAAGCGGCCCGAGGACGCCCGGGACGTATATCAGGAAGCCTTCCTTAAGGTCTACCGCAATCTCCACCGATTCCGCTTTGAGTGCAGCTTTTACACCTGGCTCTACCGCATCGTCACGAACGTTTGCCTGGACCACTTGCGTCGCCGCCAAGCCCGCCCCGAAGACCAGTCTCCGGAGCTGAATTCTGGAGTTCACGAAGAAGGCATTACTGATTTCTTCGAGCGCCAGCGTGAACACCGCCCGACGCTGGATCCCGAACGTACATTTATCGGCAAGGAGATCAAAGCGAGGATCGCCACGGCGATGGAGCGGCTCTCGCCGCGCGAACGGATTGTTTTTGAGATGAAGCACTATCAGGGGCTGAAGCTCCGGGCGATCGGGGACGCCCTCGGCACCACCGAGGAAACCGTGAAGAATTCGCTTTTCCGCGCCACGCGCAAACTCCGCCATGAACTGGGAGGCCTGCGATGAGCGTTTTTGAAAAAAGTTTGAGTTGCAAGGACATTGCGCCGCTTCTGGTGTTCTACGCGTGCGACGAAGTCAACGACAAGGAACGCAAACAGATTGAGGCCCACGTCGCGAAATGCGAAGCGTGCGCCGCTCAGCTCGCCGAAGAGAACCATCTTCAGGAAGCCATGACCGCTGCTTTGCAGCCTGCCGATGAACTCGATGCCACCGGAATTCTCCTCGCGCAGTGCCGCAGCGAACTTGCCGAAGCCCTCGACGATCTTTCCGCGCCTCCGATCCAGGAACATTGGCGTCCCTTTGGGTGGCTGCGCCGCTGGATGGCGCTGCGTCCAGCATGGAGCGGCGCGCTTTTGGTGCTCGTCGGGATCATGGTTGGAACTCAGATTGTTCCATGGCTGCAGAATGGCCGTAACGGCGACGCAAACGGTCAGGCCATGAACGTCACGGCCAAGCGACCTCTCACGCCTGACCAACTATCCAAGATTACATTCTCCGGCGTTAATTTTTCGCCTTCCTCGGAATCAGGAGCTCCGAACGTGCAAGTGCATCTCAACGCGGAGCAACCGATGGTTTTGAGCGGCAACGTTGAGGACAGTGACATCCGCGGAGTGCTGACTTACGTGGTTGAAAATGGCGAGCGCTTCGACGCGGGCGTGCGCCTCGATTGCCTGGAAGCGCTGAAGGCCGCCGCGCGGGATCAGCAAGTGCGCCGGGCGTTGATCGCCGCGGCGCGTAGGGATCAGAACCCCGCGGTGCGCATGAAGGCATTGGAATCGCTCCGGGTTGCAGCTTCAGATGACGATGTCCGGCAAACACTGCTGGATGCGCTGGAGAAGGACACCAATCCTGGCGTGCGCGTTGAAGCTGTGAATGTGCTTGTTGGATCTTTGCAGCATGGCGATACCGAAGAGATGGCGCCGGAAGCACCGGCTCCGACAACGCCAGCGATCGCAGGTCGTCCCGATGACGACCCGTCGCTGGAGCGCGTGGTGCGCGCGCTGGAGCAGTTGCAACACCGTGATCCCAGCCGCTACGTGCGGTTGCGCAGCGCCGCCGCCTTGAGGCAGATTGGCCCGCGTGAAGTGCAGTAACTGCTTTGACGGCAAGAAATCTCGTTCGACGATGAACACGCAATTCAATCAAAAACTCTTGCGCTGCGTGGCGTTATTCCGCAATGTGGCGCTCCTCGTTTCTGCAGTATGTTTCGCACCGACGGCTTTTGCGGCCAAAGCTGATCCTGGAGAGCCAACAGCCCTCGCCCTGCCCGCTGATCCGGGTTCGCAACACGCCTCGGCTGTTCGCACTGGCGTGCTGACCACCAGGGACGGCCTGACGCTCCGGCTGACGACTGATTTTGGGCCAGTCAACATCACACAACTCGAGCCCGGCGCTGCGCCGGTCGTGCGGTACACCGTGCGGATCGAAACCGATGCCCGAGGCGCGGCCGCGCAACCGCTTCTGGATGCTTATTCTCTCAAGGCCAGGCCAACGCCCTCGGGAGTAGAAATCACCGCCGCGCTTCCGTCGCAAGCGGCGCGCTCCGCCAATGCGCAGTTCTGGGTGCAGTTCGAGATCGCCGTGCCGCGCAGCTACAACGTGGAAGTGAACACCGAAGCGGGCGACATTACGACAGGCGATATTGGCGGCACAGCTTCTCTTCACACTCTAGGCGGAAACATTAAGACCGGGCGAATCGGCGCTTCGGGAATCCGCGATACCGCATGGGGGCGCAGCGCCGCAAAACTGGAAACAGAAGGCGGGCACATTCAAGTGCTGGACGTCGCAGGCGACCTTACAGCCTTCACCGGGGGCGGCCACATCAACGTCGGAAACATTGCGGGAGATGCTTCGCTGCGCACCGGAGGCGGTCATATTCGCGCCGGCCAAATCGGGGGGCGCGCGGAACTGGACACCGTCGGCGGCAACATCACTGTCGCTCATGCCGGAAGCTACGTCAGCGTACGCACCGGCGGCGGACAAATCGATTTCGGCGAGGTGCGCGGCTCGGTACACGCGCAGACCGGCGGAGGCGGCATCCGCGTCATGTACGTCTCCGGCCCGATGGAGTTGGAATCGAGCAGCGGGAGCATTTGCCTGACTCGCGTGGCTGGCGCCTTGCAGGCGGCTACTTCCGGCGGCACGATTACCGCGTGGATTAATCCCGATCCGCCTGCCGGAGGCGGAAACGTGCGGCTTGCGGGCGCATCGCAGCTCGCTTCGGGCAACGGCGACATCATCGTATTTCTGCCGCGAAATCTGGCGGCAAACATTGACGCCGTCGTCGCAAATGGGGACGAGCGCCACATCGAAGCGGATCCCGAGCTGCACTTCATAGTTCAGACTTCAAACAATCTGACTGGCCCGGTGCATGCAACGGTCGTCTTGAACGGCGGTGGTCCTCCGCTTAAGTTGCGCAGCACAGCGGGGAAAATTCGGCTCCAATACTTAGACTCGGAAGTCGCTCTGCGCGATTCGCTGATCCGCGAACAGATTGAGCGTATCAGTCAGCGTATTCCGGACTTCAAGCCGCACTATATGGACAGGAAGGTCGATACAAATCCTGTCGTTGGACCTGGCGAGATCAAAACGGACTGGCTGGAAAGCTGGCTCACCAGTCTGGAAATCAAATTCAGGGGCGGCATGACTGAGGATACCGATGATTTCCAGAAGCGCCTCGTCAATTTCCCGAGGCCATCGTATCCGGCGCTTGCGCAACGCGCGGGCTTGCAAGGTTTCGTGAAGCTCCAGGTGCGGGTGAAGAAGGACGGCAGCGTCGAGGTGCAGAAACTTCTGGAAGGCGAGCCGGCGCTGGCCGATGCCGCTATCGCCGCCGTCAAGCAGTGGCGGGCAAAACCCGCTTGGATCAACGGCAAGCCTGTCGAAGTGATTTCGACGGTGACATTTAATTTCCAGCTGCACTGAGCGCAGCCGGCTCGGTGCGCGCTAGATTCGTTGGGGTCCTCAGTTCCGATTTGTAGCAAGTACTCGAAGGGGGTAGAACGTTATGCTTCGTCCAGCTCTTCGCGCCATTGCTTTATCTACATTGCTCGCAGCCGTTGTTTGGGCCGTTCCCAGCTTCGCCATCAGCAAGGAGTTCAATCAATCCTATGCTTTGCAAGCCGGCGGTTCCCTGGAGTTGCAAAACGTCAACGGAACCGTGGACGTGCAGGGCTGGGACCGCAACGAGGTCGAAGTCCACGCGGTAAAGACCGCGAAGCACAAGGAATCCGATCTTGACCGTATTTCCATCGAGGTGGACGCCAAGCCGGACGCCGTCTCCATCACCACGCGCTACCCGCAAAATGAAGGCGTGGAAGTAGCGGTCGACTACACCATCCACGTTCCGCACGGCGCGCGCGTGGAGCATATCGGCACCGTGAACGGCACGCTGCGCATCGCCGGCGTAGACTCAGTAGAAGACCTGCACACCGTAAACGGCAATATCGAAGTCTTCGAGGCCGGCGGGAGCATCCACGCGCACACCATCAACGGCAACGTGCGGCTGGAACTGGCGCGCCTTACCGATAAGACCGGCGCGA
>Ga0209161_10005111_pt1 | contig 10381 bp, 7 predicted proteins | sample GraSoiAngelo_155_FD_186169 | JGI IMG/M metagenome (GOLD analysis project Ga0209161, IMG submission 186169) | Grasslands soil microbial communities from the Angelo Coastal Reserve, California, USA - 14_1009_13_30cm (SPAdes) (version 2) | ecosystem: Environmental > Terrestrial > Soil > Grasslands ...
GGCGCGCAGCAGCACCCGGCGCGGCGGTCGCTGGCCGCCCCCCCCGCTCCTCCACCTTCTCCGGCTGAATTGTTGGATCGCGCCCGCAACGCGTTACGTTAGGAACTAGGGCGGCCCTTCGACCCGCTGTTGCGCGCCGCATGCGAGCCGCTGTTGCGCACGGGGTGGCGGTGCGCGCCGGTCGCGCGCGGGGCAGCCCGCTGTCCTGAGCGACGCGCCGCCACAATCGGCAGGTCCAGCTCGAAGAAGAAGCGCGTCCCCCAGCCCGTCCGCGACTCCACTTTCAGCTCCGACTTCATCGCGGTCGCCAGCTTGCGACAGATCGTGAGCCCGAGCCCCGCCTGCGAGAAGAGCTGACCACGCCGTCCCGACTCCTTGCGCAGCGGCTGGAACAGTGTTGTGATCTTGTCGGACGGAATCCCGCGGCCCGAATCGCGGACCGCGAACTCGATCCGGCTGCTGCCCTCGCCCCCGATCTCCTGCGCTACGATCTCGACATAGCCCTGATCGGTGAACTTGAGGGCATTGGTGGTCAGGTTCAGTAACACGCGGCTCAGCGCGACAGGGTGTCCCATGCGCTCGTCTTTGGTGGGCGCGAGCAGCCGCACCGTGAGATGCTTTTCCTCGGCGATGGGCCGCACGATGTCGCGCACTGACTCGAGCATCGCCGTGACCGAGAACGCCGACGGCTCCTGGTCGACGAGCGGATCCCCGCCCTGCGTGAACTCGATGATGTCGCTGGCGACCGACGAGAGACCGAGCGCCGCCGTATAGATCAACCCCAGCTGGCGTCGCTGGACTTCAGTGACCGGCCCGCTTGTCCCGCCCTTCAGCGCTTCGGCGAGCACGAGGATCGACGTGAGCGGTGAGCGGAGATCGTGGGCGACGTCCATGAGCAGCGCGAGGCCGTCGCTCCCCGACAACTGCTGCGCGAAGGTCTGGGCCCAGTTGGGCTGGATCGTGACGCGCACGCGCTCCATGGCGCTAAAGAGCGGCAGCAGCTCCGTGTCCGGTGCGCCAAATTCGCGCCATCCCTCCACGACTTCGCTGCGCAGCAGCTCGAGCAGGCGGCGGCCCAGTGCCGTATGAATACGCGGATCGACTTTGAGTCGCGCGGGCCCGCCCGGCGAAAGCGCGAACCTTGCTTCGTGAGTCGCGGCCGCCACCAGTCCCAACAGCTCGGAGACCTCATCCGGACCGGTCGAGCGCGGACGCTTGGCCCACCGCGAGAGCAGCGCACGAATGGCGTTCTTGAGAACCTTGCAAGCGACACAGCGGGCATCCGCGCCAAAGGGATGGTCTGGCGGGAACGAAATCCGTGGCTGCACCAATGTCGGGGTCACGCGTGCTGGAGGCACGGGCATTCTACCCGACGGAACCAGCCGAGTTTCAGGAGCTCGCGCGCGACGGCCGGCTCCTGCGCTCGCGCACCACCGCGCGCGGCCCGGAGCGGCGCTCGGGAAAGACCGGCAACTCCAGTTCAAAGAAGAACCGGGTCCCCCACCCCGCCCGCGATTCGACTTGCACCGTAGATCCCATGGCCGCGACAAGCTTGCGGCAGATCGTGAGGCCGAGCCCCGTCTGCGAGAACAGCTTCGCGCCGTGCTCGCGCCGGTTCACGCGCCGCACCGGATCGAACAGGGTCGGCAGGATCGCCGGATCGATCCCCTTACCGCTGTCGCGCACGGAGAACTCGATCCGGGTGGGGGACACGTCACGCGTGGCGATCTCGACGTATCCCTGATCGGTGAACTTGAGCGCATTGGTCGTGAGGTTGAGCAACACACGGCTGAGCGCCACGGGATGGCCCAACCGCCCATCGACACTGGGCGGCACCAGGCGCACCGCCAGCTGTTTTTCCTCGGCAATCGGGCGGACGATGTCGTTGACTGCGTCGAACACGCCGTCGACCGAGAACGGCACCGGCTCGCGCTCCATGAGGAGCTCGCTGTGGGTGAGATCGATGATGTCACTCGCCACCGAGCTGAGCTCGAGTGCGGCTGTATAGATGAGACCGAGCTGCCGCCGTTGGACCTCATTCACGCCGCCGCTCTGGCCCCGCTGCAGCGTCTCGGAGAGGAACAGGATCGACGTGAGCGGCGAGCGCAGGTCGTGCGCGACGTTCACCAATAATTCCATCCCGTCCGGGCCCCGCAGATGCGCGGCGAAGGATTGCGGCGCCGGCGGCTGGATCGCGACGCGAATCTCTTCGATCGCCATCATGAGCGGCGGCAATTCCGCGTCGGCCGCGCCGCCCGCTGCCCAACCGCGGACGAGCTCGGCGCGCAATTCGTCGAGCAACCGGCGACCCAGCTCGGAGCGGAGCGACTCGTCGACGAGCCCACCCGTGGTGATCTGCATCTCGACCACGCGGGTCACGAGCGCGGTCATCAAGTCGGCGATCGCCGACGCCACGGTAGGACTGGCGGGCTCGCGACGCCACCGTTCCGCAACGTGTTGCGCGGCGGATTGGAGAATTGGCGCCCAACTCGCGACCCGAGCCGCGCGGTCGCCCCGCGGCCCTGCATGAGACAGAATCGAAGTGACCGGCGTGACCGGGGAGACTGGTTGAACAGGCATCCCGCTTTTGGGTGACTAGGGCAGTGCCCAATATCGCACGACTCGGGGAGCGTGGCTAGAACGCGAAAATGTAACAAATACGCCACGAAACCGAGGTGCCCACCCGACCTACTGGGGAAAACCCCGGTTCCTACGGAGCGATCATTCCCTGTCGGATGGCGTACCGAACGACCCCCGCGACATCGTGGAGCTGGAGTTTGCGCATCAGACGCCCGCGGTGGAACTCCGCGGTCTTGACGCTGATGTGCAGGACCGCGGCGATCTGCTTGTTCGACTTCCCCTCCGCCACGAGCTGCGCCACCTGCCGCTCGCGCGGGGTCAGCTGCGCCTCGCTCGCCCCGCGCCAGGCCTCCACTACCGCCTGCGATGCTCCAGGGCTGACGTAGAGCACGCCGTCGCGCACCGCTTCGATCGCGCGCAGCAGATCCTCCGCGCCTTGTGTCTTGAGCACGAAGCCCTTCACACCGGCGTGCAAGGCTTCGGGGACGAAGCGTGTGTCATCGAGGCCAGACAGGAGGATGACATCGGGGTGCGGTTCCGACCGGGTGATCTCGCGGGCGGCGTCCACGCCGTTGAGCAGCGGCATCGCGACGTCCAACACCACGACGTCCGGGCCGTGCCGGCGCACTGCTGCCACCGCAGCCATCCCATCCGCTTCGTCGGCCACGACCTCGAGGCCCGCCTTCTCGAGCAAGGCCTTGAGAGCCTGGCGCAGGATCAAATGGTCGTCGGCCAGCACCACCCGCAGCGGCTTCACACCGTCAATATGTCGCTTATTTCGCTCCGGTGCACAGTATCGCCGCGATTCGCAAGGAAGCTCTCGGGACATCTCTTCATTATAGTGGTGGCCGGTGCGCACGTGCATCCGGCCATCAGAACACCCGCGTGAGCGAGTAGACCGCAAGAGGTATGACGATCCCCAGAATCCGCAGCGTGCCGTCACCCCGCGCCGGCACGAGCAACCGATCGCCGACGCGCAGGTTGAGCTGATCGAGGGAATAGCCCCGGCCCAGTGCCTCGCGCAGCGCGGCGCCGCTCCATATGGTCTCGCTGCCCCGCTCGACACGGATGGCGGACGTTTTGGCCCGCTGGGTTAACCCTCCCGCCGCGGTGATCACGTCGCTGAGCGGCTGCTGCGGAGCGGCGGTGTAGAAGCCCGGCCGCGCGACGTCGCCCTCGACCATAATCCGCATGAGCGGATGTACCTGCACGACGGGATGGCGGAGATATTGGGCGAGATGCGCTTCCAACCGGCTTTGGAGCTCGGATCGTAGGACGCCGGTGAGCGCGAGGGAGCCCACCTGGGGAAGCTCGAGCGCCGGGCCGGGCGCGACGGTGAACGTATCGGAAAGCTGCGGCTCGCCTTCGACTCGCACGAGGATGCGGTCACCCGTCTGGAAGTCGCCGCTCTCGAGCCTGCTGCGGATCAGCGCCGCCTCCGCGCGGGCTCCACGGTCCCGCTCGAGCCGCGCCAGCTCGTCCCGCAGCCGCTCGCGGGTGGCCAGCGCCGGCCCGAGACCGGGCTGCTGGGCCCCCGCGACCTGCGGAGCGGCCCCCAGCAGGCAGAGCGCCACCAAAGGAGCGGCGCGCAGGGCTCGACGGAACGGGCTCATGGAAACGTGCATACTACTCCACCGTCACGCTCTTGGCCAGGTTGCGCGGGCGATCCACATCGCAGCCCCGCAACACCGCGACGTGATAGGCCAAGAGCTGGAGCGGGATGACGGTCAGAATGGGCGAGAGCAGCGGAGCTGTCGCGGGGACCCGCAGCTGATAATCGGCTAGCGTGCCCAGCTCGCCGTTGCCTTCGGTCGTAACGGCTATAATCCGACCGCCCCGCGCGCGAACCTCCTGCATGTTCGAGACGACTTTGGGGTAAACCTCGTCCGCCGGCGCGACAAAGACGACCGGCATGTTCGCGTCGATCAGCGCGATCGGGCCGTGCTTCATCTCCGCCGCGGGATAGCCCTCGGCGTGGATATAACTGATCTCCTTGAGCTTCAGCGCGCCCTCCAGGGCGACGGGAAAGTTCACCCCGCGTCCCAGGTACAACGCGTTGGGGGCCTCCGCGAACCGCTCGGCCAGGACTCTGACCTGCGGCTCGAGCTCCAGGGTTCGGGCCACGAGACTTGGGAGTTGGGCCAGGCGGCACGCGAGCTCTTGGCGCTCCTCGAGCGGCAACCGGTGCTGGCTGCCCAGGTACAGTCCGAGCAGCCCGAGCGCCACGATCTGTGAGGTGAACGCCTTGGTCGAGGCGACGCCGATCTCGGGGCCGGCATGCAGATAGATGCCGCCATCGGATTCGCGCGCGATCGTGCTGCCGACGACGTTCACGATCCCGACGACCCGCGACCCCGCGGCGCGTGCGACGCGCATCGCCTCGAGGGTGTCGGCCGTTTCACCCGACTGCGAGATCGCGATCGTGAGCGTTCCGGGGGACGCGAGCAACCGGCGGTAGCGGTACTCGGAGGCATACTCGACGCTCACCGGGATCTGCGCCAACGACTCGATGAGGTGCCGTCCCACGAGCCCGGCGTGCCAGGACGTGCCGCACGCCACGATCGTGATGTGGCGGATCGCGGCGCAGTCGGCCGCGGACAGGTTCAGGCCGTTGAGCCGGGCGAGCCCTTCGTCGAACACGAGCCGGCCGCGCAGCGTGCTGCGCACCGTGTCGGGCTGTTCGGCGATCTCCTTCTGCATGAAATGGGCGTAGCCGTTGAGCTCGATCGCGTCGAGGTCCCAGGTCACGTCGTCCACCTCGCGCAGCTGGACGTGCGCCTGGCGGTCGATGACATGGTAGCCGTCGGGCGTCAGCACGGCGATGTCGCCGTCGTCGAGATGCACCACCGAACGCGTGTACTCCAGGATCGCCGAAGCATCGGACGCGACGAAGTACTCGTTCTCGCCGATGCCGAGCAGCACCGGCGACCCCTGGCGAGCCACCACGATCTTGCCGGGTTCGTCGGCCGAAATGACGGCGATGCCGTACGTCCCCACGACGTTCTCGAGCGCGCTGATGACGCGCGCCTCGAGCGTGTCCCCCGGGGAATCCTCGATCAGGTGGACGAGTGTCTCGGTGTCGGTCTCGGTCCGGAAGGTGTGACCCGCGCGCTCCAGCGCCGCGCGCAGCGCGTCGGCATTCTCGACGATCCCGTTGTGAACGAGGGCGAGCGTCTCGCGGCAGTCAACGTGCGGATGCGCGTTGCGCGGCGTGGGCGCGCCGTGCGTCGCCCAGCGCGTGTGAGCGATGCCCGTGACACCGTGCAGCGGCCGGCGATCGAGCAGCGCCTGCAGTCCCGCGACGCGGCCGGCGAGTTTGCGCGTGACGAGACCGCTGTCGCTCTGGAGGGCGACGCCCGCGGAGTCGTAGCCGCGGTACTCGAGCCGTCGCAGCCCGGCGAGGAGAATCGGTCCGGCCTCGCGCCGGCCGTCGCCGGTGTAGCCAATGATGCCGCACATGGTTCAGTCTTTCCACAGCCGGATCGCGCGCCTGCGCGCCGGCGACGAGGTCGCTGGTGGTCCGGAATCGGCGGGCACGGAGAGCAGTCCGAACTGCGCGAGCTGCGACTCCTTCTCGCCGAGCAGCTGCGCGATGTCGTCGGCACCAAGCAAGACACCGCACTGCGCGCACCGCAATCCGCTAATGCGATTGGCAACCCAGTGCCCAGATCGCGGCGCTTCCAGGCGCGGCGACGCGTCGGGTGCCGGGGTGCTACAGCGGCGACAATGCATGCCCGCACCCCATTCAAATTCTGGGCCGCCGCTTGCCAGCCGGCCGGCGGACGCCGAATCCCGGACCAGCAGGGCACTTACGCCACGGTGGGCACGCGTCTCCTCACCCCGGCGGCAAGCGGGCGAACACCGGTTCGTCACGCCTTTGTGGTCCCGGTGCATCAGTTCTGCAACGCTTGCGGTACCGGTCAACGTGTAACTTCATGGCGACCGCCACATTACGCTCGGCGCGTTCGCGCACGAGTCCTGCACTAGAAAGCCCCTGAGCACCCGACGGTCGTTGCAGCGCACCGGCAGTCGCCGTTCGGCCCCTGGAGAGGATGCGAATGCCCACGATAGCTGTGTCGGCACGCCCGGCCGACGTGGTGATCGCCAGCAAGCACGAATGGATCAGCCGATCACTGGCGAGCATACTTGGCCCACAGGGGTACGTCCTCCGCAAGACCTACAATCGCGCGCAGGCCCTCGCGCAGATTCGCCGCGCAGCACCGGACGCGGTCATCATCGATGAGCAGCTTCCCGATGGCGACGGGTACGTGCTGTGCCGCGAGTTGACCGAAGAGGGCCGCGTCTCTCCGAGTACGCCCGTGTTCCTCGCGCTGCCGCGACCGCCGACGCGACGCGATCGGCTCGCCGCGCTACGCGCCGGGGCGTGGGCCTGTCTGGGTGAGCCACTCGACGCCGAAGAGCTGCTCGCGGCGCTCGATGTGTACGTGCCGGCGAAACTCGACGCGGACCAGGCGCGGACTCAGGGGCTCGTCGACGAAGTGACGGGCGTGTACAACGTCCGCGGTCTGACGCTGCGCGCGCAGGAGTTGGCGGCGCAGGCAACACGCCGCCACTCGGCGCTCTGCTGCGTGCTGCTCGCGCCCGACACGGAGCCTGACGCCGGGGCCGGGGGGGACGGCCGGCCCAGCGAGGCACCGTTGTGGCTCGTGCGTGGCCTCGCGACGGCGCTCCGAGCCGCAGCGCGACAATCGGATGCCATCGGCAGGCTGGATGCGAACGCTTTTGCGGTGGTGGCCGTGGACACCGATGCCGCGCAGGCGCGGCGCCTTGCCGAGCGTCTCGCGACGGCGATTCTCGCCGAAGCCGACAGCCCTTTCCCCGCCCTGCATCGGTTTCGGCTGCGGGCGGGGTTTCACGGCGTGTCCGACTTCCATGTCGCGTCCATCGATTCCGACGAGCTGATGCTGCGCGCCACCGCTGCGCTGCGTAAGGCGCAGACTGACTCGGGAGGGGCCTGGCTCCGCAGCTTCGACGAGGGCGAGAGGGACCTGCTCAGCGACTAGGCCGCTCCGCTACAGCACTCCGCGCGCCTGCCGACCGGCGACCGCGTACCCCTCCCGCTCGTTCGTCGTGGCGTACCCGGACAGGTAGCTGTAATAGCGATACATGCCGCCCGGCCGCACGTCGTTCAAGACGACGCCGAGTAAACGGATCGGCAGGTGGTCCAGAACCGTGAGCTTCGTGCGCGCCAACGCGAGGTTTGTCGTACCGGTGCGCAACACGAGCAGCAAATTCCCGGTGAGGGTCCCGAGCGTGTAGGGATCCACGCCCGACCCCAAGGGCGGGCTGTCGACCAAAACGACGCGGTACTGGGAGCGCACCCGCTCGAGGAGCTCCACCATCGCTGGCGATCCGAGCAGCTCGGGTGAGTCGCGGAACCGCGAACCGGCCCCGATGAAGTCGAGACAGGGATACATGGTGGTTTGCGTGACCCCCTCGAGCGGCGCCGCACCGGCCAGACAATCTGTCAGGCCAGGCTTGCGCGGCCGACGGAGCGCGCGGTGCAAGCCGCCGCGGCGCGCGTCGCCGTCGATCAGCAGCGTCGGTTGGCCCGCCTCGGCGCACGCCAATGCGAGGTTCGCCGAGAGGAAGGACTTGCCGTCGCCGATCCCCGGACTCGTCACGGTGACGACGACCGGACCGTTCCCACCGTAGAAATGGATCAGGCTGAGCCGCACGCTCCGCATCGCTTCGATGACATGGATGACGTGCTCATCATTCGGCCCCGCCCCACGGTCCTTCACATGCGGCAACACCCCCAGGATCGGCAGCCCCATTTGGCGCGTCACCTGCTCGGGGTAGCGCATGCGCGGGTCGAGCCGATCGCCCACGACAGCGCCCACGAGCCCCAAGCCGAGGCCTGCGGCCAAGCCCAAAACGATGAACCGTAACGTCGAATTCCCGAGAGACTCCTGCGGGGGCACGGCCGCGTCGAGAATCCGCACGTCCGCGACACTGCTCGCTTCGGCAAGTCGCGCTTCGTCGTAGCGTTGCTGCACGCTCGTATAGAGGTTCGTGGCCAAGTCGACATCCCGCCGCCGGCGCGCTTCCTCAATTGCCCGCTGAGGAATCCGGCGCAGATCCCGGTCTGCCGCGGCGACCTGCGGGGCAAGCACGCGTTCGCGCGCCGTCAGCTCGTCTATGAGCGACTGCGCCAGCGTCGGAACGGTGCCCCGCTCCAGCAGCTCGATCTCTCCGATCAGCCGTTGGACGGCGGGGTGATCGTCGGTGTACTTGGAGGCGAGCGCGCGCCGCTCGGCCTGCTTCGTGGTCAGTTCTCGCAACGCCTGGCTCACATCCGGCGAGCGCTGCACGGCGCCGATGAAGGCGAGCCCGTCGGGGGACCCACCTGAGTCTCTCATCTGGACCAGCACTTGCTCGATCGCGTCCCGATCCCGCCGCAGCTGCTCCTGCTCGAGCTTGGGGCCGAGCAGCGTGCCGAGCGGTGGGCCTCCACCTGGCGGCACCGGCGCGGCCCCCAGATCGGGACCAACGGTGACCTGGAGCTGCTCGAGCGCGCTCTCCGCCCGCTGGAGATTCTCGCGCGCCGACTGGCGCTGTTCGTCGAGGAGCTTCCCCAGTTGGTTGAGCTTCGCCCGCTTCAGCTCCGCGCCCACGGCGACGGAGCGTTGCGCGACGGCGTTCACCGTCGCCGCGGTATGAGCCGGGTCCGCTCCGGTCAGCCCGACTCGCAGAAAGTTGCCGCCCTGGTCCATGGTCACCGTGAGTGCGTTTCCCAGCTGCCTGGCGGCGTCGCGCAACGGTCTGACGGTGAACGTTAAGTCGCTCCCCGCCGGTAGAACGGCGGCGGTGGGAACCCACCGAAAGCCAAGCGCCGCGCCGACCGAGTCGCCGATCGCGCCCTCCTGCAGTCCTTCGCCGCCCGCCCCGGCGAGGCGGAAGTTCCGCCCTGTGCCGTCCACCACGACCCGATACCGGCCCGGACGGTACGTGTCGCTCACCGTGAATCCAGCGAACGCGCCGGCCCAGCCGTGCTGGGGTGCGAGATACAGACGCCGCTCGCGGGCGACCTCGTCCAGCACAACGTAGGATTTGAGCAGCTCGCCCCAGGCGTACGACTCGAATAATTGATTGGCACCGATAGGCCCTCGGCTCGTCCCACCCCGGGGCTCGCTCGACTGGATCCAGATCGTCGCCTGCACTTGGTAGCGAGGCGGGAGCAGGCGGCCGGCGGCCGTGCCGCCCAGGGTCCCAAGCGCCGCGAGCCCGAGGATCCACCAGCGGTACCGCAGCGCCGTGGCCCCGTGGCGTCGCCAGTCGGTCGGTTGTACTAGTCCGGCCCCAGACTCCTCCAGCCGCCCCCCGCGCCCAGCGCCGAACGGCGCGGACAACTGGTCGGCGGGGACCGGCGTGCCGTTTGAAGGAGGGTATGCGATCACGGCGATCCGCACCGCAAGGGTGATACCGTGCGCAGCGATTTCGAATGACGACGCGCACTACGGAGCGCCGGATGGGGCGCGTGAGGTATGTGGTACGACAGCAACATCTGAACGTCCCCGGTGGGGGACATGTAACGAGCTTGTTACACCTTCCTTGACAACCAGCCGAATCCCGTGTAAAACCAAGCACTTGTTGGTGCAGTCTCCGTCACGTTCCACAGGCCCGATCCGTGCCAACAGCAGCGTAGATGACAGCGGTCCTCACTCAAAAACGGCACGGAGGTACGGCAGTGTCCGCTCCCATACCCGATCAGCGTGCCCAATCCCGGCACGTGGTGAGCCTGCCGGCGCTCACCCCGGATCTCAAAGCGTCCGTCCAA
>Ga0209161_10005112_pt1 | contig 10381 bp, 10 predicted proteins | sample GraSoiAngelo_155_FD_186169 | JGI IMG/M metagenome (GOLD analysis project Ga0209161, IMG submission 186169) | Grasslands soil microbial communities from the Angelo Coastal Reserve, California, USA - 14_1009_13_30cm (SPAdes) (version 2) | ecosystem: Environmental > Terrestrial > Soil > Grasslands...
TCACCCAGGAGCGAACTCTATGAGAAATGCCCGCCGTTTAACCATGATGGGTCTTCTGCTTAGCGCAGTGCTTCTCCTTGCTCCAAACTCTTGGGCGCAACAGCGCCCGCCAATTCTCGAACAAATCGCCAAGACCTACGGTATCGATTCGTGGGATAAGGTCGAGGCGATCCGCTACACCTGGAATGGGGAAATCCCCGGACTTTTCAAAGCTGCTCACGCGTGGGAGTGGGAGCCCAAGACCGGCAAGATCTCTTACGAGGGGAAGGATAAAGACGGAAAGCCGGTTAAGGTCACCTACGACAGCTCTCAGCTCAGCAGCCAATCCGACCAGGCGAAGAACGAAGTCGAACCGGCTTTCGTCAACGACAATTATTGGCTCTTGTTTCCGTTCCACGCTTATTGGGATAAGAGCGCCACCGTGACCGACAAGGGTATGCAAAAATTGCCGATTGGCACAGGCTCGGCCGAGTTGGTCGTTGTGAAGTATCCCGCGGAAGCCGGCGGTTACACGCCCGGCGACACCTGGGATCTCTACGTGGGCAAAGACCACCGCGTTCAAGCAATGGTGTATCACCGCGGCGGGGACAAGAAGCCGAGCGTCGTGACCGCGACGTGGGCAGGCTACAAAAAGGCAGGTCCACTGCTCATCTCCACCGAGCACCGCGGCACCGCCGATGGCAAGCCCCTGCACATCTTCATTACGGACCTGTCAGTTAAGCTGGCAGGCTCGGATACCTGGATGAAAGCGGAATAAACGAAAGGCGGGCTTATTCGAACAGCTGATGTCGTTCGTCACGAATCAGATTACCTGGCGATCACGACGGTAGTGCAGGAACTGCTCAGCTTTGGCAGATCGCGATTTGCGGCCATGCGGATCTCGAGTCTCGGGCGCTCGCCCCGAATGATCGGACAATAAGAGTCAGGCTGTAGTAGTGCACCTTGCAAGCGCCGGCGTCCGGCACATCCGCCGTGACAGGAGTCTCGGAACTCGCAGGGCTGGCACGCGTCGGGAAGAGTCCGCGCCTGCTCGAAGGGTGCAGAGTTCAGAACGCCCAGCCCAGTTTCGGTCAAGTCCGACAGCGGCTCTCCCGATCCCGGCCAATAAACGCAGGGTTGTGTCGTGGCTCTTGGTGTCACTCGTACGGTGCTAACGCCACAACCGCCTCGGAGCGGTGGGAGCCCAGACATCGCACGAACCAGCGGCTCGCCAATAGCGATTACATCGGTCTCCTCAAAGAGGCGCCGGAATCCTTCCCAGTATTCTTCGTAGCTCAGGGCATAGACGTCCGATCGCACGGCTTGGTACACATTTACTCGCAAAGGAGCGTCAAACTGTTTGGCTACTCGCGCCACATCCGCTAAACGCAGGTAGTTCGACTTCATCATGACGGCGATGATGGTTACAGGAATATCCACCTTCCGACACCGTTCTGCCTGCTGGTGGATGAGCGCCCAATTGCCGTGCCCGCGCTGTTCATCCTGTTCCGCTTGCGACGCGTAATCGAGTGAGAACTCGATGTCATGGAAGGCTCGCAGTTCATTGTTTTCCAGAACAGCAACACTATGGCCATTGGAAGTGATGGTGAGCTTGACCGGTTTCGTCTGCAGGTAGGCCAGTATTGCCTTGAAGTCGGGATGCATGCCGTTCTCACCGGTGCCGAGATTCACCGACCGTACGGGCAAGCGTTCCATGACTGCCTTCACTTGATCCAGGGAGAGACGATCCGCGCGAGTCGGATCGCGGTAGCAGAAGGCGCAGGCGAGATTACACTCGTTGGTAAGGCCGAGCCCGAGCGAAATACCGGCATCAGGCGTCATCATGCGAGATCCGAACGCCGAGGACTGGGCTATGACGCTGTTCATGCACCGTCCTTCATGCCCGGACCTGCGCGATGTGCCAGGCAATGCGTGTAGCGGGCGACTGAGACAAACTCCGGTCGCCTGCCCAGCTTGCGCTCCAGCTCGAAAATCCGCTCGTACTCATCATTTCGCGGAACCCTTGGCGGCAAGTAATCCGATATGACCCGTACGCCACGCTCTGCAGTCACCGCGAGTGACGATTCTAGCAGCATGGCTTCCAGGCTCTCCGCCGTAAATAGCCGCACCCTTCCTCCGTACAGGGACTCATGTCCCCACTCAGCGGTGAGATTATGCTCGGTCGCGGCCAAATCGCCGTCTTGTATCGCGGCCTTTAACACCTCACCTGCCTGGTTACGCACCAATACCGAGATTATGCTAGACGGATCTCGCAAGGCGCGAGCCGCACTGCGCAACACGGCACACGGGTCGTCAACATATTCCAGGATATTGTGGCAAAGAATTACATCAAACGACCCGGCGTGGAACAAGTTTGCGAATTGGGCGGCATCTCCGTGTTTCAGCGCAATCCTCTCCGTAACTCCTGCTTCCCGCGCGGCACGCTTCGCGAAATCCAGCATTGGTACAGACGCATCCAGCAACGTGACGTGAAGACCAAGTCGCGCCAGGCGCACCGCGATGGCGCCGGTACCGCACCCAAGATCTAAAGCGAGCAAAGACCGTGTGGCCTGCGGGAGAAAGTCCTTCAAGTTGGCAAAGGCGAGGTCGAGGCGCAATTGGCCCTCGGGCGTCTCGAGGTAGGCGGCGTACTTCGCTGCGCCGGTCCGGAACCGTTCGAAGTCGTCATTGGCGGTCATTTCCTTCATGCGCCACTAAGGCGAAGTCGCCCAGTTCGAGTCGCAGGTGAGTACCAGAGCGTATACCGAAAGAATCAGGAACGACAAGTCGGCTTGTGGGCAGTGAAAGACTGCTCCAGCGTGCCGGGCTACTCGGAAGAAATCTTGCTACTTTCTGAAGAGGACATCCTTGGTCTTGACCTTAGTCGGAGACACGTTGTCTCAAAACTGATGACCGGGTAAGGGGTCCGCGCAGCTTCGCCGTCAGAGCTCACCAAGCCGATTTCAGGGTTGGTGGATCAATTCCGGCCTTTCACTTAGAATCCGGCCCTAATACCAATTTCATCCAGATGGGCGTTCAGATCTGCCGGATCGCGGTAAACGCGATACGCGCCCGCATTCATCAACTCATCCTGGCCGAATCCTCCGGAAAGCAAGCCCACCCCCAATGCGCGAGCGCGCTGGGCTGCAAGCAGGTCCCAAATGCTGTCGCCCACGACCACACAATTTTCCAGATCAGTTCCGAGCTTCCGGGCGGCGGCAAGGAATAAATCCGGGTCAGGCTTGGCGCGCTGCACGTCATCTCTCGTGATCACCGGAATGTCTTTACCGAGTCCTAATAATTTCAACGGCTGTTCCGCTCCCTCGCGGCTGCCACTGGTGGCGATTGCCCAGGGCACGCCCAATCTCGAAAGCGTTTGCAGCAAATCCTTGGCTCCAGGAAGGACGTGGACTGTATCAACCCGCTTCTTGAACGCTTCGCTATGAAGTTTTTGCAGGTGCGTGATTTCTTTTGAGTCTAGTTGCCGTCCCGCTTCGCGAAAAAATGCATGCACGATCAGGCCGCCGCTCATGCCAATGCGGCGATGAATGTACCAATTCGGAAGATGAATATCCTCTGCTTCGAGCGCCTCCCGCCAGGCCAGCACGTGCTGGTAGACGCTGTCAATCAGCGTGCCATCCAGATCAAACAGAAACGCGGGCTGCGGGCGAGCTTTCGAATTGTGTTCTGCCATTCGGCCCCTCTTAACTCAGCGATGCGAATCCGTGTGCTAGTATCTACTGTTTTCATGCGCGCCGCAGGCGTGGTAGAGGTGCGTTTACCGGCCGGCGGCGTTTTCCCAGGGGCGGCAATCAGCATCGAAGCGGGAGCGCCATGAAAGATACTCTGGGAGTTCTGTTGGCAGGAGGAGCCGGCGAGCGGCTCTATCCTCTCACGCGCGACCGCGCGAAACCTGCCGTTACCTTCGGCGGGATCTATCGCATTATTGACATCACCCTCTCCAACTGCGTCAACTCCGATCTGCGCCGCGTTTACATTCTCACGCAATACAAAGCCCTATCGCTGAATCGTCACATCCGTGAAGGCTGGAATATCATGGGCCGCGAGATGGACGAGTTCATCGAAGTGCTGCCTCCTATGAAGCGGGTGAGTGAACAGTGGTATCAGGGGACGGCGGACGCGGTTTATCAGAATATCTACTCGATCGGCTCCGAACAGCCCAAACATGTGCTGATCCTCTCCGGCGATCATATCTACAAAATGAATTACGGACTCATGCTCAAGCAGCATGAGGACTCGGGCGCCGACGTGACCTTGGCCACAATTCAGATCGATCCAAACGAAGTCTACCGCTTCGGCGTCGTCGGGGTTGACCGCGATCATCGCGTCACTGGATTTCAAGAGAAGCCTAAGCAGACGGAATTGCGTTCACCATTCAATCCGGACAAAGTGTCGGCGTCGATGGGCATTTATCTGTTCAACACTGACGTGCTGATACCTGTGCTGCTCAAGGACGCCGAAGAGAACGCATCAAGCCACGATTTCGGCAAAGATATCCTGCCGCGAATGGCCGCCGACTACCGCGTCTACGCTTACGACTTCGTTGATGAGAACAAGAAAGAAGCGCTGTACTGGCGCGATGTGGGAACTCTCGAGGCGTACTACGAAGCGAACATGGACATCGTCGCGGTGTCCCCGGTGTTCAATCTGTATGACGAACACTGGCCGATTCGTACCCATCAGCGCCAGTATCCGCCGGCCAAATTCGTTTTCGCTGAAGCGGGGCGGACGGGGACGGCGCTCGATTCCATTGTTTCTTCCGGCTGCATTGTTTCCGGCAGCACAGTTCGAAACAGTGTCCTCTCGCCGGATGTGCGCGTAAATTCCTACAGCGAAGTGGATGCTAGCATTTTGTTCTCTCACGTCAATATTGGCCGCCATTGCCACGTTCGTAAGGCAATTATTGATCGCGATGTGCATATTCCCGAGGGCACAACCATCGGCTTTGATCCCGAGGCCGATCGCCAGCGCTATTTTGTAACCGAAAGCGGAATCACCGTCGTTACGCGCGACTATTCGTTATTCGAGAACCCTGTAACCGTCGATTACTTTACCAGTGAGTAGGCGAGAAGCTTTCTTGCCGATTTCCACTCATAGGTAAAGTTCTGATGATAGCTACGGACGACGCGCATCATTTACTCCTGAATCGCTGCCCTTCACGGTGTTTCCACTTTCTGTGATACAAACGCCCGATGCCCGAATCCTGCGCGGTAACTCTCGTGCGCGCCATTGGCCGCTGGAGCATGGCCGCGCTGGTGATCAATTCTATTATCGGCAGCGGCATCTTCGGTTTGCCATCGGATCTAGCCAAACTGCTTGGTAATGCAAGCCCGTACGCCGTTCTGATCGCGGGCGGGGCGATGGGCGTGATTATGGCCTGCTTCGCCGAGGTGGCCTCGCGCTTCACGCAAACTGGCGGCCCTTATCTGTATTCTCGGGTGGCGTTCGGCCGCTTAGTGGGAATCGAAATGGGGTGGATGCTCTGGCTGGTGCGGCTGACGGCGCCGGCAGCCAACGCGAGCTTATTCGTCATTTACCTTCGCGAGTTTTGGCCGCGCGCCATGGATCCATTGCCACGCCTCTGCGTTTTGACTCTCCTGATCGGAATCCTCGCCATTACAAATCTGCGCGGTGTCCGTGCGGGAGCGGAAATGAGCAACGTCTTCACGGTGGCAAAGCTTGTCCCACTGTTTCTGGTGGCGATTGCGGGTGCGGTCTACGTTTTGAACCATCAGCAAATGTCAAACGCAACCGCCACTTCCGCCGGAGCACATTCCTGGCTGAAGGCAATCCTGATTCTCGGATTTGCCTACGGCGGTTTTGAAGGGGCACTTACCCCGATGAGTGAAGCGACAAATCCACGACGCGATACAACCTTCGGGCTGTTCGCTGCGCTGATTACTTGCACCGCGCTCTACACCGTAATTCAATGGGTTGTGGTCAAGGTCCTGGCGGATCCGGCGCACAGCGAACGTCCGTTGGCGGAGGTCGCGAGGCTGGCTATGGGAAATTCTGGCGCAGCTCTAATTGCAGTGGGTGCGCTGGTCTCGATTTACGGCTACCTCAGCGCCAACATGCTGGCCGTGCCTCGGCTCACTTTTGCTCTGGCCGAACAGCAGGATTTCCCAGCGATTTTTGCGGCGGTACACCCTCGTTTCCGCACACCTTATTTTTCCATTCTTGTGTTTGCCACGCTGGTCTGGTTATTCGCGCTGCTTGGGAACTTCACTTGGAACGTAACCCTCTCAGCCGCTGCCAGGTTGTTTTGCTACGGGGCGGGATGCGCCGCTTTGCCGGTTCTAAGAAGAAAACAACCAGGTGGAGCGCGCTTTCAATTGCCCGCCGGATCGCTGTTGGCTCTTATCGGTGTCGCAGTGTGCGTGGTCCTGATCACACAAATCGATTTACGAAAGTCACTCATTCTTGTCGCAGTGATTATTACAGCATTCTTGAATTGGATGGCCGTGCGCAACCGCGAATCACAACAAACGGTGAGCCAGATTTCGCTGGAATAATCAGGGTAGGTAAACGAGTGAACGGCGTTTCAGGCGGGAACTGCCGGCGTGCTGCGGGTTAGCTCTTAACTTCCTTAGTTGAGTCCTTCGCCGGGTCGGCAGGAGTTTCCTTCATGCCATTCTTAAGCGCCCGAAGGCCCTCGCCAATACCCTTGCCGAGCTCAGGCAACTTCTTTGGACCGAACACCAGCAGGGCAATGAAAAAGATCACCAGCAGGTGCATCGGCTGAAAAAGCCCTTCAAACATACACTTCCTCCCAAATCCTTAAAAACCTATTTTAACACTGTCGGTACACGAGGCCGGCATCAACAGGCGGTTTATTTGTGTCACACCACATTAGAAATGTCCCCCGCCCGAGGAATGTCCCCCGCCCGCCGCGCCAAACGGTGATTCCCAAACGGTTAGCACCTAAAAGGTCATTACCTCCGTGACCTACTAGATATTACCGCCCCGGGCTATGTTGCAAACCAGGGGCCGGCCAGGTTTATTCCCTCCGGCCAAGGAGCGACGTGCGCCGGAACCTTCTGGTTTTTCTGCTACTTACCTTGCTCCCTCTGCTCGCGTCGGCGGAGCAGAATGACCTCAAACCGATAGATTGCACGCAGCTCATGGCCTGGATTGCCGGCGGAGTCTCTACCCCGCGACTGCAACATCTCTTGCGCGAGCGAACGATCGGATTCTTTCCCAATGAAGCCACGATCAAACTGCTGATCCGCGCCGGCGCCGAGCCAGTATTCATTCGTAGCTTGCGTGTGACAAGAGCAACACCGAAAGCATCAGCAAGCGCATGTCCAGCAAAGCTCGCCCAGGCTGGCGAACTGGTTCGCGAAAAGCATTATGACGACGCCGCAACCACCCTCGATCCGCTGATCGCGTCCGATCCTCACAATCCTGCACTGCACTTTCTGATGGGCTACATCCGCCAGCAGCAGGAAAACTGGGACCGGGCCTTCGATGAATACTCCACTTCGCGCGATGAGTTGCCCGGCTCTTCGGACACGCACAGCCGTCTAGCCTACGTCTTCTATCGTTACGACGATGCCGACAAAGCAGTCGCGGAAGCGCGAACTGCGCTCAGCATCGATCCCACGAATGCTGAGGCCTATCGCTATCTCGGATTGGGTCTTTATGCCAGTCATAAGGATGCCGGAGCCCTGCACGCTTTCGAGGAATCGTTGGCCCGTGAGCCTAAGCGCGCTGAGGTTTATTACGATATAGCTATCACCTTGCGCGATAAAGGCGATGCCACTGCTGCCAGTGCCGCTTATCGCAAAGCTGTCGCGCTGAATCCGCAGTTCTGGGAAGCCTACAACAATCTCGGATTGCTCTTACACGATTCGGGAAAACTCGATGATGCGATCTCTGCGTATCGCGAAGCTAAGCGGCTCGCGCCCGGCGAAGCCTCTGTCCGCAATAATCTCGGCAATGCATTTTGTGACAAGGGCGACTATGACTCGGCTATCGCCGAGCTTCGCGAACTTTATCGCATGATCCCCGGTTGGGAACGTGGCCATAGCTGCCTGGCCAAGGCGCTGCTGGCAAAAGGGGAGATTCAGCCGGCGATCGGTGAACTCCGGCTTGCCATCCAGCAGAATCCAGCCGGCGCGGCTGAACATCGGGTACTCGGCCAGACTCTGCTAATCCTTCATCAGGAGGAAGAGGCAGTGCGCGAGTTGCGCACCGCAGTTGAATTGGATCCGGATTCCCCCCTGGCCCACCACTTTCTCGGCACAGCCCTTTTTGAAGCTCAAAATTTCCCGGCTGCGGAAACCGAATTCCGCCAAGCCGTGCGGCTTCAGCCCAGCGCCAGCAATCACTACTATCTTGCCGCTTGCCTCATGAATCTCGGCCGTTACGACGAAGCCCTGGCGGAACTGGACACCGCTGCGCGGATGGAGCCAAGCCAGAGCCTCTACCGTGCTCGCAAAGAGGAGTTGGAGAAGCTAATCAAGGCGGGCAATCGCTAGCGTCTCCTCTTGAGTGGCTGTATCACTCTGACGTGCCAAGTGCCGACCGTGCGACATCAAACCCGCGTAAGTCTCTGATTCCATGCACGCGGAACTTGGCTGCTCAACTGCTATGTCCTATCGGTCAGTAGCCAGCATGTACTGCCGTACCATCGGCAACCAGAACCTTGAGACCTAGAATGGCTTTTGGTTTACAAGCTTTGCAGTTTATCCGGGAGTAGGATCCATGAACACGACCCAGGCCGCAACCGCCACTGCCAGGATGTCCCAGGCTGTTCTTCCGCGCGCGAGCGAAATCAACGCCGCAAACTTTGCCACGCCGCGGCGCGGCGGCTATGGCATGCCCTGCGCGAAGTGCAAGACCTATTATTCGGCTGATCTTGATTCATGCCCAGTGTGCAAGACGACTGAGCGCGTTTCGCCGATCCCGGCTGGAGCGGCTGCGGTTGAGGCCACTGAGCCAGAGTTAACCCCCGATGAGGCCGCACTGGAAGCCGAACGCGAGCGCTTTCTGCGCGAGTTCAAGTCGCAAGTGTATGCCTCGCATATGCAGATTAATACCGCTGCCAGCTTCCGCTGCAGCAAAGAGGAAAATCATCAGGGGGCATTCGAACCGGCCGCGGTATGTCAAGACTGCTACGACCAGGCGCGCGGCCAGATGGACCTGATGGAAGCCGCCCTGCACATGGATTTAAAAGAAGCGACGCAGATCGTATACGATGCCGTGTGGTCAGATCCTTCCGACCCGGGCAAGACCTACCAGAACGCCGCTCAGGCACTGCTCACCGAGTTACGGAACCGGGCTGGAATTTCCGCGGTCTTGGGCCCTCTGCAAACCTTGCCGCATTAATTTTTGGATGCGGGGATCACTGCGCCTTGAGGGTGACCCATTTTCTCCCGGCGTACAGCCGATATCCGCCACCGTCTTCGACAATCTTTAGGGGCACAGGATGAGCCAGCCTGTCCTCAAGCTTTGCGCTCACGCTGAGCACATCATTGGCGCCAACGTCCATGACAAGAAATTTGTTAGCTTTTGAGAAGCCGAACCCATATTGTCCTGGTGCAAGCTCTGTTCCCTCGACATTCAATTTTACTTCTGTAATGAGGAATCCCTGATACTTGGCCTGAACATCAGCGGCATAGCCGGATGTATCCACAAGCCCCGCTAACACCAGCTTGCCATCGGAACTGCTGAATCCCACAGAATTGCGAAGCTGGACTGAGGCTGATTGCCCTCGAAAGAAGTAAGCTGTCGGGACAATGCGCTTCAGATCTTCTGCGCTGAGCACGCCCGCTTTGGGCGCTTGGGCCATCGTAACGGACGTGAGAAGAGCCAATATAAAACCTCCGTACACACCAAGTCGAGCAGTCATCGATAGATCCTCCTGATTCTTGTGGGCTACTACTTAGCTTCAGCCGCCCATCTGAGAACTGAGAACTGGGAACTGAGAACTGGTTTTCAAAAAGCAGCCGCTGGTCTGGCTTACCTCACTCTGCCGTTCAGTCGCACCAAATATACGCGACCCTGCGAAACAAAATCAGTTCTGAGTTTCTAGTTCTCAGATCTCAGCCAACTACATGCAATCGCCATCACGGCGCAGCGGCAAATCTCAGCTTGCCAAATGCGCTGGGCACGTGAAAGTTCGGGGTAGACGTGCGAGTAGGTTGCCATGCCATGTAGAAGCGCGGCTCTTTCGATCCCTCAATGCGATAAAAATTCGCCCGCCAAACCGCCGCAGGATCAAAATGCGCGGTGAGCGCTTTCATCGGAATCGCCAACTCTGCGGTCCAGCTATGCGCTTTATCGTTCAGCACAACCGAACGCTGCAGACCGCTTTTCAAGTCCGAGATGCCACCCGGGAAAACGTCGAGATCGATCCACATGCCGTTCGGACTGA